>Ga0315289_10001330_pt1 | contig 38293 bp, 30 predicted proteins | sample YL17G11_40_MG_FD_203452 | JGI IMG/M metagenome (GOLD analysis project Ga0315289, IMG submission 203452) | Sediment microbial communities from Yellowstone Lake, YNP, Wyoming, USA - YL17G11_40 | ecosystem: Environmental > Aquatic > Freshwater > Lake > Sediment | place: USA: Wyoming | collected... | reverse complement strand
GTAGTTTTTCCAACATGACTTTACAAAATATAACCGAGCCTTATTCTCCGATTTTATGAGGGTTTCAAAGCTGTTTAGATCCATGACACCATTCTATTTTGGTGTCAGATCTTTTACAATCACCATTTAGATTATTTAAAGAGATTCTGCGAAGGGGCAGTTTAAGGTGAATATTTTTTGATTTCGAATGCCTAAAAATTAAGCTAACCCCGTTAGATAATATTTCTAACGGGGCAAAAAGGAGGCTGCTATGGATGGTATAGCTTATGAAGAGCAGATTAAAGCTTTATCAAAAATAAGTAAAGCTATTGCTTCAGAGTTATATTTGGAGGATATTCTTCGCCTCATCGTAGCAGTGACTGCACAGGTGATGAGTTCTAATATATGTTCATTGATGCTCATCGATGAAAAGACCAATGAACTTGCCATTCGGGCTACACAAAGTATCAGCGAAGAGTATAACAAAAAGCCACCTTTAAAAGTAGGAGAAGGAATTGCGGGCAAGGTGGCAAAAGAGAATAAGCCTATGGCCGTTAAGGATGTCACCAAAGAGAAAGAATATAAATACAGGGACATAGCCAAGAAAGAAGGTCTTTGCTCTCTTTTGTGCATTCCTTTATCAGTCAAGGGGAGAGTAATCGGCGTGCTTAATTGTTATACTCCCTCTCCTCATGATTTTACAGAAACAGAGATAAATATCTTAACATCGATAGCTAATCAGGCAGCCGTGGCTATTGAAAATACAGAGTTGATGGTAAAAAGCAGGGTGATTCAGGAAGAGTTGGAGAGCCGGAAAAGAATTGAACGTGCCAAAGGTATTTTAATGAAGGAACAAGGGCTGACAGAAGAAGAAGCGTATCTTAAGCTTCAGAGGTTTAGTATGGATCATCGTAAGACAATGCGGGAGGTTGCAGAGGCAATTATTCTATCGGTTGAGATGAAGAAGTCAAAATAAAAAGAAATAGGCATTAAAGAACCAATTTATATGAAACAACTAAAGAGAGCAAAAATAGCCTTAGAAGATGAGGCAGTATTTGAGGGATATTCTTTTGGTGCAACAGGAGAAAGATATGGCGAAGTAGTCTTTAATACCAGCATGACTGGTTATCAGGAAATCCTCACCGATCCCTCCTATAAAGGCCAGATTGTCGCTATGACCTATCCCCTCATAGGTAACTACGGTGTAAATTCAGATGATGTTGAGTCAAGAAAAATATTTCTAGAAGGTTTTGTGGTTAAAGAATGTAGCCGCATTGTCAGTAACTGGCGCTCACAAAAGAGGTTAGATGAATATCTTAAGGAAAATAATATTATAGGGATAGAAGGTATAGATACCCGTGCCCTAACCCGGCACATTAGATTACAGGGAGCAATGAAGGCAGCTATTTCTACTGAGGATTTAGATGATAAAAGCTTAATAAAAAAAGCCAAAGATTCACCCGGATTGATTGGACGAGACTTAGTCAGAGAGGTGACTTCTGAAAGTATCCATTGTTGGAGTAAAAAAGGCAAATATAAAGTAGTAGTTGTTGATTGTGGAGTTAAGTTTAACATTTTAAGAGAATTAGTTAATAATGGATGCGAAGTGATAGTTGTTCCGGCAAAGATTGCACCTGATCAAATTCTAGAGATGAAGCCGGATGGTATCTTACTTTCCAATGGCCCAGGAGATCCTGCAGGGGTTCCTTATGTAGTAAACAATATAAAGGCATTGATAGGGAAGTTACCTGTGTTTGGAATTTGTTTAGGGCATCAGATGTTAGGGCTGGTATTTGGTGGTAAGACTTACAAGCTCAAATTTGGTCATCATGGCGCAAATCATCCTGTCAAAGATTTAAGAACTGGTAAAATTTCTATTACCGTTCAAAACCACGGATTTTGTGTTGATATAGATTCCTTAAATAAAAAAGATATTGAGATTACTCATATTAATCTAAATGATAATACTTTAGAAGGGATGAGACATAAAAATTTACCCATATTCTCGGTACAATTCCATCCAGAAGCCTCAGCCGGCCCACATGATGCAGGATACCTGTTTCGGGAATTTGTTGAAATGATGGAGCAAAATCGTGCCTAAAAGAACAGACATCCATAAAATTTTAATCATAGGTTCGGGTCCGATTATAATAAGTCAGGCCTGTGAGTTTGATTATTCTGGAACCCAGGCTTGTAAGGCACTAAAGGAAGAAGGCTTTAAAATTGTCCTCATCAATTCAAACCCAGCCACCATAATGACCGATCCTGAAATGGCCGATGCTACTTACATTGAACCTATAACACCTGAAGTTTTAGAAAAAATTATAGAAAAGGAAAGACCCGATGCGTTACTTCCTACATTAGGCGGGCAAACAGGCTTAAATATAGCGATGAAAGTGACCGAAGCCGGCATACTTGATAAGTATAAGGTAAAGATGATAGGTGCCAATTATGACACTATAAAAAAGGCGGAGGATAGAGAGTATTTTAAAAAGTCTATGCAAAAGATAGGACTCAATTTGCCCAAAAGCGCTCTTGCATATAATATACAGCAGGCAAAAGAAGCCTTAAAAAGAATAGAACTTCCAGTTATCATTAGGCCCAGTTTTACCCTTGGCGGAACAGGCGGTGGGATAGCCGAGACTGAAGAGGAATTTGAAAGAATAGTAGACTTAGGCCTAAAAAACAGCATGATTAATGGGATTCTCATTGAAGAATCTGTAGTCGGGTGGAAAGAATACGAACTGGAGGTGATGCGAGATAAAAAAGATAATGTGGTGATAGTCTGCTCCATAGAAAATTTCGATCCTATGGGCATTCATACAGGAGATTCCATCACGGTTGCTCCAGCCCAAACATTAACGGATAAAGAGTATCAAAGGATGAGAGATGTCGCTATCGCAATAATAAGAGAGGTCGGCGTTGAAACAGGTGGTTCAAATATTCAGTTTGCAGTCAATCCAAAAGACGGTAGGATGGTTGTTATAGAGATGAATCCCCGCGTGTCAAGAAGTTCTGCACTTGCAAGCAAAGCAACAGGTTTTCCCATCGCAAAGTTTGCAGCAAAGTTGGCTGTCGGCTATACCCTCGATGAAATAAGAAATGACATTACTAAGGAAACACCTGCATCATTTGAACCCACAATGGACTATTGTGTGGTAAAAATCCCACGATTTACCTTTGAGAAGTTTCCAGAAGCAAAGGATATCTTGGGCATATCGATGAAATCGGTGGGAGAAACAATGGCAATTGGTAGGACCTTTAAAGAAGCTCTTCAGAAGGGACTCCGTGGTTTAGAGATAGATCACACCGGTTTGGACAATAAACAAAATTATAGAGAGATTCCGAATGAGAAAGTTATGCTTAGACTGAGAGAGCCGAATGCTTCAAGGATATTTTATATAAAATATGCATTACAGAAAGGAATGAGCGTTGAAGATATATCCAAGATCACATGCATAGACTCCTGGTTTATCGATAATATAAGGCAGATTGTAGAACTGGAAAAACAGATAAAAGGATTGAAGATTAAAGATTCAGGATTAAGAAGTAAAATTGATTTACCAGCGTCTAATCTGTTGCTCAAAGCTAAGCAATATGGTTTTAGCGATATGCAGATTGCAGAGCTAATAGGCTCTGATGAGTTATCAGTGAGGAAGCTAAGGAAAAAGGAAGGTATTGAGGTAACGTTTAAACTGGTAGATACCTGCGCGGCTGAATTTGAGGCATACACTCCTTACTATTATTCAACCTATGAAAAAGAGGATGAAACCAGGTTATCAAATAAGAAGAAGATAATGATACTGGGGGGTGGACCTAATAGAATTGGTCAAGGGATAGAGTTTGATTACTGTTGCTGTCATGCCTCTTTTGCACTTAAAGAGCTAGGGTTTGAGACGATTATGGTTAATTCAAATCCTGAGACAGTTTCAACAGATTATGATACGTCTGATAAGCTCTATTTTGAGCCACTGACCTTTGAAGATGTGATGAATATTGTTGATAAAGAAAAACCCGACGGTGTAATAGTCCAATTCGGTGGGCAAACTCCTCTTAATTTAGCAAAAAGACTAAAAGAGGCAAATGTTCCGATTATCGGCACCTCTGTTCAGTCAATTGATAGGGCAGAAGATAGAGATAAGTTTGCTAGAGTGTTAAAGAAATTGAAGATTAATCAGCCGCTAAATGGCTCTGCTAGTTCAAAAGAAGAAGCCAAGAGAATTGCCAAAAAAATTGGATACCCTGTGTTAGTAAGGCCATCGTATGTATTGGGTGGCAGGGCTATGAAGATAGTTTATGACGAGGTTTCTTTAGATGAATTCATAAGAGAGGCCAAAGATGCTTCTGGGGAACATCCGATTCTAATAGACAAATTTTTAGAAGACGCTATTGAGGTGGATGTCGACGCTGTTTCGGATGGGCAAATAACGATAATAGGCGGCATTATGGAACATATTGAAGAGGCAGGAGTGCATTCTGGAGATTCTGCTTGCGTGCTGCCACCCCATACTTTGAGTGACGATATTATAGACACCATAAGAAAATATACCTATGCCTTATCGAAAGAGTTAAGGGTAAACGGGTTACTTAATATACAGTTTGCCGTGAAAAACGATATTGTTTATGTTTTAGAGGTTAATCCGAGAGCATCCAGAACAGTGCCTTTCGTAAGCAAGGCAACGGGTATCCCTCTGGCAAAGATAGCAGCAAAAGTGATGGTTGGCAAAAAACTTCATGAGCTGGGATTCATAAGCGAGAAGCGGCTGAATCATATATCGGTAAAAGAATCTGTTTTGCCATTTTCAAGATTTTCTGGTGTGGATATACTACTTGGGCCAGAGATGAAATCAACGGGTGAAGTAATGGGTATAGACACTTCGTTTGGGGTCGCTTTCTATAAATCTCAAGTAGCAGCCGGACAGATTCTCCCTGACAAAGGCAAGGTCTTTATAAGTGTTAAAAACGATGACAAAAGAGACATAATATTCATTGCTAAGAAACTTTATGATATCGGCTTTGAGATAATTGCTACAAAAGGAACCTTTAAGGTCCTCCACTCTAATAATATACAAGCTGAGATGGTAGGGAAGATCGGGGAAGGCGACACCAGAATTTTGGAATCCATCAAAAAGGGTCAGATAAAACTTATTATCAATACACCATCTGGCCAAAGGGGCCAGTCCGATATGAAACCGATTAGGAGTTTAGCGGTTTTACACGGCGTCCCTTGCATCACTACGATTCAAGGCGCTCAAGCGGCTGTTAACGGAATAGAGTCTGTATTGAAGGGTGATCTTTTGGTTAAGTCTATACAGGAATATATTAGAGGATGAACAATGCAGAAAGACTGGGTGGCTATTTTAGATTTTGGCTCACAATATACGCATCTGATTGCTCGCCGAGTCAGAGAATGTGGCGTTTATTCTGAAATAGTAGCTTACGATATTAGTGCCTCTGAACTTCTAAGGCGGTCTCCTAAAGCTATTATTCTCTCTGGCGGCCCAGCAAGTGTTACCTTGAGAAAAAGTCCTTTATGTGACAGAGATATTTTCGATATAGGTATTCCGGTTCTCGGTATTTGTTATGGAGCGCAGCTTATGGCTAAAATGTTGGGAGGCAGTGTTGCAAAAGCCAAAGCAAGAGAATATGGAAAAGCAACCCTTCAAATTAAGCATAGAGAAAACTTATTCAAAGGATTATCTACAAAGGAAACAATCTGGATGAGTCACGGAGATAGAATTTTGAAATTACCCAAAGGTTCCCGAGTTATTGGAGCAACCAAAAATTCTCCAATTGCAGCAATGGAAAATGAAATGAAAAGATTTTACGGAGTTCAGTTTCATCCCGAAGTAGTTCATACACCGAAAGGAAAAAGAATATTAAGAAATTTTTTTATCAATATAGCAGGTTGTAGATCTTCCTGGAACATGCACTCATTTGTTAACGATACCATTAAAGAATTAAAAAATAGAATGGGTAAAGAAAAAGTTCTCTGTGCGTTAAGTGGCGGAGTTGATTCATCTGTATTAGCCTTGTTGCTCCATAAAGCTATAGGTAGAAATCTAATAGCTATTTTTATTGATAATGGGCTGCTGCGTAAAGATGAGGCGAAACTGGTAAAAGAAAGATTCGAGAATCATTTTCATGTTAACTTGAAAGTTATAGATGCAAAAGGCGCTTTCTTAAGGGCCTTAAAAGGAATCAAGGATCCAGAGAAGAAGCGTAGAGTTATAGGCGGAGTGTTTATAAAAATTTTTGAGAGAGAGGCAAAAAAATTAGGCAAGATAAGATTTTTAGCCCAGGGTACATTATATCCCGATGTGATTGAATCAAGATCTCCTATTGGCGGACCTTCCGCAACTATTAAGACTCATCACAACGTTGGCGGATTGCCTTCACGTCTGAGTCTTGAGTTAATTGAACCACTTAAAGATTTATTCAAAGATGAAGTAAGACTGCTTGGAAAAGAGCTTGGTTTGCCTGATGAACTTGTTTATAGGCAACCTTTCCCGGGGCCGGGTCTTGCAGTGCGGTTAATAGGTAAAGTTAGTAGAGAAAAACTTAATATACTGCGGGAGGCAGATTGGATATTAATAGACGAAATAAAAAAAAGTGGATTATACAGGAAACTATGGCAGTCATTTTGTGTTATTCTGCCTATAAAAACGGTGGGCGTTATGGGGGATGAAAGAACTTATGAAAATGTTATAGCCATAAGAGCGGTAACAAGTGAAGATGCAATGACTGCACATTGGGCGAGGCTTCCAGATGATTTACTGGAGAGAATTTCAAACCGTATTATAAATGAAGTCAAAGGGATAAATCGTGTGGTATACGATATTTCATCTAAACCACCAAGTACCATAGAATGGGAATAGTAATCATCGATTACGGTTTAGGTAATTTAAGAAGTGTAAGCAAAGCCCTTGAGGCTGTGGGTGCTAAGGTTGAGGTGACTAATGATCCAGATAAAATTAGCAAAGCCAAAGCAATAGTGCTTCCTGGAGTAGGCGCATTTCAGAGAGGCATGGAGAATCTGCGCAGGATAAATGTTATACCATTCTTGGTTAAAGCTATTAAAGATGGTAAACCTTTCTTAGGGATTTGTTTAGGTTTGCAATTATTATTCACAGAGAGCGAGGAGCACGGACTACATCGCGGTTTAGATATTATAAAGGGTAAAGTGAAGAGATTTGAATCTAGCATGAAAGTACCACACATGGGCTGGAACAGTATTAAGTTTAAGGTTAGTAGTTCAAAGTTCAAAGTTTTTGATGGAATTCCAAGTAAATCGTATTTTTATTTCGTTCATTCCTATTATGCTGAACCACAGGACGAAGCAATAGTTGTGGCGACTACTGAATATGGGCAAGAATTTGTCTCAGCAGTAAATAAAAATAATATCTGGGGTGTACAATTTCATCCGGAAAAAAGTGCAAAATTAGGCTTGAAATTACTGGAGAATTTTTGTCGCGATGTTAGGTAAAAGAATTATACCCTGTTTGGATGTGAAAGAGGGGCGAGTCGTAAAGGGGGTTAATTTCTTAAACCTAAAAGATGCTGGAGACCCTGTAGAGTCTGCCTCTATATATTCCCAGGAGGGTGCTGATGAATTAGTGTTTTTGGATATCACTGCCAGTGCAGAAAAACGCAGGGCAATTTTAGAGGTGGTTACCAAAACTGCAGAACAGGTCTTTATTCCTTTGACTGTTGGTGGAGGTGTTAGGAATTTGCAAGATATAAGAATTCTACTTAAATGCGGAGCTGATAAGATCTCGATTAATACTTCAGCTGTAGAAAATCCTTGTTTAATTAAAGAGGCATCAGAGGAATTTGGCAGTCAATGTATCGTCGTGGCTATAGATGCCAAAAGAATAGATGCAACGCATTGGCAAGTTTTTACTTATGGAGGCACCAAGCCAACCAGCAAAAACGCCTTCGAGTGGGCGAAAGAAACCGAGAGCTTAGGGGCAGGAGAGATTCTTCTTACCAGTATGGATAAAGACGGAACTTGTGATGGATATGACTTGGAGCTTACCAGAATAATATCAGAAGCAGTAAATATTCCGGTAATTGCTTCTGGCGGAGCAGGAAATTTAGAGCATCTCTATCAGGCCTTAACTGAGGGGAAAGCTTCTGCTGTACTGGTAGCCTCTATTTTTCACTATGGAAAGTATTCAATTAAAAAGACAAAACAGTTTCTAAAAAATAAGGGGATACCGGTAAGAACATAAGATGTGTGGAATATTTGGAGTATATGGACATAAAGATGCAGCCAGACTTGCATATCTTGGGCTCTATGCCCTGCAACATCGCGGCGAAGAAAGCGCTGGCATAGTCACTTATGATGGGGGAAAAATTTACTCTCATAGAGGCATGGGGCTGGTGAGTGATGTTTTCAATGAAAACGTTATAAGATCTTTGCGTGGCGATATAGCTGTTGGCCATGTTCGTTACTCTACTATTGGTGGAAGTCATGCAAAAAATATTCAGCCATTTTTAGTAAGTCATAAAAAAGGCTATATTGCTATCGCACATAACGGCAATCTTACCAATACTCTAAAATTACATGAAGTTTTAGAGGATAGAGGCTCTATCTTCCAAACTACGATGGATTCTGAAATAATAGCCCATCTGTTAGCTAAATCAGAGAAGAAAGATTATAAGCAGAGGGTTACTGAGGTACTATCGCAACTCGAGGGTTCTTATTCATTAGTCTTAATGCTGGATAATTTATTGGTTGGCGTAAGAGACCCTAATGGGTTTAGGCCTTTGTGCTTAGGTCAAATTGGTGATACATATGTTTTAGCCAGCGAGACTTGTGTTTTGGATTTGATCCAAGCCAAATACATAAAGGAAATCGAGCCTGGTGAAATTGTATTTATTAGTAGAGACAAGTTGGAATCGATTAAGCCCTTTCCTAAAGCTAAACTCTCATTATGCATTTTTGAATATATCTATTTTGCCAGGCCGGATAGCAATATATTTGGCAAAAATGTGTATCTTACACGCAAACGCTTAGGGATACAACTTGCTCGCGAATGCCCTGTAGATTGTGATTTAGTTATGCCTATTCCAGATTCAGGCAATTATGCAGCATTAGGTTTTGCCGAAGAATCCAAGATTCCTTTTGAAATATGCTTGATAAGAAACCATTACATTGGAAGAACATTTATTCAACCCTCGCAATTTATTAGGGATTTTAGAGTAAGAGTTAAACTTAATCCTATAAAAGATGTACTCAAAGACAAGCGTATAGTTATTATAGAAGATTCAATTGTTAGAGGCACAACAATTAGGCTGCGAGTAAAAACACTGAGGGAGGCAGGTGCGAAAGAACTGCATATGCGCATTAGTTGCCCACCGCTTAAGTTTCCTTGTTTCTATGGGATAGATTTTCCTACCCAAAAAGAACTCATTGCTTCTAAGCATGATATCGGTTGGATTCGAGACTTTATCGGTGCTGATAGTTTGGAATATTTAAGTCTGGAGGGAATGCTAAATTCTATGCCTCTTCCAAAAGAACTTTTCTGTACTGCTTGCTTTACAGGAAGATATCCTATCGATCCGACATGTCGTCTATCTAAACGGATTTTAGAAAAATAAAAAATGGCTTGTGGGATGATCCGAGAGCTGAGATGGCAACGCTCAAGACAAGGATCAGAAAACGGATACTGGGTCAAGGTGATAGTGACTGAATACGATTCAGATAGGATGGATACTCAGGAGGATTTGAATAGGGTTGAAGAGATGTTAAGGAACGAGAGATGAAGACCAAGTTTATCTTTGTAACCGGTGGTGTAGTATCCTCTCTGGGGAAAGGTCTTGCTGCCGCCTCCATCGGGGCCCTCTTAGAATCCCGTGGCCTCAAGGTTACTCTGCAGAAGCTTGATCCATACATTAATGTAGATCCAGGAACCATGAACCCCTTCCAGCATGGGGAAGTATTCGTGACCGAGGATGGAGCAGAGACCGATTTAGATATTGGCCACTATGAAAGGTTCACCACTGCCAGGATCGGGAGAAAGAACAATGTAACCACTGGCAGTATATACAACTCGGTAATCTTCAAGGAGAGGAGGGGAGACTATCTGGGGGGGACAGTCCAGGTAATCCCCCACATCACTGACGAGATCAAAGGCAGAATTAGAGAGGCGGCTAATGACATCGATGTGGCGATCATTGAGATTGGAGGAACAGTCGGCGACATCGAATCTCTGCCTTTCTTAGAGGCAATCCGACAGTTCAAGATCGATGTGGGAAAAGAAAACTGCCTCTACATCCACCTCACCCTTGTCCCCTTTATAGAGACGGCGGACCAGCTCAAGACCAAACCGACACAGCATAGCGTCAAGGAACTGAGGGAGATCGGGATCCAGCCTGATATCCTCCTCTGCCGTACTGATCGTTTTCTCCCCCCGGAGATCAAGGCCAAAATTGCCCTCTTCTGCAATGTGGATCAGGATGCGGTGATTACCGCCAAGGATGTGGAGAGCGTCTATGAAGTACCGGTGGTCTTTCACCAGGAGGGGTTAGATGAAAAGATTGTAGAGATGTTGAACATCTGGACGAGAAGGCCGAGGCTTGAAGCTTGGCTTGAGTTGAATGAGAAAATAAAGCATCCAAAATCATCGACGAACATAGCGATTGTAGGAAAGTATGTCCACCTCAAGGATTCCTATAAGAGCCTCATTGAAGCACTCGCACATGGAGGGATAGCGAACAATGCCAAGGTGAACCTCATGTATATCGATTCTGAAGAGGTGGAGAAGAGAGGTGCTGACCAGCTCCTTTTGGGAGCAGATGGTATCCTGGTTCCTGGTGGCTTTGGAGATAGAGGCATTGAGGGTAAAATCGAGGCAGTCCGCTATGCCCGGGAGAATAAGATCCCATTTCTTGGGCTCTGTCTAGGGATGCAGTTAGCAGTGGTGGAGTTTGCACGGAATGTCTGCCACCTCAAAGGGGCACATAGCACTGAGTTCAACCGAGACACCCCCTATCCGGTTATTTACCATATGAAGGAATGGATAAATTATGAGCGGAATACCATTGAGAAAAGGGAGGAGAGCTCTCATAAAGGGGGGACGATGAGGCTGGGTGCCTATCCCTGTAAGTTTGAGGATGGTTCCTTTGCCCTCAATGCCTACGGAAAAAGGCTTATCTCTGAAAGACACCGTCATCGGTATGAATTCAATGATCAGTTCCGGAAGCAGTTAATCAAGGCAGGGCTTACCATAAGCGGCATCTCTCCCAATGGGGAATTGGTAGAAATTGTGGAGATTCATTCCCATCCCTGGTTCCTCGGATGCCAATTCCATCCCGAATTTAAATCTAAACCGATGGATCCCCATCCCTTGTTCCGGGAATTCATCAAGGCCGCTATCAAGAATAGGAGAGGTATTAAGAGGAGAAAAAAGAAGAGGTAAAAAGGATTTTACCCTGAAAAAGTTAAGATACATATGCGACGTTGATGATTAATGGATCATTATGCGAAAGCGTACTCAATTTTTAGTAGAATCCGAGGCTATAGGAGGTTTCAGGATATGCTCTATAGTCTTCGGAGGTTTTCAGGGAGTGAAGTAGCGGAACAGAGGATGAAGATTATCAAGTTTTATGAACAGTATGGAGAAGATGCAACGAAAGAGGCCTTTGGGGCAGATCGGAAGGTAGTCAGCCGGTGGAGGAAGAGGCTGAGTGAGGATGGGGGGAACCTTACGGCTTTAATTCCCCTTTCCACCCGTCCTCATAAGGTGAGGCGTTCTCACGTGCCTCAAGAGGTTCTTGATTTCATAAGGGATATAAGGAAGAAGCATCCTCGGCTGGGGAAAGAGAAGATCAAGCCTCTTTTGGAGAAGTATGGTCAAGGGAGGGGCATGAAGGTTCCCTCTGAATCTACGATAGGAAACATCATCAAAAGGCACAAATTCTTCTTTCAGAAGTCAGGGAGGGTATACCATGATCCCAACTCCAAGTGGGCACAAAAGCAGGTGGTAAAGAAGAAGAGGCTCCGGGTTAAACATCCTCCTAAGCCAGAGGATTTTGGGCATATTGTCTCAGATACTGTGGAGAGGGTAACGGATGGGATTAAGGATTATTTCTATTCTGCTATTGATGCCAAATTAAAATTTGCCTTAACCCTTAACTACAAGAGATTGACCAGTAGGAACATGAAGGATTTTTACCACCGGTTTAGAAGCGTTTATCCTGGGGTGATTAAAGCCTGGCAGAATGATAACGGGTCAGAGAACTTAGGAGAATTTGATGAGCAGTTAATGAGAGAGGGTATCCCTCATTTCTTCTCCTATCCTCACTGCCCGAAGATTAATACCTACATCGAACGTTACAACAGAACGATCCAAGAAGAGTTTATAGATAACCACTTGGATATTATCCATGATAAGGAGCTCTTTCATAAAGAACTCTCTGAGTATCTCATCTTCTATAATGCCCAAAGACCACATAAATCATTGTGTCTGAAAAGCCCTCTTGAGTATCTACTCTCAAAAGGAGGAATGTCGCATATGTCCTTGACTTATACACTGACTTGACTTCACTGGAAGCATAAGGTAAACTTTGGAAAAATCACTGAAATTTACGAAATGTCTGATTCTCTATCCAAGGATAAAATTAAAAGAGAGATCATAGGGGTTACTATCCTTCTTGTTGGGATCTTTATCTTGCTCTCCTTCATTTCCTATCATCCCAATGACCGAGCATTTTATTTTGTCTATAATACAGAAAAGGTCAATAACTGGGGGGGTGTTGTTGGGGCAACCATTGCGAGAGCACTTTTTCAGCTTATCGGCCTTGTATCTTATCTCCTTCCTCTGATCATTTTTCTCTTTGCTTACAGGTTTTTTACCACGAGTGAAGCCTTTCCCGATTATTTCAGGTTAATAAGCTCAATAGTCCTGCTTTTCTCTTTAATAGGATTGTTTGATCTCACCTTGGGAGAGGTGAGAATCAGGGGTGATGAGATGGCCGCAGGTGGTTTGCTGGGCAGTCTATTATCGAAGAAACTGATGGTTTATCTCAGCCGGATAGGGACGTATTGTTTCTACCTTTCTTTTCTCCTTATCTCATTTTTTTGTCTAACCCATCTCTCTCCTGTGCGTTTGGCATTTTCCTTAAAACGCCTCTCCATAGGTGTAACAAAGGGAACAATCTCTTTGTACCGGAAACTTCAAGAAAGGTTGAAGAGAGAGAAGGTTGAGATTGTGGAAAAGGGGAAAATGATATCAACAGAAGAAGTAGGAGAAGAGGAAGGGGTGAAAGAAGAGATTCCTGTGATCTCTGAGCAAGAAAAAGAGATCCAGGATGATATTCACGAGAAGCCAAAGGAGGATAAGAAAAAGGTCAAACTGGTAAAGGAGGTTAAGGAGTATCAACTCCCCCCCTTAAATTTTTTAGATTTACCAGATCAGAAGGTATGGAAGATGGATAAGGAGACCCTGCTGAACCAGTCTAAGACCCTTGAGAAGAAGCTGAAGGATTTTGGAGTAGATGGGAAGATTGTCGGTATAAATCCCGGGCCGGTGATAACCCGTTTTGAATTTGAACCTGCACCGGGGATAAAAATCAATAAGGTAATGGGATTGGCGGATGACCTTGCCTTAGCCCTTCGAGCAGTGAGTGTAAGGATATTTGCCCCAATTCCAGGAAAAGCGGCTATTGGTATCGAGGTTCCCAATTTGGTCAGAGAGACTGTATTCTTTAAAGAGATTGTATCACAGGATGCTTTCTTGAATTCCCGGTCCAAGCTTACGCTGGCCCTCGGTAAAGACTTATCTGGGGAAGCAATAATAAATACCCTCGATGGTATGCCTCACCTCCTTATTGCCGGTGCTACCGGGGCAGGGAAGAGTGTCCTGATCAATACCATGATCTGCAGTATCCTTTATAAGGCTACCCCTACGGAAGTGAAGATTCTGATGATTGATCCCAAAAGATTAGAGCTTTCCCTTTATGAGGGGATACCACACCTTCTCTATCCAGTGGTTACCGATCCTAAGAAAGCTGCACTTGCGCTGAGGTGGGCAGTTGAGGAAATGGAGCGGAGATACACAAAACTTGCTGAGAAAGGGGTAAGGGATATTGATCGTTACAATCAGAAGATCTGGGAGGAACTGAAGGATGTGAAAGAGAATCGGCCGGTTGATGAACAATGTGAACAGGAAAAGGGGGAACTGGACGGAGGTCACGAGATTTTGCCTTACATCGTTATCGTGATTGATGAACTGGCTGATCTGATGATGGTCTCTTTGCGGGAGGTTGAAGGGTCACTCGCTCGGTTGGCCCAGATGGCAAGGGCAGCAGGAATCCACCTGATTGTAGCCACCCAAAGACCTTCGGTGGATGTCATAACTGGTACCATCAAGGTAAACTTTCCTACCCGCATCTCATTTCAAGTCTCTTCCAAGATCGATTCGAGAACCATTCTGGATACCATTGGGGCTGAACGGCTCCTTGGCAAAGGGGATATGCTCTTTTTGCCGCCGGGAACCTCAAAACTTTTAAGGATTCATGGGGCTTATGTTTCAGAATCTGAAATCTCACGGATTGTAGAATTCTTGAAAGGCCAGGGTAAGCCAAGTTATGATGAAAGCATTGTCTCGGTTAAAGAGGAGGAGGCCAGAACTCTCGAGGATGAAGAGTTTGATGAAAAGTATGCCGAAGCAGTAGCCTTAGTTACAGAGACTCGACAAGCCTCAATTTCCATGATTCAAAGACGACTGAGGGTCGGCTATAATCGGGCAGCCAGGATGATTGAGAGAATGGAAGAGGAGGGGATTGTGAGTCGAACCGACGGGATCAAGCCGCGTGAGGTGCTGGTGAGGAAGTTCTAAGAAAAGGGTTCAAGGTGCGAGAGTTAGGTAGCAGGCAGTAGGCGATAGGCGGGAGAAAAAGCCCAAATATCAAAGCCCAAATATCAAATGAATTTTAAAACCCAAAAAATATATTTGAACTTTGGATTTTGGAATTTGGCATTCTCATGTATTTTGTGCCTTGCATCTTACATCTTGTTTTCCAGCCGTGTTGAAGCTGGTACCCCGCTCTCCATCAACCAGATCATAGAGAAGGTTCAGGCGGTTTATGATCACACCGAAGATGTCCAGGCTGATTTTGATCAGGAGACTAAGTTAAAATCCTGGAATCAAACTCAGGTGGCCAGAGGTAAGGTCTACTTTAAGAAGAATGGTAGGATGTACTGGCAATATCTTGTGCCGGTCTCTCAGAAGGTAATCAGTGATGGCGAGAAGGTATGGGTCTACATTCCCCAAGATAAGCAGGTGATGGTAAGTGAAATAAACCGTGATCTTCAATCCCAGATTGCCTCCAATTTAATTTCGGGAAAGGGCAATTTGAGAAATGATTTTGATATTACTCTGGCCGATTCACCTTCGGAAGATAAAAATTGTTATCGATTAAAGTTGAAACCTCCCCAACCCCAGGCCAATATTGATAAGATATTTCTCAGTGTGGATAAGACAAACTTTCAGGTTTTTCAGACAGAGATTATCGATGCCTTTGGTAATAGCAATCGCATCATCTTTTCACATATCAAGATAAATAATCATCTCCCTGATTCGTGGTTCCAGTTTGTAGTACCTGAAGGGGTAGAGGTGATCACATTCCCGCAAATACCTATATCTCGTTAGCCCTTCTGTTTAGATTATCTTGAAGATATAAATGGAAGATTTTGTAACTGCAAGAGACCTTTCTTTTGATGGTATTTCTCCTGTTGAGAAAATCCTGAATCGGTTAAACCAAGGCGAAAGGGAGATAGAGGTAACAGGTCTAAAAGGTTCTGCCTCAGCTTTTCTCCTCTCTAATCTCAAGAGGGAATTGCAAAGACCCTTTTTAATTATAACTCCCCATGTGAAAGGTGCAGAAGATCTCTATCGGGATCTCGATTTTTTTCTCCCTCCTGAACAAAAAGATCTTTTCCTCTTTCCTGCCTGGGAAAGTTCACCGTTTGAATCCTTTTCCTCCCACCCTTCTGTCACTGCCCAAAGAGTGGCGATACTTCATCATTTACTCCTTTCCCGTACTTCTTTCATCTGTATCTTTCCGGCAAAGGTGTTAATGCAGAAGGTGATGCCTCAAGCGAGTGTTGTGGATAGTGCGGTTACTGTGAAGATAGGGAGTGAAATAGATCGAAATTGGCTTATTGATAGACTCATGCAGGGTGGATACTTAGGGACCTCGCTCGTGGAGGGGGTTGGAGAGTTTGGAGTGAGAGGTGGTGTTCTGGATTTCTTTCCTCCTCAAAACAAATTTCCGGTCAGAATAGAGTTTTGGGGGGATGAGATTGAATCGATGAGGCTTTTTGATCCTGTATCGCAGAGATCCACGGAGGAGATACATGAATTGACCATTCTTCCGGTACGGGAAATTGTTCTTACGGATGAAAACCGCTTAAGGGCAATTAAACGGATTAAGTGTCAAGGCAATGGAGAATCTGCTCTTTCTTCGGAAGAGATTGAGAAACTGATTGAAAAGATAAGCTTCTCCCCCTACCTTCATGGGTTGGAGTATTTATTCCCCTTTTTCTATCCAGAGCTCAATAGCCTCTTTTCCTATTTTCCTTCAAATTCCCTGCTCCTGCTTCATGATCCACTTGAGATTGAGGTGGAGATTGAGCAATTTCAAAGCGAGATAAAAGATGGCTTCAACCATGCCCTTAAGAAATCTAAATTACTCCCTGATATTTCAGAGCTATACCTCTCTTCCGATCACGTATCCTCCTCAGTTAAAGGATACGATCAAATCCTTCTTAAGGAAATTTCTCTTGGCTCTTATGAGAGCGGGAAGATTACGCTTTCTACCGAGTACAATGAAGACATACGGAAGGAAGTTTTAAATCTTCGATCACCCCAGTGTGGGTTCTCTTCCTTGATCGATAAGATCAACGGATGGAAGGAAGAGGGGAACCAAATATTTCTGGTATCTCCCACCGCTTTAGAGGCTAAAAGGGTTATAAACCTTCTCCAAGATTATGAGATTGGCGTTAGGTTGAACGAAGTTCCCTTCAGTTCTGCATATAAGGATCACGTTGGTCCCTCAAGGATTAATATCCTCGCGGGTGATCTGTCTCAGGGTTTCCGTTTCCCTGCTTTAAGGCTTATCGTGATCACTGAGGAAGAGATCTTTGGTGAAAAGAGAAAGGTAGCGGTTTTACCACGCCCATCCAGTTATTTTACCTCTGACTTCAGTGAACTGAAGATCGACGATTATGTAGTTCATGTCGATCATGGTATTGGGATCTACCGGGGGGTAAAGAAGCTTAAGATTGAAAACTCCTTTCATGAGTACCTTACCATTGAATACCTTGATGGTGACAGGCTCTATATACCAATGGAGCGGGTCAATTTAGTTCAAAAATATAGAGGGGCCGATGGATACCAGCCAAAGGTTGATCGGCTGGGTGATGCTTCCTGGAAGAGAAGGAAGAAGAGGACCCAACAATCTCTCAAGGATATGGCCAAAGAACTCCTGGATCTCTATGCAACAAGAAAAGTGGTGCAGGGATTCTCCTTTTCCTCCTCTGATCATTACTATCGCGAGTTTGAAACAACCTTTCCATATGAAGAGACGCCTGACCAGCTAAAAGCCATTGAAGAGGTTATTGCAGATATGGAGCAGCCTAGACCAATGGATCGGTTGGTCTGTGGTGATGTTGGATATGGCAAGACGGAGGTTGCCCTTCGAGCATCCTTCAAAGCGGTGATGGATGGAAAGCAGGTGGTATTCTTGGTACCCACGACTATCCTCGCACAGCAGCATTACCAAACCTTCAGCGAACGATTGAAAGATTATCCAGTTACCGTAGAGGTCTTGAGCCGTTTTCGGACTAAGAAAGAACAGCAGGAAGTTCTCAGAGGGCTCAAGGAAGGCAGGATAGATATCGTGATTGGTACTCACCGCCTGCTCCAGAAGGATATGGGATTAAAAGATCTCGGTCTGGTGATTGTTGATGAAGAACAGAGATTTGGGGTAGCCCATAAGGAAAGGCTAAAGAAGATGAAACAAATGGTGGATGTACTGGCTTTGAGTGCAACCCCTATACCCCGCACCCTCTATATGTCGATGGTGGGGATGAGGGATCTCTCCACCATTAATACTCCTCCCCAGGAACGATTGGCGATCAAAACATACATTGTCAAATTTGATAGAGAGACGATCAGGAACGCAATCGTAAGGGAGATTAACCGTGGAGGACAGGTCTTCTTTGTGCATGATCGGATACGAAGTATCCCGGCTGTAGCTCGATTTTTAAGGAACCTTGTGCCTGAAGCGAATTTGGGGATTGCTCATGGACAGATGCACGAGAGAGATCTCGAGAAGGTGATGGTCTCTTTCTTAAAACGAGAGGTCAATCTACTCCTTTGCACCACCATTATTGAATCAGGACTGGATTTTCCCCAGGCCAATACCATCCTGGTCAACCGTTCAGACAAACTGGGCTTGGCCCAGTTGTACCAGTTACGCGGCAGGGTGGGCCGCTCCCGATACCTTGCCTATGCCTATTTCCTGATACCAGGCGAATCTGTTTTGTCAAGGGAGGCCAGGGAACGGCTGGCTGCCCTAATTGAATTCACTGAATTGAGTTCTGGTTTTCGTCTGGCTACTCGAGACCTGGAGATCAGGGGGGCAGGAAATCTCTTAGGAAGCTCGCAGTCCGGTCACATTGCAGCAGTTGGTCTGGATATGTATACCCAGTTACTTGAGAATGCCATAAAAGAACTGAAAGGTGAAGAGATCCCACTCGAAATCGAGCCTGAGATACACATAAGAATCCCTGCTCATATTCCCGAAGAATATATAGGTGATATCAATCAAAGACTGGTGATGTATAAAAGGTTAGCCTCTCATCGTAGCGAAGAAGAACTTCAGGAGATAAGGGATGAATTAATTGACCGGTTCGGTCGGATTCCTGAGCCTGTCTACAATTTGTTTGAGGTGGTGAGGTTAAAAAATCTTCTCAAGACCTTCTTCGTCAGGAGATTAGACTTCAATGGCCGCGAGATTATTCTCCTGTTTGATGAAAGGGCTGCCCAGTTCCTCGATAAAATCTTGAACTTGATCAACCGTCAACCCATGAGGTACAGCTTTACACCTGATCACAAGCTTAAGCTTGCTTTCAGGGATAGAGATTGGAAACGAATCATAGGAGAGGTAAAAAAGGTCTTGCAATAAGGATGCTACCTATTTTACCATCTAACGCTGAGACAAGAACATGAAACGTATGCATATATTAATCATGGTATTCTATATCCTTCCGGTTTCACTTTCTGCTCAGGTGGTTGACCGCATAGTAGCTCTGGTGAACGGTGAGATTATCTGCTTATCTGAGTTGAAGCAGTTTAGTCTCATCATTAACCGGGAGGCTGAGAAATCCAATCCAGCCCTGAGTCAAGAGAGCAGGTTGGTGGAGATAGAAAAGAATGTGCTGGATCAATTGGTCAATCAAAAGCTGCTCAACCAGGAGGCGAAACGGCTTAAGATCGAGGTAAACAAAAAGGAGGTTGACCGGGCAATTGAAAATATTCAAAAGCGAAACTCATTTTCCCGGCGGGATTTTCTCAATGCCCTTAAGAAGGAAGGCTTAACTATTGATACCTACCGGGAACAGATTGAGCAGGAGATGAAAAAGGTTAGGCTGATTGAGTATGAGATTAAGTCGAAGGTAAATATTACCGATGATGCCATCCAGGACTACTATATCAAAAACATGGCAAAGCCAGAGATTAAAGAAGGTGTGAGAATCCAGCAGATTCTGCTCATCATACCGCCAGAATCAAATGAAGAAAAGGTTGCTGAGATCAAGGCTTTGGCTAAAGTTCTCCTTTCAGGTTTAGAAAAGGGGGAAGATTTTGGAATATTGGCACAACAGTTTTCCCAGGACAACTCTGCCCAGGTGGGTGGAGACCTGGGTTTTTTTAAGAAAGGGGAATTGCTTCCTATCCTGGAAGAGACTGCCTACCAGCTTAAAGAGGGAGAGGTGAGTCCTCTTATCCAATCCAACCTTGGTTTTCACATAATCAAAGTTTTAGAGAAACGAGAGGGAGAGGTGAGACTCGATGGGTGGATGAGAAGTCGAGATCAGATCAAAAACATCCTTTCCCAGAGAGAGAGTGAGAAAATGTTTGAACAGTGGATGAAGACTCTGAGGGAGAAGTCATACATTGAGATTAGACTTTAAGAGGAGCTTAAATTTCCGTAAGGCTAAGAATTCCTACCAGAAAATTTTGGTCACCTGTCCCAGCTGGGTGGGAGATACGGTTATGGCCGTCCCCTGTTTCAGGGCGATTCGAGAGAATTTTCCTCAGGCAGAGATCTGCCTCTTGGTCAGGCCCTATGTAGTGAGACTGGTTGAAAGACTTCCCTACTTCGATTCGATAATTAAGTATGATCCCAAGGGAAGGGATAGAGGAGTTCGTCCCTATACCTCACTCTTGAATAGACTCAGGAAAAAGCGGTTTGATGTGGCCATCATCTTACCCAACTCCTTTGCCTCAGCTTTAATCCCCTTTCTCTCTGGTATTCCTCAGAGGATAGGATATAGTGAGGATGGGAGAGGATGGTTACTTACTGACAGAATAGCGCCCCCTCGGGAGGCAGGGGAAAGGATTCCTATACCTATGGTTGATCGCTATTTGAAGCTCTGTGAATACCTCAAGGTAAAGATCTCTTCCCGGAGGGCACAGCTTGCGCTGAGCAGGGAAGCCGAAGAAAAGGCCGAAAGGATCCATGCACACTATGGAATTGGCGAAGGAGAGAGAAATGTGTTGATTACCCCAGGTGCTGCCTTTGGCTCATCCAAGCTCTGGAAGGTTGAATACTTTGCTCAAGTGGCAGACTGGATTATCGAGAGATTTGCATGTCCGGTTTTAATTGCACCTGGACCAGGTGAAGAAGTGATTGCACAGAGAATAGAAGGATCGATGGAGCATAAGCCCATCAATCTCGTTAGTGAAATTGTTCCCCTTGACCTGCTGATGAGCCTGATTAAGAAAGCTTCTCTCCTCATCACCAACGATACTGGGCCAAGGCATGTGGCGTATGCAGTAGGTACACCAACGGTGGTAATCATGGGTCCTACTGACCCGCGCTACTCCAACTGTCATCGGGATGGTAATACCGTGATCCTGAGGAAGGAACTTCCGTGTGTGCCCTGTCACTTAAAGCAGTGTCCTACCGATCACCGGTGCATGGATTTGATCACGCCGCAGGAGGTATTTGATGCGAGTTGTAACCTACTCGAAGGTTCGAAATAGAGAAGGGAAGGTATGAGGGAAAAGGAGAAACGTTTTAGAGATATTATGAGGGGTTTTCCTAAGGCAAAGATTGCGGTAATTGGCGATCTGGTAGCGGATAGGTACATTTTTGGAAAGCCCTTCAAGCTTTCCCGAGAGGCTCCTGTCCTGGTAGTGCGCCATGATCGGGAAGTGATCCTTCCCGGAGGTGCGGGTAATGCGGTAAATAATCTCCTCTCTTTAGGTGCCTCGGTCTACCCTATCAGTATTCTGGGAAGAGATCAGTTTGGCAAATTCCTTCTTGCCTTCTTTAACGAGAGGAGGGTTATTACCTCAGGCATCTTCTTAGTGTCGGGCAGAGAAACTATCTCTAAGACCAGAATCATGGCTGGTGAGGTTCACACGTCGAAACAGCAGGTGATTAGGATCGATAGAGAACCTTCAACCCCACTTGATTCACGATTTAACCGAAGGATAATAAAATATTTAAGAGAGATAAAAGAAAAGATAGATGCCCTTATCGTTTCAGATTACGGATATGGTTTGATTAATGATGAGGTGAGGAGTGAAATCAAGGAGATAACCAAAGAGAAGCCGGTGATAGTGGATTCCCGGTATCACCTCGGGGAGTTTGAAGGGGTAACTGCTATTACCCCCAATGAGTCTGAAGCAGAATTGGTGAGTGGGATTAAGGTTATGAAAGACAAAGATGTGGTGGCCATCGGGAAGAACCTTAGGGAGAGACTTCATGTCCAGGCGGTACTCATCACTCGCGGCAATAAAGGGATGATCCTGGTTGATGATCATGGTGAGGCGAACACCATACCTATCTATGGTTCTGATGAAGTAACTGATGTCACTGGTGCAGGGGACACGGTTACCTCTGTTTTTGCTCTCTCCCTGGTTGCTGGCGCATCCTTCTATGAAGCGGCGAGACTTTCCAATTATGCTGGAGCGATTGTGGTAATGAAGAGGGGTGCTGCAACGCTGACAGTGAATGAGCTCATGGATGCAATTCGAAAAGATCTCGGCTGATTAAGAGCTTTCAGCTTTCAGCAGTCAGCCTTCAGCTAAAAAAGACCGAAGGCCGCTCCTGCGGTAAGCTTTTAAAGCTGAGAGCTGATCGCTGAAAGCTTTCAAGGCAGGGGAAAATGCGGATTCTCTTGATTGAAGATGACAAGGATGTTGCCCGTTTTGTCGGCAAAGGGCTCAAGGAGAACCTCTTCCTGATGGACCTGGCTTCAGAGGGGGAAGAAGGATTCCAGTTGATTACCCAGGAGAAGTATGATCTGGTCATCTTAGACATCCTTTTGCCTAAGATGGATGGATGGGAGGTGCTGCAAAAGATCAGAGAGAAAGGGATAGAGACGCCGGTCATCATCCTTACTGCGAGAGATTCAACGCCGGATGTAGTCAGAGGGCTCAATCTCGGTGCTGATGACTATCTGATCAAGCCATTTTCCTTCAGCGAACTCCTCGCCAGGATCCGGGCGATTTTACGGAGGGGTAAGATTCAGAGACCCACGGAACTGAAAGTGGATAATTTAGTTTTAAATCAGATTACCCGGGATGTTTGTCGCGATAAGGTAAGGATAGACCTCACCGCCAAGGAATATTCTCTCTTAGAGTACTTCATGCAAAATGCAGGACTGATCTTGACCCGGACGATGATCCTGGAAGCAGTGTGGGATTATAACTTTGATACCATGACGAACGTAGTTGATGTCCATGTAAACCATCTCCGGAATAAAGTCGATCGGGATTTCACCCCCAAATTGTTACATACCATCAAGGGGGTAGGATATGTCATCAAAGCAAAGGATTAAGTTCTACCGAAGACTCGATTTCCGCCTTACCTTCTGGTATTCCTGTGCCTTTCTCTTTACCACGCTCATCATCTGCACCTTTCTGTACGTCAGGATGCGGCATAACCTCCTAAAGGGGATTGATAGATTCCTGTTTGATGATGGAAGAGAAGTTGCGGCGATCCTGCTTAAGAGCGATAATCCACACAATGAAGAAATAATGGAGTTGATCAAGGAGACAGCTACCCGGAGATTTTATCCCCTTCACTTCCGCATCATGGACAGCGAAGGAAATGAGCAGTTCGTATCCAAGAGAAAAATCTTTAATTCAATACCTTTGCGAAAAGATCTCTTAAAAAAAACTACAGGAAAGAAGGGAATCACCGAGACCGTGTATCATCCTCAGAGAAAGCACCCGCACCGGATTTACACCTTTCCCATTTATCAGGAAGGAAAGATTAAGTACATTGTTCAGGTAGCAACCACCTTGAAATTTATGAACAAGAGCCTGAGGAATTTCCGGTCCAACATCGCCCAGGCCTTTCCTCTGGTCTTACTTTTAGGGGCTTTAGGAGGCTGGCTTCTTGGCCGTGGAAGTTTAAAACCTATTGGAGAGGTTACCCGGACCGCTCGAAGGATTACCGCTTCTAATCTTACGGAGAGAATTGCATTGAATCATACTGGTGATGAGCTGGATGAACTGATCATGACAATAAACGATATGATCTCACGGATTGAAGATGCATTTAAGAGGATTGCGCAGTTTACTGCTGATGCTTCCCATGAGCTCCGTACCCCACTCTGCTCCATGAAAGGAGAAATCGAAGTTACCCTATCTCAGGAAAGGGATACTGAGGAGTACAAGAAGACCCTTATCAACTGCGGAGAAAGGCTGGAAAAGCTGGTTAAAATGCTCAATGGTCTCCTCTTCCTTGCGAGGGCAGATGGAAGAAGTATGGTCAATACCGTCCCTCTGCCATTAGATGAACTCCTTATAAATCTCTCTGAATTCTTTGATCCTCTGGCCAGGCAGAAGAACATTACACTCTCTCTGGAAAGGATGGAAGATACTTTTGTTATGGGTGATAAAACGTTGCTCCAACAGCTTTTCACAAACCTCATCGATAATGCTATCAAGTATACACCAGAAGGTGGAAAGATTATTTTACGGATGAATGTTGATCATGAAATGGTAGAAGTCTCTGTGAGAGATACTGGTATTGGTATCCCCGAAGAAGACCTGCCCCATATCTTCAAACGTTTCTACCGGGTTGATCAGTCACGGTCCCGGGAAGCAGGTGGAAGCGGATTGGGCCTGAGTATCTGCCACTTTATTGTGGAGGCTCACCACGGGCAGATCAAGGTTGAAAGCGAGGTCAACCGGGGAAGCGTCTTCAGCGTCTGTCTTCCCAAAATCTCAAACCATTAATAATATTTAATGTTCCGTTAATTACGATTTAATTGATCTGGTATAAATGAATAAGCATGGATTCACCCATGAATGATTCTCAGAGAGTACCTCGATACAACACGTCACCGCAGATCTCGGTTGTAATCCCGGTCTATAACGAGGAGGGGAATCTCAGGCCTTTGGTGGAAGAACTCCTCGATATACTGAAGATAATAAAAAAGAGTTATGAAGTAATCCTTGTGGACGACGGGAGTACGGATAAAGGCTTTCAGGTCATGAAAGAGATGGCAGAAAGAGATTATCATATTAAAGTAATCTGCTTTAAACGGAATGCCGGACAGACTGCTGCATTTGATGCTGGCTTTAAGCTGGCAAAAGGGGAGATTGTGATTACCCTCGATGCAGACCTGCAGAACGATCCAAGAGATATCCCTCTCCTCCTCGAGAAGATGGGAGGATATGACATGGTGTGCGGGATCAGGATGAAGAGGGCAGATTCCTGGATCAAACTCATTTCCTCTCAGATTGCAAATTATGTCAGAAATAAATTGAGTGACGAAGAGATAATTGATACTGGCTGCTCTCTGAAGGCATATCGCGCAGAGTATCTGAAAAGATTGAAACTGTTCAAAGGGATGCACCGTTTTTTCCCTACTTTGATGAAGATGGAAGGGGCAAAGGTAACGGAGATTTTAGTTCATCATCGGCCGAGAAAGTTCGGCAAGAGCAAATATAACATCCGCAATCGAATCCTTCGATCCTTTCTCGACCTTCTGGCGGTGAGGTGGATGAAGAAACGAAGATTACAGTATGAGATTGAGAAGGTCATTGATGAGTCTGCAGGTAATCCTGGGGGTGGTCATACAAGCACCATTCTTTATGAGGTTCTTGATCCAGTTGATCGTCTCTGAGAGTTGAAGGAATAAAGGGTTCAAGGGGTCAAGAGTTAGAAAAGAGAGAAACAATGGGAAGAAACCTGCTTAATAAAAGTTGGCAGCATGTCGTATTCATCATACTCCTTGGCGTTGTGCTCTACTGTTACAATATTAACGGCTGGGATCTCTGGAATCCTGATGAGCCGAGATACGCCCAGGTTGCCAAAGAAATGGTGGAAACTGGTTCCTGGATACTCCCCCATCTCAATGGTGATATCTATCATGAAAAACCCCCTCTGGTTTTCTGGCTAGTTGCACTTTCTTTTAAACTCTTTGGAAACTTTACAGAACTCGCTGCCAGGTTTCCCATTGTGCTCCTCTCTATTTTGGTTTTGATCTTTAACTATTTTTTGGGCAAGACCCTGTTTAATCCCCTAACTGGTTTCCTCTCCTCATTGATTCTTGCTACTAACATTGAATACTTCTGGCTTTCACGCAGGTTAGCTCTGGACATACCTATTACCCTGTTCATTCTCCTGGCCCTCGCTTCATTCTACAAGGGCTATCAGAAAGAAAAAGGCAGAAGATGGTATTACCTATCTTTCTTTTTGCTCATTGGTCTGGCAACCTTAGCCAAAGGTCCAGTAGGTTTTATCCTCCCTCTGCTTATCATTATTATCTACTTAGCTTTGAAGGGTGAACTCAAGAGGTTGAAAGAAATGAAATTTGGAATAGGCGCGCTTGTCTTTTTACTGACACTCTTAGTATGGCTGATTCCTGCCGCCCTTCAAGGGGGTAAGGATTATTCTCAGGAAATAATTTTCCATCAGACTGTCAACCGTTTCTTTGACACCTGGTCACACCGTCAACCCTTCTACTATTATTTTGAAGTATTTCCTGCTGGTTTCCTTACCTGGAGTATATTCCTGCCAGCCGCTTTCATTTGGTGCTTTCAAGGATGGAGGAAAAAAAGAGAGGGTGATTATCTTCTCCCCTTAGTCTGGTTTATCGTGGTATTTAGCTTTTTTTCCTTTTCTACGGGGAAACGTGAACTCTATATCCTTCCCTTATACCCGGCTGCTGCCTTGATTGCTGGAAAGTTTTGGGCAGATTCTATTGCTAAACAAGAAGGCAGATTTCTTAAGCTCTTAATGAATATCTCACTCTCAATTTTTGTATTTATCGTGATGGCATTTGACATTTTTCTTTATTTCTTCCGGTCTAAATTTTACAAATTCCTTGGATTACTTCCTAACTTTAATCTTCCTAACTTCTTAACATTATCTATAGTGATGGCCGTATTGATCCTCGTTCTGATAAACAAGAAGAAGGTATGTTTTTTACTGATCTTACTTATGATGAGTAGCGCAATGATCTATGCAGCAGGGTCAATCTTTCCTTGGTTCAATCAATTCAAGTCCGCAAAGCCTTTAAGCCAAGAGATTGTCTCTTTGATGAGGCCGGGAGATGAATTGATCATCTACAAGAAAGAACCATCAGCCTTCAACTTCTATACCGGGATTTATCCCATAAGGGAGGTCAAGGCCAGGGAAAACTTATCACACATGCTTCAATCGGATAAAAGGATATTCTGCCTGATTGCAAAGCGGGACTATGAAAGATTGAAAGGATTTATAAAAGAAGTCAATATTTTAAGACAAGCAAACATAGGGCATCGTGAATTCGTCCTCCTCTCTAACAGCAGAAATCTTTAACCGTAAGATGCGATCCTTTCCCAGTTGACACCCGGGTTTCTTCTTATATACTCTTCTATCCGAAGTATTGTACAGGAGATAATCGAACAGACGTAAGCACTCATTTGTTGGAACATACTTACCATGGAGCTATCCAAAGACGTGGGTTTGACTGATAAGACGAGAATCAATGATGAAAACCTTTTTTGGGTTCGGTCATTTATTAAGGCACTATTGCTGCTAACTGTCTTGCTCATAGGCCTATTAATTGTCTATCTTTCCCCTTTAAAAAGCTATTTGGGTAATCTCCGGGAAATTAATACTAAACTGAGCCAGATAGGTATTGCTGCACCATTATTCTATATCCTTGGAGTTTCAATCCTCGTAGCCTTTGGATTCCCCCGACTTTTCTTATGTCCTGTCGGCGGCATGGCCTTCGGTTTTTTCTGGGGAGTTGTATGGTCAGTAATTGGAACCCTCATAGGGGCATATGTACAATTTTTATTCATGAGTTGGGGAGGAAGCGACCTGACGTTCCGAAGAAAAAAATCTACTCTCAGTTTCTTAACGCAGCTTTTCAAGAGACGGGGAATCCCTGCTATCATTTTAATCCGTCAGCTTCCCATAACGGGGATCTTCCCTAACTTATTCTTTGCACTGATGCGGGTCAGGCATAGTGATTTCATCATAGGAACAGCATTGGGCTATCTTCCCGAGACCATCCCTGCAACGCTGATCGGAACTGGTATAGTTCAAGATTCCTTTAAAAAGAGCTTTGCTTATATCACGGGAAGCATTATCCTGCTCATGCTAATCTGGTTGCTCAGTGGGATATATGTGAGATCAGTTAAGGAAAGAGATTTTCAATCCGGTACGCACTCTAACTCTCATGCAAGAGAGAGTTAACTCCATACAGGCGACATCAACCCGAGCCTGAGTTCAGGGACGATGTCGCCGGAGTTGAACTATATGCTATGAGATACCATCCTGACTGTTACACCTGCTTTCTCAATCAGACCGTTGAAGCAGTGAAGATTTCTACCCCCAAGGAAGAGATGAGAGAAGAAACATTAAAGAGAGTGAAAGAATTCCTCTCCCAAGTATCCCCTCAACTAAGCCCACCAGAAGTTGCTCAAATGGTCTATCAATTGATCAGGGAGGTGACAGGGAATGAGGATCCCTACTTCTCAGTCAAGGAAAAGTATAATAAGATAGCCTTGAATCTCTATCCCTATCTGGAGGAGAGGGTGAGAAAATCAAGAGTTCCTCTTCGAGCCGCTGTTAAACTGGCTGGAACGGGAAATATCATCGATTTTGGTATTGGAGTAGAGGACTTTGATCTTAAGGAGATGATTGACAAGGATCTTTCATCAGCATTTGTAATCGATGATTATGAAGAGTTTTTTTCCGATCTTCATTCTGCATCAAACCTACTCTATTTGGGCGATAATGCTGGGGAGATCGTCTTTGATCGGATCCTGATTGAAGAGATAAAAAGGGCTAAGGATCTTGAAGTAACCTTTGTGGTGAGAGGTGGGCCCATCATCAATGATGTGAATATGAGAGATGCCGAGGAGGTTGGCATGGGTAGAGTAGCTCGGGTAATTTCCAGTGGCTTGGATGTGCCAGGCACAATACCTTCTCGATCATCGAGAGAACTGATCGATGCGTATAACTCGACGGATATGGTGATTGCCAAAGGACAGGGGAATTATGAGACCTTGGATGGGGAAGAGAAAAATATCTTCTTTATCCTCAGGGCAAAGTGCCAGGTGGTAGCCAGCGAACTTAAAGTAAATTTGGGTGACCCCCTCTTGGTCAGCCAGGTAAGGAGAAAAGGGCAAGCGAGGAAATAGGGTTCTGAGTGCGAATTAAGATTTTTTCGGCAACAATTCTTATTGAGTGTAATGGTTGCAAATTCGACTGTTTGAGCTCGAAGAGCGAGTTTCGAATTTGCAGTGGAGCGAGATTTAGAATTGTCGAAAAAATGTTGCTGAGCAACGAAGAACCCTATCTTTAAAATATAAAGGGAAGGTATACGTGTATAATCCATCCTGGTTATTCTATTTTTTTTCCTACTATCTCAAGTGCCGTTTTGGAGGGAAAAAGATCCCTTTGCTTGCCAGTTTCAAACTAACCCATCTCTGCAATTTGCGGTGTATACACTGTCCGTTCTGGAAGAACTATCAGGAAAAGATGCTCACCTTTGATCAGGTGAAGGATTTAATGAGGAAGTTACACCAGTTGGGGGTCAGAATCCTGATCCTTGAAGGGGGAGAGCCTTTCCTCTGGAGGGATGGAGACTATGGTCTCAATGAGGTGGTGGAAGCGGCAAGAAAGATTTTTTATAGCGTGGGAGTAACAACCAATGGGACCTTCCCGCTAACAATTAATCCTCATACCATCTGGGTGAGCATTGATGGCATGGAAGAGACCAACGATCGGATCAGGGGGAAGACCTTTGCTACCATAGTTGATAATATTGAGCAATCATCTCACCCCAATATCCTTGCCAACATCACCATCAATCAACTCAACTTTCGTGAGATACCAGATCTGGTCCGTTTCCTTAACAGTAAGGTAAAAGGTATTACCATTCAATTCCATTATCCCTATGAAAAGGATGAAACCCTATGCCTTTCTTTTTCACAGCGGAGAGAAATCCTGGATCAACTTATAAATCTCAAGGAGGCAGGATTTTCCCTCTCTGATTCCTTTGAATGTCTCAGGGCTTTGAAGGACAACCGCTGGAAATGCGAGGATTGGATGCTGGCCAATGTAGAGCCGGATGGAAGGATCAACCTCGGTTGTTATGCAAAAAGTCGGGGTGACATAAACTGTAGTCTCTGCGGCTTTGCCGCTCATACAGAGATCTCTTTTGCCTTCAACCTTGTGATCAACCCAATCCTGGTGGGGAGGAGAGTATTTCGTTATGGTTCTTAATTACGTTTGACTGTGCGAGTTGGTTTTCACATCTCCATTGCCGGTAGTTTTACCAGGGTATTGGAGAGGGCCCAAAAAAGAGGATGCGAGACGGTTCAGATTTTTACCCGCAGCCCTCGTGGTTGGGGGTTTAACGAAATTTCAGGAAGAGAAGCAGGATCGTTTCAAATAGAACTTAAAAACTCTGGGATTTCGCCTCTGGTGGTTCATCTCCCTTACCTTCCCAATCTTGCTGCAAAAGATTCAGGGCTTTACCAGAGGTCTATCGAATCTTTACAGACCGATCTGGAAAGGTCAGGCAGGTTGGCTGCTGCCTATTTGGTTATGCATCCAGGGCGAAAAGGTGAATTGAACAATAAAGAGGCATTTGATAAAGTAATACAGGGGATCAATCAGGCAGTACACACGATTAACAATGAGGTAGTACTCCTCCTGGAAAATACCGCAGGGCAGGGATCAGAGATCTGCTATAGGTTTTCTGATCTGGCTAAGATTATGAAGCAATTTGAAGGACAGAATCGTTTAGGTATCTGCTGGGATACCGCCCATGCCTTTGCAGCAGGATATGATCTTTCCCATGAGCGAAGTGTGGATGAGTCAATTGAAGAAATTGATCATCTGATTGGTTTGGATAGGCTTAAGCTCATCCACCTCAATGACTCCCTCACCCCTCTCGGTTCTCGAGTGGATAGGCATGCGGACATTGGAAAAGGTTTTATCGGACTTCAGGGTTTTAAGGCTATTCTCCACCACCCTTTGGTTTCCCATGTTCCAGCCATTATGGAAACACCAGGGATGGACCTTAAAAATGATCTTAAGAATATGAAGGTGGTGAAGAAACTCTTGAAAATCAAAAAAGGAAGAAAGAAATGAAAAGGAAAAACATTGTTTTCCTCGTGATTCTCATTATTCTTGTTCTTGCCTTTGCCGGGCTTTTTTATCTCAAATCTTATTTTACCCAGGATAGGGTAAAGGCTTTGTTGGTCTCTGAATTAGAGAAGAAATGGAAGGGGAAGATTGCAATTGAGAATCTCGATTTTAGTCTCTTCAGGGGGGTTGAATTAAGGGGCATCAGAGTTGAACCTGAGGGTGGAAAAGAAGGTATGGGTTCATTTCAGTGTGAACAGGTCTTTCTCCGACCGAGGCTTTTCCCGCTCATCTTTGGTCAGTTGGTAATGGGAGAGGTCCGTCTGATTAGGCCCCAGATTTTTATCCTCGGTAAGGTTGAGGGTATGGCTGCTCTTCCTGCCTTATTCCTTAAGAGAGAGGTTGGAGAGGAGAGGAAAGAGGAAAAGGTTCGGGGAGAAGGAAGGAAGAGATTGAGCTTGATGGTTGAAGATTTGAAGGTTAAGAAGGGAGAACTCGTCCTTCTTAACCCAGAAGGTTACCGCCTTCTTCCCCCTGTTCTTCAGCTTGAAGAGATAGAACTTTCAGCCTCTCATCTTTCCCTCTCTTCACCTATTCCCTTCACCTTCTCCAGCCGGCTTAAAGGAGTTGAGTCAGAGCCCCTGAGAATAGAGGGTGTGATAAATCCCCGAGAGAAAGCTGAAGACCTGAATATTCTCTGGGAAAAGCTGCAACTAAAATCTTTTAATAAAGCATTACCTACCATCCATCCTTTGCTCTCCCAGGGAGAGGTTGATCTTGAACTCCATCTGAACATTCACGGCGCATCGCCGGTACTTTCTAAAGGGAGGATTAAAATTATCCAGGGAAGGTTTGCCCAGAAAGAGTCTCCCGAGAAAAAAGCAAAGGGTCACGAGGAGGATTTTGATGCTGAAGTCAGCTATCAACTTACCTGGGATCAGAGGAAAGAGGTGTATGGTAAGGTTGAAAAGGGAAGGTTTGTTTATCGCGGGTTAGATATGAATAAGTTTGAAGGCAACTTCAGCTGGAAAGAGAAAACCCTGAACCTTACCGAGGTGAAGGGAAGGTTGGGTGAAGGATTTATCCAGGGGAGGGCGGAGATAGGTTTAGGGAAAGAAGGAACCAAATTTTCACTATCACTGAAAGGACAGAGCCTTCCCCTCAATAACCTCCTTTCCCTCTCTGCTTCTGATCTGAAGAAGAACCTGTCGGGGAGTCTTTCAGGAGATGCAGAACTAAAAGGGATGTTGGGGATAAAAGGCCTCGAGAAAGAAGAGCTTCAGGGTAACGTTAAGATTCGTCTCCAGCAGGGGAGGGTAACCGGGGTCAAAGTCTTGGAGCAGTTATCGGCAACCCTTGGATATGGGGGATTAAGCCCTCTCATAATATCGGAAGGAAAGATGGATCTTCAGGTGGAAGAGGGAAAGGTGAAGACTGAGGGATGGATTAAGACATCAGATTTAGAGGTTTCATATAGAGGGAATGTAAAACTCGACTCCAGTCTGAATCTCCTTTTTGAACTTAAGTGTTCTCCCCGTATCTTCCCCAAATTTACTGGGTTACGGATTGCTGATCTGCTGAGAGATGAGAATGGCTGGCTCGTAATCCCCTTAAAATTGAAAGGGACATTGGATGATCCATCGTTACGCCTCCACAGCTCTGAATTCAAGAAACGATTGAAAGATAAACTTAAAGATGAATTTCTTGAAAGATTAGAGGAAGAAGGAGTTTAGACTAAACCGTCTGATTGATGTATGCAAGTTCTGGTGATTTGAGGGTTACTGTGGTGTTGGGAGGGACTGATTCTACCAGCCAGACATTACCTCCGATTACTGAATTTTTCCCAATCACTGTGTCTCCTCCTAAGATTGTGGCACCGGCATAGATGATTACATTGTCCTCGATGGTAGGATGCCTTTTTATTCCTTTAATCAGTTTGCCATCCTTATCCTTCTTGAAGCTCAAGGCACCTAAGGTTACCCCCTGATAGATCCTCACATTGTCTCCGATCTGGCAGGTCTCCCCAATTACCACACCAGTTCCATGATCGATGAAGAAATTGTTACCGATCACTGCACCAGGATGGATGTCTATGCCAGTCCGGTTATGGGCAAATTCAGTCATGATCCGGGGGATAAGGGGTACATGCTGGATATGGAGTTCATGGGCTATGCGGTAAATGGCAATAGCCTCTAACCCCGGATAACTTAAGATAATCTCATCAAGGCTTTTGGCTGCTGGATCCCCTTCGTAGGCAGCCTCTACATCATTTCTCAGTTTTTCACGGATCTTCGGTATGGAATTGAGCAGGTTAACAGTAATCTTTAACCCTTCCTGGAAAAGTGATTCGTCATCAAGATCCTTTCTCTTTGGATCATAGCGCAAACTCTTAAAGATCTCGCGGGAAAGGTTATGATATACGGATACAATCTTCTCCCATATATAGAAGATCACATCACTCTTCGACAGTTCCTGTTTTTCATAATATCCAGGGAAGATCACATGCAAAAGGCTGGTAACAATCTCGGTAACACTCTCTTGTGAAGGGAGATTAGGGCCTTCGATATGATTGATCCCCCCATCCCTTTCGTAAGTATTTATGGTATTTTCAACGATCTGAGCAATGAGTGTTTTTTGCATGGTCACTCCTTCAGCTTAATTTATTACCATAGATTCCCCATTGGTTCAAGGTGGAAATGGGTCTTTCTACGGTAGCCTTTCCTTTGCCTTTTCTCTCAGCTTTGATCGTATCTGATTGTATATCTCTTCCGACTTTATGAGGAGGGTTGCGATATCTGATTTTTCAACGTATTCCAATACCATTGAGGCCTTTTCCCCGGACCAGGTATATCTCTCCTGATAGAAATTTGCTTTGAAACCCCTCCCGAATTTTTCATAGCAAGCTGCTTTGAAGGCAAACCAGTTTTTTCTCCCTTTCGTCTCAATCAAAACATCCGATAATTTTCCTTCCCAGAAACCATACCTAATGGAAGTTAGTATTGCCTTCCCCATTCTCAATTCATCACCTTTTCTTTTAAAGAAGAAGGTTGTTCCAGCTTCCCAGGTGTGCTGACTGTCATAGACCATGCCGGTAACCGCTGATGTGTCTGTCCCCCATGGAATGCCTCTAAAACCATCAGGTTCGTTTTGAAAGGAGAGTGAGGAAGCTGGCAAAAACAGGGAGAAAATGGTCAATAAGAGGGGTAAGGCTATCATAGGTAGTGACTTTTATTTTAAATCATATACTGTAAAATATGCCGTTCGTCAAACCTTCTTCATAAATTACCTTGACAACAACTCTTTTCAGCCGTAGATTTTCTTTTCATAAGATAGATAAAAAATAAGTTAGGCCCGCGAAGGAAGGAGGAAAGCTATGCTCACAAAAGCCCTGATTCTTCGTTTCTTTGATGCTTTCACTATTCTGCGCTGGAATGACCACATTCGACCCGTTCCGCTCGTCGAGATGGACAAGAATGCTCACAAGATGTTCATCGCTTACTGCATAGCTAAGTATGAAGAAGAACAGGGAAAGGAAGTTCAGTGGCATAACATCATCCGTGGCGGTCTTTTTGAGCTATTGCGTCGCTCTGTTCTTTCCGACATTAAGGCACCGATCTATCGAAGGATCAGGACACAGCACCCAGCTCTTTTCAGGCAACTTGGTGATTACGTATATGAGCAGCTAGAGCCGGCGTTTGCCAATACGAAGCTTCCAGTTGAATTCAAGAACTACCTGCAGGATGACAGATTTCTCGACCCCCTTTCCAAAGACATTCTCAACGCGGCCCACACCTACGCTAGCTATTGGGAGTTTCAAATCATACGTCAGGCAAGCCCTGACGGCCAGGCTGTCCGTCAGATCGAGAACTTAATTTTACTCGACTTAGCGCCCTACGTGCGTCTTTTAGGACTCAAGAAACTGCTGAACCGAGAGCCCATCGCTGCCTTCATAGATCTGGTCGGGCAGCTCAGATTTCAGATCCGGTGGAGCCAGACTACGCGGCTGCCAATCACGTCTGTGCTTGGTCACAGCATGATGGTTGCATCACTGACGTACCTCCTTACGAGAGAGTTGCCTGCCGCCCCATGTAGCGAGAGGCTTCGCAACAACTTTTTTGGCGGCCTGTTCCACGACCTGCCCGAGTGTTTGACCCGAGACATAGGTGCTCCTCTGAAGGAAGCTATTCCGCGGCTACAATCAGTGTTGGCCAAGATCGAAAGAGAGCTTCTGCAAAAGGACATTCTTCCACTCATAGAAAGCAAATGGCACGGGGAGTTTGCCTATTACACACAAGATGAGTTCAGGAGCAAGGTGGTTTCGAATAGCAAGGTACGCCAAACATCCTCTGAAGAGATCAGTAAGAAATTCAACAAGGACAAGTTCTGCCCAATCGACGGTGAGTTGATCGAAGCGGCAGACCAGCTGGCTGCATTCGTCGAGGCTTACAAGTCAATCGAGGCTGGCGTCGGCACTCCAGAGCTCCAAGGGGGCAAACAGACGCTGAAGGATACCTACCAGAAGACAAAGAAGAAGGCCATCGCCGGCGTTAGGCTGACCAGAATCTATGCAGACTTCTAGGTACATTGAGAATTAAATAGGGGGTTGTCCCTCTATTTTCCTGCGGAGATTTTCCTCAACATGAACAGGCCTTTAATTAGGGAAATTATTAAGGCAAGTGGCCGGACTGTTGGAGGCTAACAATTCACTCCAATGGACCGCTTAACAGCGGCCGCTGAGTTTGCTCATTATGTGGGAATGTAAATACGATTTAGTCACGTAACCGCTATGCGTAAAATGATAAAGAGAATCCCGATTTCAACAATAATATCTGTTGTGTCAGCTATCGCAGCAATTGCCTCTGCCTTTTTCGCGTATTATCAGGGTACCATTACCCACAAGCAGCTCTATTTGCATATTCGGCCACAAATAAGCATCGAAATGAGTTTCACCAAAAGATATGACTACTTACAGCCAGTTCTATCGATAAGAAACCGAAGTCCAATAAATATAGTGGCACTGAGCGTCGACTATCAGTTCTTACTTTTCGATAGGGTGGCCAAGAAATTTCATTATCAATGGTCATCTCTGACTTCGGAGCAGGTCTTTCAAGATCACCTAATCTTTCGTAAGAAGTTGGAGCCAAATCACTTCATGGTCGCAGAACTGGGCGACGTCATCCAAGCAAATCACAATAAGTACTCGAAGAGTATTTTCATCTTTGTCCTGTTTTCTACTCACTATCGAGAAAGTGATATGGAGCGCTTTGATAATAAAAAAATCTTCTTTGTCGAAGAAGGCAAAATCTTTCAACATTCCGATTTTATGGCGCTGCCTGATTACGAGAAAATATTCCCCGTCATCAATTCTGTTCAGCCACCCAATTACGGCTCCTTCAGAAACGTGTCCGGTGAACTTATGTTGAAAAACTCCAAAAGCGTTAGAAATAGGACTGAAGCAGAACGTGCAAAAACATCTAAAGAAGATCCAGGCAGCCATTCTAGAAAACCACCTCCAGAGCCGACCGGTATCCGGATATTCCATACTGATGAATGATGCATTTTTATCATTTTGCATAGCAATGCCATCCAGCCGACCGCTTATAGCGTCGGCTGATTTTGGTCGTTATGCAGTGAATAGAATGACCCGGAAAATGAGTTTCCTATGAAAATGCACGACATGCTGCTAAAGAGAATTCCACTATCGACCTTGATAGCAGTCATCTCGGCTTTCGCAGCTATTGCTTCCGCTTACTTCTCGTATAATCAAAATCAGATACAGCGCAAACAGTTGCACCTTCATGTGCGTCCCGAAGTAACTATTAACCTGTCTGTATTCAAGAAGGAAGAGTACTTCCAGCCAGTGCTATCGTTTCGTAACAAAAGCCCAGTCAACATATTATCACTAAGTGCAAACTATTTGTTTCTTCAATTTGATAAGGCAACGAAGAGATTTCGTGATAAGCTTTCCTTATTCTTAAGCAAGGAACAAGTTTTTCAAGGATATGTATTGTTTCAGAAAAAGATAGAGCCGAACGACTTAGTGGCCGCCGAACTCAGAGATGTAATCTGTGCAAGCCCAACCCCACAGAGCATTTTTGTGTTTGTTGTGTTTTCAACACACTATCGCGAAGGAGACATGGAGCGTTTCGACAACAGGAGGATATACTTTTTCGATAATGGTAAAATCTTTGACCAAGCTGATTTTATAGCACATAGCGATTACGACAAAATGTTCCCCCTTATCAATACTGTTCGCCCTCCCGATTTCAGCTCATTAGCAGGCATGTGGGGAGAGCTGCTCCTTCAAAAGTCTCAGGCCGACGATAAGGACGCTAAAACAAACACGGAGAAAACGATGGGTTTGAGGGTTATCCATTCCGACAAGTGATAATATGATTTTGCGAAAGAAAATAGGGACAACTGTACTAGCTCAATAATTTGGTAAATCTTTTATACACATATTTTGCTGTTCATTACAGTAGTATTAAATATAATGTTGGGCTAATCAAGCATAAGGGTATGTGGCAGGAGATAGTGCATGTCATCAAATAAGTATCCCATGGTACTGCTGATAATAGTATTAGTTTTTTGGGTTTGGTCGGGAATCAGGCCGCATGACACCCGCCTCACCTGGGTCTTGGAAACATTCCCGTTCATGATTGCTTTGCCAGTCATGCTTCTTACATACAGGAGATTTCCGTTGACCAATCTAACCTATACTCTTATCGCTATCCACGCTATGATACTGATGCTTGGCGGCCATTACTCTTACGCCAAAGTGCCGTTAGGCTTTTGGATGGAAGAGTGGTTCGGCTGGACTCGTAATAACTACGATAAGATTGGGCACTTCATGCAGGGCTTTGCTCCGGCGATTTACGTACGCGAAATCGTTGCGCGAACATCGCCGCTAAAACCGGGCAAGTGGCTTGACTCCATGTCTATCACTGTGCCTCTCGCTTTTTCGGCACTATATGAAATCATTGAATGGCTGGCTTCCCTTTCCAATCCGACCGATACTGAAGCCTTCCTTGGGACACAAGGTTATATCTGGGACACGCAAAGCGATATGTTCTGGTGTCTCATAGGCTCGGTCGTTGCGCTCATTTTGCTTGCGAGATTACACAACAAGTATCTGTCAAGAATTGGCGCTTAATGGTCTGCATGAAGGATCTCTTATCCATCTCTCCTGTAATAGAAGGACAAAATTAAAAATGGGGACACATCCCTTTAAAAATGGGGACACATCCAATACTGTTCGGCATTTGTATTGCATAGAGACAAAATCTTTGAAAATATGACCTATAGGGGTACGTAATACCATAGAGCCATGGTTTTGAGAAGAGAGAGGAAAGGGACAAAGGAGAGAGACACAACCTGAAAAAAGGCAAAGCAGCAGCCATTGGTCATAGAGGAAACAAACTGCCCCTATGCCCGTTAGCTGTTTTTCTTTTTGCGAGCC
>Ga0315289_10001327_pt1 | contig 38373 bp, 32 predicted proteins | sample YL17G11_40_MG_FD_203452 | JGI IMG/M metagenome (GOLD analysis project Ga0315289, IMG submission 203452) | Sediment microbial communities from Yellowstone Lake, YNP, Wyoming, USA - YL17G11_40 | ecosystem: Environmental > Aquatic > Freshwater > Lake > Sediment | place: USA: Wyoming | collected... | reverse complement strand
GCGCACGCCGCACTTGCCGGCCTCACCTGGCCGGACAGCACAAAAGTGCTCGCAGGTCTGGCACTGCACGACGCCACCCGAAAGTGGCCTGGCGAGATAGGCTTCCTTACGCATTGGAGATCCTCCCAAGGCATATTATAGCACAAAATGGCAGCGGAGGCATACTTGCGCCATCGTTGTCAAAGTGGAAAGACGTTCCTGTTGCCCGCGGAGGGTACTTGGATCGAAGCATATTTGACATCGCCGCTCACCTATTGTAGAATCGAGTTCGTAAGTAGACATACAGGCCGCTGCACCGCTTCTAGCATTCGATTGCCTTGCCTCTGCGGCTATTCTATTGGCCTTTCGCCTGCCCCTGGCTGTTCTGGGGGGCCCCAAGAAAACAGGAGGACGCCCATGAAAGCACGAACGCTCCGCATGTCATTGTACTCGTTGGTCTGCCTGGCTTTGTTGGCGACCTTCTCGACCAGCGGCGCGCAGGCACCTGCTTCACCTACACCGCCGCAGGGTGGGACTGAGACGCCTGTGCTGCAAATCACCCCACTGCAACCGGGGACATTGGATCCTCCGCCACACACCAAAGGCTTCATCCTACCGCCAATGGACCTTTCCCACTTGACCGGGCAACAGATGCCGTCGGACAGGGTCAGCATGCAGGCACTGCCGTCCAAGTTCGATTGGCGCAACAAGGATGGGAATAACTACGTTACGCCGGTGGGAGATCAGGGGGCTTGTGGCTCCTGCTATGCCTTTGCTGCCATCGGCAATATTGAGGCCAGGCTGCTGGTAGATGGTGCGGGACAGTTCGACTTTTCGGAGAACCATGCGAAGGAGTGCAACTGGCCCGAAGTCAACAATGCTGGCGGCGGGAGTTGTGACGGCGGGCACTACGGATTATTGGTCGACCTGTTCTCCAAGAGGGGTACTGTGCTGGACTCGTGCGACCCCTACGTGGCCAGCGATGTGGCCTGCAAGTCCACCTGCCCGTATCAGAAAACATTATTGGACTGGCGCATCATCTCTGGCGATGCGGTGCCCAGTACGGCTGTCCTGAAGCAGTACATTTATGACTATGGCCCGGTCTTCACGACGATATACGCTGGCAACGGTGATGCCTGGGATACAGAGCTCTCCAACTACAATGGCTCCTATACGCTGTACTATACCGGCTCACAGACTCCTAACCATGCCGTGCTCATCGTGGGATGGGACGACAGCCTTTCGCATGCCGGGGGGACTGGCGGCTGGATCGTGAAAAACAGTTGGGGCACTGTCTGGGGATACAATGGCTATTTCACTATTGCCTACGGTTCGGCCAGCATCGGCAAGCAATCGTCCTTCATGTACGACTGGCAAGATTACGACCCACAGGGCAGCGTCCTGTCCTACGACGACAGTGGGTGGTCAGGCTACTGGGGGTATGGTAGCACCACCGCCTGGGGCCTGGTCAAGTTTATCCCCACCAGCAATATCAATGTCACGCGGGTCGAATTCTGGACTACGGATCGCACGACCGACGTAGATATATACCTGTACGACAGCTTCAATGGAAGCGCGCCCAGCAGCCTTCTGCGCCAGAGTCTGAACAACTCCTTCAATGAGGCCGGCTATCATTCCGTCGTCTTGAGTTCGCCCCTGCCGGTGATCGCTGGCAACGACGTCATCGCGGTGGTCAAGTTCACCGATGCTAGCTTTACGTATCCCGTTCCAGTTGACTTATTTGGCCTGGCGGAAACAGGACGTACGTATGTCAGCCCCGATGGTACTTCCGGCTCGTGGGACGAATCATCGCGCGACGTCGCCATCCGCCTGCGTACGAGCGCACTCTTGCAGCCCGATGTGAGTATCACCAAGCAGGTAGTAGGCAGTAATTTCGCTCCCGGTGACCCGATCACTTTCACCCTGACTATCGCCAACAGCGGCGACAAAGTGGCGTCGCACGTGGTCGTCACCGACACAGTGCCGTCCCAGGTACTCTCCCCCAGCTTTGCCAGCACACTGGCGATCACGCGCACCGGCGTCCTGACCTACGTGTGGAACGTTGCGCCGTTGGGAGTAGGAGCCAGTGGCGTGATCACTATCTATGGTCAGCTCAACCCTGGCCTGGGGAGCAATTTCTCGCTCGTCAATACAGCTACCGTCTGGGATCCAGAAGACCGCACACCTGGCAACAACACCAGCAGCGTGCTCGTCGGAGGGCACAGAACCCACTTACCCTTAGTGATGAAACGCTGGCCCCCCATCCCCGATACACCCACGCTGAACGCCATCAGCAATCCAGATGGCGACGGGAACTACACGGTATCCTGGAATGCAGCCTACCTGGCAAGTACGTACACCTTGCAGGAGGATGACAACGCGGGCTTCTCCAGCCCGGCGGTGCAGTACACCAGCTCCGGCACGTCCTGGAATGCAGTCGGCAAAGCGGGAGGCACGTACTACTACCGGGTGAAGGCGAGTAACTCCTGGGGCGATAGCGGCTGGAGCAGCGTGCAATCGGCCAGTGTTCGCCCACCTACCGTGTTTTACTCCGTGGCGGACGCTTCGGTACTACAAGGCTTACCCACCCTGAACGATGGGAACGATGCGGATATGTGGGTGGGATACGAGCATTGCGGTAACAACGGCATTGTCCGTGGCCTGGTAAGATTCGATTTGTCTGCTATTCCGCCAGGGACACAAATTGCCCAGGCGACGCTTTCACTCTATCTGACCGATTCCTGTGATACAGGTAATCGGACCCACACCGTCACTACATACCGCGTCGCAAATGACTGGGGCGAGACATCAGTCACATGGAATACACGACCTGGCAGCGCTGAAGCGTACGGCTCATCCTCGGTCTCTAGCCGAACCTGGCAGAGGTACAACTTTGATGTAACTAACTTGGTGCGCGGCTGGGTGAATAGCAGTTTTCCTAACTATGGCCTGATGCTCCGGGGGCCGGAGTCCTCGGGAACCAGCAGCGCTCGGTTGGGATTCAACACCCGTAATGAATATGGCACCACCTACGACCCCTATATCAGTATTGTCTATGTTGGAATGACGGCTAGCGAAGGGACGGTGCCAGGAGTAGAGGGGATCAGCAATCCTACTGCATGTGGCGTCAATGTCAAGGGAGACGAACTGAGCTTCTGCCAGGATGCGTCGGATTGTGGCGCCTTTGAGCCTGCTGAGCGAGCAGTGTGCTCTCCCAATTGATCACTTGGGGAACCCCCGAGCCTAATAGTCAAGGTTTATGGACGCACAGACGACCACGAGAGGCTCCCAATCTGGAGCCTCTCGTTATCGTACTATGCTGAGATTCCTATTGACACCTTTCTTGCAAGGCGGTACAATATGGGCCGGAGAACGACTTGATCGTGAAAAATCCTTTCCGCCGCGTGGAACCAAACGAAGGAGATTGATACCCTATGGATATCCCAAACCTGCGCTGGTGGGGGTGGGGCACACTGGACCAGGACTATTCGTTGGAAGGCCGCACTGCCTTCTGGCCCACGCTCCAGGAATGGCTAGAGTTGCCTGAGCAAGCCATCCAGCACCCAGTACCCCCCGTGTCCCTGAAGGACATTTCGCTGCGGCCGCCACGCCTGGACGGCCCGGTGCTCTCGTCCTTGCGCAGGTTGCTGGGCGAGGAAACCGTCCACACGGACCAGCAAGCCCGCGTCGAGCATGCCTACGGCAAGTCCTACCGTGACCTGGTCCGCGTCCGCGCTGGCTACATCCCCAATCCCCCGGATGCCGTCGTCTACCCGGCCGACCAGGGGCAGGTCGTCTCCTTGCTGGCGTGGGCGGCTGACCGCGACGTGGCGATCATCCCCTTCGGCGGTGGGAGCACCGTCCTGGGGGGCGTCGAGCCGGAGCCCGGTGACACTCCCGTGATCACGCTCGACCTGGCCCGGTTGGACCGCGTGCTTTCGGTGGACCCAATCTCGCGCACGGCCTGCATCCAGGCTGGGGCGACTGGGCCGGAAGTGGAGACACAACTCAATGCGCAGGGCTTTACGCTGGGGCACTTTCCGCAATCCTTCGAGTTCTCCACGCTCGGCGGCTGGATCGCCACCCGCTCGGCCGGCCAGAATTCGGTCGGTTACGGCAAAATCGAGCACATGACGCAGGCCGTGCGGGTCGTCACTCCGGTCGGCATTATCGAGACAAAGGACACACCGGCGACCGCGGCCGGTCCCAGCCTGCTGGAACTGCTCATCGGCTCCGAGGGCACGTACGGCGTCATCACCGTGGCCACGATGCGCATCCACCCCTTGCCCGCCATGCAGGACTATCGTGGCATCCTGTTCCACAACCTGGAGGACAGCATCACTGCCTACCGCGATCTGCTGCAGAGTCCGGGTTTGCACCCGTCCATCATCCGCCTGTCGGACGCGCCCGAGGCCGCTGCTTTCACGGTCATGAGCCACAAGCATCACGGGTTACGCCGGCTGGCCGATGACCTGATTGAACAATATCTGAAGATGCGGAAATATGACCTGGCCACTGGAAGCACGTTGATGCTGTTGGGCTTCGACGGAGAAGCCGAATGGACAGCCCGGCAGTGGGATCAGGCGTTGGAAATCTGCAGTGACCATCGGGGGCTCTTGGTGGGACAGTCGGTGGGAAGGTCCTGGGTGCGCGACCGTTATGCCCAGCCCTACCTGCGTGATACACTCCTGGGCCACGGCGCCATGGTGGACACGCTGGAGACGGCCACGACCTGGTCGAACCTCGTCCACCTCTACGAGGCCATGGTCAGCGCCATGAAAGGGGCGATCGCGGCCACCGGTGGCGGTCCCGGCTACGTGATGACACACGTCTCGCACGCCTACGCATACGGCGCTTCCCTCTACTCGACTTTCCTGGGCCGCCAGGTGCCCGACCCCGATCCGCTCGCCAGACAGGCCCAGTGGCAGTTCGTCAAGCAGGCCACGACCGAGGCCATCCTGACGGCTGGCGGCACGCTGACCCACCATCATGGCATCGGCCGCGACCATGCGCCGTGGCTTGAGGAAGAGGTCGGGCTGCTAGGCATGAAGGCACTGCGGGCACTCAAACCGGTGTTCGATCCGACCGGGATCATGAACCCCGGCATCTTGCTGTCTGCGTAAATAAAGAGGATGAGCATGCCTGAGACTCCTCAGAATCGCCCCTTCTCCGCTGCCACCCGCCAGGAGAATCTGGAGTGCCTGGGCCAGGAGCAGTTTGACCTGTTGATCGTCGGGGGCGGCATCACTGGCGCAGCGGTAGCCCGGGATGCTGTCTTGCGTGGCTTTCGCACTGCCCTGGTGGAAAAGGGGGATTTTGGTATCGGCACCAGCAGCCGCTCCACACGGCTGATCCACGGTGGCATCCGTTACCTGGAGTACGGCGAGTTCAAGTTGGTGTTTGACGCCTGCAGCGAGCGACGCGTGATGCGCAAGATCGCCCCCCGCCTGGTGCGCCCTCTGCCCTTCCTGTACCCCCTTTATCGGGGGCAAAAGCCGGCTCAGTGGAAACTGCGCGCTGGCATGGTCATGTACGACGCCCTGAGCCTCTTCCGCAACGTGCAACGCCACCGCTGGTTGCATCCGCCGGAAGTAGAGCGACGCGAACCGTTGGTGGCCGGACGGGGGTTGCTGGCCGCCGGCCGCTACTACGACGCGCAGGTAAATGATGCTCGCCTGACGTTGGTGACCGCCAAGGCCGCCCACCTCCACGGAGCCATGATGGCGAACTATGCGCGCGTCGTTGGATTGATGAAGGCGCACGGCCGCGTGGTTGGCGCGCGCGTGGTGGACGAACTCGGTGGGCGGGAGAGCGAGGTCCGGGCAAGAGTGGTCGTGAACGCGACTGGCATCTGGACAGACGATGTCCTGGAATTGGACCAACATCGCAAGAGCCCGATGGTCCGCCCTACGAAAGGCATCCACTTGCTGATTCCCGCTGCGCGCTTACACAGCCAGCACGCGGTTATCTTTAGTGTCCCTCGCGATGGCCGGCACATCTTCCTGATCCCTTGGGGGGCCTTTACGCTGGTGGGCACCACCGACACCGACTATGAGGGTGACCTGGACAATCCCGCCGCCACGCTCGATGACGTGGACTATCTGCTGGAAGCGATGCACTATACGTTCCCTGGCGCGAACATCGAGCACGACGACGTTATCAGCACGTTTGCCGGTCTGCGCCCACTCGTATCTTCTCCAGGCAGCCCGTCCGCGATCTCCCGTACCCACGTCATCGTGGAGGACCCATCCGGCTTGATCACCATGGCCGGCGGCAAATTGACCACCCACCGGCTGATGGCCAGGCAACTGACGGACCGCGTCCAGAAGAGACTGGCGGAGGAATTTGACGTTCACGCTCAGTTTGACTGCCGCACCAAAGAGCCGCTGGAGGGTGCACAGAGCGAGCACATACCGGTGAGCGGGGTGGATGAGGCAGTGGGCAGGCATGTGGTAGAATCCTATGGCGACGATGCTACATGGGTGCTGGCCTATGCAGAGGAGAACGCCAGCCTGGGGGAGCGCATCGTGCGTGAACTGCCTTACCTGATGGCGGAGGCCCTCTACGCTGTACAACATGAGATGGCTCTGACGCTGAGTGACGTGCTCGTGCGCCGCACTCACGTGGTATACGAAACGCGCACCGGGGCGCTGGAACGAGCCCAGGCTGTGGCCCGGCTGATCGCCCCGCGCCTGGGCTGGGACGGGGCCGAGACCCAGCGCCAGGTGGCCGATTATGCGGCCCAGGTGGACCTCACCCAGGAGTGGCGGAAGGGGTAGACCCGGTTTCCGCGACAAGCCTTCGTCGGCGGAAACTCAGGTTGTGGCCCTGGAATCCAATCGAACAATGGAGGGTACGATGCGAAAATCTCGTCTGCTTGTCGGCGCGCTGCTTGTCCTGGTCTTGCTCGCCCTGGCGCTGGTCGCCTACCAGATGATCATCCGCCGGAGCCAATCTGTCGAGCAGGCTGAGGTGTTGAAGACAGGTCAGGCTCATCTAGAGACAGGAGCATACCCCGAGGCGGTCGCTGAACTGGAAGCCGTGATTAAGGCAGACCCTGGCGATAGCGAGGCCCATTTCCTGTTGGGGCAGGCATACAACCGGACTGGCGACCTGTTGAAGGCGGCGGACGAGTTTCGCACGGTGCTGACCCTCGATCCCGACAATGCCGCAGCGCATCACAACCTGGGTGTGACCTACTTTCAGTTACAGGATCCCAACGCTGCCGTCGCCGAATTTCAGGCGGCCCTGGAATTGGAACCCGATGACGCCGACACCCATTACCAACTGGGGGCGACGTACCTCGTCCTTGCACTCCCAGGGGCCGATCCAATGGTCCCATCCGACCCGCAACTGATGGGGCAGGCAGTCGCCGAGTTTGAGGCTGCGCTGAGATTGGAGAAAGACATGCCTGAGGCACTCATTGGCATGGGGAACGTCTACATTCAGCAAGCAGACTACGCGGCCGCCATTCAAGCCCTGCAGCGGGCCGTCGCGCAGGCTCCCGATGCACCCGAGGGCTACTATGCATTGGGAGAGGCGTACGCACGGAGCGGCAATACGCCGGAGGCGTGCGAGACGTACGCTCGTTTCCTGGAACTGAACCCCCCGCAAACCTGGCGGGTCCAGGGCGAACAGGCGATGACGGTGCTGGCATGCCAGCAGTAGTGGGATGCCAGCCATAAACAGCACAGGTGAGGGTAAACGGTACGAATGTTAAAACTTCTGATGTCCTGGAATATCCGACCGCGTCACGAAGACGAATACTTTGAGTTCATAGTCCGAGAGTTCGGGCCCGGGTTGATTACGCTCGGGGTGCGCCCTACCGATGCCTGGTACACCCAGTACGGGGACCATCCACAGATCCTGATGGGCGGGGTGGCAGAAGACCTGGTGAGCCTGCAGAAAGCCCTGGCCTCAGAGGAGTGGCTCGCGCTGAAGCGCAAACTGCTCACCCACGTCACCGATTACAGCCAGAAGATCATCCGGGCCAACGGAATGTTCCAACTGTAACGGACCCGGCAGGGGGAAAAAAACGGGCGTGGCTGCTGTGCCACGCCCGCTCGTCTTGTGTAACCCGCACAATGCAGCCGCACTGTGTGGCCACATCTTGTGCATCAGGTCGGCTAGTCACTCTTTTCGCTGCTCTCACCGCCGGACTTGCTCTCTTCGGAGGCATCCGCCGACTTCTTGGCGCTTCCAGGTTTGGCAGTGGATGATTTCGCCCGGTGGTCAGTAACGTAGAAGCCGGAACCTTTGAAGATGATGCCCACCGGCTGGATCAGGCGCACGACCTCACCCCCGCACTCCGGGCAAATCTTCACCGGCTCATCGTTGACATGCTGCTGGCGCTCAAACCGCACACCGCAGGCCCGACACTGATATTCGTACAACGGCATACCTCAAACCTCCCAGTACGTTACGTGAGGTCACATTATACCGTAGACAGGGCGCTTACGCAAGCGTTGGCGTAACATCACTGGCATGAACACCTACGATCACATATATCTCTCTCCCCACCTGGACGATGCGGTCCTATCGTGTGGGGGACGTATCTGGCAGCAGGTGCGGGCCGGCGAGCACGTACTGGTGGTGACCCTCTTCGGTGGTATCCCGGCTCCCAACGCACCGCTCTCTTCGTTCGCTCAGGAATTGCACGCGCGATGGGGACACATGGCCGACGCCGCCACCAGGCGGCAGGAGGAGGACCTGGCAGCGTTGGCCCTCCTGGGGGCAGCGGCAGCACATTGGCCCTACACCGACTGCATCTACCGGCAGACCCCCGACGGCCGCTTCCCCTACGCCAGCGAGGAAGCGTTGTGGGCGGAGGTTCATCCCGGGGAAAAGGCCCTGGTGGCGGAGCTGGCAGCCCGCATCTGCGCGCTGCGACTGGACCAGGGCGGCACAGTCTACGCGCCGCTTACGGTCGGGCACCACGTAGACCACCAGATGGCACGCCAGGCCGGGGAAGGCTGTGGGCGACCGCTCGCCTACTACGAAGAATTCCCTTATGCTAAAGACCGCCAGGCGGTACAGAGAGCACGGGCAGGGAGATTGTGGCAGGCCAGGCCGGTGTGGCTCTCCGAGCAGGCCCTACAGGCCAAGATCGCCGCGATCGCCTGTTACCGCTCCCAACTCAGTACCTTCTGGACCGACGAGGCGGAGATGGCAACGAAGGTACGGGCATTCGCCGGGCGCGCCGGCGACGGCAGGCTGGCAGAGCGGTACTGGATACTGGATGCCAACCGCCGGTTGATGGGTACTGATCCCTGATCACTGATGTGGCTTTGGCCTTCGCTTTCGCGACGAACCGCCCCTCGTCTACCAGGAACCGCCCGTGGGTGGCTTCCCCGATCCGCTCCACCTCGTCCCACGCCTCGGCGTGAAATACCAGGCGGCGCCCTTCCACTTCCACCAGTTCGGCACGGGCGTGAACGCGCATCCCCACCGGTGTGGGGGCCAGGTGACGGACGTCAATCCGCCCACCCACGGAGGTCTGGCCTGGCGGGAGGTGGCCCGCCAACGCCTGGACTGCCGCACCCTCGATCAATCCCACCAGGGCGGGCGTACCGAAGACGGGCACCAGCCCGCTGCCCCAGCGGTCAGCCGTGTCCTCCTCGGTCACCACCGTCGCGCTCTCACCCGCCAATCCAGGTTCAAGTTCACCCATCACTCACCTCGTTAGGAACGGAACGACAAACTTGAACAGACAGTACACGTCGAACGCCGCCAGCCCGGCGAACAGGGTGACCACGGGCCAGGTGCGCAAGCGCCGAGGTAACACCGTGACCAGTGTGCTCAACCCCAGCGCGGCCGCTGCCCCGATCGGGATGAGGGCCGGGAACAGGTAGCGGCCCTGGTGCTGGACGAAGGTCAGGTTGTACCAGAAAAAGGAGCAAGTGGTCATAAGGCAAGAAGCAAGAAGCAAGAGCAAACTGGCGCGCTCAAGTGGTGTCAATCTGGGGCGGCGCCGGTCGAACAACCACCACACGGAGCCCGTGGCCAGCACAACAGAGCACAGGGCCAGTGCCTGGTAGATGCGAGCCGGAAGCACCAATGCCATCCAACCGAACTGCCCCCAGAAACTCTGGCAAGTGGTGCGAGCCATGCGGCTCAAAAGTCCGCCCCAACCGTAGCGTGCCAGCCACTCGAAAGAACGTGGTTGCTCTGCGACGACAACGTTGTGCCGTGCCAGTGCCAGAGGGTCGTGCCAGCCATAGATCAACCCATTGCGGACAAACCAGGGGACAGAGACCGCCAGTGCCGGGACGAGCATCCAGGACAGTTGCTTCACCGCCCATCCCCACGTCCGGCGCTCCTGCCGCCAGCGGATTGCCACCGCCAGCACAGCCACCCCGACGACAATGTAGGCTGTCGTCTTGGTCAGCAGCGCCACCGCCAGCAGCAGCCCGACAGGCCACGGCCGTTCGTGGCTTCCCCCGAGGTAGACCACGAGTGCCCACAACGTGCTTCCTACGACGAGCTCTGCCAAAGCATCGTTGTTCACCCCGGCGGTCATCGCCACGTGCTGAGGGATGAACGCGACAAGCGCAGCAGCCATCAATGCCAGCTCAGGTCTTGTCGGGAAGATTGTCTGCACGGTCCCGCCAGCGACGACCAGCAACCCGGCCCCACACAGCACCGACAGCAGCCGTAGCGGCAATACCGCGCCGCCAAAGAGCAGGTAGACCGGCGTTGCCAACAGATAATACAGTGGTGGCTGGTGATCCTCGTACTCCACCGGCTCGACGGTGAGTTCTGGAGGGAATTTTTCCCCCTTGAGGCGCTCGAGGTATGCCTGGTCGTAATCGCCAGGCTCGATGACCGGAAAGCCCCGGCCCCCGGCCAATGCACGGATGTAGTTGTAGTGAGCGGGTTCATCGGGGACCTGCCAGGTGGGCGTGAAAGCGGCGTAGAGGATGCCAATCACGACGTAGGCCGCCACAATCACGGCCAGGAGGATGCGGGATAGGAGCCTCGAATTCACGGGGGCTATTGTACTCGCAAGGGAGCCAAATGGCAAGCAGTGCCCCCCTTCCCCTGCAAAGGGATTGACGTTTTGACAAACCTTCTCAATGGTGCTATCATAGCGCAGTCTCAGGCCACAGGAGTTTCTATGCGTACCACGACGGAATGGCGCCCGATCCACTGGATACTGGCCAGCACTATTCTTCTGACGCTGCCCTGCTACTGCATCGGCATCCTGCTGCTGGTCATGAAACCAGAAGCCCGGGTACCCACGCCCACGCCCACGGCGACGGTCGCCGAAACCCCTTCGGCTACCCCCACGCTGGGGACAGTGGCGCCGACGGAGACGCTGCCAGCGACTCCAACCCAGTGGTTCCCGCCCACCTACACCCCCACTCTCAGTCCAACCCCCGTCACGGCCACTCCGACGCCTACCCCTACGGCTACGGCTACGGCCACGCCCACGCCCACTCCTACGACGACCTCCACACCTACACTGGCGCCCACCAACACGAGTGCACCGACGGCGACGCCAACTGAGACACTTGTCCCGACGGCGACGCCTACCCAGACGCCGGCGCCGAGCGAGACGCCTAGCGAGACCCCGACCGCGACCGAGGTGCCGAGCGAGACGCCGGGCGTGGCGCCCAGCGAGACACCCACGCCCACGCCTACCGCGAGCACCAATCAGACGCCGGAGGCATGAGCGATGAGCATACCACCTAAAGGAGCCTGCGCGTGGAAGTGATACCCTTGTTGAAACAACTTACGGAAGCCGATGGCATCGCCGGGTACGAAGGGCCCATCCGCGAACTGATACGCCAGACGTGGCAGCCCTTCGTGGATGAGATGCGCGAGGACAAGTTGGGCAGCCTGATCGCGCTCCGGCGGGGCACAGGGTCTGATCCTCGCCCTAAATTGATGCTGGCGGCCCACATGGATGAGATTGGGCTGATGGTGACCGGCCTCGAGAAGGGCTTTCTGCGCATCGCCCGGGTCAGTGGGACGGACCGGCGCGTGCTGTTGGGGCTCGAAGTAATCGTCCACGGCCAACGGGACCTGCCGGGCATCGTCGCCACCCGCCCCCCCCACGTCCTGCCCGAGGCAGAACGCAAAAAGAGCGTGCCCTGGGACAAGATGTTCGTGGACGTGGGGTTGCCGGCGGAAGAAGTTGAGCGGCTGGTTACCGTCGGTGACCTAATCTCCATCCGGCGCGAGACGGTGGAACTGAAGAACCGCCGCGTGGCCGGCAAGGCGATGGACGACCGCGCCTGTGTGGCCGCCGTGACGCTGGCGCTGGAGCAATTGGCCGGCGTGCGCCACGCCTGGGACGTCTACGCCGTGGCGACGGTGCAAGAGGAGACCGGGTTGAAGGGAGCCATGACCTCCGCCTATGGCGTCGCGCCGGACCTGGCGGTAGCACTGGACGTGACCTTCGGCAAACACCCGGGCGTCTCGGACGTGGAGTCTCACCCCTTGGGCGAAGGCCCCACGATCGCGATCGGCCCCAACTTCCATCCGGGGTTGGTGAAGCGGTTGAAGGAAGTAGCCGAAGCCCACGAGATTCCATACCACGTGGAACCCGCCCCAGACGGCGGCGGCACCGATGCGTGGGCCATCCAGGTTACTCGCGAAGGGGTGCCCACGGCTCTCATTGCTATCCCGAACCGCTACATGCACCAACCGGTGGAGACGGTGGCCGCTCAAGACGTCGAGCGGGCTGGGCGGCTGTTGGCAGCCTTCATCGCGGGGCTGGAGGCGGATTTTCTGGACAAACTGACCTGGGACACTACAGTGGCAAAATAGCGGACTTGTGCCGGGATCGCAATTGTGATGGACCCAAAGTGGGATATCTTGTTGGCACAGATATTTGCCGATTTCCCCAACGAGCGAGTTATAGAAGAGGCGAAAAAGGTGCTGGAGGCAATGGGGTACACAGTGCAGTATGATGATTCACACTGCGTGATCCCCCGTGACGTATCGCTGGTGGTCGTCCATAGGTCGTTGCACAGTGACGATCGGCTACGTTCAGGGGGCTTTCTGGCCTTTGAGGTCGCGGTGGGCCCCCACTTCACGGTCCAGGGAGTGTTCAATGGGGTCTGTGAGTACGGTCTCCTGCACCTGGAATTTGGACTGGATGGCAGTCTCCAGGACGACTTTTTCACCCTCTCTCCCCTCCTGGCATCATTGGAGACGGAATGGGAATATGAACAGACTCCAAACGCGTACACGCTGGCGGAAAGACAGGCACAATACAGAAATAAACAAGCGGAGCGAGGGAATTCATGATACTGAAAGAGCTTTCAGAAGCGATCGGCATTTCGGGGGATGAAGGGGGCGCGCGCACCGTCGTGCTCGACGCGGTGCGGGAGCACGTGGACGAGGTCAAGGTAGACGCGCTGGGCAACGTCCTGGCGCTCAAGCGCGGGACAGGCGCGCAGCCGCTGCGCGTGATGGTGGCTGCCCACATGGACGAGATTGGCCTGATGGTCACCGGCCACGATAGCGATGGCTTCCTGCGAGTGGCGGCAGTCGGCGGCATTGACGCACGTCTGCTGCCCGGTTCCTGCCTGCAGGTCGGTCCCGAGCGCATCCCCGGCGTCATCGGCATCAAGCCGATCCACCTGCTGCGGGAGAACGAGGATCAAGAGGTCCCCAAAATCGAGGACCTGGTGGTGGACATTGGCGCCAGCAGCAAGGACGAGGCCAGGAAACTGGCCGCACTGGGCACGTACGTCGCCTTCACCACCCCCTTCCGCGAACTGGGCCCCACCGTGAGCGGCAAGGCGTTCGATGATCGGGCAGGGTGTGCGGTGCTGGTGGAACTCGTGCGCGGCGAGCGGTTTGGCTTCGACCTCCACGCCGTCTTCACGGTTCAGGAGGAGGTCGGGCTGCGGGGGGCGCAGGTGGCGGCCTACGCCATCGAACCGCACTGTGCCTTCGTGCTGGAGGGCACCATCGCCGACGATACCCCCAAGGATAAAGACGTGAGCCCCACCACGGAATTGGGCAAAGGCCCGGCAATCACTGTGATGGACCGTTCCTTCATTGCCGACCGGCGGCTGGTGCGGCTCCTGACCGAAACGGCCCAGGAACTCGGTATTCCGTACCAGTTCAAACAGCCGGGCATTGGCGGTACTGACGCGGGAGCCATTCACCGGGCCCGCGAGGGAGTGCCCTCGGTAACGGTGGCGGTGCCCTGCCGCTACATCCACAGCCCGGTGACGATGCTGAACTTGGATGATTTCAACAACACGGTGCGCCTGATGCGCGAATCCCTGTCACGCTTCACACGAGAGATAATCGCTTGACATTTTCAAGCGGGGGTGTATGATATTCCTAATTTAGTACATTAGGAGATTACAATGAGTACAGCTCTTACATCCCTTACCAAGGTAACTCGTCATGGCCAGGTTACTCTTCCTGCTGCTGTGCGGCGGGCTGTCAATGTTGAAGAAGGCGATTATGTCGAAGTGCGCGTTGAAGGAGACGCGGTCATTCTCACCCCTAAGAAACTGATTGACAAGAGTCAGGCCTACTTTTGGACCGTCGAATGGCAGGCGGCGGAGCGCGAGGCTAGCGCTGACATCGCCGCTGGCCGGGTCCACGGATTTGAGAATGTGGAAGAACTGATCGCCAGCCTTGAAGGGGAAGACTGATGCGACTGTTCTACACTGACCGTTTCCGTCGTGCCTATCGTGCTTTGAGAGTGGAAGAACGACAACGGGTGCAGAATGCCCTACGTCGGCTGGCTGAGAATCCGCGCCATCCTGGCTTGCATGTCAAGAAGATGCAGGGCACAGGGGGGCTATGGGAAGCGCGGGCCAGCCGTGCCCTGCGTATCACCTTTGAGATGCAGGATGATATGGCGATCCTGCGCAATGTCGGACATCATGATACCACTCTCAAGCAGCCCTGAACCCGTTTTTCACCCGTCCCGCGTTGTGGACAGAAATCGAAAAAGGAGGACATTGTGAAAGAACTGGTCCGTAAACTGGTGGAAACCTACGGCCCATCGGGAGTCGAGGAGCAGATCCGGGCCGTTATTCGCGCCGAGGTCGAGCCCCTGGCCGACGAATTGCGGGTAGATCCGTTGGGCAGCCTGGTCGTCCACAAGCGAGGCAGCGGCGGAGGCAAACGCATCGCTCTCGACGCCCACATGGACGAAATCGGTGTCATGGTGACCTACGTGGACGAGAAAGGGTTTGCCCGCTTCATGCGCATCGGCGGAGTGGGCCCGCTCACCTGCATAGGTGCGCGGGTGACCTTTGCCGATGGGACGATGGGCGTCATCGGCGTCGAGAGGAAACGCGACGACCCCAACAAAGTCCCCACCTTCGAGCAACTGTACCTGGACGTGGGGGCCACCGGCCGCGACGACTGCCCCGTCCATGTGGGGGATGCAGCCGTGTTCGTGCGCCCCTTCCAGGCGCAAGGCACGCGACTGATCTCCAAGGCGATGGACGACCGCATCGGCTGCGCGGTGCTGATCGAGACGCTGCGCCGGCTGAAGCAGACGCCGCACGACGTTTACTTCCTCTTCAGCGTCCAGGAGGAGACGTCACTCTCCGGAGCGCAAACCTCTACCTATAGCATCGAACCCGACCTGGCCATCGCGGTGGACGTGACAGGGACCGGCGACACACCCGAGTCCTACCCCATGGCAGTGGAGTTGGGCAAGGGGCCAGCAGTGAAAGTGCAGGACCGGGGGATGATCGCCCACCCGGCGGTGCGGGACCTGCTGGTGCAGCGGGCCAAGGCGGCCAGCATTCCATACCAGATGGAGGTGTTGGAGTTTGGCACGACCGACGCAGCGGCCATGCAATTGGTGCGGGCGGGGGTGCCAGCCGGGTGTCTGTCCATCCCGTGCCGCTACATCCACACCCCCTCCGAGATGGTGGACGAGAGGGATGTGGAAAACGGCGTGCGCTTGCTGCTGGAGGTATTGCAGGCGGCGTGATCTGTTCTGTGAGCGGAACCTGTTCCACGAGCGTAGTCGGTCTCACACAGGCGGGGGGAGGAGGCGATGGATCAGGGGATCGGACGTTACAAGGGGTACATTATCTTCTGCTCAGCACTCAGCCTGGTCGTCGGCGGTATGGTTGGGTATTTCACCCCGCACCACCCGGCCAGTGCTCCCATCGTCGTCTCTCCCCCTCCTCCGACCTCCACTCCCTTTCCCACTCCCACGCCGGCCCCGATCCGGGTGTACGTCAGCGGGGCGGTGCGCCAGCCGGCCGTCTACGAACTGCCGCCGGGTAGCATCGTCCAAGATGCGGTGCAGAGTGCCGGCGGCCCGGCCTCCGAGGCCGACCTGGATCGCATCAACCTGGCCCTGGAACTGCGCGACCAGCAGCAGGTGTACGTGCCGTTCCAGGGGGGGGCGGATTCACAGCCAGCGGTTTCGGGCGGCGAGCCAGGCAGCACGGCAGCGGCTGGGGGACTTGTCAACGTCAACACGGCCACGCCAGCGGAACTGGAGGCATTGCCGCGCATCGGGCCGACGATGGCGCAGCGGATCGTCGAGTATCGGGAGGCCAATGGGCCGTTTGCGACGGTCGAGGACATCCAGGACGTGCCAGGCATCGGGCCGGCGACGTTCGAAGGGCTCAAGGACTTGATTACGGTACAGTAGTAAAGCCGTGGATCAAGGTTCTGGGGAAGCAAAGACTTGTGAAGGAATGACGCCCAGGTCGAACGCTCCCTCTTTTTCACGCCAATCCACCATGAGGTCGTTCTCTGGATTGTCCGGCTCGTGCAGCATCACTGGCTGAGGATAGTCACTGATCATCAGGAAATACAGGTTCGACGGTACATCAACGACGTAGAACATCCCGTTTTCGTCAGTGACGCCCTTGGGCGCGGTATTCTGGTCGAGTGCTGCAAATACGATCGAATTATCAGCGCCGAAAAGCGCTTCGGCCAGAAAGACCGGCCGCCCAACAACCGGCGTATTGTCGCTCTCGTAGACCACATACCCACAGACTGTGTTCCCCACGGGCTCAATCAGTGTCAGACACGAGGGTCGAGACGCGGGTACCGTTGCCACGGCTGTGGTGGCAGGCGATGCAAACGTCGGCTTGCTCAGAGGAGATACAGCCTGTTCGCCACCTCCGGAACTGCAAGCCCCACATAGTGCGAGTATTCCCAAACATGTCAGCAGTGTGATGACCTTGCTCTTCAACTCTGGACCTCCCTGATTTTGTCTCAGGCCGAAGTGTCGGTGCTAAAGCAAGGAAAAGGGCCACATTGTGTGGCCCTTTTCTCTCACGGGATCGTCGTGCTCCGCTTAGGGAGCCGGAATTGCATTATACGCCATCGCGTTGTCACCCTTGCCGGCCGGGCCGTCCTGGTTCACGATGGCCACAAACTGCTTGCCTCCGCAAGTGATTGTGACGCTGCCGATGAAACTGGTGCCCAGAGCAGCGTTGTTCTGCTGGGTAAACAGATAGGTGGCGTATTGGCTCAGAGACGGGCTAGTCTGGGACGTACCATTGGAGAACGTGGCCGTGCAGGTGGTCGCGGTGGTACTCACGTTCTGGACCTGGACAGAGGTATTGAACCCGTAGAAGCCCCTCATCACGTTCGGTCCCACAAACTTGACGGCTGTGGTGGCAAACGCATTGTAGCTGGCCGCCTTCCCAGCGGTAGTATTCTGCTGGTTTACAACGGCGACGATGTTCTGAGAAGTCGAGGTGATGTACGCAGAACCAATCCAAGTGGATGGTAAGGCAGTATCGTTCCCCTGAGTGAACAAATAGCCAGCGCCAGCAGCCAGCGACTGGGTCTTCGACGAGCCATTCGAGTAGTGGATTGTAACACTCGTCGAGCCGGTGCCAATATTCTGCACTTGCACTGAGGTATTGAAGCCATAGAAGTTGCGCATCAAGACCGGTGCATACAGCGTGGGGCCCGAGGCGGCGGAAGAAAACCCTTCGTAGGTCTGCTGTTGCAGAGCGCTAACGTTGTTCTGGTTCACCACTGCGACGACCTGACCACCGGGAGCCGTGATGATCGCGGCGCCAATGTAGTTATTCGGCATCGAAGGGGTAGAGGCGTTGTTGAAACGATGGACCTGACCAGGCTTCAGACCGGTGTAGGAATCCGTGTAGCCACCAGGGGAGTACGTGATGGTGACATTCACGTTAGCCGTGCCCGCGTTCTGGACAGAGATTTCGGTCGTATAGCCATAGAAGGCCTTCATCACAGTCGGTAGGTAGAACTTGTCTGACGCCTGTTCAGCAGAGAAGCCGCCATACGTACCCTGATATACCTGGTTTGAGGCGTTCTTGGCTTCCTGGACACCTATGGCCGCGACCGGTTGGTCGGAGGACACAACCACGGATCCGTTAAACCCGGTGGGGAGGTTCGTGTTGTTTGACTGGGTGTACAGTTTAGACGAGTTACCGGAAATCTGATCGGACAAGGTCGCGGCTGTCACCTCGTTACCATTGGTGTCGTAGAATACGAGCTGGATATTGGCGGTGGTGCTGCTCAAATTCTGAACCTGGAAACTGGTGACCGATGTGAATTGGGCGCTCGCCGTTGTAGCTGCCAAAGCAGCCAGAACGAGCACGATGAGTGTGGCACTCATTACTTTCCTCATTTTTGCCTCCCATGTGTGAAAATAGTAGTCACTCTCAAGCAACCAGCCATAGTATAACTCAATTCAGCGCTGTTGGCAATAATACCTATGGAGTATTGTGGATTACCTGAGCCAACCAGGTCCTGCCGCGGGCGGCCAGGAAAACAAGAAACGCAATGGCTGCCTCTCCAAGCAGCAACCACAACCGGAACATTACGGTGGCAGCCACCGCAACAGGGCTAGGAACATACAGTTGCAGCAGCAGCACGAGCGATATTTCTCGGATGCCTAACCCCCCGGGGATGGGAGCGACCAGTATCGCCAGCACGCCGGAGGCAGCCACCAATCCTACACACACCGGGAACAGAGGCCTGGCTTGCGGGCTCAGAGCAGAGGTAAGAAAGTACAGAATGGCCCCACCCAGGATCCAACTCAACACATATAGCCCAAACCACGCTGACAAGTTACGTCGTGTCAGGTCAGGTTCACCAGTCATTCTCGGGGCCATGCGCTTCATCACCGCCACGAGGTCGTGTGGACGCAGGGCAAACCATCCCATCGGGATCAAGGACAGTAACACCCACATGCCACCGGGGAATGCGGTCCGTAGCCGTGGAGAGAGCACCAGCATCAGGGTCGTCAGCGACGTCGCTGACGAGAATTGCGCAAAGAGTTCCCAGACTGTTCCCCACAACGGAACCGCCAACGTTGTTTTCGCTTGGTGGTACAGGTATGTCCGTCCAGCGAGTTGCCAGATAACTCCCGGTAACCGCCGGACTACAGTTGAGAAAGAGTAAATCTCCAGGTCTTTCCAAAAACCAACACGGCTTCCAAGGGCACGACTGATGAGAACCCAGGTGAGAACGTTTAGCCCAAATGCGATGACCAGCGCTGCGCCTGCGCCGACGAGCGGCAACGGGTTCAACTGCCAGGAGAAGGCCTGAAACTCGGACCAGTTCCGATAGACGGTATTTCCAATGACCAGCAACGCCAGGCCCGTTCCGATCAGCATCAGACAATAGTTCACCCAGCGCCGGCCAAGCAACGATTCGATAGGTTTGAGTACTTGCTGTATCATCTCTCTGCCTTGCGGCAAAACCAGGTCATGATCGTGCCGCGATCCAATCGGTCTACCAGTCGGCTCAATGGCATCATCAGCGCCCGGACTGGCAACGAAAGGATCAGCCGCGTCAGCACTGCCCGGACCCACTCGTCTGCAATTCGGTCATTCATCGCAAATCGGGCGCTGTAGGCAAAGGCATTGTACGTACCATAGATGCAACGGCGGTTCAATATGTCAAAGCCAGCCCTGGTCACCATTTTCCCAAGCGTTGCGGGCGGGAATACGAACAAATGACGGGGCACATCGTAACCAGCCCAGTACTTTTTGAACAAGCGCAGGTCAAGGCTGTCCACGTTGGGAATGGCGAACACCAGCAGCCCACCTGGTTGCAGTGCTTCCCTGATCCGATGCAGCGCTTGCTGTGGATCGGAAAGATGCTCCAACACATTCCACATCGTCACCAAATCAAATGACGCAGGCTCCAATTGAGCGGCCTCCAGCGTGGTATTCTGAACCGGCAAGCCCAATTCCCGTACGGCATAGTCCGCAGCCTGAACCCCAGGCTCAATACCTGCCACATCCCAACCGTACTCTCGCATACCATCCAGGAATGCTCCAGTTCCACAACCGATATCCATCAGCCGGCCTGTTCGTGTGTAGCGCATAATGGCCCGATATCGTTTCCTGACCCCGTAGTAGTAATCCATGCGACGTAACCACCCGAGGCGCTGTTTCTGCGTTCCCACATGCGCCTCGTAGTCCTTGGGGTAGTAGGTCGCCAGTTCTTCAGATGTGGGTTGTGGGTTCAGATATATCAATCTGCACTGATTACATTGGACTAACGTAAACTCGCCTGGTATGCCGTGCAACAGATCACGGCCAGTCAAGACGGGCGAGGGTTCATCCGCATGACAGAAATTGCAGACAGTGTGCTGCATTGTACGACATCCTATGTCAAATGTGACCACGACGGTGGGTGCGTAACTGCTCGGCCACGATCGCCAGTTCGTCCAACGGTGATCGCAGGAAATGGGAAAGGTGCTGTGGAATACGACGAATCAGATTCAGGCGATCCTTGTGCCGGCGAATGCGCTGGAATTCACGCCAATACCTGCGCAGCCTTTCTACACTCATCGTCTCCGACAGGTGGACTCCATTCTCTGGGTCTTCTGGGTTGTCAATATACAAGCGATCCCAGGGCACATGGTTCAGGTCAATCAAGTCACGTTGTAGTGCATATTCCCATACAGGCGTGCCTGGTAGTGGTGTCAGCAGGTAGGCCTCGGCCCGGTATAGAGGTGCTGTACGGACAAAATCGAGCGTTTGCTCAACCTCCTGGGCAGTTTCTTTCGGTGACCCGATCACAAAAAACCCCGTTATATTGAGGCCGTGACGGTGGAACACTTCAACGGCATTCCGATTCTGCTCGACGGTGACGTGAGGTTTCAAGTATCGCAATGGTTCCGGTGCCATTGACTCAAAACCAAGCATGACCTCGGCGACGTTGATCTCCTTCAAGAGGCGGGCTAACTCATCCGTCGCCAGGTTAGCACGGCACGTGACCGAGTACTTTAATCTCCTCCTATGTAGCAAAGGTTCGCTTTGCAGTAGCCTGACAATTTCCTGAACGCGCTTGAGGTCGGCGACAAAGAGGTCGTCCCAGAAGTAGATATGCGACGGTTGATACCGCTCCACTACTTCTCTTACCTCTGCAACTACGTACTCTGCAGAATGAAACCGGATGCTTTTCCAAAACGCACTCGAAGCACAAAAAACGCACCGATAGAGGCACCCGCGCGACGTGATGATCCCTACGCTCTCGCCTCGGCGGATATGCATCAAGTCTCGTGCCGGGAACGGGAATTCATCTAACGGCTTGTGTAAAGGCCGCGGCTGGCTGGTCGTGACCTGGCCTGGGCCATCCAGCAAAGCAACTCCCGGAATGGCGGCAAATGCCGAACGATGCGGTCCTTTGTCGAGAAACGTCCGGCAAATATCCAGCGCCGTATCCTCACCCTCTCCAATGACACCCAAGTCCATATCAGGCGTCATCGAACCTGGCAATGCGCTGATATGATGCCCCCCGATGATGACGAAGGTTCCACAGTGCTGACAGATGCCTGCTGCTTCGACCGCCATGTAGTAGTACTGAGAGACTGTCGAGAGGCCCACCACGTCGGGTTGATACTCTCTCACTCTTCGCTCAATCCAGGCAGGATCGCCTTTGGTCATCTGGACCTCAACGTGGGGGATTCTCTGGCGCAAATAGGCGGCGATATAGCCCAGCCCGGTAGTCAGCCGGGCATCCCTTTGATCCGCTGGAGCGATTTCCGCCAACAAAAGCCGCATCGCTATCTCCTGTTGCATTTCACATTCCGCAGGTTGTTCCAACCAGCCTGTGTGCCCTGGCACAAAGGTTTAATCCAGCCCGCGTTACCTTTGGCGAGTTCACGCGCTGCTGTCCAGAGCAGAAAAAGAGCCAGAGGCGCAACTGCCCGCCACCGATAGCCGTAATGCTGGGCATAGAACAGAACGACGCCTTGCGACCAGTAGCGCCATTTTTGCGGCGACCCTTCGCCGGTACTGGCCGACGCGAGATGATACACTACCGCTTTGGGCTCGTACCACAATAACAGGCCATGGGCTCGCACTTGATCGCAAAAAGCATAATCTTCCTGGTACATGAAATATGACTCGTCCAGTAGCCCGGCTACTTTGAACGTTTCCCGCCGGACCAGCAACGCGCAGCCAGTCGCGTATTGGATGACGCCTGGCGTGTCATACTGTCCCACGTCCCGTTGGTTGTACCCTCGCATCGTGACGCGGGGTGGGAAGGTTCTCCATCGTGCGCCGGCTGCCCATATTCGTTCCTCGCTGGGTGACGGCGAAGAAAAATAGATCTTGGGCACGACTACACCCACGCGCGGGACAGCAGACAGCACGGAAATCATCACATTCATGGCCGATGGTTCCAGGCGTGTATCATTATTCAGCAATAATACGCAGTCCGCTCCGTTTTTCAGGGCATGCACAATGCCCACGTTGTTTCCTGCGGCAAACCCAAGGTTTGCCGCATTGCGAATCAACGTTACCTGGGGAAACCTTCGCTCGACTTCTGCATCGCTGCCATCGGTCGAAGCGTTGTCTACCATGATCACACTTGGAGTAGGAGAGGCCAGGTTAAGCACGGAGGCTATCGTGTCGCACACGGTCGCTCTCCCATTCCAGTTCAATATCACTACGCTCACTGTGGGTAAGGTGTCAGGCTGGCTCATAGACACGAATGAACTCGTTGATCCGGCTCTCCCAGCAAAACTGCTCGCGGTGATCCATAGCCCAGGCTCGCAGGCGAGCCCGCGTTGCGCCATCTTGCAGCAGAGCCGACAAGCGTTTCCCCAGCGCGCCCGCGTCGCCGGCCGGCACCAACATCGCCTCGTGGTTTTCCAGGATCTGTCGCCTGTCACCGACATCGCCTGTCACGATCGGGGTTCCGACCGCCAGGCTCTCATACAACTTGAGCGGCGAACGTGCTCGGGCAGTTTCATCGTCCAGTACCGGATCTACCGAGATCTCGGCCACTCTGTAGTATACTGGCACATCGTCCGGTGGCACTCGCCCGACAAAGCGTGTGCTTTCTTCAATACCCAGTTCGAGCACACGGTTCTGCAGCAAGGCCAGATCCGCCCCACCTCCAACCAGCATCAAGATAGCCTGAGGTACTTGTTTGATAACCTGCGCGAAGCCTTCGAGCAACAGGTCAACGGGATGATTTGCCAGATTCATGCTGCCGACGTAAGCAACCACGGGGTGCCCCTCCAGGTGGTACCGGCGATGAACCTCGGCCATGGCTTCCGCACTCGGTACCCGAAAACGCTCAGCACTTGCCGCATTGGGTATGAGCACGACTCTTCGGTTGTCAGGCACCAGGGACCGAACGCGCGCTTGCAAGAAACTGGTATTCACCGTCACACCATGGACCCAGGACGGCAGACGATCTTCAAACCAGGCGACTGCTTTTCTCTGCCACGCTGCCCCAAACTGATTCGAGGCGGCCTCGAAATCGTCACAATCCAGATACACACGCCGTCCCAGCGCCCGCAGCACAAGCGCCGCGATGCCGTTCATTGGCTGGGCTTTGCCGACGTGATACACATCGCTGGGAGTCGTGACTGCAGCCCAAGTTAACTTGAGCGTAGCCAGCGCTGCCACCCATAGCAAACGTAGAGGGCCAAAGTAGCGTTTCTGCGAGCCGGTTTTCTGAACGTGCATTTGTCCTACATAACCAACAGCGACTCTGTCACGATAGAAGCGGCGTTGTGCAAGCGTACCGAAGTCAGGATGAAGTGCCAATACCTGTACCCGGTGACCGCGCGCCGCCAAGCCACGGGCCAACGGCCAATACCTGCCCGCTCCAGATGGGCAATCCAGGCTCTGGGTCAGGATGAACGTCACGCGCCGTGGGACATTGCTGTTATGCGCATGAGGCAATGCATCCATAGGGCTCCACTTGACGCTACGCTAATGAACCTTCCCAATTACACCACTGTTCCCCGAGCGAATGATAATACGCCAACGTCCATCCTGAGGAAGGGTCCTCAAGTCGCTGACTATGGCCCGACTGGGAGCCGCGACATCCTGCATCCAGCCTTCATAGGTCGGGGGACTGGCCTGCCATCGCTCGCTCTGCACCGCCAGATCCTGCGTATGGTTTAGAATACATCCGTATGCCCAATAAAACGTCGCGTTGTTACGGACCAGATAAACCAGCTCTGCATCCGGCATTTCCTTGGCTGTCCGATAGGCAACCCGGTACTCGTCCAGCGTGATTGGATACTCGCTGGGGGGGTGGAACCGGGAATTCACTCCAGCGACGACCACCAAGCCCAACGTAGCCATCACGATGCAAGATACCCAGTCTTTTATTCTGCTGGCTGGAGCGAGTCTTTCCCAGATCTGGCTCAGCCCTAGAGCGATGGGGACAGAAAATAGAAAGACGTTAAAGTAGAATGTTTTGTCCGGAATATAGAGCGTGAGCCTGTCCAGGATGGCCATGCCATACAAGGCGATCACGAGCACGGTATCGGTCACAATAAACAAGGCCAACCCACGATGCCGTTTCCAGGTGCGGACCAGTGTCCAGGTGCCCCAGCCCAGAAATATCAGGGCAATGCCACCTAGCGACTGCCAGTCTGGTATCAGCCGCCGGCCACGCGACGGCGCGAACCAGGTGATAAAGTCCCATTGGTCAATTACCGTCACAACTGTCAGGATTGCCGTGACAATCAACTCAGTACCGACCAACAGCCACCGTTTCCGTACCGAGATACGGCGGTCTAGCAACGTGGACACGACGAGCGGAGTCGCTGTAAAGGGCAACCAGGCGGGGTACGAGTTGAGACACCCAAATATTAGGCAAACTGTCAGGCCGGCGGTCCATACTGGGTGCAGGCGTTCCCTCACAACCGTCACCCATAGCGCAAGTAAGACCGTCAAATCTCCCATCATCATGTTGCTGTAGAAACGCTCAGTGAACACATTCACACTGAATGGGTACGCGAGAAAAACCACAAGTGCTGCCAGTACAGCCAAGATGTGGCTTGAGGGGCGGCGTGGAAGCGATTCTGCACTTACCCCATACACGACCATGGCCTGAGCCGCCACAAACAGTGCCGCAAGCGGAACCATCGTTTGTACAGGCAATACAGCCAACAGGCGCGCCAGTAAGGCAGCCAGAGCTGAAGGGCCCACGGGGTAGTCATCGTAAATATACAGATAATGGACGCCATCCGGGAAACGATTGTGTTCGTAAATGTAGTTCACGAGTAGATGCTGGTGTGAACAATCTACGGAAAATGAAATGGGCATCAAGTCGCTCGGCGCCAGGTAGAGAGCGTGGGCCAGGAATGCCCCACCGACAACGAGCATTCCGACCATCTCTGGCCAATGCCACCGCACTGCCGGGCGCAGGTTGGGCCAGAGAATCATGGCCGCCGCGATGGATGCGACCTCGAAGCACGCCATAACGGCAAGCCACACCAGACGAAACTGCCCAATCACGGCGTCAAGCACAAAGGCATTCCCAACAGTCAGGATGCCGAGCAATACAGTACCCAACAAGAGCAGCATTGCGCCGGAGACAGAACGTTGCTGTAGGCGACACTCTTGTGCAGTGCCCATTTGCAGGTTCTCAGCTCCCTGCTTTTCTCTATCACAAGTCTTCACTGACGAATCCCCGCCACAAGATCAGCAAGGCGGTCCCAAGAGAATTGCTCGTCACCAGGAGCGGGTTGACCGTTTGATACACGGAGCCGACAACCCCTGCGAAAGAAACGTACGATGGCATCCGCCAGCGATTTGAGATCCCCAGATGGCACCACAAAGCCGGTCTCGCCATCAATAACCATCTTTGACTTGCCGACGCATACGTCGGTGGTGATCACCGGCAGCGCAAAGCCCCTGGCCATCTGCGCCACCCCGCTCCCCGTCACCCGGTGATACGGTGCCACGAGTACATCTGCTGCCGAAAAGTAAACAGGCACTTCTTCGTTGGGAATATAGCGGTCTTCAATGACCACGGCGTCGCTAATTCCTAACTGTTTGATCATCTCCAGGTAGCAGAGCGTGTCCTCCCAGAATTCGCCTGCTACCAAGAGGATTACCCTACCCAGTTGAGCCTGCACCTCGGGCAACACGGTGAGGACGTCCTTTAGTCCTTTGTACTCCCTCACGATTCCAAAGAACAGCAAGGCCGGCACATCGCAGGGCAAGCCCAGCCGTCCGCGAGCCTCCTCCTTCGGTATCCGCTCACCCGTGAACATGTCATATACTGGGTGGGGCACTATAGCCACCGCCGCTGTGGGCACCAGGCGCACTAGCCGCCCTTTCTCCTCCTCTGATTGCACAACAAAGTGGGTTCCCCAGCCTAGAACCAGCCGCGCCAGCCACGGGTCCCACCACCGCACTTCGTGAGGCAGTACATTATGGCAGATGTAGAGCAGCGGTCTCCGCAAGAAGAGGCGGTTCAGTACTCCCAGCACAAACCAGACTGGCGCCCAAAAGGTTGTCCACCATGGCAGAATCATCGCATCGGGGCGGTAGCGGCGGATGCGCCCAAAGGTCGCTAACCAGGTGAGCGGGTTCAGGGGATCAATCCAGTACTGAGCACCCTCCGCACGCAGAGGCTTTCTACTGGGATCCCGGTCGCTTCGGCCAGGAAAGAGCCACCGCGGATACTGGCGCTTAAAAGAGATCAGGAGCACATCGTGCTCGCGCTTCCGTAGTGCCCGGTAGAGCATAGTCGTATAGTGCGCAATTCCGCCGCGAAAAGGATATACCGGGCCAATCAGGACAAGTCTCATCACACCACCTTGTACACCGATTCTCAATATTGATGGTACATCCTCATTCGCCAGGATGCAGCGGTAAGGTCACATGGGTCTGCCCTCGCACGACCTGCAAAGTCAGTCCCTCCTCGCCAAACCTCACTTCCGCACCCTGCCACTGCCCAGGCAAAAACAACGTCACCAGCCGCAGCCTGCCGCCAGCGGGGGGGTAGTATACCACACGCACGTCGGGATCACCACCCTCGTCTTCTGCCCCTATTTCCAGCCTTCCTTCGGGAGCCAGGGGTATCAAGAGTACCTCCGCCGGACCAGCGCTACCCCGCAACCGAATGCGTTGGCCCTCTATATCCCCTTTGCCAATCAGGTGCCACGCTAGTGCTGCGTGGCTGCCCGGCGTTCCCTCCGCTTCATCCACTATGACAATGGGACCACCATCATGGTAAAAGTAAACCCACCGGTCATGATGCCAGCCGCGCCAGTCCGCCAGCCGGGTATGAGACCAATCGAGTTCATCTCCGGTCTCGAAGGCAACGACCTGGGCATAGTATGGTGGGTCCTGTGCCCACGACCCACCAACGCCCGTCAGGGCATAGAGAACGGCGCTCATTCCACTACGTTCGATCAGCAGGCCATTCAGGTTTTCGCGTGGAATGCGTTTGTCGCGAAAGACGCTGCGCCCCACAGGTAGCCAGGTAAAGGGTTTGCCGTCTAATACATCAGCAGCGAGCAGACCACCCTGGTATACGGCCGCGACCGCGTTGGTCGCCTTGTAGCGGTGCCAGCCGGTGAAGCGCAGGTTGAGCAGCAAGTAGGCTGAATCCTCTGTCCACCGGTCGCGGAAGACGATCTTGTCCGGGGCCAGCGGCCCCGCCTGATTGGGCAGGCCAGAGTCACCGTACAATAGGCACGAGCCTTGAGTAGGGGAATGACCTGTCAAAGAGACAGGCCGCTCGACGCCCGGTTGGGCGAACAGGTATCCCCCCTGCTCTTCCACATCTGCCAATGCTTGCCCGGCCAGCCAGACGTAACGCGGATCCCTCAGCAGATACGCTCCCAAGTAGGCAGTGCCAGTCAGCGAGAGAGGAACAGGGTGGTTGTATCTTAGCGGCGCGCCGTCAGGCAGGGCCTGGAACAACAACCACTCGAAAGAAAGCCGTGTCTTGTCCTTCGAGCCCTCTCCGCGGTAGAGCGACTGGAAGTAGGCATTGTTGATCCATTCCGGTTGATAGATGAACGCATCGTCGGTGTTGCGGAAGCGGGTAGTCCAGCCACGCCGGTTGTATTCCAGGTAGTCTCGATTGGCTGGCGAAAGGTTGGGCGCAGCCAGCCCTCCAGACTCCAACAAAGCCAGAAGGCCCGCGCCGTTCTCCTGGTTTTCGTAGGGTCCTGCCGGCCATTTGGTGAAGGCCAGCGCGTACATCCAGTCCACCCACTCCACCGTCAGGGCCCGCCGGTTGATGGCTGCAAACCACCCCTGTAGCAAGGCAGAGTCATCTTCCGAAAAGAGGTCTGGAAACGCAGCCTGGACACGGGGCAAGTAGTAGGCACGCAGAGCAGCATAGTATTGCACCGACTTCACACTGTGAGCCGGGCCGGTAAAATGGCCATCAGCGGCCTCTTGCAGGAGGCTCTCGCGAAAGGCCTGAGCCCAACGCCGTTCGCCGGTACCCAATGCCAACATGCCGTATTCTGGTGGCCCCTTATCGGGGTTGGCCTCTACCCGGACCAGCAGGCGACGGAAGACGTCCTCACCATCGAAGGTCTGTGGGTTAGAGGGTACCTCGCCACAGAGGAAGGGGCTCACCGGGGAGATGCCTGCGTAGGCCGGGGCCAGAGGGGGATAGAAACTACGCTGGTAGGCGCGCACTGTCATACACAGCCCGGCGAAGGCGAGCAGAGCCAATGGTAAAGGGAGCCAGCGCCGGTCAAGGCGGAGACCCTGCCCAACGTGTGCTGGTTCCCGCCAGGAGAGAAAGGCCCGTGCCAACAGCAACAATAGCCAGAAGAGGCCCAAGGCCAGCGCTTGCAGGGCAACGAAGAACTCCTCGTCGGCAAAGTGGGACTCTACCTGGGCGATGGCAATCGGGAGACTTCCTGCGGCCAGGACTAGCAGACCGCGTATTCCCCAACGCCAGAGAGTACGTCGCCCATTCCCCAGCACCGGTTCCAGCGCCAGGAGCAGAAGATATAGGAGACCCAGCGCCACCCAGGCTGCCCACGTCGCACCGCTCATCCTGTACACCAGGGTTGCTCCCATTCCCACGCCAGTGGCCAAGACGCCTGGCCAGGGCCAGAGGTAACGCGTCTTCCCGACAGCATAGGGCTGAGTATACCGGCTGGCGAGTAGCAGACCGGTGACGAACAACCAGCGTACAGCCAGTCCGCCCCACGAAAAGGGGGCTTCCACCACCAGGCGTAGCCCCTCCAGGAAAGCCGTCGGTACCGCGCTGACGATAAGCCAGAGAAGGACTCTCCTCACTCGAGTTCCATAGGTTCTCACTGAGTGCCTGCTCCGCACGCTTGAGGATTCAGGGCGAAGATGTACACCCGATCCTGGCGGTACACCTGGTCGAGCACGGGGCTGTTCATGAGGGTGGCGGGAGAGAAAAGTTGCGCCGTGTCGGCGCCTACTTTTCCCTGTCCCTGGCCGACGTAAACGTGGGTGATGCCCCAGTCGCACAATAACTGTATCCCCTCCGGGGTGGCCAGTGAGGTCATTTCCAGGCGCGCCACCAGGTCCACGACACGCTGTGTGTACTCTGGATCAGCAGGGGCCTCGTTCAGCAAGGCATATTGGCAGGGTATGGTGTTTTCTCGCCTGGCCAGCAGCGGAATCCACCATCCAGCATCGGCGCCGACGGCTGAACGCCCCCCGTAGATGCGGAATCCTTCCACCAGGAATCGGGCCTCCGGTGGTGTGTTATCCCGGATCCAGGCCATTGCTCTCATATCTGGCCTGGTCACCATCACGTAAGAGGGTTGTACGATCCCCACCTGTCCTGCGGCCGCCCAGGCAGCCACGGCAACGATAGCCAAACCGACGATCCATCGCCCGGCGTTTCCCAGCCGCCGCCCTGCCAACGCGGCTATCTGGCCAATCAGCCATCCAACCAGCAAGCCGATTGGAATGTAAAGAGCAATCAGGACGGCAAAACTCTGCATCATGTTCGCGCCTGGGAGACGAATCAGGCTGCCTGCCACCAGTGAGGCCAAGCCCAATACCCACAGGCCGACTGAGGCAACAACCCACTGTCGCCGTACCAGGCTCCACGCCAGTGCGACGATGGCAGCAATCAGGAGTGGCAGCGGCACATAGAATGCAATGTCGCGCCAGACCTGGTAGTCCGCCACCACGCGGCCCAGGGATGACCCTGTAGTGGCACCTGCCTCCAACGCTGATGCCAGCCGTCCGCCGGCGACGAGTTGCCACCAGGGTAGGAAGAGCAACAAGGCAACCACACCCACTGAGGCCAGGCGCACAAACCCCATCAGCCAATGCCGCACTTTCTTCTGCCAGTTTGGTAAGCCCCAGCCAATCAACCAGGCCGGGACGAAAGCGGCGTAGTAAAATGGCATCCGGTAGTAGGCGAGCATCATTCCCGCTAGGGCGACCCCAGCAAGCAGCGCTGTCCTCCAAGGAAGGCCATCCCTCTGAACAGCCTCCCACAGCAACCAGATAGCCACAGGCAAGACAGCCTGACCTGCCAGTTGCGCATAACGTCCCCAGTTGACGTACCAAGCAGGCATTCGGGATAGCAGACCAGCCGCCAGCATGGCTCCCACACCAGCCCAGCGACTGCCACCGGCGATGCGCGCGGCCAACGGGTAAATCGTGAGGACAGCCAGCCCGTTAAGGAGTTGCCCTGCCCAAAGCGTGGCCTGCACACTGCCCATTCCGGTCAGCCACGAAAGGCTGGCCACCATAGCCGAGAAGCCAAAATGAACGGTGAGACCACGATAGGGCGCATACGGCTCCCACGAATCAAACAGCCCACCGTGGTCCACCAGTAATTGGGTGATCATAGTGTGCTGGTAGGAATCGCCCCACATCGGTGCATCGAGCGTGCGCACTACCAGCAGCCGCACACCAAAGACCAGCCCCACTATGACCAGTAGCGCCAGGTCAGGCCAGAGACCTTCCGACCGCGCCCACTGCCGCAGTACCTCCCAACCCTTCCGCGGCCGCCAGGCTCGATACCGCCAGACCAACGCCGCCAGCCCACCGACGACAGGTAGCCAGGCATATAACGACCCCAAGTGCAATCCGACCAGGTTTGTCCAGAGGAACAAGAGCGGGTACAGTGCCAGGCTCAGTCCGGCAGCGATGCCCAGCCGCTCGGCCCACGAGAGTCGCCCTGGTGGCCACAGCCACACCAGCAGTGCCCATCCCGGCACCACGTACAGGAGACCAGCCACCAGCAACAGTCCTGCCCCACCGATTGCTGCTCGTCCCAAGTCGAGTAGCATCCAATAGGGATCATAAACCAACCGGAAGGCCATCTGGGCATCCAGCGGCTGGTGGTCGCGGTATAGTGCTCCATCCAGGTAGGCCTCGCCAGGCCCGGCTCCCACCTCCACTGCCGCATCCCCTGCTACCTCCAGAAAGGCATAATAGTAGCGACTGTGAGAATCCCGCAGGGAAGCGAAGGAGAAGCGGTGGAAGCCGGGAGTTGCGACCTGGGCCAGCGGCAGCACCACCGTGGCCAGGTCTTCCTCCGCCTGCGAGTCAGCCCGGAGGTGAAGGCGAATATCTCCTCGGCTGCCCTGCTGCGGGCTTAGCCAGACCTCCATCCCACTGAGTCCGGCGTGGCGGGCGACGAACGTCTGACCTACAGGGTGATCGGGCTTTAGCGCCACTGCGGCTTCTGGCTCGACCCGCGACTGATCCCGATCCACAAATGTGGAACAGCCGGCCAGCAGCAGAAGGCTTGCTCCCAGGCCGGCCGCCACGACAATCCTTCTTAGTCGCCGCAGCAGGCTGTTTGTGTTACGTCCTGGAGAAAAGGACAATCATCCCCTCCTATACCAACCTACAACCCCTGACCTTCAACTTCCAATCCTCAATCTCTAATCCCTACTCTCCAACTCCATCCTGCGCACCCGATACAGTGTCTCTTCCATCATCTTGCGGTTCAGCCGCACCAGGTCGGCGATCAGGCCAATCAGGCAAACCTGGAACCCGACGATAGTCAGAATGGCCGCCAGGATCAGTGACTGGATGTGGCCAGCCCCTCGTGCCTGCAGGAAAAAGTACAGGAAGCGCAAGCCCAACGCCACACCACCAGCGATCAATGCTCCCCCCATCGTCATAAAGACCTGCAACGGGCGATACATCGTGTAGAAGCGGACGATGGTAACGAGCGAGAGCACCAGAAAGGCCGGAACGCTCCGAATCAGGCGCGACCGGCGGGTTTGAGGGTTGGTGCGCACCGGGACGTAGGCGACCGCCATGCGACGCGCTCCGGCCTGGATGAGCGTCTCCAGCGTGTAGGTATGGTCACTGAGGACGGTCAGCCGCAAGGCCGCCTCGCGCGTGAAGGCCCGGAAGCCGCTGGTGGCGTCAGGGATGGGAATGCCGGCCGCACGCTCGACGACCCAACTGCCCCAGCGCTGCAGCAACCGCTTGAGTGGCGAAAAATGTTCTGACACCGCCACCCCCCGGTCGCCAACGACGATGTCGGCCCGCCCTTCCAGGATTGGCCGGATCAGCCGGCCGATCTCCTCCCCCTGGTACTGGTTGTCGGCGTCGGTGTTGACGACGACGTCGGCGCCAGCCTGCAAAGCCGCCTCCAGCCCGGCCAGGAAAGCAGAGGCCAGCCTTTGATTTCGCTTCAGGTGGACGATGTGATGTACCCCCGCAGCCTGTGCCGCCTCGACCGTGTGGTCGGTGCTGCCGTCATCCACGACTAAATATTCGATCTCGTCCACACCTGGCAGGGCTCGGGGCAGGTCTTGCACTGTCTGGGGGAGGGTGGCTTCTTCATTGTAGCAAGGGATCTGGATAATCAGTTTCATCGTCAGGTGGCACCATTCTACCACGCTTCTTATGCCCGTCAATCACCGCATCCCCCCCTGCCCCTCTCTCCCGCTCCCACTGTTGACAGGAGACAACAGTTCACATGGTGCGATAGTCAATCAATTCGATGCCCAGTTCCTCAATATCCTTTCAGAATTCAAACCTGGCCGTCACGACCTCTCGCCCACGTACGGACAAGGTCACGACGTCGGTGTCGTGGGCCAGTTCGGCAGCACCTGCCTCTGCCAGGTTGACCCGTGTGGCACGCCGGAAGGGCCGCCAGAGCCGCATGGTCCCGGTGACCGGTTCGTCGCTCACGTTCCAGCACCGCACGACGAGCCCCTCGCCGTCCTCCGGCTCTTTGACCGCGCTGATCTCCAACGTCGAAGGTTCCACGGTGATGAAACTGAGCGTGGACGGCAGCGGTCCGGGGTTGGCGCCAGCAGGCAGGGCGCGCAGGTCGGTCTGAAAGCCGTAGGCCAGGGCGTGGGCCTGGCAGTAATCGCCGGCGTGGGGAATGAGGCTATAATGGAACGTGTGCCGGCCGGGGCATTGCGCCTCAAGCGCCGCCTCTCCCGGCCCGGCGTGGCCCTGGCGGCAGGACATGTCGTCGCGAGAGAGCCAGCCCACACAGCGCAGGAGAGTCAGGGCGATCTCTGCCCCCTCTTTGCCCGGCCGTACCTCGTACTCCGGCAACCCCCGGTTGGCCAACATGAGCCCGTGCTGCCCGTCGCTCACGTCCACGAACGCCCGCTGTGGCTGGGTGGGCACCGGCTGTTCGGCCCAGCCTTCGGTGTGGGCCGGCGCGGGTGAGTACACCCGAGACAACGGCCGCGCGACCACGTCAAAGTGGCCGTCGGCATGGGCGGCGTCTACCGTCAAGCCGGTGGGAAAGTGCACGCGCAAACGATGGTCGCGGGCCTGGTTCTCGACCGTCGTCTCCAGGTCCACGCGACGCACGCCCGGCGTGAGCGTGACACGGGTGACGACGGGCAGCGGTACCATCTCGTCACTGCGGCAAGCGCGGTCTGCCGGGGCCAGCGAGGCAGGCACCTGGTAGATCAGCGCGATCTCCAACGTCGCCCCCACCTCGTCGGCTGCCAACAGCCGGACCACGGGGGGCGTGTCTGGACGGTCTACCGGGCGGTCGTGCTCGGGCCGGCAGTAGTTGTACTCGTCCCCCCGGTCGCCGCCATCCACGAAGCGGTTAAAGCCCTGAAACGCCCGGCCGGTGGCCCTGTCGGTGATCGTGAGAGCGCCGGCGTCAAGGCTGGCCTCGACGCGGAAGAATTCGTTCTCGATGGTGGGGGTTGAAGATTGGAGATTGGAGATTGGAGATTCCTCGCTTCGCTCGGAATGACGGCTCCCTGATCCCTGATCACCGCCCCCTGTCCCGAACATGTAGGTGATATAGCCCAGCGGCGGCACGTCTCGGGCGACGAACTGAATCTGGAACCCCGCATCCTCGAGCACGCGGACGTGGTAACGGAGGATAGACTCGTCGGCCAGCAGGACCCGCGCTTGCTCCACTGCCTCACCCAGGGGGTTGTGCCCGGATGCCCCATGCTGAGAGACGACCAGGTGCACGTGGGCCGTGCCTTCCTCGACCGTGGCCTCGGCGCGTCGAAAGGCCAATTGGTCCAAGACCTGCCCGCCGCTGGACTCGAACTGGGCCACGAGGAGCGCAAAGCCATCCCGGTCCACCAGCGTGCCAAAGAACTGGCGGGTGCGGTGGCCCAGGGCGCGGTAGGGTACCGGCCGCCCGGCCTCGTCGAGCAGCCGCTGGCCCGGTGCGGGAAGCTCGATCTCGACGGTCACCAGGTCGGTACGCGGAGCGGTGGCCGGATTGAAGACGACGACGCCTGGCGCGGGCGCATTCACCTGCTGGGTGATCGCCTGAAGGGCCCGGCGCGTCACCTCCTGGCCAAGTTGCTCGCACCAGTCGAAGCGGGTGGCCATCTCCCGGTGCACCTGGTCTATCGAGCAGCCGCAGATAGAGTCGTGGGGGTGGTTCTCCAGGAGGTATTTCCAGGCGCGGCGCGTGGGCTCCGACAAGGAGACCAGGGGAGGGGGAGACAAGCTGACGGTGGCCTGGTCCTCTTGTCCTCTCGTCGCCAGGCCGGCGAGGGCGCCGAAAGGCTCGGCCCACTTTTCCAACAACGTCTCGCAGGCGTGGTTACGTTGCTTGAGTCCCATGCGGGTGGAGAGGACACCGGGCAACAGTTGGGCGCGCTGGGGAGAGCGGAGTTCGCCCTCGACGACGGGCAATTGGGACTCGCGCTCGCCGAGTTCATCGCGCACGGCCGCCAGGTAGCGGGGCAACGTCGAATGGACGACGCGGGTGTCCGCCAATTGGGCATTCGCCGCTGCCATCAGCCGAGGCAAGTCAGCCCGGGGCCGCATGTGATCGGTGCCCTGCATGGCGAGGATATGGGACGTGGTGACGTGAGGGGCCAGGCTGTCGCGCAACTCTGCCAAGCCCTGGACAAAGCCGCCCTCGTCGGCGGGCAGCCAGGCCGCGTTGGAGTAGGAGTCACGCAGGTGGAGCAGCAGCACCTGGCTACCATCAGGGGCGCGCCAGCGGAACTCGGTAGGCTGGTCGCCAACCCCGCGCCACAGGCAGGCCACGTCAATGCCAAAGCCGCGCAGCACCTGGGGCATCTGCCCGACGTGACCGAAGGGGTCCGGTACGTATCCAATCTTCATCTTGGGGCCAAACCGGCGGCACACCCGGTCGCCCATCAGGAGGTTACGCACCATCGCCTCGGGGCTGACCAGGAACTCGTCAGGCAGCACGTACCAGGGGCCGATGATCAGCCGCCCCTCCTGGACGTAACGGCGGATTGTCTCCTCCCGGTCGGGCCGCACGTCCAGGTAATCCTCCAGTACGATGGCCTGCCCGTCGAGCATAAAGTAGCCGTAATCAGGGTCGGCGTCCAGCAACGCCAGGAGTTGGTCCAGCAGTTCTACCAGGCGCAGGCGGAACTGTTGGAAGGTCAGGTACCATTCGCGGTCCCAATGGGTGTGTGAAACGACGTGGACTGTGAACATAATGTCTCCTTTGTGAGTGCCTGGAGGGGCAGCAGTTCATCCAGCCGGTGAAGGACGTAATCGGGCTGAACCTCGGAAACGGCCAGCACTTCCGGCGTGGTGACGCCGGTGAGGACCACAGCGGTCGTCATCCCGGCCTCCTGACCCATCCGGATGTCCGTCTCCAACCGGTCGCCGACGATGATACACTCAGAGGCCGGAAGTTGCAAGCGGTCGAGCATGGCGCGGGCGGTGATCAGCGATGGCTTGCCGACGACGACTTCGACTCGCTTGCCGGTGCAGCCTTCGATCGCGCCGATGACGGCCGCAGCGTCGGGGAAGCCACCCGCGGGAATGGGGCAGTAGCGATCGGCATTGGTGGCGACGAAGCGCGCCCCGGCGCGGATGGCATCGAAGGCAATCTGGAGTTTGCGGTAGTCGAAGGTGCGGTCGAAGGAGGCGACGACGAACTGGACCTCGCCGGGCTGATCGGTCAGCCGGAAGCCGGCCGCATCAAGTTCTGCCAGCAGTGGCGGCTCTCCGATGACGAACAGGGCCGCCCCGGGGGCCTCCTGTTTCAGCCAGTGGGTGAATACCCAGGAAGAGTTGATCACCTCGTCAGGGGCAGTGGGGACGTCCAGACGAGTCAGTTTGGCCGCATAGTCGTCGCGGGCCTGGATCGGCTTGTTGCTGAGAAAAACGACGCGGGAGCCAGCCGTGCGCAGCGCCTCAATCGTGCGTTTGGCCCCGGGCAGGAGCGCGTCGCCCAGGTAGACCGTGCCGTCCAGGTCGAGGACAGTGCCGGGGAAGATGCGCTCAACCTTCATGGGCAATCAGGGGCAAATCTACGCGCGGCCAGGGCAAAAGCCCAACGTCTTGCACAGTGACACTATCGGTGATAATGGATACGCTGGTAGCCATAGCCGGATAGTGACCGGGCGAGGCCGGCCAGGCGGTGAGGGTGTAATGGCCAGCGGCAAGAAGCAGCGTATACCTCCCACCGGCATCGGTCGGAGTGGTGTAGGTATAGTGAGCCGTGGGCGCGAAAACGCCGACGGTAGCCGGGAGAGGATTCCCCGTATCCAGGGCATAAACCGTGCCCGAAAGGTAGCCTGCCGATGCAGGTTGGCCCAGGTGGGCAATGGTGGCGATGGCAGCGCGGGTGACGTCGGCATAGTAACCCAGGTCGAGGGTAGAGAGGGTGTCGGTGACCCGGTGATAGGCGGGTGTGGAATCGTCCCAGTCCTCAATCGCCAGAAATGCTGGATAGCCGTGTTCAAGGAAACGCCACTGGTCGCTGGCATAGATGAGCCAGAAGTCGCTGATGCGGTCGGTGACCAGGTCCAGGCCATAGACACTGACCACCTCGGAGAAGAGACGGGTCAGTTCCAGCGAGGCGGGCACACCCGTGTAGCCGTGTAAGTCAATGATGCGCTCCGCGTCGGAGTTGTAGGCAATCATGTCCAGGTTGACCACGCCCTGGATATTCTCCCCACGGGCCTGGCAGTCGGCGACGTAGGCAGCACTACCCAGCAGCCCTTGCTCCTCACCGGTGAAGAGAACGAAGCGGAGCGTGTGGGCAAAGTGGTGAGGCGCCAGCAGGCGGGCAGCCGTCAGGACGGCGACGGAGCCGGAGCCATTGTCGTCGGCGCCCGGCGCCGGGTCGTACGGCCCATCCATTATGTCACAGTCCAGATGCGCCGTGATGAGATAGATTTCGTCGGGATCCACCAGGCCGGGCTTTTCGGCCACCACGTTCCTGCGCGACAGATAACCATGCAGGGTATAGTGGTGGTAGGTGACGGCCAACCCGGGCTCGGCAAGTTGTTCGTAGGCATAGCGGGTGGCCAACGAGATGGCTTCGGTGTAGTAGGAATAGCGGGTGGTAATGGTATAGAGGGAACCTGCCACAGTGACGGGCCGCTCGCCGGTTAGGCCTGCCAGTTCATACTCCAACGTCCGGGTACTGACCTGGGAGATGGTGGCAGCGATGGTCTGATCGAAGACAATGGCCGGGGGCAGATCGGTGGGGGCCGCAGAGGCAATCCCTCCCAGTAGGACCGACAGAGCGGTGCTGGCCAACAGGATGGGCAGAATCGTTCGTAATGAGCGCGGTGTGCAGTGCAAGGTTTGTCCTCCTACGTCCCAGACCTGTCAAGTCTGAGTTATGATACCACATCTTCGACGGTCAGCCAGCCGGTGCCGGGGAAGAGGCGCGCGATCTGTGGGGCAAAGAGGGGCGAACCGGCCAGTACATCGGACGGAGAGCCATCGGCGACGACCTGTCCCTGCCTGAGCATCACCACCCGGTCGGCGGCCTGCGCTGCCCACTCGACGTCGTGGGTCACGAGCAAGATGCCTGCCCCCTCCGCCTGCCACTCCCGCAGCA
>Ga0315289_10001325_pt1 | contig 38422 bp, 32 predicted proteins | sample YL17G11_40_MG_FD_203452 | JGI IMG/M metagenome (GOLD analysis project Ga0315289, IMG submission 203452) | Sediment microbial communities from Yellowstone Lake, YNP, Wyoming, USA - YL17G11_40 | ecosystem: Environmental > Aquatic > Freshwater > Lake > Sediment | place: USA: Wyoming | collected... | reverse complement strand
TATCACGTGGACCTCTACCGCCTGGAGAAGCCGCGCGAGGTGGCCACGCTGGGTCTGGAGGAACTGCTCGAGCGGGACGCCGTGGTGCTGGTCGAGTGGGGCGAGCGCTTCCCGGACCTGTGGCCGGCCGAGCGCATCGAGATCCACCTCCGGGCACTGGGAGGCGACCAGCGGGAGATTAGGGCCATCTTCCCCTGAGATCCGCCGAAGGAAACCTGCCGCCGCCCCGACATAGCAGATGAGATTGAGCACCGCGGGCGCAGAAAGGAAGCTCGTCGCCGGGCTGCAACAGGGCGAGTCTGAGGCCTGGAGCGAGCTGTGCCGGACGTACGGGGAACCGCTGTTCCGCTACGCATACCACCACACGGGCGACGCCGCGGCGGCGGACGACGTCCGGCAGGAAACCCTGCTGGCGGCGGTCGAGGGCATGGGCAGCTACCGCGGCGAGGTGCCGCTGTTCGGGTGGCTGTGCGGGATCGCCCGGCACAAAGTGGCCGATGAGCTGCGGCGGCGCGGGCGGGAGCACCTGCCGGTCGAAGCTGAGCGTTGCGCCGGCGGTCCGCGGCCCGATGAGGTGCTGGAGCGGGACGAGACGCGCGCCGCGGTGATCGAGGCGTTGTGGTCGCTACCCGCGGACTACCGCCTGGCGCTGGTGGCGCGCTACCTGGAAGGCACGGGAGTCGAGACCGTTGCGGCGCGGCTGAACCGGTCGTACAAGGCGGCCGAATCGCTGCTCTCGCGCGCCCGGGAGGCCCTGTGGCGGCGGCTCAAGGAGGGAGACCAGAAATGAGCGATCGGGATCTCGAGCGGGTGCTGAGGGAGGCGCTGGCGGCTGAGGCGCGTCCGATGAGCGAGGAGCAGGTCCGCCAAGTGTGCGAGCGGGCCGTGGCGCGCCGGCGCGCCGTGGGGTTCCCGTGGTGGGTGATCGCCGCGTCCGCGGCGTGCCTGGCGGGTCTCGGGCTGCTGGCTCTTTCGCCGTGGCCGGACGCCGCCGTCAGGATGATGGCCAGCGTCGCGCTGGCCGGCAATCTGGCCCTGAGTCCGCTGGCCGCGCTGGTGCTCGTTCGCAGCAGGAGGCATGGCCATGCAAGCTAAGAGGAACTGGATCGCCGTCGCGGCGGTGGCGGGGATCGCCTGGAGCGTCGCCAGCGGGGTCGTGCTGACCCAGCAGCGTTCGCGGATTCTGGTGGACACGGGCGCCACGCGCGCTGCGGTCGAGAACTCGCTCGGCACGTTGCTGCCCAAGTCGGTTGAATCGGCGCGGGATCCCAGGCTGCTGAGGGCGGCCGAGGAACTTAACCGTGCCCCTTATGTGGCGGCCACATGGGTGGTGAGCCCGGGCGGGGAGATCGTGTTCCACCGCGGGGGACCCGGCAAGCAAGGAGACCAGGTGCAGGACCTGACCCGGGACGACATGGTTCCCACGGTGGAGGCGCTCGGGCCGGGCGCGCTTCCTGAGGCACAGAGGGTTCCGCTGCTGGCCGTGGCGGCGATGCGGCGCGAGGGCGACCACAACGACGTGTTCCGCCACCTGGCGCGGGTGGCGCCGAACGCCGCCGGCGGCCTGGCGGCCATCGTGGTGCTGGCCTATGACCTCAGCCCCGCGGTCGGGGGACCGCCGGATGCGGGCTACTTGGCGCTCTTGCTCACGGGCCTGGCCGGCTTCGGCCTCTACTGGCTGGGCCTGCCGCTGTGGGTCGCTCGGGACGCCCGCGCGCGGGGCGACGCGGCTGTGCTGTGGGGCCTGTTTGTGTTCTTCACCAACCTGGTGGGGCTGGTGGCCTACCTGATCGTCATCTGGCGGCCGGGGCGACGCGGGGCCTGAAGCGCCGGTCTATAATGGGCCTTTCGAGCACAACTCGCAGGAGCCCCGCATGAGCCAACCCTGGAAGACGGACCGGTACTTCACCAGCCCGTGGAACTGGTTCCCCGAAGTCCGCGAGCAGTTCCACTTCCCCGCGCAGATCAGGATCCATGACGTGACGCTGCGCGATGGCGAGCAGCAGGCGGCCCTGGTGTTCCGGCGCCATGAGAAAGTCGCCATCGCCAGGAAGCTGGCCGAGGCCGGCGTCCACCGCATCGAAGCGGGCATGCCGGCGGTCTCCGCCGAGGACGAAGCCGCCATCCAGGACATCGTGGCCCTGGGCCTCGACTCGGAGATCTTCGCCTTCGCCCGCTGCATGCCCGCCGACGTGGCCCTGGCCAAGAAGTGCGGGGTCAAGGGCATCATCACCGAGATCCCCTCCAGCGAGCACTTCATCCAGAAGGCGTACGGCAAGAGCCTGGAGTGGGCGGTGCGCGCTTCGATCGAGACCACGCAGGCGGCCCGCGAGGCCGGCCTGTACACCGTCTTCTTCACCATCGACAGCACCCGCTCGGACCTGAACCGCTACATGGACCTGATCGAGCAGGTGGCCACCGAGGGCCACATGGACGCGCTCACCCTGGCGGATTCTTTCGGCGGGTGCACGCCGCAGGCCGTGGGCGCGGTGATCCGCAAGCTGAAGGCGCGGTTCAACAAGCCGCTGGAGATCCACTGCCACGAGGATTTCCACCTGGGCGTGGCCAACACCATCGCCGCGCTGGCCAACGGGGCCTCAGTGGCGCACGTGACCGTCTCCGCCATCGGCGAGCGCGCCGGCAACGTGGGGCTGGAAGAGACGGTGATGGCGCTGCTATGCCTTTACGGGGTCGATGTGGGGATCAAGACCGAGAAGTTCTACGAACTGTCGAAACTGGTGCAGCAGTTGGCGGGTATCGAGCTGCCGCCGAACCGGCCGATTGTGGGCGACCGGCTCTACCAGATCGAGTCGGGCATCGTGGGCATGTTCCACCGCCGGTGCAAGGGGGTCGAGCCGCTCGAGTACATTCCCTTCCCGGCGGAGCTGGTGGGGCGCCCGGGGATCGAGATCGTGCTGGGCAAGGGCAGCGGCGTGGCCAACGTCGAGGAGCACCTGGAGCGGCGGGGGCTGAAGGCCACGCCGGAACAGACGCTCGAGATCGTCAACCGCGTCAAGCAGGTCTCGATCGAGAAGAAGGGCCTGCTCACTGACGCCGAATTCGAGGCCATCGTGAAGGCGGTGCTGGGGTAGCCATGTTCCGCAACCTAGACGAGTTGGTCGCAGCCGCCCGTGCCCGCGGCCCGGCCAGGATCGCCGTAGCCGCCGGGCACGATCCGGACGTCATCGAGGCGCTCAAACGCGCCGCCGACATGGGCCTGGCGGCCGGCACGCTGATCGGCCGCGCCGAGAAGATCCGCGCGCTGGCGCGCACCGCCGGCTTCGAGGTCTCCGACGAGCAGATCGTTCACGAACCCGACGAGAACACCGCGGCGCGCCGGGCCATCGCCATGATCCGGGAGGGCCGCGCCGACCTGCTCATGCAGGGCAAGATCTCGGGCGGCGCGCTGCTGCGGGCCATCCTGGACCAGGAGGCGGGCCTGCGCACGGGCCGGCTGCTGAGCCAGGTGATCGTCTTCCAGGTGCCGGCTTTCGACCGCCTGATGCTGATGAGCGACGCGGGGGTGAACATCGCGCCCACGCTGGAGCAGAAGGCGGACATCTGCCGCAACGCCATCCGGGTGGCCCACGCCATCGGGATCGCCAAGCCCAACGTGGCGCTGCTGTGCGCGCTCGAGCTGGTGAACGCGGACATGCCGGCCACGGTCGAGGCCGCGGCGCTCACCCAGATGAACCGGCGCGGGCAACTGAGCGGCGCCTACCTGGAAGGCCCCATCGCGCTCGACGCGCCCCTGAGCAAGTTCGCCGCCGAACGCAAGGGCATCGCCAGCCCGCTGGTCGAGGACACCGACGTCTTCATCGCCCCGGATATCGAGGCCGCCAACATCCTCTACCGGGCGATCCTCTATTTCGCCAAGGGCGAATCCTGCGGGGTCGTGGTGGGCGCCAAAGTGCCGCTGATTCTGCTCTCGCGCGCCGAATCGCCGGACACCAAGCTGCGCTCGATCGCCCTGGCCATGCTGGCGGCCGGGGGCGGGCTGGCGGGTGGGGCGTGCCCGAACCCTACCGTCGTGTAGGGGCGAGGCAGGCCTCGCCCTCAGGACGGCCGGGTCTCGTAGAGGCCGGCGCACGGCTCCAGGCGGCTGGCGGCGCCGTCGTTGACCGCGAACTGGCGGCGCACCAGCTTTCCCTGGCGCATCGCGCCGCCCCACAGGGCGGCCCCGGCATAGGCGCCGTCCTTGCGCAGGGCGTAGAAGCTCAGGTCGAACTGCACCAGCTTGCTCAGGTCGTTCGAGAAATTGCGGGCCACGCGCTTGAGCGCATCCAGGCAAGCCTCGCGGGGCGACATGCCGTGGCGCATGTTCTCGACGATGGTATGTGCGCCGGCCACGCGGATGTTCTCCTCGCCACGGCCGGTCGAGCCGGCGCCGCCCACGTCCTGGTCCACCCACAGGCCCGCGCCCAGGATGGGCGAATCGCCCACGCGCCCGGGGATCTTCCAGGCCAGGCCGCTGGTGGTGGTGACGCCGGACATCTCGCCCTTCTGGTTCAGCGCCAGGCAGTTGATGGTGCCCACCGGGGGATGGACGGCCACCTCCCAGGCCCAGGCCAGCAGGTTTTCGTCCGCGTGCGGGAACTGCTGGCGCAGCCAGGCCGCCGGCTTCTTCGACGGCGCCGCGAGACCCTCGCCCCAGTTCGACTGGCCGCGCGGGTCTTTCAAGGACTTCTTCCACACCAGCCAGGCCAGGCGCGACTTCTCCGTCAGCAGGTTGTGCTCCTCAAACCCGAAGGCCTTGGCGAAGCGCAGGGCGCCCTCGCCCACCAGCATGATGTGGTCGGTCTGCTCCATGACCAGGCGGGCGACCTTGGAGGGCGTCTTGATGTTGCGCAGGGCTGCCACCGCGCCCGAGCGCCGGGTGGGGCCGTGCATGACGCTGGCGTCCAGCTCGACGACGCCTTCCTCGTTGGGCAGGCCGCCGTAGCCGACCGAGCTGTCCTCGGGATCTTCCTCGTTGATGTTCACTCCGGCGATCACCGCGTCGAGAGTGTCACCCCCCGTGTCCAAGACCGCGCGGGCCCGGGCGCAGGCGCGCAGCCCGTTGGCGCTGGCGATGACGATGTTCTTCGGCGCTCCCTGGGCGGCCGCGGCCGCCGGCACGAGGAGCGATCCCAACATCCACTGGCGTCGGTTCATGGTTGCAATGCTCCTTGGTAAACTAGGTCCTCATGAGGCGCGTGTTGCTGCTGCTGATGGCGCTCGCCCCATTGTGGTGCGGCGCCGGCCCGAAGCGCAAGGCGCCCCGGCCCCCCGACGTCCGGGTGATCGAGGTGACAGCCCACCGCTCCCAGGGCCTGATCAACGTGGACGGGCGCGTCGGCAACTGCGGCCTGCGGCCGATTCCGAAACTGACGCTGCTGCTCCACTTCCGGACGACCGACAGGCAGGTCATCACCACCCAGCGGGGCACGATCGACCCGGCGGTGCTCGAGCCCGGAGAGGATGCCGAGTTCCGCTGGCAACTGAAGGATCACGCGCGGGCCGTGGAGTTCACCCTCGAGGCGGTGGACGGTTCCGGGCGCGACCTGACGGTTGAGCAGCCGGGGCCTTACCCGGTCGAGTAGCCGCCCTTACAATGGAAGTTCTCCATGCTTGAGCGAATCACGCCCGCGGCCAGCCTGCGCGGAGCCTTGCGGCTGCCCGGCGACAAGTCCATCTCGCACCGCTACGCCATGCTGGCTGCGATTGCCGAGGGCGTCACGCGGATCCGCAACTACGCCCCGGGCGCCGACTGCCGCTCGACGCTCGAATGCCTGGGCGCGCTGGGGGCGCCGGTCGAGCAGCAGGGCCATGAGGTCGTCATCGCGGGCCGCGGTCTCGCCGGTTTGAAGGAGCCTGCCGGCACGCTGGACGCGGGCAACTCCGGCTCCACCCTGCGGATGCTCTCCGGGATCCTGGCGGCGCAGCCGTTCAGCACGCAGATCGCGGGAGACGAATCGCTTTCGCGGCGGCCGATGGACCGCATCATGCGCCCGCTGGCGGCCATGGGCGCTTCGATCCAGGCCCGCGAGGGGCGCTACCCGCCGCTCGAAATCCACGGCGGCGCCTTGCAGCCCATCGACTACGCGCTGCCGGTGGCCAGCGCGCAGGTGAAGACCTGTGTGCTGTTCGCGGGGTTGCACGCCGGCGGCGTCACCACGGTGCGCGAGCCGGTGCGCACGCGGGACCACACCGAGCTGGCACTGCGCGAGTTCGGCGCCGGCCTCGAGGTGCGCGAGCGCGTGATCAGCGTGCGCGGGCCGGCCCGCCTCACGGCGCGTGAGCTCACGGTCCCGGGCGATCTGTCGACCGCGGCTTTCTTCCTGGTGGCGGCGCTGCTGGTCCCGGACTCCGAGCTGGTGCTCGAACAGGTGGGTTTGAACCCCACCCGCGCGGCGTTGCTCGACTTCCTGGCGGGGATGGGCGCCGGCATCAGCATTCCCCGGGTGGCGCAGCAGGCCGGAGAGCTGGCCGGCGACATCGTGGTGCGCCACTCGCGGGTGCGGGGCGGGGTGGTCGAGGGAGCGCTGACCGCGGCCCTGATCGACGAGATCCCGGTGCTGGCGGTGCTGGGCGCGGCCAGCGAGCAGGGGCTCACGGTGCGCGATGCCGCCGAGTTGCGCATCAAGGAGACCGACCGCATCGCCACGCTGGCCGACAACCTCCGGCGCATGGGCGTGGCGCTCGAGGTGCGCCCGGACGGTTTCGAGGTGCCCGGCGGGCAGTCCTTCCATGCGGCCGAGCTGGATTCCTTCGGCGATCACCGCATCGCCATGGCGGCGGCGGTGGCAGCCCTGGCCGCGGACGGCGAATCGACCGTGGCCGGGGCGGAAGCCGCGGCCGTCTCCTACCCGGACTTCTTCCGCGCGCTGGCGCAACTGCGGGCCTGAACGGCTATTTGGGGATCTGCCGTCGCAGCTCGTCGATGACCTCGGCCTGCCGTTCGCCCTGGAGGTCCTTCTCGAGTCGGCTCAGCGCCACGCCCACGACGTCGCGATGATGGAGCTTGGCGCCGAAATACTCCTCGGCGGACAAGCGCAACCAGATCTCGTGCAGGCGGTCCAGGTCCTCCGGCCACAGGCGCGGCGGGTGCGGCCCCAGGTTGACGTAGACGGAGGGCCGGTCCGGGCTGATCACTTCGAGCGAGAAGGCGTGCCGGGGCTCTGGCACTCGCTCCCAGGCCCGGCCGATGCGCCGCGCCAGCTCGCTCGAGTCCATGCTGGCCGAAACGCCGGTGACCAGCCGCGAGGCCTGCAAGCGGGCCGCGGTTTGCACCATAGCGTCGAAGGGGTTTACGCCGGGCACCACCAGCAGGTCCACCGGCTTGCCCTCTTTTTCGGCCATCTCGACGACGCGGCTGAACAACTCCCGCTCGTAATCGGCGAAAAGCTGCGCATCGCTCAATTCGTACTCGCCCGCCCGGGTGACCACCAGCCGGACGGTCATCACCACGATGTCGTGCCGCCGCAGGTTGGTCTTCTGGAGAACCTGGTGCAAGTGCGTCATGTGGGTGTAATCCCGCACCGCCACCAGCACGCAGCCCGGCCGGGCCTGCACGGCGCCGGCGTCAATCTGGGATTGCAGCACGAGGTTGAAGTGCTCCAGGCCCTTCCTCTCCTTCCGGTGCTTGCGGGCATTGATGCGCTCGGAGACCGTGAACACCGCGAACAACATCACCGTGAACGCGACGCCATAGATGGTGGCGATGCGCTTGGTGAACAGGTTGGCCATGGCCACCAGGAAGAGGATGGCGGTGGTCACGATCAGGCCCACGGGGAACTCGATGCGACCGATGCGGAGGTTCAGCGGCGTCTTGTACTCCTGGTCGTGGCGCTGGAAGCGCAGGGCGGTGACGCCCAGGCCCTTCAGGAAGAAGCTCCACACCACGCCGAAAGCGTAGGCCTCGCCCAGCAGGTAGACATCGCCGCGGCTGGCGATGATGGTGGTCAGTTGCAGCAGCGTGATCACGTTGATGATGCGATAGGTGGTGCCGAAGCGGCGGTGCGGCTGGCGGAACCAGTCCAGCAGCACCCCGTCTTCCGCCACGCGGTTGAGCACCCCGTTGGCGCCGATGATGGCGGTGTTGACCGCGCCGGAGAGGATCAGCCCGCCGACAATCACCACGAAGATGTGGAGGCCCAGGCGCATCAGCGGCGTTCCGGCCAGGTGCATGGCCAAACCGCCCAGCAGGTTGTCCACGTACTGCGGGCGCGCTGCGTCGGGGATAATCATCCCCGCAAAGACAGTGATGAGGCCGGTGGAGACTACGGCATAGACGCAAACGATGTTAGCGGTGACTTTCAGGTTCTTCAGCTTGGGAGAGGCGATCTCGCGATAGACCTGGGCCAAGGTCTCGAAACCGCTCATGGCCAGGAAGGAATGCCCAAAGGCGACCATCACCGCCACCCACGGAAGCTGGGGCCAGAAGGTGCCCTCGAACCACCCCAGGGCATCCTTGCCGAAGTGGAGGTTGGCCGGAGTGGGCGCCAGCGGCAGGCTGGCGCCGCCTCGAACCAGCAGGGTAATCGGGCACCAGAAGAGCAGGACGACCACCATGACGGTCATCACCTGCAAGACCCGCAGCGCCCGGATGCTGGACTCGTGGATCCCCTTGATGTTGTACCACCAGTAGTAGATGGTGACCGCCACGCCGAAGGCGGCGGCGAAGTAGTGCGGGTTGATCCGGAAGCTCTGGTCGAGCAGCCCGCTCACCTCGTTGACCAGGCGACCCAGGTACTGCCCCGCCGTCACCGAGCTGATGGGGCCGGTCAGGATGTAGTCGAAGACCAGCGCGGAGACCGAAATGCGGGCCATGCAGGGCCCCATGCTGTCGCGCACCACCACGTAGACGCCGCCCCGCACGAACATCGAGCAGCTTTCCATGTAGATGGAGCGCACGGCGAAGCTGAACAGCATGACCCCCAGGACAAACCAGGGGGCGGACTTGCCGACGGCCTGCTCGGCGATGCCGCCGGCGTAAAACGAGGAGGAGGCCAGATCGGCGAGCACGATGGCGGCGCCGCGCCAGAAGGAGATGAACGACAGGGCGACGGTGGTGGCGACGACTACTTTGGGGGGCGCCGCGGGGCGTCCCGCCAGGGATGACATCAGAGGCTCCTTGAGACTCCCATCGGATATTCTACGATCATAATTGATGGTGGACTCCAGCGCAGTGCAGTTGGCCCGGCGGGTAGCCGGGAAGTTGCGCATCTGCGGTCACGCGGCGTACCTGGTGGGCGGCTGCGTGCGCGACCTGCTGCTGGGGCGCGAGCCCCAGGACTACGACGTGGCCACAGACGCGCGGCCCGAGCGCGTTTTGGGGCTGTTCACCGGCGCGCAACTGGTGGGTGCGCACTTCGGCGTCGTGCTGGTGCGGGAGGGAGAGGCGGAAGTCGAGGTGGCCACCTTCCGCAGCGACCACTCCTACCTGGACGGGCGGCATCCCAGCGCCGTCGAGTTCGAGACCGATCCCCGCCAGGACGTGCTGCGACGCGACTTCACCATCAACGCGCTGCTGATGGATCCCGCCACCGGCGAGGTGCTGGATTACGTGGGGGGGCGCGCAGACCTGGCCGCGGGCGTGATCCGGGCGGTGGGCGATCCGGAAACCCGGTTCGCGGAAGACCACCTGCGCATGCTGCGCGCCGTTCGCTTCGCCACGCGCCTCGGATTCCGGATCGAAGACGCCACCCTGGCGGCCATCCAACGCCTGTGCCAGCGCATCCGGCTGATCTCCGCCGAGCGGGTCCGCGACGAGCTGGTCATGATCCTGACCGAGGGCGGCGCCGCGCGGGGCCTCGACCTGCTGGACGAATCCGGGCTGCTGGCGGTGCTCCTGCCGGAAGTGACGGCCATGCAGGGCGTAGCGCAGCCGCCCGAGTTTCACCCCGAGGGCGATGTCTGGACACACGTCCGCCTCATGCTGGGGGAAATGCGCCACCCCACGGCCACGCTGGCCCTGGCAGTCCTGCTGCACGACGTGGGCAAGCCGCGTACCTTCAGTGTCCGCGAGCGCATCCGTTTTGACGGCCACGCCGAGCTGAGCGCCCAGATGGCCGTCGAGATCCTTTCGCGGCTGCGCTTCTCGAACGACGACGTCCGGCACGTGGCGGCCCTGGCCGCCCACCACCTGCGCTTTAAAGACGTCCCGCAAATGCGCGCGAGCACGCTGAAGCGCTTCCTGCGCCTGGACCGCTTCGCCGAGCACCTCGAGCTGCACCGCCTGGACTGCGTCTCCAGCCACCGCATGCTGGGCAACTACTACTTCGCCAAGTCGAAGCTGGAGGAGTTCTCGAGCGAGGAACTGAAGCCGCGGCCGCTGCTAACCGGACATGCCCTGATTGGCGCGGGCTACCGGCCCGGGCCGTCGTTCGCCCGGATGCTGAAGGCCGTCGAGGACGCACAGTTGGAGGGCCAGATCCGCACCCCGGAAGAGGCGCTGGACCTGGTGCGTGCGCGGTTCGAGCCCCCCGATGGCGCCGCTACGCCGGCCGGTAGCTGAAGACCATGTACAGCACCAGGGCAACGATCGAGAAGATGGCGCTGGCGGCCACGAACTCCAGCACGATGACCCGCCGCTCCTCCAACTCAGGTCTGGCCGGCTTGCTGGGCCCCGGCATGCGACAAACCCCCTGGGCCCCTTTTGTACGCCTCCGGGAGGCCGTTGTCAAGGCCGGGCGTGGTGGTTGACCGGGCCGGCGCCCGCTCCCAGGCCCGGGGCTGACCGTATCGCCGCAGTAACAAAGGCCTTAGCGCGCCTCACGGCCTCGGGAAGATCCAGACCCTGGGCCAGGCCGGCGGCGATGGCGGCTGAATAGGTACACCCGGCGCCGTGCGTATGCGGGGTGTCGATCCGCTCCTCCGGGAACTCGTAGAACCTGCCCCCGGCCAGAAGCACGTCGGTGGCAGCGCCGGCCAGGTGGCCGCCTTTGACTAGCACCGCCTGGGCGCCCTGCTCGACGATGCGCTCGGCCGCCCGATGCATGGCGGACAGCTCCCGGATGGGGATACCGGCCAGCACCGCGGCCTCGTGCAGATTGGGCGTGACCAGAGCGGCCCGCGGGAGCAATCGCCGCGCGATGGCCTCGCGGGCGTCCTCGGAAACCAGCGGCGCGCCGTGCTTGCTGAGCATCACCGGGTCCACCACCAGCGGGAACTCGAACCCGGCGGCGGCCGCAGCCACCGCTTCGACGATCTCGCGGTTACCCAGCGCACCGGTCTTGGCCGCCCGCGGGGGAATGTCTTCAAGCACGGCACGAAGCTGCTCGATGACCAGCTCCGCGGGCAGGCATTCCACACGCGTGACGCCGAGAGTGTTCTGCACCGTCACCAGCGTGACGACGGCCTCCCCGTAAACGCCGAACTGGTGGAAGGTTTTTAGATCGGCCTGGAGACCGGCCCCGCCGCTGGGGTCGGAGCCGGCGATGGTGAGCGCAACCGGCGGCACGCCTCCATTGTGGCACCTACGGGCGGATCGGCACGCGGCCGCTGCGGGTCACGCCGGCAGAGTTGCTGATCTCCACTTCCAGTTCGGAGACGGCGGTCACGTCGCCGGTAACCGGAAACCCGGCGCGCAGGGAAAAGACCCCGCCCAGCGCCGAGGTCTCGAAGTAGCGCCGGAACTCGCCCGCCGCTTCGAGCGTCAGGCGGCCCGGCGCCAGGAGTTGGCCGGCCTGGTCGCAGAACGAGAAGACGATCTGCGAGATGGAGCGCGTGTTGTCAAACCCCGTCAGGCTGACTTCGAGGCTGCTCGCGCCGCGCGCGGCTTTGAGCGAATCGATCACTACCGGCAGGGGACCGACGGTCAGCGCCGCCTGCTCCCGCTGATCGCCGAGGTACGCCGTCACCAGGATCCGCCCGGCCGTGGTGCCGGTCTGAAACCAGACGTCCTGGCGGGGACCGAAGCGGGCGATGTCCTCGCCGCGGAGGACGCTGAACGGCGCCGACCGGCTCCTGACATCCAAGAAGACTATGGCCGGGTCGTTGGGAAGCTCTGGCAGGGCCGGCTGGAACTCGATTTGGAGCTCGCCTCTGCCGTCCACCCGGGATGGGGAGGCCAGACGGATCATCAACCGCACGGTGCGGCCGCTGGCCGCCTCCGGTGGGTCGAAGAAGATCTGCGGCTGGGGGAACGGCGGATCCACACCAGTCCCCCGGAGGCGGAAGGTCCGCCGGTTGATCTCGAGCGCGCCCTCGTGCGCGCCGGCGGCGCGCGGCTCGAAGAACACCTCGAAGGCGGCGCCTTCTTCGGGCGCCAGGCTGACCGGTGAGTCGAGGCCCGCCGGTCCCCGGAAGAACGCTCCTGTGACGGCGACAGTCACGCTGAGCGGGGACGGAGTCGGGTTGTCGAGCCGGAAGCGGCGGGCCACGGCCGAGTCGCGCTCGACGCTCCCGAAGTCGATGGCGGTCCCGGAGGCCAGCACCCTATACTCGCCTCCCCGTTCGAGGGACACCACGGCGGCCGGCAGTGCCGCGGCGCGGAGCAGCACCGTCTGGCTGTTCAGCGACAGCGTGGCGCTGTAGCTGCCCGCCGCGGCGGGCTCGAAGCGCACGGCAAAGTCCAGAAGCGAGCCCGGCTCGACGAGCGCCGGGATCCACGGAGCGCGGGAGAGGGCGAAGCCGGTGCCGGCTACCGAGAGGCCTTCCAGACGGACCTCCGCCAGGCCGGCATTACGGATCCGAAAGGCGGCCTCCCGCGCCTCTCCGGTCTCGACCGCGCCGAGATCGTGACTTCCCACCACCAGGCGTTCGGCCTGGCCCTCCAGCAGGAAGAGCCGCAACTGCGCCAGCAGGCAGCAGGGCACGAGCAGCAGGGAGGCCAGCGCGCGGGCGGTCACCGTCCCACCTCGGGCAGGCGGTACAGCTCTTCGCGGTCGCCGGAGAGCCGCACGGCCAGGTGCCCCTGGCCGCCTGCCAGCTTCACGCGAATCCAGTGCCCGGACATGGCCTCGAGTCCCGTGGGTGACGCCGGCATGGGAATGCGCCGCCGGATTCCCGTACGGGTCTCCATGAGAAGACCCTCGCCGGCGCCCCACAGGATGGCGCCGTCATCAAGAAGCAGGATTGGCGCCGAAGCCTCCGCGAGCTCGTCCTGTTGGGTAATGACGCCATCAGAAAGCCGAGCCTGCAACAACCAGAGCCGCTCCGCGCTGCGCACCACTGCGGCGACCTGCTCCAGCTCGCCGAACGCCACGGCGAGCACCTCCCCGTGGCGCTCTTCCCAGTTCAGGGGAACCGGCCGCAGCTCTCCGGCCGTGACCAGGAGCCATTCCGAGCTGGAGGGAAGGTGGACCAACGCCCGTGAGCCATCCGGCGCCCAGGCGAACAGCGCGGGCCCGCCAGGCACGTTCCAACTCCGGATGAGCGCTCCGCCGGGCTCCAGCCACTCCAGGGTCTCCGCGGTCTTGACCAGCAGAAAGCCGTCCCCGCAGGCCGCGCTCAGCACGCCGGAGCGAACCGGCGGCCCCGGGAGGAAGCCCCCGGGCAGGCCGAGCAGCAGGCGGAGTTGCCCGTCGTCGTCGAGCAGACACCCGGCGCGCGGCGCCGCCAGACGCAGTTCCGAGCCGCGAACGTCAGCGAGTGGGATGGCCGCCCATAACGCGGCTATGGCCGCCAGCCGCCTCATTCACGGCCTCCCGATGCTGATGACCGGCGAGCCGACGCGCGGCGGCTCAGGCCCCTTGGGCAGCTCGCGCCGCGTCCCCGCGGCCCAACCGGTGCTGAACCCGACGCCCACGGCCCCAGCCGCCGCCAGACCCAGGAATAACCATTTGTTCCGCGCGCGTGACCGCAGGTGCGTGGCGGCTGGCGGCTTCGCGGCCACCCGCCCGTTGTCCGGGCCGCCAGCGGCAGCCAGGTACTGCGGCACCACCGTCCCTGCCCGCGATTGGTCCTTGACCGCGACCACGCGGACCTCGAAGGATCCCGCCAGGCGGCTCCAGCGCACCCCGGGAGCGGCGGCCACGCCATCCGGGCCGGTGGTCACAACCTCGGTGGGGAGGCCGTTCAGGAAGACCCCGCTCGGGCCGTCCTCGGGCACGCGAAAGCTGACCAGCGCTCCGGGAACAGGCTTGCCGAGCTCGTCGGTAACCCTGACGGTCAGGAACTTGGCCACGCGGGAGCCGATGGCATGGACCGCCCCTTCTCCCTCGACGACCTGAATCTGGAGCACCGGGGCCTGCGCCGCCGCCAGCAGGGGAAACACCGTGACTATGGCGCTCGCCCAGCGCGCACGCATGTCCGGAAAGCTCCTCTGCAAGTACTAGTGGCTGGAGCGGCCCGGCTCTCTCGGCCCTTATGGGGCCCGCGGGCAGCATCGGGTAAGGCGGACCTCCTGGTCCGCAGCCGACCCCCTGGTCGGCTTGATCTCGCGTGAGAGCGCTCCGGCAGTTCTTCCGTTCCTGCGTCGCGCACCCGAAGCGCATCGCCTGGTCGATTACGTCCAGCAGCCGGCCCGTCAAGTCCTTTCGGTCCGAGGGCTCGTTGGCCAGGTCGATTCCGGGGATTCGAGCGGCGTTGATCTAAGTGCAGCGAAAGAAGCCGCCTCCGGTGAGCGGCGGCAGCCTACAGGGTCAGGCGCAGGCCGAGCTGGAGGATGCGGCCGTCGTTGAGGGTGTTGGTGATCTTGCCGAAGGCGGGGGCGGAGAGGTTGCGCTGGGGCTCGTCGAACTGGGCGTGGTTGGTGACGTTATAGGCCTCCCCGCGCAGCAGCACGGCGCGCTCGCCGCGCCCGCCCCAGCGCCACTGCCTGGCGAGGGCGGCATTGAAGTTGGCGATGCCGGCCTTGCGGAAGGTGTTCCGGCCCAGGTTTCCCCGCGGCTCGCCTGGAGCCACGAAAGCGAACCGGTCCGCGCGCACAATGAGGGGCGCCGTGTCGGGATGCGAAATGGTCCTTCCCAGGATCGAGGGGTCCAGGATGTGGGGCCGGTCGCCGGGTCCGCCGTCCACGTTGCCGTAACCTGGGGAGTCGGAACCGATGTACAGGGTGAGCGGGGTGCCGGACTTGAGCAGCGCAGCTCCCGAGACTTGCCACCCGTTGGCCACCCAGGCCAGCCACCGCGGCGCACCGTTCGGGCGCGGCAGATCGTAGTAATAGGAGAAGAGCAGCGCGTGGGTGGAGTCGAAGTTGCTCAGGCCCCGGCGGTCCTGCAAGGCGCCGTATTGCGACTGGCTGCGCCCTTTGAGCAGGTCCTGGTTGGCCGCGGTCGAGGTGTAGTCGGCGCCGTCGTCGATGGCCTTGCCGAAGGTATAGCTGACGCTGCCGGCGAGCCCCCGGCGCAGCGGGAGCTCGAGGGTGGCCTGGGCGGCGTCCAGGTAGGCCAAGCCCCCGTTGAGGACGCTCTTGACCTCGTAGAAACGCGGATCGGGCCGGCGCTGGTCCACGGTGGCGGTGGTCAGGGGGACGCCGGGCACCGGCACGGCGCGGTTCAGGATGTAAACGTTCAGCAGCTTGATGGTGCGGCTGCCCACGTAGCCCAGGCGCAGCAGGTATGGCCCGAAGAGGCGGCGCTCGAGGCTGAAGTTGTACTGGTGCGAGTAGGGCGCCACCAGATCCGGGGAGAGCACGGTGGGCGAGGTGCGCGCGTTCGGGCCCCACCAGTCGATGCCGCGCAGAGGGTTCACCAGGTCGGAATTCTGCACCTGGAGGTAGTGCACCCGCGGCGTGTTGTTGCGCACCTGCTGGTAGGTGACCGGAAGGATCTGTCCGAAGGAGACGGTGTAGCCGGCGCGCGTCAGCCACCCGGCCGGGAACTGGAAGGCCAGCGCGAAACGCGGGCTGAAGTTGTTGCATTCGCAGCCGTAAGGGATCCGGTCGAGGCCGTGGACTTCCAGCGGCGTGGTGTCGGCGCTGTAGCGCAGGCCGAGGTAAAGCTGCAAGCGCGGGGTCGCCTTCCACTTATCGGCGAAGAAGGCGTTGACGGTCCAGTTGCGAAAGCCGCGCGCCAGCTCGCCGATGGTGACTTCGTACTGCGAGGGCGTGCCCAGGCGGAGGTTCTCGAGGGCCGTGCGGCCGAAGTTGCTGGTGAACTGGAAGTAGCCGCGCTGGTTGTTGCTCTCCACGCCGTTCAACTGAAGGCGCGTGAGGTCCCCGCCCAGGGTCAGGACGTGGCGGCCGCCCCGGCGCGACTGGCTGAGCAGCGCGCCCCAGCGGAAGCTGTTCTGGGCGCGGTCGATGGGGAACATGCTGTCGGGCCCCAGTTCCTCGATCTGGAAACCCACCCGGACCCGGGGTCCCACGGCGTTAGGTTCCGGCAGCAACAGCGACCTGACGCGCTGAAAAGTGAAGCCAGTGGCCAGTTCGGTGGCCGGTGAAAGGGCGTGCCGCCAGGTGAGGCGGGCGCGGTGGGCGTGGATCTGGTTGTCCGGGTTCTGGCCGGCCACCAACTGGAAGGCGTCCACGCGCTGGCGGCTCAGCGAGTAGAAGGCCGACAGCCTGGCCTTGGCGCCGGCCTCGCGGTCCAGGCGAACGTCGGCGTCGGTCTCGTCGATGCGCTGCGCGGCATTGATGTTCAGCGCGCGGGCATCGAAGTCCGTGCGGTTGGGCAGACTGGCGGGGTAGGCGGCCAGGAAGCGCGCCACCATGGCCCGCACTGCCGGGTCGGTGGCCAGCGGCGTCCGCTCGTTGGCCAGCGGCGCCAGCACGTTGCCGTTCACCATGCCCAGGATCTTCCGTTGGGCCGCGCCCGCCGTGAAGTGGCCCAGCCCGGCGAGGCGGCCGGCGAGGCGCCCCCCGTAGCTGTTGCGGTGCGAGGGCATCACATCGCCCACCTGGAAAAACGTGCGCGCGTTGAAGACGCTGTTCCGATGAAACTCGTAAAGCTCGCCGCGCCAGGGCTGTGCGGCGGCCGCAGCCCGCAGGAACGGCGACTCGCCTGGCGGGGGACCGTGCTCGGTGGCGAAGTAATTCAGCTCGACGGGCGGCTCGGGCAGGATGGTGACGTTGTCGCCCAGGCGGATGTTGGCTTCCTTGACGGCGTCGTTGTCGATGCGGTTGACCGGAACGTTCTCATTGCGCGGCGCGGCGGCCTCCAGGCGCGCGCGGGCCGGCGCGGCGGGCGCCGCGGGTTTCACGGGGAGCGGCTTGTGCTCCTGGGCGGGAGACAGACACGCCAATCCCAGGGCCAGGGCACCACGGGAAAGCAGCAATTCCTATTGTAGTGGATTGTCCGCCGGGACCTTCTTCTCGAGCGCCGCCTTCAGCTCCCGCCAGGCGCGTTCCTCGTAGTTGTGCTTGAGCCGCTCCAGGCCCTGGCTGCGGGGGTCTCCCGGACGCGGGCCCGCTTGCTTGACGCAACGGCCCAGCATCAGGGTGGCCAGGGCATCTTCCGGGTTGCGGTCCAGTGCCGCGCGGAAGCGGTCGGCGGCCTCGGCGAAACGGCCCGTCTTCCACAGCGCAAACCCCAGGTTGAAGTGGTAGTTGGGATCGCCCGGGTCCCCCTCCAGGGCCTTGCGGAAGTTCTCGGGCGCCTCCGGCAGATTGCGCCGCGACTGGGCGGCGCCCAGGTTGTTGAACACCTCGATCAATGGGACGGACCGGACCACCAGCTCGAAAGCGGCCTGGGCGCCCGCGTAGTCGGCCGTGTAGTAGCGGCACAGCCCCAGGAGGAAATTGGCCTCCAGAAAATGCAGGTCGGAGGGTTTCACGCGCGCCAGCCAGTGCACCGCCAGGCGGTAGTCCTTCTGGTCCCAGTACAAGCGGCCCAGCTCGAAGCGGGGCTCGGAGAAGTTCTCGTCCAGGCGCGCGGCCTGGGTGAAAAAGCGATGTTTCTGCTCGGGCGCGGCGGCCAGCAGGCCGCGGGTGTAACTCTCGATGGCGTTGACCCGCACCACGGGCCGCTGCCGGGTGAAGTCCTCCAGGGAGGGAGTGGTGTGAGGGGTCAAGGAATGCAGCGCCTGCCAGGCCAGGTGCGTCTCCAGCCGGGCCAGGTCTTCCAGGGCGCCCACCTCGCTGAACTCCGGCCCCTTCTTCAGTTGGTTGACATCCAGCAGGCGCGCCGAGAGGCGCAGTGAGCCGCGCGAGCCGCCGGGGGCGGGATTCTCCGGCGGAATCAGCTCGAACTCGCCGGAGATGACCTGCGCGGCGTCCAGCTCTTCTGCCACCTTGAGGACCGAGGCGCGCGTCAGGCGGGCGTACCGCCGGATGGAAAGCCGGCGGTAGGCTTCCTGTAGGTCGTCCGGATCCACCACCCGGATGCCTTGCGCCACCAGGGCGTCGAGGACCGCGTGCGCCACGCTGACGCCCACCCAGTTCAGATCGGCCGACGAGGAGAGATTGGCAAAGGGAAGCACCAGGACAGAATCGGCGCGCAGGCCGGCAACCAGCAACATTAGAGGCAGCAGGCGCCGCATCGACTCCCAGTCTAACAGGGCACTGTGGTAGACTGGCGCCCACCAGGAGGCGCAGCATGCGACACAGCAAGCTTAGTAGCAGACGCAGGTTTCTACAGGTCGGCGTGGCCGGTGCGCCAGCCGCGGTCTGGGCGGGGAGCCAGGCGGAAGCGGGCATCCCGAAAGTCCGTTTTGCGGAACTGCGGCCTCACGAGTTCCGAAAGCGCCTGGCGGAAAGGCCAATCGCCTATCTCCCGCTGGGCACGCTCGAATGGCACGGAGAGCACCTGCCCCTGGGCTCGGATGCGATCCAGAGCGAAGGGCTGATGGAGGAATGCGCCCGCCGGTTCGGCGGAATCGTGATGCCCCCCATCCATCTGGGACCTGACCGCGCCAGACCGGCGGAGGAAGGGAAGATGCTGGTGGGCATGGATTACGCGGCATCCACCACGCCGCCCCGGCAGCTCGACGGCAGTTGTTACTGGATACCCTTGGGGCTGCATATACTGATCGTCGATGCCATCCTCGCGCAGCTTGAGCGGGCCGGGTTTCGCGCGGTGTTCGCCGACGGTCACGGGCCCTCGCGGGGGTCGTGGGTGGAGAACCTCCAGGAGCGAGAGGCCCGCTTCGGGCTCAAGCTGTTCGGGGTTACGAAAGACATCGGCGGTCAGTGGAAAAGCCAGGTGGACCATGCCGGCCGGAACGAGACTTCATTGATGATGCAGTTGCGGCCGGACCTGGTCGATCTCGCTCAGTTGCCGCCAGCGCGAGCGATGCGGCCCCAGGGAGTCGCAGGCGAGGACCCCCGTGACGCGACGGCGTCGTATGGAAAGGAATGCCTCCAGCGGTCCGTGGAGCTGGTTCGGCAGATGTTTGCCACGGCCGGCCTGCTGTGAACTCCTGCCGCACAGTGGAGGATTCTGGGGGGGAGCCGCCGCGTGTCCTTGGCAGGGGCGCGACGGCTCCCAGGGGGTTAGGAGGCCCTAATTAAAGACCAGCTTCAGCTTGGTGCCGCCCAGGCGGATCTCCTGGATGCGGGATTTGTCTTCGCCGCTGGCATACCGCACGGCGGTAGTGCCGAACTTGCTGTCGGCGTTCTCGACTTTCACCGTCGCCTGAACCGACTGCCTGCCGCTCTTCAGCGCCACGGTGGTGTCGTTCAGATGGAGCTGGTACTCGCCGGCTTTCAGCTCCGTGCCGGCGACCACCGAGGTCTGGAACAGCGTGATCGTGTAGGTCTTTGCGCAGGCGATCGAGATCGCCAAGACCAGAAAGACAAACAAGACCCTCTTCGTCATGGATTCTCCTGAACTGGTTGGTTCAAAGCATCATGGGATGCGTTGCGGTTGGCGAGCCGGTGGGCCCACCAATCATTGGATACGGACGAAGAGCCAAAATGTTCCGGAGGAGGGGCAAAAAAACCTCGGGCGGCGGCTGGCGAGGGCTAAGGCTTCACCAGCGGCGTCAGGACGACCTGGCGGAACTCGACCACGCCGTGGTCGCCCTGGAGGCTGATGGGGCCGGGCTGGCCCTCGTTGGGGTCGGTGGCGATGGCGGTGAGCCCCTCGATCTGCCGCCGGTCGATGATCTTGACGCCGTTCAGCACCACGGTGACCTGGCGGCCCACCAGGCGGAGGTCGTAGGTCTGCCACTCGCCGGCCGGCTTGCTGGCGTTCACCGTGGGGATGATGCGGCTGTAGATGGTCCCGTTGCTGTGCCCGCTCAGCGGGCGCCCGTAGTCCTCCAGGATCTGCACCTCGTAGCGCCCACGGAGGCCGATGCCGCTGTTCGAGCCCGGCCCGACGCGGTACTCGACGTGCAGCCGGAAGTTCCAGAACTTCTTCCCGGAAACCAGGTTATTGGCGCCGCCCTGGTTGGACATGACGCCGTCCTTGACGGCCCAGCCCAGTTCCTTGCCGGGGACCACCGGGAGCCAGCCCGACAGGTCCTTGCCATTGAAGAGGGAGACGGGTCGCCCCTCGCGCCAGGCGCCGTCGTCCTGGTCGGTGATGACGGGGGCGCGCTGGCCGAACCATCTCACCGGGGGCCGTCCTTCCAGCGAGAAGACGCCCTGCAACTGGTCGTTGACCAAGCGGGCGGTGTAGACGCCGCGCTCGGGGGCCTGGTTGGGGTCGCGCCCGCGCCAGCGGCGGAGGAAGGTGAAGCGCAGCTCGCCGTTGCGGACGGCGAGGTCTTCGATGGCGTCCATCTGCCCGCCGGGCGCGCCGACGAACTTGCCCTGCGGAGAGGGCGTGCCGGCGCCGGTGACCTCGAGCCACCAGGCGCGGGCGCGCTGCTCGCCGGGCACGGTGATGTCCCACCGCCCGTTGAACTGCTCATCGCCGCCCAGGGCGGGCAGAACCAGCAACAGCAGCACAGGTAGAAACCGCATAACGCGCCCACTGTAGCATAGTCGGGCGATGGCGGATTCAAATCGCCAGGGTGGACAGCTCGACGGGCGTGCGCGGGCCTTCCACCACTACGATGCCGCTCTCGGTGACGTGATAGAGGCGGCGGTCGGCTTCCGGGTCGTAGCCGATCCGGGTGTCCTCCGGCACCCGCACGTTCTTGTCCAGGATGGCGTGGCGGATGCGGGCGCGGCGGCCGATGTCGCAGTGGTCGAAGATGATCGAATCGTCCACCTCCGCGCCGGAGTGGACCTGCACATGGCGCCCGACCACAGAATTGTGCACCAGCCCACCGGAGAGGATGGTGCCGCCGGAGACCACGGAGTCGATGGCCTGCCCGCGGCGCCCCTGGTCGTCGAAGACGAACTTGGCCGGCGGATCCGAGTAGCCCGCCGTGATCAAGGGCCACTGGCGGTTGTACAGGTTCAAGGCGGGGTCCACCGAGCGGAGATCCATGTTGGCCTCGTAGTAGGCCTCGATGGTGCCGACGTCCCGCCAGTACGCCGACATGCCGGCCGGCTCGCCGGGGATGAAGTTGGTCTGGAAATCGTAGGCGTACATGGCGGCGCGGCCGGCCAGCGCGGGCAGGATGTCGCGGCCGAAGTCGTGGGTGCTGTCCTCGTGGTCGTGGTCCTGCTTGAGCTCGCGCACCAGCTCGGGCGCCGAGAAGACGTAGTTGCCCATGGAGGCGAGGACCCGGTCCGGGTCCCCGGGCATGGGGGGAACATCGATGCGCTTCTCGTGGAAGGCGACGATGCGGCCGTCCGGCTCGGTCTCGATCACGCCAAATTCCGCGGCCTGGCGCCGGGGCACGGGGATGGCCGCCACGGTAATGGCGGCGCGCTTCTCCTGGTGGAAGGCGATCATCTCGCGGATGTTCATGCGGTAGACGTGATCGGCGCCGAAGATCAGCACCAGGCGGGGCTCGGACTGCTCGACCAGGTTCAGGTTCTGGTAGATGGCGTCGGCGGTGCCCTGGTACCAGGATTCGTCGGCCGAGCGCATCTGCGCCGGCACCGGGATGATGAACTCGCTCCGTAAGGGACCGGCGAACTGCCAGCCGTCGCGCAGGTGCTGCAACAGGGACTGGCTCTTGAACTGGATCAGCACGTAGACCGAGTAGACGCCCGAGTTGATCAGGTTGCTGAGGACGAAGTCAACGATCCGGTATTTGCCTCCGAACGGCACGGCCGGCTTGGCCCGCTCCTTGGTCAGCGGATAGAGGCGGGTCCCCTTGCCCCCGGCCAGCACGAAGGCGAGCACGCGAAGCTGCATCCAGTCACTCCCTGGCCAGTCCCATGGGCCCTGGCTCTTCGCTCCATTCTGTCACAGGCGCGCCACCAGGCGCAGTGTGATAGCTTAAGTGCCTGAGATGCCCGCCGGCCGCCGCAGTTCCGCGCCTGAGCCTGTCTCCACAGCGACGCGCTGGACCATCATCGGGCTGCTGTGCGCGGGGATGATCATCGCCTACTTCGACCGCGTGAACCTGTCGGTGGCCCTGGCGGCGAAGGATTTCAAGGAGTTCTTCCGGCTGAGCGACGCCCACCGGGGCCTGCTGAACTCGGCCTTCTTCTGGTCGTACTTCGCCTTGCAGATCCCGGCCGGCTGGCTGGTGGACCGCTTCGGCGTGAAGCGTCCCTACGCGGTGGGCTTCCTGCTGTGGAGCGTGACTTCGGCCGCTACGGCGCTGGCCACTTCCGTGCGGCAGTTGTTCACCATGCGGCTGCTGCTGGGGGTGGGCGAGTCCGTGGTGACGCCGGCGGGCATGCGCTGGATCCGGTTCCACTGCGAGGAGAAGCAGCGCGGGCTGGCGGTGGGGTTGTACATGGCCGCCGCCAAGATCGGCCCGGCGCTGGGCGCCTGGGGGGCCACGCTGCTGATGGCCGACTACGGCTGGCGGGTGATGTTCCTGATCCTGGGCCTGGGCGGCCTGGTGTGGCTGGCGCCCTGGCTGAAGCTGGTCAAAGATGACGACCGCGCTCTGGAGGCGGCCCAGACCCGGAAAGCCCCCGAGGCGGGGGTGCCCTTCGCGAGAGTGATGGCCAGCCCGGTCATCTGGGGCACCATCGCCGGCACCTTCTGCTACATGTACTTCGTGTACTTCTCGATGACCTGGATGCCGGCCTACTTCGTCGAGCGACGGAACTTGTCGCTCAACGAGATGGGGATTTACACCATGTTCAGTTTCCTGGGCATGGCGGTGGTGGCCACGCTGGGCGGCTGGGCGGCGGACCGCCTGATCGCCCGGGGCGGCAACCCGGTGCGGGTGCGGAAGGCCTTCACCATCGCCGGGTTTCTGGTGGCGTCCACGGAACTGATCGGCGCGACATCGGATTCGCCGTCGGTGGCGCTGTTCTTCGCCATCTTCTCGCTGAGCGGACTGGGACTCACTACGGCGAACTACTGGGCGCTGACGCAGACGCTGATCCCCGGAGCGGCCGTGGGACGCATCGTAGGCGTGCAGAACTGCGCGGCCAACCTGCCGGGGATCGTGGCGCCGCTGCTGACGGGGTGGCTGAAGCAGTCCACCGGCAGCTACGAAGCGCCCATGTGGGCCATCTGGTTCTTCCTGCTGACCGGGGTGGCAGCCTATGTGTTCCTGGTGAGGGAAAAGTACGCACCCAAGAAGAGTTGAACGATTATGGACAGAAACCAGTTTCAGACTGCCGCGGTGATCGGCACCGGCATGATGGGACCGGGCATCGCCGTGACGCTGGCCTTGGGAGGCCTGCGCACCACCATCCTGAGCCGCACGGCGGAGGGCGCCGCGCAGGGGCTGGAGAAAGCGCGCGCGCAGATCCGCCTGCTCGCGGAGAACGGCCTGGCCGATCCCGAGCGGGCCCGGCGCGCCCTGGAAGAGCTCGCGGCCCGGACGGACTTCGACGAGGTGATTCGCGCCGCCGACCTGGTGATCGAGTCCGGCCCCGAGAAGATGGACTTCAAGCAGGAAGTCTTCGCCCGGATGGACGCGCTCACCCGAGCGGAAGCGGTGCTGGCCAGCAACACCTCGGGGCTGAGCATCACCGAGGTGGCCTCGCAGTGCAGCCACCCGGAGCGCGTGCTCACCGCGCACTTCTGGAACCCGCCTCACCTGATGCCCCTGGTGGAGATCGTCAAGGGCGCCCGGACCTCGGACGAGGTGGCGCAGGCCGTCCGCGCCCTGCTGGTCCGCTGCGGCAAGGTGGCGGTGCTGGTCAAGAAGGACCGCCCCGGGCAGCTCGGCAACCGCCTCCAGCACGCGCTGTGGCGCGAGGCGGTCAACATCGTGGCCGAGGGGATCGCCGATCCCGAGGACGTGGACCTGGCCGCCAAGAACGGCTTCGGGCTGCGCCTGCCCGTCTACGGCATCTTCGAGCACTTCGACGCGGTGGGCGTCGAGATGGCCACCGCCATCATGGACTACATCGCCCGGGATCTCTACAACCAGCCTCAGGCGCCCGATTTCTTGCGGGAGATGATCCGCCAGGGCCGCCGCGGCGCCCGGTTCGGCCGGGGCTTTTACGACTGGTCGAAAAAGGACCTGCGGGCGGTGCTGGAGCGGCGGGACCGGTTCGTGCTGGAGTTTCTGCGCTCGCACCGCTATCGCCCGGGCGAAGAATAGGCTAGAATCAACCCAACACGGATGCTCTACCTGTTGGTGGTGTTGTTCCTTGCGACGACTCTCCCTGCCCAGGTGGCCTCCCGCTCCGCGCAGGTCGAGACGGCCCGGAAGGAGAAGTCCCTGCACCTGGCGCCCGACGAGACCTCGCGCCTGGAGCGGGCGCTGCTGGCCATCAAGGAGCGGAAGCTGGTGGAGCGGTTCACCGCCGGCATCGCCGGTTTCCGATTGAAGCTGGGCGGGCTGGTCAGCGGCTCGGGTTTCGCCCTGGGCCCGGAATACTTGCGGCGCGACCTGGCCGACGGGGGCGTCATCCTGCGCGGCTCTGCACGCGCGTCGTTGAAGCGGTACCAGTTGTTTGACCTGGAGTTGGGCCTGCCGAAGCTGGCCGGCGAGAAGGCGTTCGTGGATCTGTACGCGGTCCACCAGAACTACCCGCGCATCGACTACTACGGGCCGGGGCCGGACTCATCCAAAACCGGGCGCAGCAACTTCCGGTTGGAAGACACGGCCTACGACTTCACCGCGGGAGTGAAGCCGGTGCGGCGGCTCCGGCTGGGGGGCCTCGCGGGCTACCTGGACGTCAACGTGGGCCCCGGGGCAGACCGGCGCTTCGTCTCCGCCGAGAGGATCTTTGCTCCGGCGGGCACGCCGGGCATCGACCAGCAGGCCGATTTCTGGCGCGGCGGGGTGTTCGCCCAGTACGACTGGCGCGATAATCCGGGCGGCCCGCGCCAGGGCGGCAACTACCTCGTGCGGTACACACGCTACTCGGACCGCCAGTTCGCGCAGAACTCCTTTGGACGGCTGGACCTGGAGGTGCAGCAGTACTTCCCGTTCTTCAACGAGCGCCGGGTGATCGCCCTGCGCGGCAAGACCGCCTTGACCTACACCGCGGACGGCCAGAGGGTCCCGTTCTATCTCCAACCTACCTTGGGAGGCTCCGAGGACTTACGGGGCTTTCGTCCGTTTCGGTTCTATGACGACAACCTGATGGTGCTGAACGCCGAGTACCGGTGGGAAAGCTTCAGCGGCCTGGACATGGTCTTGTTCTCCGATGCCGGCAAGGTTTTCCCCCGGCGCGCGCCGTGGACGCTGAAAGACCTGGAAGGTGCGGTGGGCTTTGGCTTCCGGTTTAACATCCGCAACGACGTGTTCATGCGGATCGACGTGGGTTTCAGCCACGAGGGGTATCAAGTTTGGGTGAAGTTCTCCAACGTATTTTGACCGGGGCAACCCTGGCGCTGCTGCTCCCCTGGCCGCTGGGGGCGCAGAAGTTCTATCCGGACGATCCCGTCTGGAAGGAGCCTAAGCCCAGGGCCGTGGCGGAGGTCCTGGGGCGCAAGCTGAGTGACTACTACGATTTCTTCTGGCACACCTTTGCCACTCCCGGCGAACGGCACACGACGCGCGAACCGATTCGCGCGCGCAGTGTGAACACGCTGGGCGAAGTGCCCGACGGCGCCTGGTACGCCAACCGCCACGGCCGGACTCGCATGTCTGTGGAGGAACTGGTCCGCGGGCCGGGGATCAGCCACGCCCCTGATGTGAGCGGCCCCTGGAAGGTGGTGGGAGCCAAGACGGAGGGCGTCACTCCGGGATTCACCATCGAGGACGCGCGCGGAGCCCGGTACTTGCTGAAGGTGGACCCAGCCGAGCACCCCGAGATGGCCACGGCCGCGGACGTCGTCGGAGCCAAGTTCTTTTACGCTCTCGGCTATCACGTGCCTGAAAACTACGTGGTCACGTTCGAGCGCCGGCAACTGAGGGTCGATCCGACTTCCGTGCTGACGGACCCTCTGGGGAAGAAGCGGAAGATGAACGAGCGGGACGTGGACGAAGTCCTGCTCAACGTCCCGCGAGACTCCCATAAGCGCTACCGGGCCGTGGCCAGCCTGATGCTCAAGGGCTGGCTGGGTCCCTTTCGCTTCCATGGCGTGCGGGCAGACGACCCGAACGACGTGATACCTCACGAGCACCGGCGCGACCTGCGAGGCCTGTTCGTGTTCTGCGCCTGGCTGGGGCACAACGACATCAAGTCGCTGAACAATCTCGACACGCTGGTGGAAGAGGACGGCGTCCGCTACATCAAGCACCACTTGATCGACTTCGGGGCCGCCCTGGGCAGCGACAGTTTCACCGCCAAGAGTCCGCGCGCCGGCAACCAGTACCTGTTTGAATTCCGGCGCTCGATCATCCAGATTCTAACTCTGGGACTGTACGTTCCGCGCTGGGCGAAAGCGCGCTATCCGCACCTGCCCGCGGTGGGTCGCTTCGAATCCGAGGTGTTTGAACCGGAGCGGTGGAAGCCGAACTATCCCAATCCGGCGTTCCGGAACCGGCTGCCCGACGACAATTTCTGGGCGGCCAAGCAGGTGATGGCTTTCAGCGACGAGGAAATCCGTGCTTTGGTCGCCACCGGCGAGTATAGCGACCCGCGAGCGGTGGACTGGATTACGAAGTGCTTGATCGTGCGGCGGGACAAGATCGGCAAGGCGTACCTGGCCCGCGTGCTGCCGCTGGATCGCTTCGAGGTGAGAAACAACCGCCTTGAATTTGAAGACCTGGCGGTGAAACACAAGTTTGTTCCGCCCCGCCAGTACCAGGTGCAGTGGTCGCGCTTCGACAATCTCACCGGGCGCAAGACGCCGCTGGCGGGCCGGACCTTGCTCGAGATCCCGCCCGAGCTCGAGCCAGCCACCGCGGGCGAGTATTTCTGCGCCGAGCTCCGCGCCGCCGACCCGCACAAAACGGTGACAGTGTACCTGCGCCGTGGGGAGAGGGGGACGCAGGTGGTGGGTATTGACCGGACTTGGTAGCGGCCAGCTCGCCGCGGATCCGATCACCGCGGAGGGCCAGGGCTGCTGGCGGGGACAGTCTCCTCCCGGTACGCGGTCTTGAGGAGTCTCTCCGCCTCCTGGCGCGAACCGTGGACGTTTTCTGACTCCGCCACCGCGCGATAATGCGCCATCGCTTCCCCGCGCCGGTTCGCGAGATCGAGCGTCTTCCCCAGTTCGAGGTGAGCCACGATTCTCGGCTGCGGGCTCGCACCCTGATCCGCGAGAACCCTGCGAAACCAGGTCTCGGCCGTGCGGAGATCTCGCGCCGAGCGGAAAGTAAGCCCGAGCCGGTTGTGAACCACCGCCCGTTCCAGCCGAAGGTAGCCGTCTTCGCCGGTCTCGATCTTGCGGAGGATCCCGGAGAGAATCTGGACCGCCAGCTCGGGCTGACCCATCCTCCGCGCCAGGCCGGCCCGGTCCAACTGCAGCAGGTAGTTCTGCGGGTATCTCTGGCCCAGGGCGGTCACTTTCGCGTAGGCCCTCCCGTAGTCCCTCTCCCGCGTGTAAATCAGCGAAAGCAGGACGTCGGCATCCTCGGCGACCAGCACGGCCTTGGAGGCCGCGGTCTCGATCTGCTGCTTGCCTCGCTCTTTGCTGCCCAGACCGGCGCCAATTAGAAGGCCCAGCCAGCGCACGGTCCACGGGACGCTGGCGGCCACGTAGTCATACGTGCCGATTGCCAGCAGCGGATCGGCCAAATCCGGATTCGAGGCCCGAACCTGCCGGTGAAGGTGGACCGCTTTCTGCCCCGTGCGAAACGCGGACCACCAGCTTCCTGTCAAGGACGCATCGAACGTCGCCTGGTTCGAGTACGCCAACCCCAGCAGGAAGCCCCCGGCGTGGGGATTGGCCTTCATGAGCGCCTTGGCCTTCCCAATGGCCTGTGCGGTGACCGCGTCGAAGGCCTGCTCCGCAGCCGGGTCCACGGTGAGCTTGTACTTGTAATCCTTCGACTCCTGGAAGAAGTCGGGCGCCGCGAACCGGTCCATGCTGAGCGCATGCTGCCGGTTCAATTCCCGCGCCCAGTAAGTTCTGGCCAGGAACACGTACCCGGCCGGGTCGTCGGGCGATTCCTGGATCAGCCGGCGGCTCAACGCCTCGGCCCCTGGATAATCCATCCGGTAGATCGCATCCACGATGGGGCGCAGGCGCTTCAGCTTGCCGAGATCGATCGTACCTGGCAGCGCCGCCGGCGCCAGCAGCGCCGCCAGCAGCCCCACCCAGCACCGGAGTCTTTTCATGGGCGTCATGCCGATACCGGGTGGCCCGGAAAGGTGACCACAAACGAGCTGCCCTGGCCGTCCACAACCGGGCTCACTACCCAGATCTGGCCTTCCAGCTCCTCCACGTTCTTCTTCACGATGGGCAGCCCCAGCCCGGTTCCGCCGGGCTTGTTCGTGAAGAAGGGTTCGAAAATCTTCTCCTGCATTTCCTCGGGGATGCCGGGCCCCGCATCGGTCACGGCGATGCGGATCGTCACCGGCGGCTCCAGGCCGGCCTCGATACGCACGGTCGCGTTCGCGGGTGAGGCGTCGATGGCGTTCTCCACCAGATTCGTCACCACATGCTGGAGCGCTTGCCGGTTCACCACCAAGCCGGCCAGCGCCGGCTCCACTTGGTGCTCGATGCGGATGCGCCGTTCAGCCGACACGCGCTGGAGGATCGGCGCCGCCGCGTTCAGAAACTCGTGCACCGAAATCACCGCGCTGTGCGCCGACGGCCGGGCGAAACTGAGCAACTGCCGGACGAAAGCGTTCAGCCGGTCCGTCTCCGCGACAATATACGCCAGGTCGCGCTGATAGGTGGCGTTGATCTCGCGATCTTCGCGCATCAGTTGTGCCAGGGTCTTGATGGAGCTCAGCGGGTTCTTCACCTCGTGCGCGATGGCGGCCGCCGCCAGCCCCAGGGTGGCCAGTTGTTCCTGCCGCACGACGGCCTTCTCCAGGTTGATTCTCTCCTCGAGCTGCCGGCAAGCCTCCAGCGAATGAGCAATCTGACGGCTCAGCCCCAGCAGGATGGGTTCGTTCTCGTCCAGGTACAGACGCGGTGAAGCGTCCACCAACAGTATCCCGGTGAGCTGTTCCCCGTACCACAGCGGAATGGCGTAGTGGAAACCCAGGCGTTCCAGCAGTTCGCGCTGGCTGGGATCCTCGGCGCCCAGCACGTGGATGAATTCCGGCCGCGTTCTAGCAGCCGCGTCCCGCAGGCTATCGACGCCCTTCACCAGATCGGGATGCAACCCGCACCCGTACGTACCATACTGCTGGGGCGAGGCCGACTTGTGAAGCAGCACCCGCCGGAACTGGAAGAGCTTTCCCACCTCCTCGGCCAGGAAGCGGATACGCTGCTCCATCTCGAGCACCCCCACGGCCCGCTCGATGACTTGCTTGGAGATCTCGGCGTACCGCACGCCGCGGCGGGACAGGAAGCGGGTGATCCACTCGTACAGCGGCAGCCAGAGCACGGCCACGGCAAATATGAGCGAAACCTGCACCACCGCCCCGAAGGCTTCGAACCGGTCCTCCGCGTAGCCGGCGATCTGGCGCACCAGAAACAGATAGAAAGCCGAAACCAGAGCCAGAGCGAACACGAAGGCGGTGCGGCGGCTGATGAGGAGGTCGAAGAGGTTGTAGCGATAGACGAACGAGGCGGTCGCGACCAAGGGCGCCACCGACACTATGGCCAGCAGGGCCGATTCACCACCTCGGATGCCGCCCACGGCCGCGGCGAGAACCAGCCACAGCGCGGTGGTCCGTAAATACCGCCGGGGAGGGCCCGTCTCATGGGCGGAAGCGCGGAATGCAGCGACCGCCGCGCCAGCGAGGCCGGCCCCCACAAACACCGCCACCGCGGTGTAGTCTCCGCCCACGGAGAGCCACTTCGCCAGTGCTGCACCGGCATAGGGGGCCAGGCCCGCCCAACGCGGCGCGCCAGCCCACAACAGCATCACATGAAGAACCAAGGCCGGCAGCAGCAGGTCGGTCCACCCTTTCACCTGGCGCAACACCACCGGGAGCCCGCTGTCCCCCAGCTCGACGGTGATAGAGGCATACAGGTCCAGCGCCTGCGTGCCGAACCACAGGGCCGCCGCTCCCAGGGCCAGAGCCAGAACGCGGTCAGCGGGCTTGGCTCTGCGTTTGCCGAGGACGGTCAGCAAAAGGAACACCGCCAGAGCGGCGCCCAGGGTGTACGACAGCAAACGAATCAGGGGCTGGAGCACCGCCATGGCTCACTCACCCGCACCCATAGGCAGAAACACGGTGAACGTGCTGCCCTGCCCCGGGCGGCTGGTCACCTCGATCCGGCCCCGGTGGTCCCGCGTGATGCGGTCGCAGATCGGCAGGCCCAGGCCCAGACCCACCTTCAACCCCTTGGTGGTGAAGCCCGGTTCGAAGAGGCGTTCCAGGTTCTCCGGCGGGATGCCGCAGCCGGTGTCCGTGATGGCTACCCGAGCCCAGTTGGCCTCGCCCCTGGTCTGGACGCAGATCTGGCCCCGGCCGCCGTGGCGTTCGATCGCCTCCACGGCGTTCTGCAGCAGGTTCAAGAACACCTGGTTGAGATCCCGGGGACGGCACCCCATCTCGGGCAGGTCCCCGAAGTCGCGCACCAGATCAATGCCTTCCGCGAGGCGATACCGGAGCAGCTCGATCGCGCTTTCCAGTCCCTCGTGCAGTTGCGCCCGCCGAAAGTCCGCCCGGTCCAGTTCGGCGAACCGGCCAAGGTTCCTGACGATGGCGGAGACCCGCTCGCAAGCTTCCCGGCACTGGCCGGCGGCCGTATGCATGGCCGCCAGAGCAATGTCGCAGCCGACTGCCCCGCCGGCCTGCTCCCAGAAGGGATCCCGCAGCTTCGCCGCAGCCGTCTGAATGGTTTGCAGGTTGGCCCGCAGAGCGCCGAGCGGGGAGTTGATCTCGTGGGCGATGCCGGCCACCAAGCCCGTCAGGGCCGCCAGGTTCTTCGCCTGCACCAGATCCGCGTAAGACCGTCGGAGTTCCGCGTCCTTCCTCCGGTTCTCTTCGAGCAACTGCTGCCGCTCGACAGCGTTACGCACAATGGCGCGGAGTTCGTCCACCTCGAAGGGCTTGGGCAGGTAGTCGTAGGCCCCGGCCCGCAGCGCCTCCATGGCCACCGCCTCCGACCCGTAGGCGGTGATGAGCACGACCAGCGGCGGCTCTGGGATCTCCTTCAGCTTCCGCAGCAGCGTCAGCCCGTCCATGGCGGGCATGTTGATGTCGGAGACGACGACGTCCGGCCGGAAGCTTCCAATTTTCTCGAGGGCCTCGAGGCCCGTGGCCGCCGCCTCGAGTTCGTACCCCAGATTGGCGAGCGCCCGCGAGATGCCGTAGCGGGCCGCCTCCTCGTCGTCAACGACCAGCACCCGGGGCCGCACGGTGAGCCCCCCCTCCGGCTCAGCTCTCGTCGTGGTCACACATAGTATGGCGCAAAGCGCATGCTTTTGCCATCCTCAACGCGCCCTGGACGCTGCCGGCACGTCGCTGTCGCCTGGCGCTGACAGTGTCGTCGGGATCTGGCAGCGATGGCTGCTGGCCAAGCTCCGCGTGTGCCTGTAAGCCCTTCATCTAAAAGGGATTCCATTCGGCAGAAGAGTGGACCTCCACTTGCAATCTGGGGAGACGGGAGTCGCCCAGATGGGAATCCAGCAACTGCTAGCGTCCTGCGCGGCGGGGGCGCTGGCCCTCGCTCTGCAACCTGAGAAAGGCGCCGCTCAGCCATCACCGCTGAAAACGGAACAAGCCCCGTACGGCGCGCCCGCGAGCGGCAAGCCGCCGAGGGATTGGCCCGCTCCGGAGCCAAAGCCGTACCAAGGCTACGGCTTCGCCTACTCCCTGGTGGGAGGGTCGGGGCGTCACTTCGGCGACGTCCTCGGTGTCGGCGGCGGCGGTGACGGGCTGCTCGCGAAGGGCCTCGGCGTGAGCGTGGACCTGGGGTATCTCTTCTCGCGGAAGTGCGGGTGCGCGTCGAAGGGGATCGGGCTGCTCACGGTGAACCCTTCGTATCACTTCGTCCACCGGCGCAATCCCGGGAAAGTGATTCCCTTCTTCAGCGCCGGCTATGCGCTGGCCTTCCGAGGGGGGACCGCGAACTTGTACAACGGGGGCGGGGGCATCACCTGGTGGTTCTCCCGCCCCATGGGCCTGCGCCTGGAGGCGCGGGGCTACTACGACCTCAAGGGAGGACACCTCTTTGTTATGCGCACCGCCGTCGCATTCCGCTGATCCGGCGGCTGGCCTCCAGCCCCGGGCCCGGCCGCTGCCGAAGGGCTGTCTTTCGCCCGGAGACTGCGTTAACCTAGCGACAGTGGCAGCCCGGACGACCATTCTCGTGGTGGACGATGAGGCCAACGTCCGTTACGCCCTGAGACGGGTCTTCGAAGCCGCTCACCGCGTCCTCGAGGCGGTCTCGGTGGCGGAGGCCCGCGAGAAGCTCCAGACGGAACTGGTGGACGTGGTCCTGCTCGATTACAACCTTCCCGGCGAGGATGGCTTGGTGCTGCTGCGCGCCCTGTGCTCGGAAGCGTATGCTCCGGCGGTAGTCATGATCACCGCGCACGGCAGCGAGCGGCTGGCGGTGGAGGCGATGAAGATCGGAGCGTACGACTACCTGGCGAAGCCGTACGATCTGGACGAGCTGCGCCTGGTGGTCAGTCGCGCCCTAGAGCGGCAGCAGCTCCAGAGCGAAGTCCGCGACTTGCGCGAGTTGCTGGCCGCCGAGGGGCAGTTTGGCCGCATGATCGGCACTACGCGGGAGATGCGGGAACTCTTCCTGACCGCGGCGCGAGTAGCGCCCACGGATCTGCCGGTGCTGCTGCTGGGCGAGAGCGGAACCGGAAAGGATCTGCTGGCGCAGGAGATCCATCTCCGCAGCCTCCGGGCGCGCGGGCAGTTCGTGGCCGTCAACTGCGCCGCGTTTCCCGAAACGCTGGTGGAAAGCGAGTTGTTCGGTTACGAACGGGGCGCCTTTACGGGAGCCGTGAGGGCCAGGCAAGGCAAGTTCGAGGTCGCCCACCGGGGAACGCTCTTTCTGGATGAGATCGGGGTAATGCAGCCGGTGGCCCAGCCGAAACTGCTGCGCGCCGCCGAAGAAGGCTTGATCCAGCGGCTGGGCGGCGCCCTCCCGGTTCGAGTGGACGTCCGGCTGATCAGCGCCACCAATTGCGACCTCGAGGAAGCCGTGAACAAGGGGGAATTCCGCGAGGATCTCTACTACCGGCTGGCCGGCGTGGTGCTGCGGCTGCCGCCCCTGCGCGAGCGGCGCGACGACATTCTGTTGCTGGCGGAACGGTTTTGGGCGGACTTGCCGCGCAAGTACCGCCCGGAAGGGCCGAAACTGACGCAGGAGGCGCTGCTGCGCCTCCGTGCGGCGCCCTGGCCGGGCAACGTCCGGCAGCTTCGCAACGCCATGGAGAAGCTCTTCGTGCTTTCCAGAGGCGACTCCGTGACCGCCGCGGACGTGGACGTGATCCTGGGTCTCGACCGCCAACCCGCTCCTCTGCCGGAAGAAGCTCCCTTCGCCGCCCCCGAGCTCCGCCAGGCCAGCAGGATGTTCGAAGCCGAGTATCTCAGGCGAAAGCTCCGCGAACACGCCGGCAACGTCACCCGCTGCGCCGCCGCCATCGGCATCGAACGCCAGACGCTCCAGGAAAAGATCCGCAAACTGGGTATCTCGCGGTTGCAGCCGGAGTGACTTTCCAGCGAATACCAACCCCCGCGGCCCCATAGATACCCTCCCGAGTGTCGGCCCAATCTGGCGGAGGTGTCCGCCGGGCCTGACACCAGACCAAGGTTGCCTAAGTCTCGGCCATCGTCCTGTTTTCACTTAACCTCTCGTGGTCTCAGTGAGTTACCCGCCTGCCGCGTTGAACGCTACGACGTGGCATCCAGCGTGCCCGCATCTGGGGTTGAGAGGCCAACCATGTCGGGCAAGTTCATCGCACGCACTTTCAGAAATGTGATCTCGAGGCAGCGACCTTACTTCGCACACCTGGCGCTGACGCATCGCTGCAACCTGCGTTGCCGCTTCTGCCACGTTCAAGATTCGAAGTTCGACGAACTCGATACCGCGGGCATGAAAAGGGTCATCGACGTGCTCGACGACTTGGGCGTGGCCGTGGTCAGCATCAGCGGAGGCGGCGAGCCGCTGCTGCGCTCCGACTTCGTCGCCATCATCGATTACGCCGCCAGCAAGGGGATGTACACCAAGATCACCTCTAACGGGACCATGCCGCGCGCCAAATACGAACAACTGCTGGGCAGCCGGATCAACGAGATAGGCATTTCCCTCGACGGGGTCCGGGGGCACGACCTTCCCTTCAGCCACGTGGGAGAACCCATCCTGCGAACTCTGCGCTATCTCAACGACCATCTGCCGCCGGGCCGGACACTCACCATTAACGTCACCGTCTCGGAGGTGAACCGGGAACAGGTGGATGAGATTGTTGACTATTGCGCGCGGGAGTTTCGCCGGGCCAGGGTATGGCTCAATCCCGTCGTGGTGGGAAAAGGATCACTCCGCACCGCGACGCCGGCGCCGGTGGGCCCGGACTGCCTGCGGCGCTCGAAGTCGCCCACCCTGCTGTCCGCGGAATTCTATGCGCGCGGCGTCGAGGAGCAGCACCGCCGGGACGTTTTCGACTGGGGTTGTCTGGCCGGCCAGCTTTTCTTCGATGTCAAACCGAATGGAGATTTCTGGCTCTGTCAGGATCAACCCTCGCCCACCCCGCTGAACCTTCTGGATTCCGATTTCCCCGAGAAGTTGCGCGCGGCCGACGTGAGCGCCAGGAGAAAGTGCTCCGGTTGCACGTATTCCTGCTACTACGTCGTGCAGAAGGGGTTCGAACCCCGGCACTGGCGCGACATGGCGACGCTGTGGTGGAAGGCTCACACCAACCCCGACGACCGCTGTGTCGCCGTGGCGGAAAAGTACGGCTGGGTGGCCGGCTTGTGCAGCTTCCTCTTCGCACGCTTGCCGCTGCCGTCGTTGAGCCGCGCCTTCCACAGCCTGCTGCTGCTGGTTCTTGGTGTGCTGATCCTGTCCGCCGGCGAACTTCCCCAGGCGACTGGCGCCGCGGACGTTCTTCAGCGGATGGAGCAGGCCAACGCGCAGCGGCAGCAGCGCCTGATGTCCTGGACGAGTATCCGGCGATACCGAGCGGAGAATACTCGCTTGCGTCGCTGGGCCACTGCCACTGCCGAGATGCGGTACACGGCTCCCGGCGCCAAAACCTACACCATTATTGACCGCGGCGGATCGAAGATCATTGTGAACCGGGTTATCGAGCCGCTGCTCGCCGCAGAGCGCGACAACGCCCGGCCGGATCTCCGGGCGGAAACCGATGTGTCGCGGAAGAACTACGACTTCCGGAATTTCCAATTCGATCCTGAAACCTCGAGTTACGTCTTTGAAGCTCTCCCCAAGAAGGCGGGGAAGTACAACTTCCGGGGCCGGGTCTGGATCGATGCAGGCTCTTACGGCATCCGGCGCCTCGAGGGCGAGCCGGCCCGCCCGCCATCGTTCTGGATCAGGAGCATCCGCTTCGTTCACGAATACGCGCGCTTCGGAGACTTCTGGCTCCCGGTCCGCAACCGCACCGACGTTCAGCTTCGGATTTTCGGCCACTCTGCGCTGGACATCGAGTACTCAGACCACCACTGGCAGGGGGTGTTGGACACCCAGGAATCCGAAGCGACTGCTCAGCTAACCCTGGATTTCCGTTTTGAGCGTTTACTGACAACCTCGCGAGGCCTTTGGACACCTTTATTCATGGGGGTTCGAACGCGATGAAGACACTCCGGAGGCCCACACCCAATGGGTGACAAACAAAACCAGCCCTTTCAGCTCTCCTTCAACGCTGCTCTGAAGATCGATTTCCAGGGATCGCGGGTCACCTCCGAGGGCGGCCTGATTCTCGTTCGCGAGTTGGACGAGCGTCTGGGCTTCCGCCAGCTCATCGAGGAGCACCTCCGTGATCCCCGGCGGGGGAAGAACACCCAGTTTCCCCTGGCTGACCTGCTGCGGCAGTCGGTTGACGGCCGGCTGGCCGGCGCCGGTTTGGACCTATGCGGGCAATGCGGAAGCCCTCCGGCGCCGAAATCGGGCTCCGAGGGTTGACACGGGGTGGGGTGGGGTGTATGTTCGACTTATCCGGGAATCCCAGAAGGAAATCCCGGGATACACCCTCCAGCTTGGGCGGCTGAAGCAGGCGGGAACCATGAGGAAGCTCAAGTCGTTGTGGCGCCGCGCCTTCGACGTGCGGCCGGGCGAGTACGGGCGCACTGTGTTCATGGGCCTGTACCTGCTGTTCGTCCTGTTCGCCTACTACATCCTCAAGCCGGTCTCGCGGGCCCTTTTCCTGAGTAGATTCGACATCGACAAGCTGCCGTACCTCTATGTCCTGATCGCGGTGGCAGGCGGTTTCCTGGCCTACCTCTACACCAAGGTGGCGGTGAGCGCCTCGCTGAAGGTGGCGGTCAACTGGGCCACGGCCCTGGCGGTGGGTTGCCTGGCGGGCTTCTGGTGGCTGATCCAACTGAAACACGCCTGGGTGCTCTACGCGTTCAACGTGTGGGTCAGCCTGTTCTCCGTCGTGCTGGTCTCGCAGGGGTGGCTGGTCGCTTCCAACATCTTCGACTCCCGGGCCGCCAAGCGCCTCTATGGACTGCTGGGGCTGGGAGCGGTACTGGGAGCGGCCTTCGGCGGGTCCTTCACGGCCTTCATGGTGGAGCGCATCGGGCCCCGGAACCTGCTGCTGGCGAGCGCCGCGCTGGTCCTGCTGGCCTATGCCGCGTTTCGCCTGACGGCGGCGCAGCCGGGCGTTTCGCTGGCGGGCGCCAAAGCCTCCGAGGAGCGCCCGGAGGAACTGCGCTTCCGCGACATCGTCAGCTCGATCGGCCGTTACCGGCACTTACAGGTCATCATCGCCATCATCACGCTGACCTTCATCGTCGATGTGTTCGTCGAGTTCCAGTTCAGCTACATGGCCAAGGCCGCTTTCGGCGACGCGCGCCAACTGACGGCCTTTCTGGGGAACTTCTACGGCATCTACCTGAACCTGCTGACGTTCGCGCTCCAGTTTTTCCTGACGGCGGTGGTGGTAGGTCGCTTCGGCGTGGGGGGCGCGCTGCAAGTCCTGCCCATCACCATGGTCGCGGCGGCCGTGGCCACGGTAGCGGCGCCGGGATTGGCGTCCACCTCCGCCGCCCGGCTGACGGAAGCCGCCTCGCGCTACTCCTTCAACCGCACGGGCATGGAACTGCTGTACATGCCGCTGCCGGCGGACCTGCGCAACCGCACCAAGGCCTTCGTGGACATCTGCGTGGACCGCATGGGCCGCGGCGTCGCCGGAATGCTGCTGACGCTGCTGGGTGCGGTGGGGATCGCGCATCCGCGGGAGATTTCCGTGCTGGTCATCGCGCTATCGGCGATCTGGATCCTGCTGTCGTGGCGGGCGCAGAAGGAGTACGTCGCGACGCTGCAGCAGAGGCTCCAGCGGCGGCGCCTCGATCTGGAGAGCGCCCGTGTGAACGTGAGCGATCCGGGCACGCTGCGCCTGCTCGAGCAAGTGGCGGCCGGGCCCAACGCGAGGCAGGCCTGCTACGCGCTGACGCTGCTGGCGGACGCCCCGGGCTACCCCCTGGAGCCGCTGCTCGTCAAGCTGGCGGGCAGCCCCTCGGCCGAGGTGCGCGGGAAGGTATACGAGCTGGCGGGCGGGCGGAGGTTCCCGGAGTTGCTGGACCGGGCCTTGGCCGAGGTGCGGGCTGCGGCGCCCGGGCAGGATACCACCGTGCGGCCCGCCGTGGTTTACCTGCTGGCGGTTTCTCCGGAGGCGGCGCAGTTGGCCCAGGGGTTCCTCGAACACCCGAACTGGGTGGTCGGGGAGGCCACCCTGGAAGCCCTGGCCGGGCAAGGTGAGGCGGGGCGGGAGCAGATCACGCCGGAATGGATTGCCGGCAACGCCCAGGATGGCGATCCGCAGCGCCGGCGGCTGGCCGCCCTGGCTCTGGGGGTCGCAGGCGACCAGGGCACCGAAGCGCTCCACCGGTTGCTGGCGGATGCGGACGCCGGAGTGCTGGCTGCCGCCTGCCGCGCCGCGGGCAGGCTGAAGAACCGGTTGTACCTGCCCACGCTGGTCCGGCTGCTGCCGGACGCCCGCGTGCGCGCCGCTTCCATCGAGGCGCTAGCCAGCTACGGGACGCGCATCTCGGGCACGCTGGGCGACCTGCTGGAGGACGAGA
>Ga0315289_10001324_pt1 | contig 38457 bp, 50 predicted proteins | sample YL17G11_40_MG_FD_203452 | JGI IMG/M metagenome (GOLD analysis project Ga0315289, IMG submission 203452) | Sediment microbial communities from Yellowstone Lake, YNP, Wyoming, USA - YL17G11_40 | ecosystem: Environmental > Aquatic > Freshwater > Lake > Sediment | place: USA: Wyoming | collected... | reverse complement strand
GCTATTATTCCAGAAGGAATTTGTTCCTCTCATGGCCCAAGTCTTTTAATAGCGCTCTCAAGACTTCATTCCTTGAATCAAGGGCAGGAATTTCCATCGATGGGAGTGATCTAAATGCTAGGGGCATTATCTCAAGAAGATCCTCTTTGTCACCATCCATCTTCAATGTTCGACAGAAGCTTCTTTGAAACCCGATTGAATGATAGATTTCAGTATAGGTTTCTGAATATTCAATATGCACCTTTGCCATGCAGAGCTCCGTTCTTACTCAGTTATTTTCCATTTCTGTTCAAGAATCCATGTCTTGTTGTAAAGAGGATCATAGCCAGTTGTATCCCTCCTGTAAGTCTCGGAACTGTCTTTTTCCTCTTCACCCTCTGAACTTGAGCCTTCAGCAAGCATTGCACTGAGTAATGGAGCAAGCAAAAATAATGCTGCTATCATGACTTCCTCCTTTCTCTATCCAAGTGAATTAAGTAAATCCTCTAAGTTTCCTGGTTGATTTGGAAAGGGCAACATTGGCATTTGCATTCGTTGCATTTGCACAAGCCTCAGCCTGTCAACTTTCTCTGTTGCATAAGTTTCTTCTCCCCACGTCCAAAACTTCAGTTCTTCATTTATCTCCACAAACGTTTTCCCGAAGCAGACTGGACATCTATAAGTTTGCCTGCCTGGAATCATGGGAATGACCCAGGTATGATCTGAACTTGTAGTGCATGTTATCCTCAAGTACGGACCTTGTTGTCCGCCAACCTGAGGAGCATACTTTACAGGAAGATATTGTTGATTCATGGTAAGGCTCCTCAATTCTCATAATAGATGTTTAACTCCTTGCCAATCTGAATATCTGTCTTCTTCCTGCACTTCGGACATTTGAGGATTTGCCTACCCTCTTTATTCACAATGCGCCAATAGTGTTCCCCGCAATTCGCACAGGGCACCTCGAGATATTTCCCGTCATCAGCCTTTTCTTTGTTTTGCTCCATAGTAGAACTCCTTCAACAGTTTGAATTCAACTCTGCTCAAATCCTGAATTCTGTTCAGCGCCTCTTTCTTGATCCCTTTCAGAATTGTTTCAGAAACTGTTGCAGAGATCACGTTTTCAAACCCTGCTTTCAAGCATTTTTTGATGTTATCTACTTCGTGGGAGAACTTGTTGCTCAACGCAATCTCAACTGCTCTTAGTCGCCCACCATTCTTGCTAAACACAGCTACATCAATCAACCCGCTAACATCTTCAAAGTATTTCTCAAGCTCGACCACATTTCCAGAGTCAAGCTCATAAAACCTTTTGATGACATGCATCCAATATCCATGAACTAACGAGCCTCTTCCGACGAGATTTTGCTTGCCAACTTTCTCAATGGCTTTTTCAGTGAGTTTGTAGAGCTTAATGACCCCAATGCTTTTCCCCAAACTCACACTCACTTCTTGCAGATAACCATTCTCCTTTAACCCTTTGGTATGTCTTACACAGTTTGCAATGCTGTATCCAAGCTTATTCGCCTTTTCAGTCACACTTTCATATGGAGCAATTGCATAATCTTTCAGAATGTGAATCTCATCGGTATCAAGTTCAATTTCTTGTTTCACTTCTTCTGTTTTTTCTTCCACAACAGTCAGATACTTCTCTCGCATCTCTTTCATCCTAACTTCCATCAAGGTATCTCGTCCTTCAGATGACATTTCCTGCAGAGGCATATAGGGAATCATTGCCAGGAATGCTTTGTTATGAACCATTTTTCTTAACACAGCACAAAATCCAGGTGGACATTTTGCAAGAACTTCTTCCTCACGATCGCTCAATCTCAAAACCGGTTCCAACACCTTGTCTGATATTCCACCCGTCTTGAACCGTATGATTGTTGTGGCATTATCCAAAACGAACTGTGACGTATTGAATGCAGACTGAGCAACAATCCACAGATCAATATTCAGCTTTCTTCCATATACAGTGATTGTCTTTACGATCTCATTCATCCTCGGAAGCTTATCACTTTGATCTGAGGCAAGATCTGCAAAATCATCCAAGATGATAACATGTCTCTGATTGCTTCCTGAAAACATCTTCCACGTTGTCAAGAATTCAAGAAAGATCGCAATGAAATAGCTAATCTGATTTGGACTCAGCGAGGAAAGATTGAAATTCAGATTGTTTTGTGCATAGAAGTCAAAATCAATTAACTCATTTGTATCAAAGATCTGCCTTGCCTCTCCGCTCGTCAGTGCCTCTAATCTGTTCTTCACCTTCTCATCTACTTGAATGAGCTTGTAAATCTTTCTTTGTGAGACAAAGCCCACAAGCTTGCTTGGCGTAACCAAGGTATTCGGAAATTTCTCTGTGTAAGCGTCAAGCGCCTTCTCAAGGTTTGTTGCACTGCCATACACAAGCCAACCTTCGCTTGAAATTGCACTTGCTATTTTTTGGTTCCACTCTTTCCGTGGAATGGTTTTCAGCGGAGCATAAAAGGGATTCAATCTTATTTGTCCTGCGTTCATATCATAAAAGAACTCATGATGTCTCAGCAAAGGGGAGAATTCCCATCCCTTTCTCGAGATAATTATTAGCCTGTCACCAGAAAGCATTGATGCATGAGCAAGCATCCTCAACAGATTTGTTTTACCTTGTCCAGGCATTCCAATCAAGTACATTAACCTCGTGTCCAAGCCTCGAATTAATCCTGTTTCAAATGTTCCTTGTCTACAAAGAACGTAACCAAGTGGTAGATCACCAACACAAAGCTTTTGTGTATCATTGCTTGAAACAGCAAAAGGAGATTTCTCTGCTAGGAAAGTTTTGAGTCTTTCTCTCGCATAGATCCTTCTAGTCAATAATTCAAGAACCGAGGGCTCCGTACGCATACGCTAACCTCTTGCCACAATGCCTCCTTCAGAGTAACGCAATCCGCTTATCTGTCGTATCACAATCAGTCAAGGTAATCCTCAATTAGATTACCACTGATGTGTGTTATCGACGTTTTAGATAACGCAACATCCTTCAGAGGAAAGAGATAATGCTTTTGCACGTATGCAAAATCGTCGTATCTCCCATTCCAGAACACAAAAGCATCAATTAGTTTTTGTTTTCTATGCTCAACGCGAACGATCCGTTTGCCAACGATCGTCTTGAACGTATTGCGACCAGTTTTAATTGTGACTGTAGCCATACGAGCCTCCTTTCCTGGTTCTCATCGAGTAGGAGAGTGGGAAGCTCAGAGGCAGGCAAAACAGGCAGGCTTTGGGGGTTGAAGCTAAAGCAGAAAACTATTACCTTACCAAAGCGAGCAAGGGGTGGAGTGCACTATCTGAGTACTTGCCAAGGTCCTCGATTTGTGTGCCTGCTCTGAGCTCGTTTTTTGTTATGGTTTGGAGATCATCTCAATCATTCTCTCAGGCTCGGGATTATTGGCTCTCGTTGGCTTTTCTAGCCAAACCTTCCATTTTACCCCCTTCTCAATCTCATCCCAATTGAAATTCATGACTGCTCTTTGCATTGTTCCCCACCCCATACCCAGAGCTGGATCATTATAGAACGCTATAACTTCCTTCGCCTTTGAGAATTTCCTTTGCGCCTTTTCTTTCTCTGTTCTTGTAAACCCTGCTTCATCAAGATAGAGATCAATGTTGACTCTGTACTGACGAAACGCAGCGTGCAGTTGTCTTTGATAGTTTACCAGATTATTGGCCCTCTCCGCTGCCTTTTCTTGATCAAACGCCTTCCACTTATGAAAGTAAATGAAGTACGAGATTCGAAGAATATCGTACAAGTCAAGCAACCACCGTTTTCTTTCTTTTCTCTCCTCCGGCATGATCCCCAAGAGCTTCGTAATTACCTCAAAAGCATACGGGTTGAGTTTGAACAATTCCATTATCTGTTTGGCCGACGCACGCACGGCGTTATTTATGTCTCCCCAACCCAACGGTTCACTCTTTGATATGTCTAATCGTTTCATGGTTCCTCTAACATTCTTGTTCATGATCCTGTCCTTTCACATTATTGCTAATAATCTAACAAACTACTTGGAGAAAATCAAGCATATTAATTTAGTAACGCTTTTATACCTTAGTTGTTTCCCGTAAGTATGTGTATTTACTGCATGTTAGAGAAGGAAGCCTGGAACCACGAAGCTTTTCTAGATGTAAGACATTCGAATGCCGATAGATATCGCGTGTTTTACCCTGCCTTACACAACTATTTAGCTCATACTGGACCTAATGCGCCAAAAGAAATTCTTTCCCTCTTACTATTATTCCTCCCGGATGAACAAAGAGATTGGGGACCGCTGCGCTCACGCTTTGAGAATATAGTTCTCAAGCACTGGCTTGATAAACACCGATTGAGGAGGTATGGCATTAGAAGTACCGAGATCTATGATGTGCTGAAACAATATCTCCCTCATGGTTATCACGTACTAAACTTTTATCTCGAAGGAGTCTCCTGCATTTCAGGAGGGCAGGAAAAACCAGAAAGAAGAAATGCTTTCTATAATAATACTTCTCTTCTCTACACAAATAACGAATCCCTGGAAAGTTTCATACGCCGATACTATGGCGGAATCAAGAAGCACCTACATCTATACATACCCCCAATACAAAAGAGAATTCAATGCGAGAGGCTTTTCGGCCACAGTCGTTGAACAATTATGGAAGAAAACTACGATGGAATTGTAGAACAACTTTGAGGTGAGCTAACCTGGTAGATATTGACAAGCGAGCTTTGGAGGAAGTAGTGAGAGATATTGAGAGTGAACTGAAGCTCAAGAAGGCAAAGATCTTTGTAGAAAATTTCTTTGGAACAATTGGCAACCAATCTCCAGAAATAGCTTACTGCAATTACTTGATGGACATCTTACTTTACTCTCCTACCAATAAGGCTATTCGGGAAAACTGGACATTCTTGTGTTACAGCTTCAGCAAAATCACTCAGACTCCGATACATGAACTAATGGAAATTGAAATGGAGCTGCACAACAAGATATTCTTTGAGCGCGTTGATGAGCGCACACTTCCCCATTACCAGGATGAGCTGGACAACGTGATTTACAGATATACAGCTCGACACGCTGTCATGGATGGAGTATTCGTTGGTGTTGGCAGGTTTGCTTTCTTTCCTGTGTTCTTCACCAGCAATCTCTACAACGAAGGATATGAAGATGATGTAAAGCGCAACAAACTAATTGAGAGGGGAATTGAAGTGCTAAGCAGAGATGATCCGGAGGATACAGACTACTTACGGTTGAGAGTAATTGAAAAGAATAGGGTATGGGTTGCTTACACCGGCGAAGGGTATACGTTTATGAAACCGCGCGATTACTGATTCGAGAGGCTGCTCGTTCCAAGCAACCGCATTTATTTGTTACCAGTCGCCTGCTGTAACGCAGTGCGATCGAATGTCAAGCCACTGCACTGACTTGCTAGAACTCAAAGAAGATTTATTACCGAATTATCCTGGAATGTCGTAATCGCATAAAGGAGATTGTTCACGAAATAACGTCTAGTTGAATCGCTTCTAACTGTGGCTGCGATCTCGTTTGATGAAGGATACTTTGCCTTGCCCGACTGCCCAAATCTAGGTTTTGTTGATACCGCTATCAAAAAATCAATTTCTCGAATTCCTGCGTCTTTACGTCTATCAACAGAAGTTGGCCACTGTATTTGCAGCTCGCCCATCTTGTTGATGCTTCGTTTCTCCTTGCCAACCCTGTATTCAGAGATGTCTTTTCCTCCACCATCACGTTGAAACTCTTTTGCCCACCTTGCTATGATTTGCCCACAATTCTTTGCATTCACTCTCTTCTTATTGATCAGTATTCCCATGGACGCCCAAATTTGACTTGTCCCACCAACAAACTTGCCTTTCATTCCTTCGGCCTCTGCCATCTTTCTCGCTTCCTCTATCAAGAAATCTAAATCAGTAATGCGACGGGTCTTGAATGGAACAACATATCCAGTTCCTAATCTCTTCGATCTTTCACATCTCGTTGAAAAGACCATAGTATAGACCTTACCATTCGAATATCTACCATATCTAATTGGCAGTCTCGCCAATGTCTTCTCGTGAAGATTCAGAGAGTTATTTCTCCAATTGTATCTCGCCTTGCGTCTCAGCTTGCCATTCTTAATTAAATCATCCTCCCAAAGCAGGGAGCCTATGATTATGACGCCGCCCTTTAGTTGCATTTTTGAATGCCCCAATTCTGACTTTTGAATTGCATTGAGGAAATCACACTTCCTTCAGTCTGCTCCTAGAAGGTACTCTTCGTCAACTACAACCAGTTTCACTTCCTTTTCTTGGCTTGCAGTGGCTATGATCGGATGTATGTTAATTGGTACTACAAATATTACCTTGTTCTGAGTCTCGATCTTTGGGAAGTAATCCTCACTTGGTTTGCTTCCGATCTGAAGCAGTTTGTCAGAGAGGTTGAATATGACCAAGTAACCAAAGGATTGATGGTAGTCCTCCGCATACTGAAGTGCTTGGGCTAAGCCCTTTTTTATGTAACTCTTGCTATACGAATCGCTGTCAAATATCTTGATCTCCAACGGAATCGGTTTCTCTTCCTCGTGAACAACAATGTCTGCTCTCCCTTTTGGACTGTGCGGTGTCGAAAAAGGATAGTCAATTCCTTCCTGCATGAGGAACTTCCTGAGATGTGAATCAAGATTCTGCTCTCTTTTGCCTGGATCTTGGTTTGACAGATAAAAGAGTTTCTCCCTGTCAAACCATTCGCTCAAGCGTTTATACTTTAGGAGCAAGTACAGAAGCAGGTCCGCATCATCAATTCTCTCGTCATAATAGTGATATAATGGTAGAACAAGCTGTTCGCTGAATTCATCCAGATCTTCTTGGTAGGTCCTATGACGAAAGACCGAGGCCATCTTCTGCAGAAAGGAGCCAGCGTAGTGCGAATCAACTACATATCTAGAAATGATCAATAAATAAGCAGCGCGTCTGCTTTCATCGTCGGGAAGTCTAAACGCAACGGGTTGTGACACGTTCAACTGATTGATAAGCTGTTTCTTTTCCTCGGCAGCTAAGCGCCCTTCCAGTTCAGTTGTTATCGATACAAGGGCTGACTGTGTTGACAAGAAATTCAAGAATGTTTTCAAATGGCTTTCTACATAATGAGGTTTTGCTCTCATCACTGCATCTTTTCTCTCTTGCAGCTTAACCCTTAGATTTTTCATATATGGAGCAAACATAGGCATAGTTCGTCAAAGCATTAAAGATTGAGGTTTATCTTAATGTCCGTTTTCATGAACTTATTGATCACACCCTCTAGCTCCTGTACTCCACGCTTGGTACGAGCTCCACTCGCGTCGCTTTGTGTCAAATGAAGTTCCCGATAGCAGCCTCTGCAAATCAGAGAGGACTCAACCAAGACCTCCTTCACACGCACTCTGTTCGAGATCCCACACGTCGGGCAAGAAACCTCAATCCACATCTGAGATATTGCGCCCATAAGATCAAATCCGCTCATTCCAGCTACCCTTCACGATATAATGCTCTTCACACTCTTTAGAACGTGCTCTTTATCTTTCTCGCCAAACTCCCTCGATGCAAATGTCCCACGCCATGAATCTACAAAACTTTCATTCGAGATTTCCTCAACAATGATTTCCAGCTTCCTTTCAATCAAGGATTTCTCTTCTATTAATTGACGTATTCTTTTCTCGATGTTCTTTGGCATTCCTTTTTTCCAAAGCAAAGTAGCAATATCCCTAGTATCGCTTGGTCGAGCTGAGGCAAGTTTCAGTACAAGATAATCAGTATAACTTGGAACATACATTTTGAACTTGTTTTCCCCGAATACAATGTCGGCCTTTTCACTTTCGTTAAAGAATTTCTCGTCAAGCTTCACGATGTCATCCTTCTCTCTTCCACGAACTTCCCCTTCCATTATATCCACACTAATTTTGACATTCTTGAGCTGAGTCAAAGGCTTAATCATTCTCAAATACGCATAACTCCCTCTTGCCTCGATTGTCTGCACGCTGAGGTATCTCGATAACCATTTCCTTATTGCTTCGATATTCCAATTATAGCCCGAGTGCTCAACCACAAAATCACAATCTCTCGTCGCTCTGTTGTAAGGAACATAAGCTCGCAAAGCATAGCCACCTATGAGAACAAGTTTTGGCTTCTCGAATCCATGAGATCTCTGTTCAAGGACCTGAATCACCCTTCCGATCTCTTCTTCTCTCTGCTGAACTATTTCAAGATACTTAGGCAAACTCGATCACCTTTTCGATAGCCTCGTCAATTGTTCTTCTCACAAACTTGTCTGGCAATCTTGTTCTATAGCTTGGAAAAACCTCTTTCTTCAATGCATCATTGAACTTCCTGAACGCATAACCTAATACTTGCCCTATCCTAGTATCTGAGCCAGGCAACCTGTTCCAGTAATAGTCTTTTGCAATCTTTTCCAAATCAATTCTCCTGCGGTTCTCGTAGATGGTGGCAAACGCATCAACAAAAGCCCATTTGCTTGCGCAGTCAATTATGTTCTCTTCCAATTTCTGGACGTTCAACTTTCCAACCTTAACATATTCCTGAACATCTCCTGAATAATAAGTTTCAACTTTCCAACCTTTTTTCTTCGAGAACCTTTCTAATGCCTTCCCATATGATCTGTCTTTAACATACAAAGTAACAACGTCACGATGCACAAAGGCATGATTCCAAAAAGATGCTGCGCTTTGGCCAATAACAACTTTGAAGTTCTTATCATTCTCTAAGAACTTCCAGACATCCTTTGCATCATCACCTATGTAATACCATCCCCATGCCACTTTTTCTACTGAGCCTTCTTTAGCCAACCTATTCAAATACTCTTTTGCATTTTCATCCAATGTCCTGGTAGTCCTAGTTCTAACTAAGCTACCTGAGTATTTTTCCCTCACTCTATTGTAAAACTCATCTAACATCTTAGTCACCTTTTATATCATTATGGCAATATCATCTATAATCACCTTTTCTTCCATAATGGCAAGATAATATACGTTGGCAATAATAGCAAGTATATAAACCTACCGATTGTGCCGTCTTCGTTTGAGCTGACTTGCGCCAGCTGTTCTATCCAACCACACTAATCAAGTTTATAAATTCAAACATCTTCTGGAACAAAATCATTTTCATGACGGATATTCAAGGGGGTTTTACTGAGAAAGATCTGCAAAATCTTCTCCCATACCTTATTCAATCTCTTCCTTTGCGTTCATCGAGTAGCGATATTCAACATTCGTCAAGCAGTAGTGATGTCACCAATTCACTCTGTCCCATAGAGAAAGGTTTTATCACCTTCGTCCTCGAAGAGAAAGCAAAATCTTTAAGTAGTCTTTTAGCAAACATATTTGCGCAGATAGAACATACAAAGAGCCTAGAAGCTGCATTACTCTCTTACCTCGACGCAAACATACTCAAAGTAGAAAACCACTTGCTTCAAATAGACTTTTGGCAGAATCATGGCCTTCATAAAGATGTCATGCCATTAAGAGCACAAATGCAGCAACAATTGTTTCAACTCGAACAAGAAAAAGTTCGTACGAGAGTTCAGCTGAACAATCAACAGCTACAATTGTCACGAGAAGCACGCTCACCAATCAAGGAGTTGAACGAGATCAAGATTCAACTCAAGATCTTTGCTCCAAAGAATGGAAGACCTCTATAAATACCTCAAACCAGTAATAGGGGATGCAGCTGACCTGCTTGCCTTAGAGAGAGAACTACAAATCAAGAGAGGGCAGATACTGCTCGATGTTCCAACGAAACAGGAATCAGAGAGAGAAATCAAAGTAGGGAAAGTTGCTCAAGGTGAGAGAGAGCTATACGACTTTGGCCTATCGCAAGACGAGCTCACCAATCATTGTTTGATAGCTGGAAGAACAGGAGCAGGTAAGACGAATACCTCCTTTCAAATCATTAGGTCACTCATTCAAAAACAAATTCCATTCATCATTTTTGATTGGAAGAAAACTCACAGAAATCTTCTCAGCATTTTCCCAGGCATCAAAGTCTTCACCGTCGGAAGACACATAAACCCATTTTACTTCAATCCGTTGATTCCTCCGCCTGGAATGAATCCGAAGAACTGGGCTCTTGCGCTAAGCCAAATATGGGAGGCAAGCTCTCTACTTGGACCAGGTGCATCCCACTTGCTGCTCCGCGCATTTGATTACTTGTACAAGAGCTTCGGCATTTTGGAAAATCCAGATTCAGAGATCTATCCGACGATGCACGATCTTCTTTCTTATCTGGAAAGCCTAGACCTAAAGAAATTCAGGGAAGCTCAATGGCTTTCGAGTGCAAAGAGAGCTATTCAGGGCATTTGTTACGGAGATGCAGGAAATGCGTTAAAAGTCAGAAAGCGCATTTCAGTCTATTACCTGCAAAAGCTCCTGAATCAAAACATCATCCTTGAGCTTGAGTCTTTAACACATTCAGCAAAAATCTTCTTCATCTATTCCTTACTGCTTTGGTTGCATCATTATAACCTTAACACAATGGAACGCGGCAAGTTAAAAAGAGCACTAATCATCGAAGAATGCCACCATCTCCTATCAAAGAGTTTTCGCAAAACAACCTCCACAGAGGATACCCTGGAGAATTTGTTAAGGGAGTCAAGAGAATTTGGCACTGCATTCATAATGCTGTTTCAAACAGTAAGCAATATTCCAAACACTGCATTGTCCAACATTCACACAATTATTTGCCACAACTTGGTTCATGACCTAGATCTAAATGCAATGGCTGGCATCTTACTCCTTGATCAAAGAGAAAAGAAATATATCTCTCAACTACAAGTTGGCCAAGCTATTGTTAAGCTCCAAAGCAGATATACGAGGCCATTTCTTGTTAATGTTCCATATTTTGAAATCATCAGAGACAGAATTCTTACTGATCAACAAATCAAACAACAACCACAAAGCTATTCTTCGTATTCTCAACCTAAATCTCCCACTGAAACAGATAAGCAAAGCAATTCTTCCTCTTCTTTTCCACATATAAATAAGGATGAGTTAGCTTTTCTTTTGTCTATTGTGGAGAGACCATTCTTGTCAACAGCCTCGCGCTACAAAGAACTCGGATTTTACGTCAACAAAGGAAACACCTTAAGAAAGAGATTACTTGAAATCCACGTAATCACTGAAGTGCCCATCCAACTTTCTCACAAGAAAACAATAAAGCTCTTTCATCTTTCTCCTATCGGAAAGTCCTTGCTCAAGAATTCTGGTTATGACTCAGACTACAAATTTGAAACTAAAGGCGGATTAGAGCATGCATTTTGGGTGCATCTTATCAAGAAAATATTTCAAGCTAAGAACTATGAACTAAGATCAGAGCAGGATGGAATCGATCTAATAGCAACTAAGAACGGAGAGAGAATTGCGATCGAGGTAGAAACAGGGAATAGCTATCCTACAAAGAACATCCTAAAATGTTTACAGCTTGGTTTCAATAAAATATTCTCAATAACAACCAATAAGCAAACCCATGCTGAAGTAAAACGTTTCATTACGTACTACAAACTGCAAGAAAAAGTAACTTTGTTGCTAACACAAGAACTATCAGAGAACTTAAACATCTCATGAAGCACCAGAGCAGACTTACTTCAGGTAGAACTCTATCAGAAACAATGGCGGCGGATTTTCCAGCCTGAATGTCAGTCTATAAAATCCTTCACTATCCCGCCTGCGACTGAGTACTAGCTCCTCCTCCATTTCGTAAAACTTTATCTTAGGCCTGATTTTTTCAACACTCTTCGCCGCCCAAGATAGTGGCTTTTCCTCAAACCTAATGACCCCTTCTAGTACATCTACACCCCTCTTGAAATGACCTGTGAGATATGATATAAAATCTGGATTTTGCGTTATCTCTCCCTTGAAAACATTGTTGTGAGAAAACATAGCCCACTCATTGTAGCCGATCGGTTGAAATCTTATTTCATAAACTGCCCAATCACCATGTTTTTCTTCCTCTCTTGGGTATATGCGCCTGGGGGATAATTCTTCATTTCTCAACTCGTCCTTCGACTTCATCTCGATCAAGTCTAAAGATGCCTCACTCGCGAGCAGCCCCCTAAATTCTTTCGCAGACTTCCTTTTCGGATTCTTGTTTACGCCTGACCAAATCACTTTTCGGCGCACATTACTCCCAATTATCGTATCCTCAAATTCAATCTTATCCACTCTAAAGAATTCATTCATAATTAGAGCCTGATAAATAACTAAGTTTTCCAAAGTCCTTTGTTTGCGTATGTCTAAATCCATCGAACCCAATTTCCTCTCAAGTTGACGCAACCGTTTCCTCATTCTTCTCAAATAATCGAACGGCAGCATCACAACAAATGTAAAATAGATGAGCCCGACAAGCAGATAAATCTTTCCTTTCTGATCCAATTCAAACAATGACCCAATTGCACTGAAAAACGGAATCAGGATCCCTATAACAATGGTTGCAAGGTATTTTTTCAGAAGTTCGATGAACCTTTCTTTTTTCGGCACTTTTCCCATAGGAAGAAGTTACTATTCGTACACACAACAATCAATTCTCCCATCCTTATACTCATCGACAAGAACTCCAAATTCACCCCTTACTGAACTTTTCTGAATCATCGACCCAACCACGATATGGTTAACCTTTCCTACAATCTCAATGCTAACACATTCTGAAGCACCAGAAAAAAATTCATCACTAAGAACAATCACTACTTATTCTCCGTCTGCTTTCTCATCAAATCCAGTTTTCACTTCTCATCAAACAAACTCAACATTCTCCATTCCCTTGAATCCAGGACCGCCCGTCAAGAAGACAAGATTTCTCCTAAGTGCCATTGCGTATCCTACACAATCAACAAATGACAGCTTTCGTTTTCAATTCTTGAATCCTAAGCTAACCCGTATGCCCTCAAAAAAGAAACGATCAACAAGAGCAATTCGAGTCAACAACTACTCAGCAATCTTTCTTGAAACACAAGGAATGAAACACTGGGAGCTCTACAACAAGGAAGGAAAAATATTTGCATTCACACCTACAAAGGAGGATGCCATCAGCAAGATTAGGCATGCACTAAAACAACACCAATAACCCCCTACACAGAACCGCTTCCTTCCTTCAATTTCTCCACCCATCGCTTGTCAAGGGCAAGTCGCTCACTTCGTTCGCTCTGAATCGTGAACGTTGCAGAGCTTCGCGATCCCCCTTGCTATCTCTTCAGCCCTGCAACTAAAGAATTTTGGTTCTCCCTCTTCCAACGCGCGAGATGAGTTTTCAAAAGCAAACACATCTTCCACTAGGGAACTTGCTGGACAAAACATGCGCCTTCACTTTGTTCAGTCACATGTTTTGACATCCTTGGGTAGCAGGATCACCAGCGTTCCCCCAAAATTCTTTTCACGACCCTTGACAAGCTCTCCCTTTTAGAAGGTCTCCTGCGGAAGCGGTATCGCCCGCACACAAATCAAGAAAGGAGACTGCTATGTCACAGAGGGATTTGTTCCACGACAGGATTTACTTGAACCAACTCGAAGTTGTCAAGAGGAAAGTTAGAGTCGGAGAGGATGCAAAACAATACCTTGGGAAAACGAGGGACTCTGAATTAACAGATTCTTAGAAGGATAGTCACGGAAGCAGTTCAATCCTTTAGTCAACCTGAAGGATTCGAATTTCGATGCATTTTTATACTTCTACATCCTTGCATGCCCATGCAAAAACATACGTGGTTCGAAACGATAAATTTGTACCGGAATACCATAGGTTTTTTCAGCTTACCCCAAAGCAACCCCGACATAACTCTCGCAGCAACAATCATCTTACCCATTGAGAAGCAAAATATACTGATATCCATTTACGAGGACTATGATCCTGACACCGGGGCATATCAGGCAATGTACTCGCGAGAATTCTTGCGTGGAACACTAGCCCGAAGCTATGCATCGAACATACGAAGACCCCTTGATAGAAAATGGAGTCTGAGTGCCTATCTCGACGATTTTCAAGACTTTCCACAATTCTTCAAAGAGAAACTCGTGATTAATCAATTAATCAAACTCTACTAAGACGGAAAAAGAGGTAATTGACCCTTCGATCCTCTTTTTGATCCAGCCAATTCTAACAACTCAAACTCTCCAAGATTCCTTAACAGTCTTCTTCCTATAGCACTGAAATCAAATTCACTCTTCGCATCATTCGCCAAATCAGATGTCACCAGAATCTGCATCCCTTCTGCAAGATCGCACAATCGAGATGCAATCGTTGGCCCTGGTCCGAAACTGGTTGAGTTATCTTGAATATTTGTGCCGGGCATGCAATGATGAATGCCAATATGAACTTCATTAACGTCGTCCACTGCATGTCTGTTGTTAAGCTGAAGATTTTCCCGCAACTCCAAAGAGAACCTACATGCACTGCGCGAATCTCTAAATCCTATTAGGGATGCATCTCCTTCCTGCCATATTAACTTTCCATCAAACAGCTTCAGCAATGGTGTGATTCTCGTGTTCAGAGCTTCGACGTCTGCTGCGGCTTCCAATGGGCTCTGAACTGACTTTGGGGAGAATTTTACCTTATCCACCTTCAGGAAAACGTTTTCTTCGATTTTTACAGTATCCCTAACTAATTTGTTTAGCTCAGAGAGTGTCTGTATGATAAAATCTCTGTCCATCTCTGTCTTTCTGAAAAGCTCAGTTGGTTGTCCAGTCTTTGTTAACAGAACGTTCTTTATAACATTGAATATCTGCTCTACCTTCATAAGTACTGCTTCTTCATCAAGGGAGGTGTCCTCTAACTTGGCTTTCTCTATCGCATCAATTGAAAGCCATCGATGGGATGCGAGCCGTCGAGCTCTCTCCTCGAAAGTTTTCTGTTCCCTCTGTCCTCTTGGATTGAGCGCTAATCCCTTCAGTGATAACAAATGTCTGGCCCAACTCGTGAAGTGCCAAAGGAGCTCGTGCGCGACTAACAATCTCTCGAAATCTTCCTTATACTTCTGTTCAAGACGAATTGAATCTCCTAACGCCTGAATCTTTTCTCCGTGCTTTCGCTTGAGTTCCACACTCTCAAGGCTCTGAAGGATTTTTGGCATTCTGCCATACAGATTAATCTTTTCTCGAATCTGCTCGTAGGCCTTTGCGCTCCAATCGAAAAACTCATTCCCTTTGGTTAGAATCGTATTCTTCGTTGATCCTGACTGACTAGAGGCCTTGTAGCTATGACAGAGGCCCAAATAAAAGTTACCGGACCAAATTCTGAGTTCATCATATGCATATTCATACGTTAGCTCTTCTGTTCTACACGTAGCAAGAGCAGTAATTCTTGAAGTGTCTCCGTCCACATTGATAATTTCTGCGTACATACTTGCATAACTCTCAACAACACCCCTTTCTAGTTCAGGTAAAATTCTTTTCCTATCATCATCCAACGCACCTCTGACTACTGAAAATTCCTTTCTGCCATCATCAAATTGTATCATCCCATATTTCGTTAATCCCATTAGATCAACTGCGTTATCTTGATTCCAGGCATAGTATTCACTCGGAGGGTGAACCGCAACCGGACCGAAGAAATTAGCCCTAGGAAATGCATAACATTTCCTTTTCAGTCTTACAAAATCATGTAGCAGGCAAACCAGAACCTTATTGGCAATGACACCCCCTAATCTGATGTCGGGTTTGAGCAAATTACGTAATGTCTGCAGGCAGATTGCGACGATCACATTCCACTGTTTAAAGTAATCATCATCTGTGTTGCCAGCTAAAGTGTTCTTGATTTTTATTTCCCCAAGTCGATATCTTCTTGTCCAGCAATTATCCTCAAGGGTATTGTAAGGTATTACAACTCCCTGTTGGCACAATCCATCAAGAACTCTGTTTATTTGAATCCTTGGTACCCAACTTAGTTTTTCGATAATCTGTTTATAGGTAACTCCCTCCTTCAAGATTTGATCATAGGGCTTCTCCTTTGCGTAATCAAAATCAAAGCTCTTTTCGATCAAACCCTCTATTTCATTCTTTACTCTCTGGATGTTCTGTCCACGAGGGCTTGGTAATGATTCCTTTTGAAATGATCGAAATTTCAGCAATCTATAATTCTCAATCCTCTTCAAGAGTGCGTCCAAGATTCCATTACCCGTCCTTGAACCAAAAGTTCTGCGTAGGTTCTCCTCAATTAAGGTGAATTGGATCGGACTTCTAAAATATGATTCAAGGATCTGCAAAGTCCGCGATGCCAGAATTGACATACACTCCAACTGTAGGCTCACAAACAAGAACTCTTTTTTTATGCTTTCCTCCCAACCCTCGTCCATGATTGCTTTGAATTGTTCTAGGAATTCCTCATTTCCATCTTTCTGCCATTCCGTTAGGTTAAGCTCGGGGAAACACATTGGGTAAAGATAAACTGAGCCAGTATCTGTGACATAGATTCTGATTTTGCATACACCATTATCATAAACCCCTTTGCACCGCAGCTCAGACAAATCAAAGAATACAGGCTCAGAGAGTGTCAACGATATGACCCCACGCTCCTCGGCAAGCGAGGGTACGAAGTAAACACTCCCGAATTGCGAGAGATAGTTTGCAAGGTCGTTTCCATTTATACCTGTGAATTCCTTTTTCAGTTGTACACAGATATGATCGGTTTCCAAGGGTCGACCTAGGCTGTCAATGAACTCATATAGGGACCTAGTTGCCTCTCTGAATTCAAAGTCGTCCAACTTGAAACGTGAATGAATTCGCTCAATCTTTAGCTTCCCTGATTCTTCGTACCTTTTGGCAAGCAAGAAGCAAAAACACTCAACTTTGACTTCCGAACCATATTTGCGACGTATCTCACCTAAGACGTGAGCGATGGAAGTTCCCTTCTGCACAGCATCATCTAGGATCGCTATGCTACTCCCTGGCCTGAGCCTCTCAGCCCCTACCATGTAATTCAGAGATTCAGGGTAGATTATCCTTTGAGACTTCGTGTCAAATGTCTCAAGCACGACGGCGCCTTTTCTCTGAACCGGCATTAGATAATCAGACTTTCCCAGCACTTTCTCCTCAAGAAACTTTTGACACTCTGGGAAGTAATATCTCAACCAACCTTTTTCTGTCAACATTTTATGACCCTCTCCGTTGAAAATAGACACTGTACAGTATACCCCGCACCACGGACAATGTCAATCTCTGAAGAATATTTTCAGAATCATCTCAAGGTTTCTCAACCGATTTCACCCCTACTTCCTCATCTAAATCTGTTGAAATTGTTAAACCCTTGAATTCCGTCGGATTCCTCCCTTAACCGATCAGCCCTTCGAATGACATCTACTGTTGCATTTCGAGAACAGCGCAAGGCCGCCTTCTGTCACCCTCTTCATCAAAATACTCTTCTCTTACCGAACTCCTTCACGATGCTGTACTTCTTTTTCTCATCATCCTTGTACATCTTCACTTCATTGAATGCTTTCAAGTAATAGTCCAGAAGTTTCCTTTCTGCTTTGTCCACAAACTCATTGTACAAGACATCATGCCCAACTTCCTGCCTTACTCTTGATTCAATCCCTTGTCTAACCCGAACAAGCTTTTCTATCTCAGCCTCCACCTGTCCAAGATCCTTGTTCACTGTCAATGCTTTCAAGAAATCATCCTGTGTCTTCTCCCACTCCTCGTATGATCTCTTCAAAAGCTCTAGCCTTTTCTCGACGTATGTTTGCCTCAACCTCACAAGTATGTTTTGCTTTTCCATGCTCTCACCTCCAACCAAGTTTTGCTCTAGCAATATCAAAGCAGAGCTCTTACTCGTAAGAGCGGAGCGGGAAGAATTCTGGCACCTTCTCGCAAGTTTCGTCAGAAACCGAAAAGCCAATATGCGTGCTTTCGTCTTGAGAAAGCAAAGCTTATGTGCTTTTCGAGCCTATCTATCCTTCGACGCGATTGCGGCGAATGAAACATGACTCTCACAGACAAAATTCTATTCTCACGATGGACAACTTGTATTCGAATCAAACTTCGAAAATCACCGTCGACAAAACTGTAAAAAACTCACTGTAAAAATTTAGGCAGGCTTAACGGAGGTGTCGGAACCTTTGGTTCTAACAATTACAGAATTAGTAAGAAAGCTAGATCCTGCTACTGGACAAACATTGCAGGAAAAACCAGATATGTTAAAGAATGGCGATGCAGCTATTATAAAAGTAAAACCATCTAAGCCATTAGTTATTGAAAAACAATCAGAAATTCCACATATGGCAAGATTCGCTATAAGAGATGCGGGAAATACAGTTGCAGCTGGAATGTGCATTGATTACACGAAGAAGCAGATGTAATCCTGTTTGTTCATTCTCAGCTGGAGACAGAAACAGCCACACGAGCAAATTGCCTCTGTAACAAGTTGTAGAAGCAATTTGCGAGAGCCCGCCGAGCAAATGCTATTGCTGTAGCAGTTCAGGTAAGCAACTTGCGAGGAAGAATTTTCTTACGGGGTTTTCGAACGCAGTTCTGACTTGTGGTTGTCAGTGCAGATAGGAATTCTCTAATCCTTTGAAATGCCCTTCCATCGTTCTCCCATAGAGAGCCTCTTCTGGTCTTTATCCATCAAATTGCTCACCGCAAGAATCTGCCTAGTGAGACTCGATCCTGCACGATCGTCGTAGGACACTTCACATTCTCGAGTAGACGATTGAGGACACACCTTTTTTTCAGTCATGATGCGTGTGATTCAAGCTGGAGCACACAGAATATTTTGAGGAAAACTATCTAGCTTCTGCATTTCTTTTTCATCTCCAATTCCTTCGGCTCTAGTAACCAGTCTGTATCCTAACGGCTTCAACACAGAGAACCCTTCCTTGAGTAGTTCTTTACTGTGAAATTCTATGATCATCAACGGAAGGCAGCGCTTGATGAGATTCAGAGCGCCTTTCAAGCAATCGATTTCCGCTCCCTCAATATCAATTTTTAGCAGTGATGGCAAAGGTATTTCATTCTGAGATACATACTTGTCAAGAGGAACAACTGTGCATATTTGAGCTTTCTCTCCATTTTTTGCTGTTGAATACATGCTTGTCATTCCAGTGTTTCCGATTGGCAGCTCAAGGATTTGGTCTTCACTCCCCAAGCCCACATTATGTATCACCACATTATTGAAGCCATTTGCTACAATTGTCTTCTTAAGAAATTCGGTTGTTGAAGGTAAGATCTCGAAAGCGTGAATTTCACCTGTGCTGTTAAGGTAATGTGCAAAGAGCACTAGTGTATAACCGATATGTGCTCCGATGTCATAGATTACATCGTTTGGCTTCACATATTGACGAGCCAATTCGGCAATCCATGGTTCGTCAATTCCAAAGTACATCCTAGGGGAAATGTCAAAAGAAATAAAGAGATATCTCCCTTTGATAGGACCAAAGGGAATGCGGTGAACACTAGGTGTTTGTCCAAAAAAGAGGGACCCAGCCCGCCTCACGAAAGCTTTGAGAGGTTCTAGTCTAGATGACACGATTGAACGCCGTTTTTTCTTATGAGAAGACCAACTAATTGTGACTCACTACTGCATTACGTCACAAAGTACTGAACCCTTTTCGGAAAAACAACCACCCACTTCTACAACCATCCTTTAGTTGTTTCCAAGCCCTCTGGGAATCAAAAGGCCCTGGGCGCCGAGCTGCTCGGACGACAACACCCAAGGCCTTTTGGTTATGAATCTTCAGCAATGAACTACATACGGCCGAAGGCCGGCCCTCAACTGACTAATTTTCACCTTACATTCCATAGTTTGTCTTAAGATAGTAAACCAAAGGTCCAAGACTTGCACACCCTTCAGTGTAATAGAAAATATATGAATTGTAATTGCGAGCTACTTCAATATAGTCATGGAGCTGTGGGTCTTGCGATCCTTCAGCCACATTATAACCGAGAAACGCTATTATTGACTTGCCAGAAAGCGAATCGCGGACAGCTGCCAGAAAACCATTGAGTTGAGATGCCGTATAGTCGTATTCATACGGCATGACGATGTCAACATTGGTAAACCATGATTTGTTACTTATCACTGTCGTCTTATCCCATTCTGCAGTGGCCAGCAGCTTTCCAGTATGCCCGTGAACTATGCTCGCTACTGAATCGATTTGAGCTTTCGTTATGTTGTATCCATCGCCGCCTGACAACCCGTCGTCTACCCAGAAAACATTGGCCCCATAACTCGAGCAATAGTCTACACGATTTCTCACCACAGTCCAATTGTTGTTTGCTATTTCGCTCCTTACTAATCGAGCGACTCGGTAGACATAACCTTCACTGACTGCAGCGTCTAAGAATTGATGGTAGGTGTTTTCATAGGCGTAAAGGAAAATCCCTTTGAATCCCGCTTCTTCCGGCCCATACGCCAATATTGAATCCACGTTGTCTCCTAAGGTAGTGGTCTCAAAGATTCCGAATGACGGATTAGGTGGGAGGAGAGGGCGTATCTTAGAGAAAGACGGATCATCAAGTTGCTGCTTGCCGTCTGTAGGTGCAACACCAGGGTTGTCGGTGCACCCATAAAAAGCAGTCGCTGCAATCAGGGATCCGAGTAATATACTGGTAAGAAGCCTTTTGATAGATATTGTTTTCATAAAAGCCTCTGCAGAGTTTTGTTTTTTAAGAAATAGTTTTTTAGTATTCCGTTGCAAACAAAAAGGAGATGCTCTGTTGTGGAGATCTCATGAGGTGAGTAGCCTCGAATTTTCGTTTGCGCTTCAAAGGGATGGTGTTCCCGCACCATCCCTATTTTTTTGCTGGTCTATCTAATCCTCGTCTTGTTTCTCCTCACATTGAAAGATTTTGATTTCCTCTATCATTCAATCGCATGACAGATACCGTTGTTTACAGAAAGTCCAGACGCACTCCAACCGGTTTTCGCCAAGATTATCTCTGAGGCCCAGCCAAGCTTATCTATTGACTTGCTTACAGTGCAGGTAGGCTTCCCTGTGAGCGGTGTTGCCACCTAGCTCACGAGTAATATACTCTTCGCAGAAAACAGCTACAATAGCAAGAATTTGCTATAGGCATCGAGAATTCTCATGAGGGAGAAACTAAAGCAGGAATAGACTAGGGAGGATTTGCTTTTAGACAAGGTGTTTTCTTAGAGCCTTCATAACAGCAGTGCTACGGTTGTGAACATGTAGCTTATCATAAATATGCCTCAGATGAGACACCACAGTGTGATAGCTGATGCCAAGTTCCTCTGCAATTCTCTGCGTTCTTAAACCCTCAACTACCAACCTGAGAACGTACCTTTCTTGTCTGGTGAGATCTTGCTTCAGGTTCAGCGGTAGGTCGAAAATCAGCTCGTCCTGATTGTGGTCACTGCTTGGGATCGCGTCATAGTGTTTCCCAGTTTGATTAACTGAAAGCGACCGAAGGTAAGGTTTCGGGATTGCGCTACTAAAAAAAGTTCGACCGGCAATCACTGTTTCGATTGCACGGACCAACTCTTTCGGGCTCGAGCTCTTCAGCACATATCCTGACGCGCCAGCGCGTATCGATTCCTCAACAAATGCTCTTTCATCATACACCGTGAACATTAGGACTCTTGTGCCTGGTATCTCGCGAACTATCTTCTTTGTAACCTCTAGCCCATTCATCTTGGGCAGACGCAGATCCAAGAGAATGACATCTGGAAGTAACTTTCTAGCTTTTTCAAACGCTTCTGCGCCGTCAAGGGCTTGCCCTACAACACTAATGTGCTGTTTCGCCCGCAGGTAATCTCGTACACCTCTAAGTGTGACGGGGTGGTCATCTGCGAGAAGTACCCGGATTCTCCTCTTTCTCTCCATACTACTAGCCTTGAATTGCTGCTTGTTTTGTGTCGACAGGGTTTCATCCAATATTTATTGATCCTGAATCTCAAATGCATTTTTCCTCTTGCAAATGCAGAGTAGAGAGGTTTAACATGCTGGATCAAACGTATCTGGACGCTCACAAAGGCGCAATACCGTAAACTCGGTATTTTTGATAACAGTATGATTTTCCCCTCTTCAGGATTACCTCAACTGCGCACCCCAATTGACAGAAAAAGGTCTATGCGGTCAGAGTGACTTTGAATCTGACTTCGAGGAACGATGAGACTCCAGCGTTATCGGAAGGATTAGACGGGAGAAGTGATGGTTACGTGGGCTCTAGAACATCTATTAATGAAGTTTCTTGCTCTTTCTGCGTAACTGTCTTTTATGAGCTTTGTCCTTTTAGCCTTGCATGATGTCAGATTTTGCAGTCACGCAATATGATAATAGATGTTTAGAATTATCGTCGCAGTTGGCTCAATTAGATGAGGATCCAAAGATAATTCTGGGAGCCCAGATCTCACAAGTCCGCACCAAAAAGCATGGAGACGCCGTATCTGCAAGATCTTCTCCGCGCGCCCCAGTTCTACCCAGTCTCCTGTCAAGGACGAACATTTCTCAAGCATCTACTAATCGCGGAAAAGATTCTCCTTGACCGACCATTCTCTGGAATATATATTTCAGACATCTATGTCATGACCTCGCGACATTCAAACGACCAGTCCACTTAGGGATTTGTAGATACAGCCAACTGGCTTGCTCCACAAGCTGAACAAGCGCTATTGAAAGTCTTCAAATTGACAATTATCTGCACACGGAGACATTGACGTGAGAAGCAGTCTGAAAGCGCTCGAGACTCTCCAAACCAAGTTCCTCGCCGGAACAGAGGAAATACGAAAATCAGAACTTGAAGCTCTGGGAGTCAATGTTCAGGAGCAAGTATTAGAATTCAAAAACTTGAGGTTGGAAAAACAATGGATCTTCGCGTATTACACTATCTCGCTGATAGATGAGAAAAAAGACCTTGATGGTATTCCCTTGTCTGAGCACAACAGACTTTTCAACAAGCTTCTCTCACTCTGGGAAGACGGAAAAAGAACGATAACCGATGAAGAAATGAGGGAATTGAAAATTCGTACTCCTTTAGATCCGATCTGCATAAGAAATTTCGAGCTAAGCAGATTCAGAATATTGACAATTCCTTATGGCCTTTACAACATTAGCTTGATTGATAGAAACAAAGATCCTGAAGGCAAATGGACAGATGAAGCGAGCGATGTCCAGAAAGTCGTAGACGAAATTGAAACATTTGGTTCATCTGCTAAATCCTTGACAACTGAAAGGGCTCTCGAGGCAGAGCTTTACAAGCATCTTAAACAAAAGTTTCACACTGTTCAGCGGCAGGTCTACATAGGAGGAGCAAAAGCTCTACAAATAGATATTGACATTGGAGATGGTAAAATCGGCGTTGAATTGAAGCTGGCCAGCAAGATTGTTAAATCAACTGAGAAACAAAGACTTATTGGTCAAATGCATGATTACACAACCAAGCGATACAAACCCGAGAACTTTGTCTTGGTAGTTGCCGGTCACAGAGAATTGAGAGATGAGATAACTTTGAGAGAGATTCGAGACCTGGTTCAACAGAGATCAAAATTCTGTTTCCTCGAGGTCGCGTCATACATCAGGGAACTGAGAGCAGTTGCCAGCAGAAGAAACGACTCTTGAGGATTTGTCGACCAACGAACTACACCTGTCCTTCCACCTTTTGGACCTCACTGTTTCAATTCATTCTTCCAACTCTCCTCATCCAGGCCCCCAAGATTCAGCACATGGTGAAAAAACAGTGCAGGAACTGAATGCATAATACCCTACTTTGTCACTGGCTGAGAGGCCGTCTTCCTGTCTATCAGACCACCAATCAGGATTTCCTTGATACGTAATGTTTCTCACCCACCCCACGCACTTTAGCTCATTTCCAAAGTACTTGTAGAACTCTATTCTGTAGCTCTTGTTTATGTCTAATTTCACTGAAGCATATCCTCCATTGGAGAATGTATTGCCAAATTCCATTCTCTTTCTTGTGCTCTCCTCAAATATCGCCACGTATATTACCAAGCCCCTTCCATTCTCGCAAAGAACCCTGAAGACAATGTACTTGTAATTGGCTTTGTCGGTCGGAGTTGACCCATCATTCGATGTAACTGTCTCACTCTTCTTGCTGCACTCGTTGAAAAGAGAAAAAACCATCAGGACACAAACTAACTTCACGAAGTTCTTCATGACTCCTCCGTCTCTAAAATCTTATTACAATTCCCAAATCAATTGCTCCTAACACCTTTACTTCTTTCCATTCTATCTCTGCCAGGTTATAAGAAGCACCTCCTGCAAACACGAACCCAAAAGCTCCATTGCCGAGGAAGATCTCTAATCCAAGTAAAGCAGTTGGTCCATACAATGCCTTTTGCCCTTTCGTGTATCGTGTTGAACTGGCTAAGTATTCTGTTGTTTCATTGTACTCTCCTCCGAGCATTCCAAACTGAACATCAAGGAAAAACCTTGTAGCTGATTTCTTCATCAAATAGACTTTTGCTCCCCCGCTTGCCATAAACATGTCCTTAGCATTACTGTACACCTTAGACAGAGGGAAATATCCGCCACCTGCATGAAGTGCCATGTACTCACTAATGTCACCCTGAACACATAAACCAAACCCACCAAATGAATTTCCATACCCGATTGAGATGTGAGTGCTGTACTCTGTCTTTGCTTCTTGCGATTGTGAGGCTGATGTTAAAAGGAGTAGACAGGACAATGAAAGAAGAGCTGCTCGCTTCATGAAGATCATAGCACTTCCCTGTTCAGGTTTAGTTATGAGCACTTCTCTGACTGCTATGAGTTTCTATAAGGTAGATTTACTATAAACAATAGTCAATGCTATGAACTATAAATGATACTATCTCCAATGTCACTCCAAAATAGGCTATACTTTCACAAAAAAATGGAGCAAGACATTGGAAACAGCAAAGAAATTAGGCAGGAGAATAAAGCAGCTTAGACAGGCAAAGGAATTTACTCAAGCAGAGCTCGCAGAGGAGACAGGCTTGAGCAACAATTTTATTGCTTTGCTGGAGAGGGGAAGAACAACGCCTTCATTGAAAACATTAGAAGCAATTGCTGGTGCACTTGACGTTGAGATAGCGGAGTTATTCAGATTTCAGGTAACTTCTTCAGGAAAGAAGGATCGGAAGGAATTAGCTATTCAGAAATTGCTACGAAAAAGAAAACCTTCTCAGCTCAGAGTGCTGCTTGAGATTGAGAAACTTATTGAAAAGATGGCAAGATAGCTCGCTGGAAAACGTGGTCTTGATAGACAGTTAACTAACAAGTGATAATGCGAGGAATCAAAGCATCTTGTATACTTCTTCCAAAGCCTTACCAACAAACTCTTTTAATTCGGATTTACGCACGTAGGCTCGCAAAGGCAAAAAAGCCACGGGCAGACGCTTCACCCTGTCAGCGATCCTGATGGTGTCAAGCGTTTCGGGGTTTCTCGAGTCGTATATATAGATCGATTCAGTTCCAAGCGGCGCTTCTGGATTGATTCCCCTTCGTAAATCAAGATACGGACTGTCGAATGTGATTTCATCGAGGAGTTTTGCTCCACTATTATTTCTAATTACCGCGATTGACGCTCGGCTAAACCCAATATCTTCTAATTCATGATCATCTTTTGTCTTCCATTCCTCTACTGATTTTTCCAAACGCTTTTTGTAGTCATCTACCAGATGTCTGCGCAACATTCCAGCTTCACCCTTTCTCTCAGCGACATGATCTCGATTATAAGCTAGGGTCATCCCGTGCTTTCGTAGTGCAATTTCCTCCCAGTCGTCCCCAAGTCTCTTAGTTTTTTCATCTGCAGATACCTTCCACTCTCTCGATTCACCCAGAAGTGTGTATTCATCAAATCCCAAGAACATTTCCAGGAAGCCGTCCGGGTTGGATTTGGGATTAGGCAAGTTCTTCTTCTCTAGAGTTCTGACAAGGAGCTCTTCCGTTTTTAGTTCAAATGCGCGTACATCTTTGTTATAATAACATGTTTCATACATCTGGTATCGCGACATCAACAAATGCTCAAATGCGGGCAAGCTATTCCTATTAAGGCACTGAATAAGGTTTACACCGTCGACCACAAAAAAGGTGTTCTCAACAAACCTGTCTATGTCTAAAAGACCATATTCTGGCAACCCAGCGTGATGCGAATCCCTGCTAATATAGTCAATCGCGTCTGCGTCATATGGACCACTAATAATCGAACGCATTGCTCCCAGCCAAACGTATCTTGGCTCCTTATATTTTCTGTAGTCCGGCCTAACCAACCATGATAGCATTCCAGGATCGACCTCTTCATCAAATTTTCCGTTTGGGCTACGATGAACTTTAGAAAGAACACCTGTAAATTTCTTGTCAATAATCAGCGCGGAAAGATATTCGTGATTGATTTCTTCGTCTCGAAAATATCTCGCGTACGCTTGGTCAAGAGAGTGACTGTGCGGACCATGGCCGACATCATGTAGCAGCCCTGCTAGTCTAAAAATCTCTTCCACATATTCGACCGGATAAGTCTCATTGCCCAGCGCGTCATCGGTAGTGTCAATCTTCGCTGGCTGCATTAAGTCCTTGACATGCCCATACCACTTGCGCGCCATCTTACCAGCCAAATGCATCACTCCCAAAGCATGAGCAAATCGCGAATGTTCCAGTCCGGGGAAAACTGTGTAGGCGACTTGAGTTTGTTTAATTCTTCTGAGCCGTTGCAGCCACTCATTCTGTAAAATATCATGCTCGGCCGAAACCCTTAGTTCGCTTTTCTCTTCTTTTGTTATCGGAATGTATGAATGAATGGGATCTCTTATTAGTCTGATCCCAAAGTTTGGGTTAAAAGAGGAGTAACTCAAAGGATATTGCCCAAGGGGAACTGTGGTAGGAGTAATATCTTCGATCAATATGGCTTCAGTTCATCTAGAAGCTTAAGATACTTTTCAACTTTCTTCTGACTCGTTGCAAAATAGCCGGCAATCTGCCTTGGATCCTCTTCAGACAATAGAGAACGTACAAACGCAACCGAAGCCATTGAATCAAGAGTTGTCGCATCTTCGTTTACTAATCGATTCAACAACTCTCGGGATTTACCTTCCAACTCTTTGCCTTCAGATTTACCTTTCTCGGTTAGAACATAGCTGTTTCTAGTCATTGTGTCGACAATTATTTCGCCGGATTCAAGCTCGGAAAGATCATAGTCCAGTTTTGCAGAGTAGGGAAGTGCTCTAGTTCCGCTTGCAGGTATGAATTCGTATTTCTCGCTTAACATTCCTAGGTTTTGACAAATGCACACTATATCTTGAAGTAAGCGCGCACTTCGCACTCGCCGAACAGTTGCAAAAATGTCCTTTAACTCCCAGTTCTCTTCCATTTTGCTTTGACCTCCTAAGAAGGTGACGCTAATTTACCAGCAAACCATTGTTTTTAAAATTTTCTCATCCTCAATCAGTAGTGATCCTCCCCGTAAACAATCATACGATAACACGTGAAGACTTGTTGTGACAGGTAACAGAAGAATTCTGGTGGCCACGCCGACCGTCGGCGGCCTGAGTTTACGGGAATTCTCCATTTGTATCAAGTGCACTTCCCCTCATCCTTTTCTCGGTGACCCCTCTCTTGCGTTTTTCCAATCTAACAATTCCAAGACCCTAAGTCAAATATTTTAAAGTGATTTATCTTCAAAACGGTGTAATCCATTGAGGAATATGCTAGTATTTACACACACCCATAAAGATGCCACCCGTTTTCGCTTTTTAACAACGATTCGGCCTATCTCTCTCGACGTCTAGGCACAGATGAACTAAAATCTTCTTCGGACAAAGTTCAATCCATACCTGTGCATTCAACAGGGTGAAGCTCTATGTATGAATGGATTGAGACCTCTTGATGTTTTGTGCTTATGACAAGAGTTCGCTCCGCGGGCTTAAGTCGCAAAATGTTCTCGCCAAATGGTCCTTTCTGATTCAGGGTTGGGATGCGCGAGATTGGGCTCTGTTACTAGTTGAAACGAGTCCGAATCAAGGAAATGCCTCTTTGCAGTTTCGTCTGTGATGTGGCTTCAAAGTAAGGTCCATATTCCCTAACTAACTCGGCAAAGAGATGGTCCAGCACACTTGCATAGTCACTCCGCAGTTTTATTTCTATTTCGGCAAACAACTCTGCTTTTCCCCGTATGTCAAACACAACCCGGTCAAAACTCATTTTTCCAATTTTGTCCCCTTCGTTGATCAGGTCGTACTCCATCCGAAAATTGTCTAGTTCAAGTACACTTTTCAGTCCTATTTTGTTGAATACTGTCGAACAGATCGAGAGATCGTAGCGGTCGAATTTTGGAATTGATGCTTTGTCAACTTGAAAAAAACGACCGACAAATGTAAGCACCGAGTCAATCGAACCAGCAGTTGCCGGGCCATTGACCTCCGAAACCTGCAGTATCTTCACGCCAATTGCTGTGAAACCTCGCAGAGTCAATAAGACCTCTTGAGTCATAAGATCAAGGCGGACCCTCAAATATACTCCTCTGTGGTAGAGACCTGTGTTGTTGGTATCAAAATACACATCATGGAATCTTGCCTCTATTCCATGGAGAAACTTGAACGGTCCAAACCTTCCTTCCTTCTGGAGAATTGAAAATACGTCTTCTTCTTGACCTGTGGAGATTGCTAGTTTTGACTCAACTTCAAGTTCCATGATACAATAAGGGATATAGTGATCGTAAGTATCTAAGCACATTCAAGAAAATCAAACAACTACAATCCTCGTCAGCCTCTCAGCCGTCTGTATCAAGCAAACTTATGGAAACACCCCACTCTGTACTTTCGTTATCGCTCGCACTGAACATGGTTCTACGGCTTCTCTTTTTCAGGCAGCTTACACACAATCAAAGTTGTAACGCCAAATCTTGAAATTCTCATGAAGACTCGACGTTTTGCCTTTCCTGCCATTCTAGAAACCTTTTATGCTCCTCTCTAAACCGCTTCTTAGTTCTTCGCCTATGTTTCCATCGGGCATACCAACCCGCGCGTTTTGCGTCATCTTCCAAGATTTCCTGAAGTTCTCGAATTACACTAAAGATATAGGTTGACATCATCCACTTCTCGAAATTCGGTTTGGAGCCCGAAAAAGCCATGTGAATGTCTGCAAGCTTGTTGGCCATTTCTTCCGCAGTCTCATCGTTAGCAAAAAAGCTTGCAATCCGTTGTTGGATTGATACTGGAAGAAAATCTCGGTCAACGCGTTCGATCAATTCCTTTTTGCCTAGTTCCTCATAATAATATGCAAGGATTTTCTCCCGGCTTCCTTCTAACGTCTCAATGAGTTTAGCGAAGCCTTCAAGCTTTTTCTGAAAGAGCCAGTTGTTCCTCTGAAATCGTGCTGCCGCATACGAAGCGACCAGGCCCCCGATGGCCCCATAAATGAATGGAAGTAAGGATTCAAGCATTTGATATGATTGCTTACTTCGTTTTCTTTCGAGGTGTTACTCTAACTTTCTCTTTCTCCCATGTCGCGGGATTCTTTCGCATTGCCTGTTCCTTGGAGATAATTTTGCCTGTCTTGGAGTCTCGATAAATTGTTCTCTTTTGCATGTTACCTCCTTAAATCATGGTCTTTGAACTGAGACCTCTCGCTAAACTTGGTTCTCCCTAGCATCTTTTCCCGATGTCGTTAAGTGACCACCGATATCCTCACAAAAACGGACTCTCAACTGCTCATTCGACTCATTCCATTTACGTGTTGATTGTTTGATCTTCCAATGTCGTATCAACGTCGTGATATGTTTGAAATTTTGCAGGTGTATCTGGGAACTCAACTAGGAAGACGCCAATATCGTTCTTCAAAGCTATTTCGAATTCTCCCACTTTGCTCATCAATTCCAACACAAGCCCAGAATTAGCTAATGTTTCAAATTCTTCATCAGCCATTGTGACCAAGCTATGGAGGTATTGACGAAAAGGATAGCTCACATAATTTGCTCGCCCACTGAAGAATATTGCGTATTTGGAGTTCCACTTGTTCGTTTCACGTAGCAGCTTTACAATGTCGGCCTTTTTGATCCTCCCTAGCTCAAGCTCTTTCATGAAATCACTCAACCAGAAGTACAATTGCGGATAATGCTCAAGGCGTTTCTCCAACAATTTCTCTGTATAGGTGGTTTGTAACTCCGTGCGAACTTTTTTTAATTCGGTATTCGTGATCCGAACAGACGTGTACAGGGATGCACAGACCGAAACTATAACACCACCAAGAGCAATTAACGCACCAATGATTTCGTTTGTCATGACACCCTTCAATCACATTTTTCATAGGATTTACACCGTGCTTGTCATTGACTCACTTACTGATTCATCTTGCCTTAGTGCCCACAGCAACAGCTCTTTACAAACTGTCCATTTGCTCTGTCCCTGCATCTGCTAGCGCCCGAATCCCAATACACATTTCCACTGCCACATCCCTCGCATGGAGATGTTGATTTCTCACACGAGAACAGTGCCGAGAGAGAAATTGTAACAAGAATAACAGTGAGCAGAATGTAGAGGTAATCAAACCATCTGCTTCTAATCTTTTTCATTCGAGAATCCGCTCCTGGATTGTTTCAAGGAGACCAAAGACCCGTAGCCTCTCATAGAATTCCGAAGGGAAATTAACCTGCCGAACTCACAGTTTCGGCGGTTTGCAGACTAGGCAAGGTTGATACTTCTTCGAAGCCTCACAAAGACTCATCGGAGTTTTGCTCCTGCTAAGATAGATACAATCAGCTTTATGGTACTTGTTGCCTGTTTCAGTCACGTACACGGTCACATCTCCGCAGGGATTTATCATGAGCACAGCAAGTATAAGTACGCCCAAAGCAAAAGCAACGAGAGTGACGAGTATAACCCTGCTTCCAACTTTTCCGAAATGCCCACGAAGAAAAGTGATGATTCTCTTCCAGTTGATCCAGACTACACATCCTAAAACAATCGCGCTCGCAGCTATCACCAAGATGCCAATCGGGCTTCGGGCAAAACGAATAACTTCCTCCCAGTTGCTCCAAACTGTGTAACCTCCGGCGAGGATGCTCCCAATCGCAGCAAGTGGTTTGACTCCCCCACGTCCATGCAACTTGCTAAGGATCTTTCCCGTGGTTATCCGTGATTCCTTCACCTCTGCTCCGACCTTCTATCCTGTCTCTCTTTCCTGAATTACTGTTACCCTCTTTGTTCCCATGTTAATATTAAGCTGGCAACACATTTCTACCCTGACTTCCGGCGACCGCCGCTGGTTGCCAGCTTCTGCTTACTTTTGACAAGTACCGGCTTCCTCTTTCGCCTTGCACTGGTTGCACAATTCGCCGGTTGTTGGCTTCGTGTAGCTCACGTCGTAATCTGTGGTTGGCCAATTCGTACAATTGCTGCACCAATGCCAGGTGTCGCTTCCCCTTTTCTTTCGATAGGTAGTCATTATCGTGCTCCTTTGATTATGTTAGATTCACAAAGTTTGATTGACCCGCAATTTGCGCAAGAGATGGTCTGTCTCTCACCCTATAGTATATCATCGCGGTCATCCTCCGTGCTGCCAACAATATTTTGATCCAGGCCTTGCTTTCCTTTTGCACTGTGTCCCTTTCTTGGTTATTGCTTGACATCTTCCAGAATAGGCCTTTTCTTTCACCGACGGGATCCTGGACTGAACTGCTTCTTGTTTTCCTTGCATCACAGGCGGCTTGCAGACAGAACAAGGTGAATATCTTTCAACAGCCTCAGAAAGTTTCATTGGGATCATGCTCTTGCTTAAATACCTGCAACCTTCCTTGTGATACTTTGCACCTGTTCTCGTGACATACACAGTAACATCCTGTGATTCCCTTTTTGTTCGAGCAACTGACTCTACACGTGGAATCAGAATCAGAAGAAACAGCAGATAAACGACTCCTTGTTTCATAAACACCCTCGCGACTTTATTTCTTCAAGAGTTCAATTTTTGCTTTCATCACAGCATCAACAAAAGCGTTTATCTTTCCTTCCCCCAGCCTGCTTACATCTAATGTTATTTCTTCTCTCATTGACTTAAACGAGAGGGTGTGTTCTTTGTGAAACCAGAATCCAATCACGAACACTGATCCAACCAGAACAACAATCCTTCCTATGCTGCTTGACATATCAAGTGCAAACCAACCTGCGACCGCCAGGACCAAGCCAACAACTAGAAGAGCCATAGATCTTTCTGCTCCTTTGCTGACTGAGTCTAGAGATTCAAGCCCAATACTGAGTAAACCTTTGAACATTATGCCACGGTCAACTTCCTGTATAAGCCTCTTGTTTCTCAGCACTAGCTTAGTTGATTCATGCTCAAGTCTCGAGATTTCTTTTTCATCTTCAAACAACGTTACCTGCATGATGCTAGTCATCTCCAAAATTGTTAGTAGATGCCCATTACCACGGCTGTTATTAGGAGAAACAAGACATAGAGTAAGGGGAAGTAACGACGTCCGATTCTCTCGAATTTCAATGCCTTCGTTTCTTTCTTCATTTGCACAAACCTGTAGACAATAACAATCCAAACCATGCCCAAGAATACAAAGAAATAGCTCACCATCATGATCAAATCAAATGTCACGAGGTAATCCACTTCAGGCAATTCACTAGATAGAGAAATATGGAAAGCAATCATACTCAGCATAGCAGTTACCCCAATAGCTGCCTGAGTCTCAAAACTTGAACTTCCTATGAAAAACACCATCATCGACACAGCTACTATCACAAAGAGTGGAAACATTACCTTCACCAAGAAAGGTGTCATTAGCCTTTTTGCTTGAATCGACGCACGCACCTGAGAGAACGACGCCTGTGATCCTTCCCTCACCTCTGTTTCAAAGTTCTTGAGTTCCCATCCGTTCAGTTCGAGACCTTCACGTAGGCCCACTGACTCTGTATCTATTGCATAAACCAGCTCATCCATTGAATACTCATAGTCTTCAACCAAGACCTCAATCAGCTGTACGTCGAAAGGAAACTGCTTCAGATCAAGCTTGGTCCGGAAGTTTCCCCTTAACTGAACTGATAGTCTTTCAAAATCTTGATCCTTCCATCTTTCTCTAAACACCTCATGCGTCTCCAGCGCATTGATTATCTGATAGTCCTCTGCGCCTGTTTTGCCTTTCCAAGAGAACCACAAATAGAACTCTCCCTTGAATGTGTTTGCTTTGGTATTAATCTCGTCTATATATTGGAGCCGTATCCCAACGTACACTGTGTCAGGGCCACTGGAAGCACAAAGACAGGTCGGCAATAGCAACACAACGAGAACCGCAGACCCTATTACCTTCGCAGGATTACATCCCTCTCGCATCAAACTCTTCACCCTTACTATTCCGCTTCAGGAATTAGAAATCGCTTTTGAATCCACAACCCATAGTGCAGACTGCTATCTAATGAACAGCATTTTCTTGCTCTCTGCGAATTCCCCAACCTGCAATCGGCACAAGTAAACCGCACTTGCCATAACCTCGCCTTCGGCATTTCTACCCATCCCCTCTCTCAGAATGCATTTACCTTCCTGAAAACAATAGGTTTATGGTTTCTTCTTTTTCGTGCTTATTTCTTTGCCCTCTTCTTTCAGCCTGATCTTCGCCTTGGCTTCCTTGACTTCATAAATTATCCCGAGAATATCATGCCAAAACTTCGAGCCAAAGCTCAATGCAACTCCTGTCACAAAGATCCCTGTAAGAGTGAAGAACCAGTAGAAAATCCAGATTCCTTTTTCTCCGTTGAAGCTCAAATTCTTGAAGTAGGCTTGGTTGAGGGGACTTAGTTCTTGAATCGTGTCTAGATTGCTCTGATAAAACACCACGTTTTCCCATCCAACCACCTCGCCTGGTTCACCTGAAACAATCATTTGAATCGCATCTGCTTTTAGAAACAGTGCAAGCACTACACCAACAACAATATTCCGAGCTAGTATCTTCTTCTCTCTTTTCTTTTCTTTGTCTGCAGCATCTTCTTCATCAACTGAAGTTCTTGTCCTGAGAACAGGATTTCTCAGCTTGATGAAGTCATTGATCTTTTCCACAACCAAAGAGAGAATCAGAAATGCACTCGCAACACCTGCCAGTCTCTCAATTATGATGTCCATGGCAGCTCCTTTCTTTTTCTCGTCCTAATACACTCCGACAATTATCATTTCATAAGGAAGATTCTCTTTCAATGCCTCTGGTTTTGCATCCTGAACTCTTGCCCATACTTCCTCAAGGTTTATCCGGGGAATTCCAAGAACATGTAAGGTATCACCGTCTCTTTTCCCCTTGACTTTGTTCTCTGGTTCAGAGTCCTTGACAAACACCATTCTCACTTCTTCTGCCAAGAGCTTTCCCTTCAATGAGAGAACATTCGCATACACAAATCTCCCATCTTCAACTTCATCTTGCCTCTCATCAACCAGCTCCATGACAAACTCAACATAGTTATATCCTATTTGCTTTGTTATGATTGTTGTGGTGCGCTTCTTCCCATCATAAATGATCTCAAATTTTTTCTTGTTGAACTGCGTAAATGCTGTCTCTGCATCCTTTGCTTCGTATCCCGGAATCACTTTCAAAGAGTTAAGAAGATTAATGTTTTCGATTTGAGTAATCGGATGAATCTCAAATGCGTGAGCAGGATTAGTGTCTTTCGGCTTGGCAACAGTTTTCCCTTGCACTTGCTTGCTTTTACCAGCATGCTCACACCATAATCTCCAAGCTCCTGTGATTTTTATCGTTTTAGCTGTTCCCTCGACAGAATGAACTAGATCCATTGCTGGTTTTTCTTCTCTTGCGTTCATGATTTCTGCGACCATTGGCAAACCAGCTTCTTTTGCCCTTCCTGCAATATGGAGATCCCCATCCAGTGAACCTTTGCTTATTGATTTAGCTCTCTCGCCTGCGTGATCAACGATGAAGCTTATGTCCATAGTAACTTTGTTCATATACTTCTGAATGAACGAGTTCTTAAGCGTTATCTGCGTCTGAGAAAGACAGAGGAAAGGAACAACGAACAGCAGTACAACATTGACACGCAGAAATCCCCTGCCATTCCTTTGCTTCCTGGCAAAGAATGTTATCATGACTTTAGCCTTGAGTGTTTTTGGAAATTCAGTTACTGAATAGCTGCCCAGTTCTGTATTCGGACAAGAACGAGACGAAGAAGCTGATTAAATGCGCTTCCATAAGAGCCAACTTCAGGGGGAGGAGAAACAGAGCATTTTGGTCTGGCACGGTCCCGGAAGGAGAACGAATACGCGCAAATACCAACGAAAGCATAGGTAATTCGCAAACAAATGTCAATACCTCTTGGACCTTGATTTCCTGTCTCTGCATTCAATCAACCTTCTCAAAAGTTTGCGTCGTGTTCACTTCATCTACATGAACAAAAGCCTTAAATACCTCTGAGCTGTTTGCTGATGAATGCCGTTCACCATCCACACTGTAAGTTCAAATCGCTACAGGCCCTCGACTGCAGATCCTGCTCAGAATACTCTATACGGACCCTCGAGAGAATATCCAGTAGAGGAATGGTTACTTGACTACTTCTTCATTGAAAAGAACAAGAGCCCTGTTCTGAGAACTGTAGCTTGCATGCTTCCACTTGGGTACGAACATGCTTACGAAAGATTTGGAGACAAACTATTCAGAGAAGGACCAATTGACAAGGTAAGAGCCTGGGGCATCCAGTTTATGTATGCTTTCTTAAGATTTTGCCCTGATTACGAGAGAATAAGAAATGGGCTAACAAAGACACAAAACGAAAAAAGACAATTCAACTTGGAAGCAGTCGCATTCGAACTACCCGGCTATTTCATGATTGCTTCAAATGAACATCCCCTAATAGCATACTCTCCAAGCAAGAAAAAATTCATCTATGATTACTGGCTAGATGAAGAACAAGCGATATACTACATACAGCAACTTCAGAAGTGAGAGCACCAACACTTTTTGTATAGGATTCTGCATCAAGTCATTGACAACTCTCGAAGCTTAGCTTGGTTCAATACCGTGGCCCCAAGGTAGGCGGACGCTCACAAAGGCGCAATACCGTAAACTCGGTATATTTAGAAAAGCAGACATTTGACAGAGTGAGCGTTATCTTGCTTGCGAGAGGGGGCATTTCTCTTTACACTATGCTATGGCAACAACCTACAGGAAACGTATACTGCAGCTGAAGAACAAGCCGATCTCCCCAATATTGAATGGTTCTCTGTCAAGATTGACCTGAAAGCCAGCTATGTCGTAATGCTACCAGCAGGAGATGAACAAGAAGCAGTCTATGAAGCATACAACAGAACGATTCCTGTCAATCAACTGTATGAAGTAGAAAAAGATGCGGTAAGAATTACTAAAATGAAAGTGAACTAATTGGAAGGAATGAATAGCCATGAAAGTCCTTTACTTTTTCCTTTACTGTCTATTCTTCGTGAGCTTACCGTCCAGCCATGCTCTTTCACAGGGAGGCATCACACTATCTTACGACAAACTCATTGAGGGCATCAACTTTTTCTCCAAGTCGGCCGTCTACATATCAACGCCAGAGGGTGGCGGCACGGGCACGCTTACTACTATTCCGTTTTCTGACACAGCCAAAACAGGTGAAACTTTCCTCGTCACGGCGCTACACGTTCTCGACAAGAGAGATTCTACTGGGAAAAAGATCGGGCGTTTTGATACGGTTAGTGTCTCTCTTAATCTATCTAAGGGGACAAAGGAATCGCGTAAATATTCATTACTCCTTTGGTCAGATAAGCTCGACATTGCGATACTTTATCCGATTGAATTTTTCAGGTCGTTCAGTGAATACGACGTTACATCACCACCACTCGAAATGGTCGCCAGTTTTCAGGAACTAAGAAAAGGACAGACAGCTTTTCTTGCGGGTTATCCATATGGGGTGGGAACTGAAGGTAAGACGTTGAATCCTGTCACCCAGAGTGGAATTATTGCATATGTGGATAGCACACATTCACTAGTCCTGATTGATATACCCGTAAACCATGGCAACAGCGGATGTCCTGTCTATGCTGTTACAGACAAGGGTGAAGCGAAGCTACTTGGCATTGTGTTTGAGTATCAACCAAGTAAACAAGATTATGTTTACAGTATAGTGTTGAAGAAAATGGTTCCCGTGAACACGTCTCTTGGACGTGTGGTGACCATTCGGTCAGCTTTATCTGAACTGTATAGGTTGCGACACTGAGTACAGACATCAAACAACTTGAACTACAATGAAGGACGAAGAAAATGTCACACGCAAAGTGGACGAAGAGATATTCGGCTCATGGCAAAAAGTTTTCTACAACGATTTTTATTTCAGAACAAATCAACGACACGTTTATTTCAACATTCGCCTGGCAAGACACGAGTTCTACAATAAGACCAGCGACCTTCGTCGGCAAGACGGTTGATCAAGTGCTACAAGAAGCCTCCGACTTCCTGAGAAACCAATTTGACCCCGAAATAGTAGTTACAGAACAGCAATAGTCACCATTCTTCTGCAGATATACATCGTTAAGCGTTACACTTCGCATATCCTCTCAACGGGAACTCATCATGTATGAAGTATATAATCCCGCACAAGTCATTTCACGAACTCAACATTCTCCAGATCTTTGAACTCTTTATCCCCGGTTAGAAATCTTGCATCGTTGTTTCGTGCGATAACATATCCCAAGCAGTCTGCCATCGCCAATTTCCTTTCCTTCTCTCTTAACTTGAATTTGCTTCCTTCGATGATGTCCTTGACGTCGAAATCAATGACGAATTTTTGACAACTTCTAACAACAGAATTAGCCAACTCTAATCCATCTTCTCTTAGCAGCTTGTAATGAACCTCGAACAGGTTCACCTTCGAGGTTATAAACTTGGCACCCTTGTATTTCTCATAGTTTTTGTTCCCCTTCACAATTTCAATTATGGCGTAGCTGTCGAGATAAAAGACTTCCATTTACATCCCATATAGTTCCTTTCTTATCTCATCCTTCAGTTGTTGGCCAGATTTCTTTATTCTACCTCTAGCGAGGCCAAATACTTCATCAAAAAGATTTGTCATTGGAACCAGCAACACCTTCACTTCCTGATTCAGGCCAAGTCGTGACTTTCTCAAATCACTCATTGTTAGTCTGATTGCGGCAGAGTTCCCCCATTGTTTTATTTTTCCCCGTACTTCGATCATCTTTCATCAACTATTATACAGTATCACCACTATTTAAACCTTTCGCTTTGGTCATACACCACGTAGATTCTTCCACGTCTTGTTACACTCCTCAGCTTCTTCCTTGCAATCCAATTGTAGATCGTCTGCACTGGCAGCTTCCTCATCTTCGCATATACTTTCGGCCAAACAAGCTTGACACCATTTTCTTCTAGCTTGCTGAGGTCACAATTCAGTCTCACTAGCTCAAATTCCTCTGATTTCGAAATATGCCTTGAATGCACTTCAGTCAAAACGAGTGGGTCGAATTCTACCATCGCGGCTCAATTCCGGTTGACATTGCCCGATGGAAATTCACTGACCGGCCCACTGCGAGCGGTGTCAATACTTTCATCATTACA
>Ga0315289_10001323_pt1 | contig 38482 bp, 14 predicted proteins | sample YL17G11_40_MG_FD_203452 | JGI IMG/M metagenome (GOLD analysis project Ga0315289, IMG submission 203452) | Sediment microbial communities from Yellowstone Lake, YNP, Wyoming, USA - YL17G11_40 | ecosystem: Environmental > Aquatic > Freshwater > Lake > Sediment | place: USA: Wyoming | collected... | reverse complement strand
GGCAGAGGTGCAGTCAAAGTGAGCTGCGGATAGACAATCGAAAAATCTACTTCGGATGTATCGGCCACGGAATGGTCAGACTCCACAATCCTGATGCGCCCATGCGTCGTGGGTTCACCCGCAACCGTCCAGACAAGCGAATCGCCGGATGACATTCCGACAGTCTCCCAAGGGTCGCTGGCACCGCCACGACTAAGAAAAACTTCCACCAATCCCGCTGCATCGGTGCGTGTCCATCGAATCACCCGTTCTTCTCCCATCGGCCAAACTTCGCCGCCCACAGGATAAAGTAACGACAGCGATGGCTCCAAAATCCGAAGGCCACCTTCTGTCGTGTCGCCGAGCAAAGGATTGCCTGTCGCAATAATTCTCACTCGCGCAACACTGGCGCGTGGCCCCGTGACCACCCACACGAGCGAATCTCCCAGAACATTTGGCGCAATCGGTTCCCATGCGCCCGGCCATTCCCGCACCAACTCCACATTCACTCCACCAGCGTAACCCAACCGACTCCAGCGAATTGAAACGGATTCGCCCGCAACGAGGGTATCTCCCGCGTGCGGCGTCAACAGACTCAACGCCGGATTCAGAATATTGAATTCGCCACTTTCGTCCGACACCGTCGGGTTGCTCTCGAGTTTCACCCGAACGCGCGCTTCATTGGCAGATTCACCGGAAATCGTCCAAGCGAAACTATCCTGAAAAATGCCGTTGGCTATGGGCTCCCATTGATCATTGCGATGCAAATCAATCGTCACTTCTCCCGATGCAAAATGACGCTGCCAAGAAATGGCACAAACGCCACCGACAAAGAAAGTATCTCCAGCCACTGGCGTCGTCGCCATAATCTGAGGCTCACCGATGACTATGTCGTCATGAAGTGTATCACTTATTTCACCACGCCCCTCCAAGAAAATGCGAATCCGATTATGGTCTCCCTCGGAGCCGCTGACAATCCAAAGCACACTATCCGCTTCAATCCCGCTGCCGATGACTTCCCACTCGCCGCCGGGGAAGTTGTGATTCAGCTCGACTTGAACAAGTCCTGAAGCAACAAATCGGCTCCAAGAAATCCACACCGACTCGCCCATAAGTAGCGTGTCTCCCGGCAGAGGTGCAGTCAAAGTGAGCTGCGGATAGACAATCGAAAAATCTACTTCGGATGTATCGGCCACGGAATGGTCAGACTCCACAATCCTGATGCGCCCATGCGTCGTGGGTTCACCCGCAACCGCCCAAACAAGCGAATCGCCGGATGACATTCCGGCAGTCTCCCAAGGACCATTGGCACCGCCACGACTGAGAAAAACTTCCACCAGTTCTGCCGCATCCGTGCGCACCCATCGAATCGTTTGTGCATCGCCCACTGCCCATATTTCCCCACCCTCGGGGTAGAGTAGTGCCAGCGATGGCTCCAGAATCGCAAGACCGTGCTCCGTTGTGTCACCAATGTCAGGATTGTTCGTTGCCACGATTCTCATTCGGGCATCGCTGGCACGAGGCCCCATGACCACCCATGCCAGCGAATCCCCAAAAACATCCTCTGCAATTGTCTCCCACACTCCCGGCCACTCCCGCACCAACTCAACATTCACCTCGCCGGCGTAACCCAACCGACTCCAACCAATCGAAACGGATTCGCCAGCGAGCAATGTATCTCCCGCGTGCGGCGTCAGCAGACTCAACGCCGGATTCAGAATATTGAATTCGCCACTTTCGTCCGACACCGTTGGATGGCTTTCGAGTTTCACCCGCACGCGCGCTTCATTGGCAGATTCACCGGAAATCGTCCAAGCGAAACTATCCTGAAGAATGCCGTTGGCGATGGGCTCCCATTGGTCTCCGCGATACAGCTCAAGCGAAACCGGCCCCGATGCAAAATGCCGCTGCCAGGAAACATTGCAGGCGGAACCCACGAAGAAGGTATCGCCCGCTATCGGCGCCGTGACTTCAATCGCAGGCTCGCCGATAACTATATCGCCGCCTAATGTATCTCCAATCTCGGGACGATCCTCCAAGAAAAGACGCAAACGATTATGTTCTCCGCGCGATCCCGCAACGATCCAGAGTGCACTATCCGCGTCAATCCCGCTGGCGACGACTTCCCACTCGCCGCCGGGGAAGTTGTGATTGAGTTCGACTTGAACAAGTCCTGAAGCAACAAATCGGCTCCAAGAAATCCACACCGGCTCGCCCACAAGCAGCGTGTCTCCCGGAAGAGGTGCAGTCAAAGTGAGCTGCGGATAGACAATCGAAAAATCCATTTCGGATGTGTCGGCCGCTGAATAATCATGCTCCACAATCTTGATGCGGCTATGCGTCGTCGGGGTGCCTGCAACCGTCCAGACAAGCGAATCGCCGGATGACATTCCGACAGTCTCCCAAGGGTCGCTGGCACTGGAGCGGCTCAGAAAGGCTTCCACTGCGCCTGCCGCATCCGTGCGCACCCATCGAATCACTTGCACTTCGCCCATCGCCCAAACTTCGCCGCCCACAGGATAAAGTAGCGAAAGCAATGGCTCCAGAATCCGAAGACCGCCCTCCATTGTGTCGCCGAGCAAAGGATTGCCTGTCGCAACAATTCTCACTCGCGCAGAGCCAGTACGCGGCCCCGTGACCACCCACACGAGCGAATCTCCCAGAACATTTGTCGCAATCGGTTCCCATGTGCCCGGCCACTCCCGGGCCAGCTCGACATTCACTCCACCGGCGTAACCCAACCGACTCCAACGAATCAAGCATGTTTCACCAACAACCAGACTATCCCCAAGTTGCGGCTCACGCAAAGAGAGCACAGGATTCAGAATGGCGAAGTGGTCACTCTCATCCGCCACCGTCGGATCGCTCTCAAGTTGAACCCGCACGCGCGCTTCATTGGCAGATTCACCGGAAATCGTCCAAGCGAAACTATCCTGAAGAATGCCGTTGGCGATGGGCTCCCATTGATCATTGCGATACAAATCAATCGCCACTTCTCCCGATGCAAAATGCCGCTGCCAGGAAACATTGCAAGTGGAACCCACAAAGAAGGTGTCGCCCTCCATCGGCGCCGTTACTTCAATCGCCGGTTCGCCAATGAGAAAATCTCCGTCGAGCGTGTCCCCGATCTCTGTGCGGCTCTCCATGAAAATACGAATCCGATTGCGTTCTCCCTCCGGCCCTGTGACAGTCCATGCAATACTGTCACCTTCAACGCCGCCGGAGATGCTCTCCCAATCACCGCTGGGAAAATCGCGGGCAAGCTCCACTCGAATCGGCCCCAAAGCCTCCAGCCGATTCCATCGAACCGTGAGCGAGTCGCCGACGATGAGAGTCTCGCCCGAAGCCGGAGAGGTTAATGTGAGTTGCGGATAGACGATCGAAAAATCCGCTTGAGATGAATCGCCGATGGGGTAATCGCTTGCCATGATTTTGACTCGCGCATGCAGAGTCGGGACGCTGCTGACCGTCCATTCAAAGCTATCGCCCAGAACTGCCGCGGCAAGCTGCGTCCATTCGCCTGCAGGATAAGATGAATTCAAGTGAATGTGGACAGAGCCGTCATAATCCTGTCGCTGCCATGAAATCACTTTGCGGTTGCCGATACCCCATACTTCTCCACCATCAGGCGATACGAGCGTCAGACTTGGTGAAATGATGCGTAGTGCTTCAACTTCGTCTTGCATCTCAGGATAGAGAAGTGACCGGATGCGGAAAGCAGCATTGACACTCGTTGGCCCTGTGACAGTCCATAATAGCGAATCGCCTGCAACTTGCGCGAGTGTTTCCCAAGGACCCGAGGGGTAAGTGCGATTGAGTTCGACTCGAATTGCACCATCCACCAAGATGCGTTCCCAGCGCAGCGTGCAGACTTCAGCGACGACAAGCACGCTGCTGCGCGCAGGGTGCGTTAACGCAAGTACTGGTTGCACGATGTGAATTGTCGGTGGAGAAGTCGCTTGTGTCGGCGGACCGGAGGTTGCTCTCACTTGCACCACTGCCGCCTGAGTCTCGGGTCCGGTTACGAGCCACGCAAAGGAGTCTGCACTAACTACCGTGGCGAGAGTCTCAAAATTATCTAATGTGCCGCTGCGATCGAGGCGAACTTCGATTGCCCCGCTAACCGCCTGCCTCGTCCACCGAATTCGCATTGGACGGCCGATGCCATAAGTCTCGTTCCCCTGCGGCGAGATGAGGGTCAACTGAGGCACCAAGATTGCATGATTGGCGGCACTCGTGACCACAAGACTCGGCACATCATGGTGGGAAATCTTGATTCTTGCACGGCTGGTCGTGTCTCCGGCAATCCCCCAGACAAGGGAATCACTGAAGGAAGAGCCAAGATTCTCCCAAGGGCCGCTTGCTCCGTTGCGGCTGAGGAAAACATCCACCTGGCCCGGTGCGTTGACACGCGTCCATCGAATGGTCGTCGCGGCACCAACCGGCCACACTTCGCCGCCCGTCGGCGCGTTGAGAATCAGCGAAGGCTGAACGATGGCCACCCCTCCGTCGGTCGTATCGCCCCAGCTTGAGTTCACACCCGAGAGCACTCGAACGCGAGCCGCCGAAGCGGTCGGGCTGGTCACCGTCCATAGATAAGAGTTGCCGTATTGATTGTACGCAATCGCTTCCCATCCGCCGCTGGGCCAATTGCGTTTCACATAGACATGCACCTTTCCCGTGACGCCAATCCGCGCCCATGAAATCTCGCATTGTGAACCGACAAGGAGCGTGTCGCCCGCGACGGGGTTTTTCAATATCAACGCCGCATTGTAAATTCCAAAATTGTTGTCGCTGACATCGGTAAACATCGGATTGGACAACAGCGTCACACGCGCGCGTGCGGCGAGCGTTGGCGTTCCGGTCACCGTCCACACAAAACTATCGGCGGAAACGCTGCCGACGATTGTCTCCCAGGCTCCGCTGGGGTAATTGCGATTCAACGCGACGGAAACCGGCCCTGAAGCATTCACACGCTGCCACCGAAATAGGGTGCTCTGACCAACAACAAGCGTATCGCCACCGTTGGGAGTTGTCACCCAAAGACCCGCGACGGTGATGCTGAAATTCGCCTGCGAAGTATCACCAATTTCCGGACGACTGACGAGTGAAAGACGGATGCGGTTTGACGAATTTTCAGGCGGGGGGACAAGCCAATTAAACGAGTTGCTCGTCACGGTGTCCGTCAACATTTCCCATGTGCCACTCGGCCAATTGCGGTTCACTTCCACGCGCACAGCTCCCGATGCGGCGAGGCGGCTCCACTGAATACTGTACGGATAGCCAATCGAGAGAGCTTCCCCGCCGTTCGGCTGAATAATGTCCAGTCGTGGGGCGACAATCGAGAAGTTCGCCGAAGTGTCGGCCAAGAATCCATCCGTGGAAACAATTTTTATGCGCGCCGTGCGTGTCGTATCCGATTGAACAAGCAAAGTGAAACTCTCCCCTAAGAGTCCTTGCGCCAAGGGCGTCCAAGCACCCGTTGGATAATTGGCATTCAGGTAAACTGTAATTGGCCCATCATAGTCCGTGCGCTCCCATCGGATTTCCTCGAAATTGCCGAGTCCAAAGACTTCCCCGCCATTCGGTCGCAAAAGCACAAGCTGCGGCCAAATAATTCTCAAACAATCACTCACGACTTCCGCATAGGAGTTATAATCCGAGCGAATACGAAGCCGGGCGTTCACAGTAGTAGGGCCGGTAATTGTCCAGACCAGACTGTCCGCGGCAACATGCGACGCAAGTGTCTCCCAATTTCCTGTCGGCCAATTTCGGTTGAGATCAACATTCACACCGGGAAGAAGATGAGCGCGCTGCCAACGAATCGTTGTGCTGCGCCCGACTTCGCAAGTCGTGGGGGCTTCCGGCGAGAGAAGCACAAGCTCCGGGTAAACGATGGGAATGTCGGCATCCGTGGTATCGCCAATCCAAGGTAGCGAGAGTGATTTCACACGGAACCGCGCATTCGATGTCGCGGGCTGGCTGACGAGCCAAATGAGACTGTCCGCCGCTGTTTCCGTGAGCGTTATCCAAGGGCCTGACGGATAATCGCGGCAAATCTCGACACGCACAATTCCAGGAACGGCCGCATTCCGCTGCCACTTGATCAAACCCATGTTCCCAACGGCCAAGGTGTCGCCGGAAATCGGCGCCGTCAATTGCAGCGAAGGATAGAGAATAGAGAATGACGCCGGAGAAACGGCCGAGACCGCGCTGTTCACCGACGACTCAACTTTGACTCGACACGCACTCGATGACAGACCTGAAACAATCCAAGTGAGCGAATCCGCCGCGAGATTATTCGCCAGTGCCTCCCATGCACCGGATGGATAATTCCGGTTGAGTCGAACATGAACGGCACTGACATCGCGGCGCGTCCAACGAATCGTTACCGTATTCGTGACGGCCCAGATTTCCCCTCCGAGAGGACTCAACAGAGTAATCCCCGGGTCAATAATTTGGAGATCGGCGTTGCAGGTATCTCCTATGGTGGGATTTGAATTCAGGAAGACACGCACGCGAGCATGCGCAGTTGTTGGCTCACTGATTGTCCACGCGTAGCTATCGCCGGCCGCGGTTGTCGAGAGATTTTCCCACGGCCCCGAGGGATAGTTGCGATTCAATTGAACCGTCACATTGCCATCGGCATAGTAGCGACTCCAGCGAATCGTTCGCGTCGAGTCCACGATCCAGACTTCCGGCCCCGCGGGTGCCGTAATCGTCAAAGATGGCGCGGCAATCGTGAAGTTTGCGTTGGAAGTATCTGCGACATTCGAATTCGCAGTCAGGAAAATTCGCACACGATTGGCGTTGCCTGTCGTGCCCGTCACAAGATAGCCGAAGCTGCTGCCGGATGCCGTGGTCGTCAGCGTCTCCCATGTTCCGCTCGGATAGCTGCGGCAAAGTCTCACGGTTACATTACCTGAAGCCACGCGCCGCGACCAACTCACTGTATCTGTTCGCCCGAGAATCCAGGTCTCACCCCCGTTCGGCGACGACAAAGTTAAGGTCGGAATCCAAATGCGGAAATCACTGTTGCAGGTGTCCCCGACGGTGGGACTCGCCGTGAGGTAAACTCGAATGCGAGCCTTGTCTGTTTCGTTGCCGCTTACAGTCCAAGCAAAGGAACTCCCGGAGGCGGTGGTGGTTAGATTTTCCCATGCTCCAGAAGGATAATTCCGATTGAGCGCGACTGTCACATTGCCCGAGACATAATAGCGCGTCCATGTAATCGTGACCGCAGACCCAACGGCCAAGGTTTCGGCGCCGACAGGATAGGTCAGCGTCAAGCTCGGCAGTACAATCGAGAAATTGGCATCGGATATGTCGGAAATCGTCGGATCACTCGTGAGAAAAACTTTCATTCTGGCCGTGCTTGTGGCGGAACCACTCACCGTCCAAGCAAAGGAACTTCCGGAGGCCGTGGTGGTCAGGTTCTCCCAAGTTCCGGAAGGGTAGTTTCGATTGAGCGCGACTGTCACATTGCCCGAGACATAATAGCGCGTCCAGGTAATTGTCACTGAAGAGCCGACGGTCAGAGTCTCGCCGCCGACAGGATAAGTCAGCGTCAGGCTCGGAGTTACAATCGAAAAATTCGCATTGGAGATGTCGGAAATGGTCGGATTGCTCGTCAAGAAAACTTTCACCCTCGCCGCGCTGGTCACTGAGCCGCTGACGGTCCAAGCGAAGGAGTTCCCTGACGCGGTCGTCGTCAGATTTTCCCATGCGCCCGTTGGGTAGTTCCGATTCAGTGAGACGGTCGCATTTCCTGAAGCGCTTTGGCGTGTCCATGTGATTGTCGCTTGAGTGCCGGTTATCCAGGTTTCTCCGCCGTTGGGAGATGTTACCGTCACGCTCTGAGTGACTTGTCCGATTCGGAAGTTGGCATTCGATTCGTCAAAAATTGTCCCTTGCGCGGCGGAGACGACCTTGACGCGTGCGCTATCCGTGAGCGGCTCGGTTACGGTCCATTCGAACGGGCTATTCGTGTCATTGACGCAAATGAGATTCCACTCGCCAATGGGATAAGCGCGATTCAAATAGAGATTGAACGCGCCAAAGATATTGGTACTCTGCCAGCTAATATTTTGAACTGTCCCGGGAGGCCACACCTCGCCACCATTCGGGGCGACCAAGACCAACGAAGGATTGAGAATCGTGAAGCTCGCGTTGGAAACATCCGTAACTTCCGGATAGGTGATGCTTGTCACGCGCACACGCACATTGGTACTTCCGGGTCCATTCACCGTGCGCACCAAACTGTCACCGGCGATATTCGTACCCAAAAGCTCCCAAGTGCCGCTTGGCCAGTTCCGATTCAATTCGACTTTCACCGTCGAGGTAAGGCTTTGGCGCGTCCAACATATTGGACGCAGCTCCCCCGGCGTCCAGACTTCTCCGCCATTTGGACTCGTTATCGTCAGTCCTGGACTCGAAATCGTAAAGGAGGCATTGGAAGTATCCCCATCGCTGGGATAAGATGAGAAATAGACGCGAATGCGCGCATTGGAAGTCGCCGGCGAGGTCACGGACCAGCTAAAGGACAGAGCTGAAGTGGTTGCAAGTGTCTCCCACGAACTGGACGGATAGGTGCGATTGAGTTGAATCACGACCGAAGTCGAAGTTCCCACGCGCGACCAGGAAATCGTTTGAGTGGTTCCATAGACCCAATTTTCGCCTCCGTTGGGAGTGAGAATCGTAATCTGGCGCGTCACTATGGAGAAATCGGTGTTCGACTCGTCATAGACAGTTGGATTGGAAATCGAAGTGATACGGACGCGCGCCTTGGTCGTTGTGGGGCTGGTGGGAGTCCAGCTTTGACTTCCATCATTGGGTGTCGAGGCGAAGAGTGTCTCCCAGTCACCACTCGGATAGTCGCGATTCAACTCGATACGCACATCGCCCGTGATGCCGCCCGAACTCCAGGTAATCGTCGAACTGATTCCTACACCCCACACTTCGCCGCCGGTTGGCGAAGTAACCAGAATGCTCGACCCACCAGTAGCGACTTCCCACATCCCACGCCCGTGCGTTGCGGCACGCAGGGTGCCCGCCGTCGGATGAAGAGCCAGATCGTCCACGACGACATTGGGCAATCCCAACGAGAAACTTGACCAATTGGCTCCGCCGTCTGTCGAACGATAGACGCCCAAATCGGAACCGGCATAGAGCGTGTTCGGACTGACGCCGTCAATGACAATGACATTGACCGGCTGATCCGGCAGTCCCGTGCTTGAATTCGCCCAACTCGATCCGCCGTTCGTGCTCTTGTAGACATGACCGGAACCATAACCTGAAACGGAGACAAAAACGGTGTTGGCATTCGTCGGGTGCACGGCAACCCGAGTGACATAGCGATCGGGCAGTCCCGCGGAAATATCGGTCCATGAGCCGCCGGTGTTTGTCGTTTTGAAGACCTTGCCGTCGCCTTCGGAGCCTGCGTAGATTGTGCTCGGCGCTGAAGGAGCGACGGCCAGAGTGCTGATATAAAAGTAGAGGTCCGACGAAATGGCGTTCCAATTTGTTCCGCTGTTTGTCGTGCGATAGACTTTGCTTGTTGCCGTGTACAAGACTTCACGATTGGTGGGGTCCATGACGACAGGGGTCACCCATGCGCCATAGCCCGAAATCCCGCTTTGTATCGCCGACCAAGAAGTGCCGCCATTGGTGCTCCTGTAGTGAGAGCCCATTTGAGTCTCGGCATACACGATGTCGGGGTAAGCATAATCCACCACACAGTAGCCGCCATCCCCGCCCATCACTTCCGACCATGACGGCGAGCCCGTGTATTTGTCGGTCCCATTGTCCTGCGTGCCACCATAGCACTCGGAAGGTCGTTGAACCGAGTTGCCCATCGCATAGAATTGGAAAGTCACAAGGCCGTTATTCAGTGCCGACCAACTCGTGCCCGAGTCGGTGGAACGAAAAAGCCCTCCATCGGTTCCGGCAAAAACCGTGTTGAAATTCGAAGGATGAAATGCGAAAGCATGATGATCAGCATGCGCGTATTGGCTGTGCCCGGGAGGATAGTTCCAATAAGTGATGTGCGACCAATTGGTGCCGCCGTCCGTGGACTTGTAGAGGTCAATTCCCGCGGCATAGACAGTATTTGAATTCGTCGGATGAACGGCCAGGACATTGTTATACCATCCTTGCCCGCCATAAAAATTCGGCGTGCTTGCCCGCAGACTCCACGATGCTCCGCCGTTCGTCGTGCGATAGATTCCCAGAAGTCCCGCGTCACTCGAAATCGTCTTCGATATGCCCACATAGACGGTCGTTGGAGATGATTCGGAAATTGCCAAAGCTTGCCGCCCCTGCGTGTTGGAAGCGGGCAATCCATTGGTCAATTTTGTCCAAACTGTGCCGCCATTCGTGGATTTATAAACGCCGTTGTCGGCCGTGCCCCACGGATACCCGGCGACGCAATACAGCACCTGAGTCGAATCCGGGTGCATTATGAGGTCTTTGATGTCGAGGCCAGTCAGATAATTGCCCCAGCTCGTGCCTCCATTGGTTGTCTTATAGATGCCGCCGTAAGACCCGTTGCGACCGGTCGCGGCGTAGATGGTGTTTGGATTCGTCGGGTCAATGACAATCTTGTTGACCGCGCGATATTGACTGAGAGTCCAATTCAGACCGGTGGTGTTCCATGTCGCGCCGCCGTCCGTGGACTTCAGCACTCCCGCGCCATAGACCGCGTCTATGTTGAAAGAGCCTTCACCGCTTCCAATGTAGATGATACTCGGGTTCGAGGGATGGATGGCGATTGCGCCGACGGCGAGCGATGGAAGATTATCGCCCAAAGCGACCCAGTTTGCCCCACCGTCGGTTGTTTTCCAAACACCTCCGGAGGCCGCACCAACATACATCGTGTTCGGACTGCTGGGAACAATCGCGATACAAAGAAGTCGCCCTGCGAGATTCGTGGGGCCGATCTGCTGCCAAGCCGGATCATCCAGCGTTCCGCGCTCTCCTTCGGCTTGCTTCTTGGCTTCCCATGCTTGCCAGCGCAGCCCCACGGGAATCTGGCCCGTCGGATAAGCGCGCTGTCCCCAGAACCAATGGAACCGCTGATACGGTTTCCATCCCATTCCTTTGCCCGGGGATTCGCTGGTGAAAACGGTGCGATAAAGCGAGTCAATCGCGAGAAAATCCTCGGGCGCAGCATCGTCTTGTGCCGCGTGCAAGCTGATGCATAGGAAAGCAAGGCAGATTGCAAGACAAGTGAAACGAAAGGAGGAGAGGAAGGGACCTATGTCGGGCTCTAATCTCATCGTTTTCAAGCGCTTTACCGTCGTTATCAAATCCAAAACATCGAATCAACACTCTCTCTATGGCAAGCTTCGGGCCATTAGGGGGCCACCGCAATGAGTTCCCTTCTGCAGAATTATCAAAGCATTGAAATCCCCGCACCTCGCGCCTCATGTTTTGCAATCTCAACTTCTGGTTGCAATCTATCGGCGACGACCCCTTGAGCAAACCGAGCTCAATCAGCCGACAGCGTCTGCGCTTGGAATCAATAGGACTTCTGCAAAAAAGAAAACCCGGCCATTGGCCGGGCTTTCATGACAACTTCGCTTGTCAATCTGCGGATCGAGGTCGTTTGGTTGGCACTCCGAAAAGCTGACGGCCTCCGTCAGAAGAATCTCGCGATATTATTTCTCCACCTGAGACGGCTGCAATGTAGTAGAAGTATCGCCACGGCCGACTTGAAGTCTGTTCGTCTGTCCAGGTTGTGTCGGTCATGGTGTTGAGCAAGATTCCTTCGGTGAAAGGTTCGTCTGCGCCATAAACTTCGTAAGTTGTTGCCCCTTCAACTGGGCACCACCTCAGAACGGCGTTCCCGTTTTCAATCGAGATTGCCAAACTGTCCAAAGAAGGTGTGATGGCTGGAACGCCGTTCATGTTCTCATCGGCGCCGATATCCGGCCGCGTGCCCGCGGGACTGGGGCGTAAGTCCCCCTCGAAGTCCGTGGGCGGCGGGTTCGTGGAGTCTGCCGCGCCAATGCAAGGACTTGCATTCGTCAAGTGGTGTATCGCGGCCGTTGGGGACTCGAGAAAGAGCGGATCGAGGAAAATGTTCCTGTAGATATCGCACGAATCGCCATTGGAGTTCATCGTGACAATTTGGCCAAGCGTATTATTATTAGTGAGACCTCCAAACGATCCGCCCGTGTTGCCGAAGACATCGCAATACTCCACCTGGGTCCCCGTACCCCAGGTGTTGATATAGATTCCTGTGCCCTGGGAAAAGGCGATAATGGTACTGTTGCAGGTCAGTGTGCAACTATGGCAATACATCCCACCACCCAAGCCAACTGCCGAGTTATCGCTGAGCGTACAATACTTAAAACTGGGTCGCGAATAGTAACAACACACCCCGCCACCTTTGTAGCTTGCGGAATCGCCGCTAATATGGCAATTCGTGAACTGGGGCGAGGAATATCCATCACAATACACTCCCCCACCGTTATTTGCCGAGTTCTCCTGGATCGTGCAGCTATCGAAAGTCGGCGACGAGAACCCTGCACAGTAAACTCCGCCACCGTTGCCATGATATTGATACCCGCCCACCGCACCATTATTTCTGATAGTGCAATGTGTGATGGTCGGTGAGGAACGGTTGCAATACATACCTCCGCCGCCCCGAACGCAAACCGCTATCGTCACCCTTTCCTCTGCTTCGATATAGACCGTGTCGGGCGCCTCAGCAAATAGGAGACCATTATCAATCCGGCAGAAGCTAAGCCGGCTTCCAGAGCTTCCGGGATCCAAGAAGTGTAGACCGTGATGGTTATCCAGACCCGTCGTCGTGAAGATGATGGAGTCAATTTCCGTGCCCACAGCCAAAAGAGTCCCATAGACATCGAGCGGATACGGGCCTCTGAAAATAAGTGTCGTCCGTGGCAGGATATGGGTTGTGTCGCCAGAACTGACAAAGATCTTCCCCACAACTTGACAAACGCCCGGCCCAACTGTATCTGGAAGCTCTCCAGCAAGGCTGCACGGGTTGCATGGCTTAATGTTCCGCATAAGATATTCAAACGCAGGGTAGGGAGAGTGTGGGAGAGCCTCATCAATCGCGAACCAACATGTATCGGAGTTCTCTCCCCAACCATAATTCATATGAAACTGCTTCCCTCCTTCTACGCTTCTCGCGCCATCACAGACAATGGAATGACTCGTAATGCAGTAGTGCATCGGTCTCATGGCCGAAATCTCGTCCGTTATCAAGTCAAACCAAGTGCTGTCCGTGTGGGACCCACGGTTCTCTTGGTCAATTATGTCGCAATATCGAAAATGAGAGGGAAATACCCATGCCGTCCCAGAAGTTCCGAGCGCCCCCGAAGAACCAGTGAGAACATAGTCGGTCCCATAAGCAAGACCCACTTCATAGCAGAGTTCCGCAACAGCCGCCTTTTGATCGGGCGTTTCACCACCGCTATACTCATTCAGCATGTTATTCCAGGCGTAGGAGTCCGTGTAGTCCGCGGACAGGGTGTCGGCGGGGCATACCCACGGACACGGACCGTAGGTGTCACCATCCCAGTAATAGGAAGTATCGCCCACGCCTGTAAGAGGCCAGTTGTGGTACTTCATGATTTGCGCTGCCGCCGTTGCTATGCAACCCACCGGTTCGTGCTCGGTACCGCCCAAACAATAACAGGGGGGACACGAGTCGTTGTATGGTGTTCTCTGATGCCAACCGGTGGTCAGCAATGGTCCGATTTGCCAAATGGGGTCGAAGCAGGACGCATGCAATAGACTGTCAAATACCAGAGTATCAATCCCATAGGTAGGCCATTGCTGCTGCGCAACGCGGGATCCATATCCCAAATCCCTGACCCAAAAGAGCAGCACATCCTTAATGAGCTGGGGGTAGCCCATACTGTCATTGACATCTAATCCACAGAATTCCGAATACGATTTGATGGCTGGCAGATCTGTAAGAATGGGCACAACGACATGACCGCTCGGTCGAATGGAGAAGCTCTTGCCCAAGATACTATCGTTCGCGACAATATCGTAAACGGTATCAATGGATGGCGAGGTGTCTCCGGCCCAGTCTCCCGTGTAATAAACGATATAGCTGAGCCAATTTATGCAGACATTCACCATTTGACTGGAATCTGCGGTCGCCGCCTCTATTTTTTGCGGAGCAAAGGCGCTGCAAACGAGAGCGAGCGCAATTGTTAGAACGATGACAGTGCGCATGTGAGGTACCTCCCTAAGTTCTATTTCCGTCCATAGATAGCCTACCTAAGCCGAAAAAAACTCTTCCCCAATTGCGCTTCGCGGAGAGTTCCTTGTTACAATATATGCACGAAATGGTCGAAAGTCAATACATCGCCCAACAAGGGAATTGACCATCTCAACCCTCTTGCCTTGCGATTTCGCAATAGCTTTTGTATCTTAAAAAAATAGCAATGCTATCGTGTAGCGATGATGCCCAAAACGCAAACGTCCCAATGCTTCGCGGCGGATTTTCCTGCTCTACTTTCGCAAGAATCCTGGATTGCTGACCGGCTCGAACCCGGACTCTCGCTGCCACTCCTGCTGCTTCTGCAAAGTGAAGGATTGTCGCTGGATTATGCGTTTGTGGATGTTGTTTCCGGCCATGCGACGCAATTCCTCTATGCTTTCGACCACCCCGAATGTTTCGAGCTCGCCTTCGAGCCGCCGGTCGAAACTCTTTTCAAAGCCCTTCACCTGACTTGGCAGGAAATCACGCCCTCTGATGCGTATACGGCCTATCTTGTGGTTTCACGCTGGATAAGTGAATCGGCCAAGCCCGTGCTGGCACGCTTTGCGGAGCCTCTATTGGTTTTCGGAACCAGCATGCAGGGATTGGAGAGATATTTTCATATCATGCGCTCTCGTCCAAATCCGACCCCTGAACGCGTGCGCGTTCTCGATATCGAGCTTTCCTATTGGCGACAGCCTTTTGACGAGGGAAATGTGCTCGTTCGCGTTATCGAAAAAAGGGCCGAGATGTTTTCAGAGGTGGATCTGACTCGGCAGGCTGCACGGCGGGCGGTGCGGCAGTGGCATGCGGGCAAGCTGGCGGGCTGCGCCGTGGGTGAAAAGGCGTATCGTTCCTTCGCGCGCGACTTGCAAGATCCGGACATGGATTTCTGCAATGAACGCGCGCTGGCATGGGGCTGCTCGCCATTATATCAACAATGGACAGCGCGCTACAGCAGCTATCGCTTTTTTGAACGCATGGCGCCACGCTTCGGCGGAAAAACACGCGGCGCTCTCGAAAAGGCCGCCTTCTACTATCATCAATGCTGTGAAGCTTGGCACGCTTGGGACCACCAGCTTGGCCGCCCGTGGAAATGGTGGATTTGCCCCAAGCTCGAAGACGAACCGCAACTTCAAATCTTCTACCAACGCTGGCAAGACCCCAAACGCCGCAACGCCGCCGCCGCCTGCGTCGAAGACGCCATGCGCTGGGAACAGAAAGCCATCTCCGAACTCACCAAAGTCACAATGCAATGATTCCCGCCGCGCGTGGGTGTCCTCACCCCGCGCGGCAGCCACCGTGGCGGGTCAGTACCCGCCTTCTGTTCCCCCGTAAACGGAGGGATATGGGGGGTCGCCGAGGCAGGTTCTCAACCCTCCCGCAAGAATGCGGTGGCGGCTGCTCGCAGCCGACCCATCTACTCGCGCGGGGTGAGGGCACCCACGCGCAGCGTTTGTGGCCGTCGAGGCGGGTCGCCCGACCCGCCTGAAATACCCTCACAAGAAACCCCTCAAGAAAAAATCAACTTTTCTCAACGAAAAATCTTGACATTGGGGAAACTCATGCCTATATTGCTCATGGCGCACAGAGTTCAGGGATGTCGTCCCATAACTGTCTGTTTATTAATAGAGACCGTAGAATTGAGAGGAGGCAAGAGATGAGGACATCCTATCGTATTTCAATCGTCTGGGGCATTAGCATTATGGCGATGGCGGCCATTGCCGTGGCCCAGCCCAGTCCCGACACCCTCTGGACGCGCACTTATGGGGGGAGCAGCGGTGATGAAGCCTCTTCCGTTCAGCAGACAACGGACGGAGGCTATATCGTGGCGGGAGGCACCTATTCCTTCGGTGCGGGCCAATATGATTTCTATCTGGTGAAGACGAATAGCTCGGGCGACACGCTCTGGACACGCACTTATGGGGGGAGCAGCGGTGATGAAGCCTATTCCGTTCAGCAGACAGCCGACGGAGGCTATATCGTGGCGGGAATCACCGAGTGTTTCGGTGCGGGCGGCCATGATTTCTATCTGGTGAAGACGAATAGCCAAGGCGATACGCTCTGGACGCGCACTTATGGGGGGAGCAGCGAGGACTACGCCTATTCCGTTCAGCAGACCGCCGACGGAGGCTATATCGTGGCGGGAGAGACCTGGTCTTTCGGTGCGGGCGGATGGGATTTCTATGTGGTGAAGACGAACCCCCTCGGCGACACGCTCTGGACGCGCACTTACGGGGGAAGCGACTATGATTGGGCCCATTCCATTCAGCAGACGGCCGACGGAGGCTATATCGTGGCAGGATGGACCTCTTCTTTCGGTGCGGGCTACGATGATTTCTATCTGGTGAAGACGAATAGCCAAGGCGACACGCTCTGGACGCGCACCTATGGGGGGAGCAGCAGCTATGATTACGCCTATTCCGTTCAGCAGACCGCCGACGGAGGCTATATCGTGACGGGAACGACCTATTCTTCCGGTGCGGGCTTGGAGGATTTTTATCTGGTGAAGACGAACTCCATCGGCGACACACTCTGGACGCGCACCTATGGGGGGAGCAACGGTGATTGGGCCTATTCCGTTCGGCAGACCGCCGATGGAGGCTATATTGTGGCGGGAGGGAGCTATTCTTTCGGTGCGGGCGCCGAGGATTTCTATCTGGTGAAGACGAATAGCTCGGGCGACATGCTCTGGACGCGCACCTATGGGGGGAGCAGCTATGATCGGGCCTCTTCGGTTCAGCAGACGGCTGACGGAGGCTATATCGTGGCGGGACCCACCTGGTCTTTCGGTGCGGGCGGGGCGGATTTCTATCTGGTGAAGACGGGGCCGGAAAATCCCTATTATGCCTCTGCCTACTTCGACCCTGCCGGCGGCAATCCCATCCTTCACTGGATCGCACCACAAACCTGCGATTTCAACATTTACACCACGACGAATGGGAGCGCCGGAGAGCCGCCAAATGGCTGGATTCTCGAGGTGACTCTGCACAATCTTCCCGGCGGCCCTGCGGAATGGACGGATCCCGCCGGTTTTGTCGCCTACAAGCTGTATGCTGTTACGATGAGCTGCCCGTGAATTGGTATCGCGGCGGCGAATCTCCCGATTCGCCCCGCTCGGAATTGCGGCCAGGTTGAGAACCTGGCTCGGCAATAAAGCGCACTGCCGTGCGGGCGTGTTGCTCAAATCGAAAAGAGAATGAAAAGGCCGCCGTTGTCGCTCTCCTGAGCGGCAATGGCGTCATCAATCTTCTTCAGAAATTCTCACGATGCTCAGATTCCGGCAGAGATACAATCCCTGCTCGGCGGAAAAGCGTTTCGGCAACACCCCCGTGCGGCACTACCTCGCCGCGCCGGGGTGCCCTCACCCCGCGCGACAAAAGAAATCTCTTGACTCTTGCCGCTTACACCCCTATATTGAATCTGCCCGCAAAAGGCCCTCGAAGTTCCAGCTTACGACAATACTACTGACCCTTTCCTTGCGCCCGAGGGCCAATTTTCCGCTGTGGCGGGTGTGTCATCCGACCCCTATTTCGCGCGGGGTGAGGGCACCCACGCGCGGCGAAATTTTTGGTGGGAGCACTCCTCGCGGCGGTGAAGATAGCGCCGAGGCAGGGTCTCAACCTGCCCACGCGCGGCGCTGATAGGTGGCGCCGCGGCGGGTCTCCGGCCCGCTTTTCTTCGCCGAGGGTCGCCTGACCCGCCCGGAACCATAGTATCAAACAGGAGGCAAACCCCATGCGAAAATCTCTAATTGCCGCCGTTGTGGCTCTCCAGAGCCGCAATGGCGTGAAACAATGGATGGAGGCTCCAGTATGAAGAACTTCTTAGCGATTTTGCTCGTGCTGGCATGCATTTCAGCAGCTTTCGGCGATGTCAGACTCATCATGGTGGACGGCTACTGCTATCTCGAAGGGCAAAACGAGCATTCGGAATCGAAGGTCAAGTTCATCAAAGTCAGTCCCTCCGCGATTACCGACTCCACCTACACGGATTCTTCGGGCTATTTCTTCATATCAGACTTGCGTGAGGGCATCTACGACATTGAATACACCCATGCCGGTTTTGACACGATCCGCGTGGAAGACCAACTGCTTGTCAGCGGCACGACGCTTCCGCCTGTGACCCTCAACTGGCCATTCAGCGATGTGGACGGCTACTGTTACCTTGAAGGCCCAAACGAGCATTCGGAAACGAAAGTCAAATTCATCAAGGTCAGTCTCTCCGCGATTACCGACTCCACCTACACGGATTCTTCGGGCTATTTCATGATGACCCACCTCCGTGAGGGCACCTTTGATGTGAAATACACGCATGAAGGCTTTGACACCGTCACTATCGAAGACCAGACATTCGTGAGCAGCACGACCTTGCCTCCGGTAACCTTGGAGCACTCGCCGCTATCTGGAGCTTTGAGCGGTACTTTGGGTCCGGGAGAATACACGATCATTGGAGAGATTTCCATCACCGCTGGCGACAGCTTGCGTCTCCTGCCGAGAACAACTTTCATCTTTGACGGCCCCTACTACTTCGGAATCTGGGGGACGCTCTTGGCCGAGGGGACGGAGAGTGACTCGATTGTATTCACGACAGAGCAGTCAGGTACGAACCGGTGGCGCGGTCTGCGCTTCCTGTGGCCCGCGAGTTCCGGCAGCCGTCTGTCATACTGCCTTATCGAGAAGGGCTATTCGAATAATGGCGGCGGAGTCTGTTGTTTGTCCTCCTCGCCGACCTTCACGAACTGCACGATAAGCGGCAACTCGGCACATTCCTACGGCGGTGGGGTGTATTGCTCTTCTTCCTCGCCGGCCTTGACGAATTGCACCATAAGTGGAAATTCCGCAAGTGCAAGTGGCAATTATGTGTATGCGTATGGTGGCGGGGTGTATTGCTCTTCTTCCTCACCGGCCTTGACGAATTGCATCATAAGTGGAAATTCCGCAATCGCAAGTGGCTATGATTGGTCGCCTTCGTATGGGTATGGGGGCGGGGTATATTGCGACTACTCTTCTTCGCCGGCCTTGACGAATTGCACGATAAGTGGAAATTGGGCAAGCGCAGGTGGTGGCTATTATTCGTATGCGAATGCGTATGGTGGTGGGGTGTATTGCTCTTCTTCCTCGCCGGCCTTGATGAATTGCATCATAAGCGGAAATTCGGCAAGTGCAAGTGGCTATAATCCGCATGTTTATGGCGGCGGGGTGTATTGCTATTATTCTTCGCCGACCTTCACGAATTGCACCCTCAACGGCAACTCGGCAACGGCGAGTTATGCGTACGGCGGCGGCGTGTATTGCGAATCTTCTTCGCCGACCATTAAAAGCACCATTATCGCCTTTTCGAACGGCTCGGGAGTCTTCTTCCAAGGCGGCGCTGCAGGCCAAATCATCTATTGCGACTTCTTCGGCAACAGCGGTGGGAATATTGTCGGAACCGGCCCGCCCGGAATCGGCCAGATTGTAACGACTAATGCCAACTGTGACCCGTGCGATGTGTATCATAACATCTTCCTCGATCCAATGTTCGCAGACACAGCAGCGGAAGATTATCACTTGACCGACCTGAGCCACTGCATCGGCGCAGGAGATCCAGCAGACACAATGAGCACGGATTTCGAGGGCGACCCACGGCCGAACCCCCCAGGATCTTTCCCGGACATCGGCACAGATGAGAATCCGAATGCGCAGCCGTCTTTCGGGCCCTGCCAGCTTTCGGGACCTCTTCAGTGTATCTTAGACCGAGGCGTATGTCATGTCGTCGGAGAAATTTGGATCAATGCTGGCGACAGCCTGACACTCTTACCCGGGACGACTTTTATCTTCGACGGCTCCTATCCCTTCCGAATCTATGGAACTCTTTTGGCGGAAGGAACCGAGAGCGATTCGATTGTGTTCACGACGGATACACTGCTCAATCCCAACCGCTGGCGCGGCTTGCGCTTTCAGGATTCCACGAGTTCGGGGAGCCGACTCGCCTATTGCGTTATTGAGAAAGGTTATGCCACGGGCAATTATCCAAATACCTGCGGCGGCGGAGTGTTTTGCGATAACAATTCCTCGCCAACTTTCACATATTGTGCGATTGCCGAGAATTCAGCAGACGGGTACGGCGGTGGAGTCTACTGCTATTCATCCTCACCCAGCTTCACGAATTGCACTCTCAGCGGCAACTCAGCATTTTTCGGCGGTGGAGTGCATTGCCAAAACTATTCTTCGCCGATTTTCAGGAGCTGCACGATCAGCGGTAACGCGGCGGGGTACGCCGGCGGCGTGTTTTGCAATGTTTCACAGGCGATCTTCACGAATTGTGCTATAAACGGGAATTCGGGAACCGGCGACGGTGGCGGCGTATTTTGCGCGGGCAATCCGTCACCGATCGTCATGAATTGCACGCTGAGCCAGAATTCCGCTCCTTATGGCGCCGGAGCATATTGTGACGGATTTTCCGTGTCATCCTTCAGGAATACCATCATCGCTTTTTCCAATGGGCCCGGAATCTATTTCGATCACAGCGCAGGGAGCCAAATCGAATACTGTAACATATTTGGCAATACGGGCGGGAACTTCACTTACTCCGGCAATGACCCGACAAACGGGCCGCCCATGATTGGTGTGCCTTTGGTAACCAATCCAAACGCTGATTCCGCGGATATCTACATGAACATCTTCGTTGATCCCATGTTTGCTGACACATCGGCGGGCGATTATCATTTGACGGATTTCAGCCATTGCATCGGCGCAGGAGATCCAGCGGACACAGTGAGTACGGATTTTGAAAGCGACCCGCGACCGAATCCGTCATGGTCCTATCCTGATATTGGAGCGGACGAGCATTGGTCAGGCAGTCCGGTTTTGCATTTGGTGGTTTCAATGAGCAGTGGCAATGCGGTTTTGCATTGGACACCTTTTGGCGCGGGGCCTTATTACATCTATGGAGCGACAACGCCTTTCACTGCGGGGACTTTGCTTGACACGGTGAGCGATGCGACAACTTGGATGGATGAGGAAACGGCAAGTCGGCCGTCGCGGTACTTTTACTATGTGATGGCGGAGTGGCCGGGCAGGTGACACACCTGCCGCGGCGATCAGTTACCTCGCCGGTCGGGTCTGGAGACCCGCTACGGCGAGTGAGGTAATTTGGAGGCAAGGGGTCCGAAAGGCCCTTTTTCCTTGCCGTTATTTGCAAGGAGTGTTGAGAGGCATCGGAAAGGATTGAAATTCATGGGAATACGGCGACCAAAGGCCATTCGCCCGATGCGAAATTCACCTTGATAATCTGGAGAAAAATGCGTATACTAAATAGATTCATTTTGTTACTTTGGAAAGCGAGATAGGGACGATAATATCTATTTAAAAAACAAGAGGATGAAACTGTGAAGTGGCCAAGAATGTGGTTTTTGTGTCTTGGGGTGGCTTTTGGACTCGTGCTCTGGGGGACCGCCATGGCGGACTCAGGCAAGTTCTCCAAGGAACTTACGCACATTTTGAATTCTTCCCCTCCGGGGATGAAGCATTCGATGATTGTTCATCTGACGGATCAGGTGGACATCCGTGCACTCGATGAAGAGCTCTATTATGCGAAAGTGACTCGCCAGTTCCGTCATCAGACCGTGGTGGAAGCGCTGCAAGCCGCCGCTGCCCGTAGCCAGGGACCGGTTCGCGAGTTCTTGGATGAACTGGTTCAATCGGGCGAGGTCGAAGGCTATACGCCCTATTGGATCGTGAACTGCTTCGTTGTTTTGGGAACAGATCAAGCAGCCGGCATGCTTTCAGAGCGTGATGACATCGCTTTTCTCGAAGCGAATTTCAAAGCCGAGTTGATTGAACCGATTCGCTCGAAGGGTGGTGAGCATTTCGACAGCGACGCGAATACACCTCCTGCGGGAATTGTAGCTGTGCACGCGCCACAAGTCTGGTATCAATTGGGAATTAAGGGCGAAGGAGCCTTGATCGGCGGACTTGACACAGGAGTGGATGGCACTCATCCCGCCCTCGGTTACCGTTGGCGTGGGAACTTTGCCCCATGGCAGCATTGCTGGCGTTCGCCCGTAGGCGGAACGACCACTCCCACGGATACTTACGGCCATGGAACGCACACAATGGGCACAATGTGTGGTGCGACTGTCGCCACGGGAACCGGAGACACGGTCGGCGTCGCTCCCTCGGCGCTGTGGATTGCGGATGACGCGATTAACCAAGGGACCGGCAGCGGTTTGGATGCCGATATTCTTGACGGTTTCCAGTGGTTTGCGGATCCGGACGGCAACCCCGAAACCACTGATGATGTGCCCGATGTTGTTCAGAATAGCTGGGGTGTCTACTCCGGCTTCTATGGGTATCAGGATTGCGATGCTCGCTGGGATGTCGCGATTCTCGCCTTGGAAGCCGGCGGCACCGTAGCGTGCTTCTCGGCGGGAAATGAAGGCCCTGGTGCCCAGACGATGCGCAGCCCGGCGAATGCAATTTATGACAGCGTCAGCTTTTTCTCGGTCGGCGCGGTGAATGCCACCGATTACTCGTGGCCTTACCCGATTGCCAGTTTCTCATCGCGCGGGCCATCGGATTGTGATCATGCAACCATCAAGCCCGAAGTCGTGGCTCCGGGTGTCAGCGTTTATTCGTCCGTTCCCGGTGGCGGCTATCAACAGTATGGCTGGGACGGCACTTCGATGGCGGGTCCCCATGCCGCAGGAATCATCGCCCTCATGCGTTCGGCCAATCCGAATGCGGATGTCCGCGACATGAAATCCATCCTCATGCGCACGGCGCGCGACGAAGGGACAAGCGGCGAAGACAATGCCTACGGCTTCGGATTCGTGGATGCCTACGAAGCGGTGATACGAGCCATGGCGGGCTACGGCCGCATCATGGGAACGATTCGTGATGCATCCACTCTTAATCCCATTCAGGCGCTGGTGGAAGTTGTCGGTGGCTCACAGCAGACCAATTCTTCTCCCACTACGGGAAATTACATCTTGGTTCTGCCGGGTGATTCCACCTATACCCTCCGCTACTCACTCTACGGTTATGTCACCCAAGAATACACGCTGTATCTTGCGATGGATGATACGACTTTCCAGGATGTCAATCTGGAGCCTCGTCCGGTCGTCACCGTATTCTCGGAGGACTTCGAGAGCGGCGCACCGGGGTGGGCGCATTCCAGCCCGTCCGGCTGGGGTGACCAGTGGCATGTTTCCACAGAACAGGTTCACAGCGGCACGCACTCGGCAAAGTGTGGCGACACGGGCACAGGCGTCTATGCGAATCTGCTCGATGCTCGTTTAGTGTCACCCACGATTTCCAATCTTCCGAGTGATGCGCATCTCTATTTCTGGATGCAGATTCAGGGCGGGTTATCGGGCGCCTATCCCGATTCCGCTTATGATGGCGGCATCTTCGAGGTTTCGGCCAATGGCGGAGCGTTCACGGAAGTGGCACCTGTTGGCGGTTACCCGAAGACTTTCCGGTGGTTCGGAAGAGGAGGGAATCCAGCAACCGGCCCCATGCGGGGTATGCCATGCTGGGCGCAGGACTTGACTTGGGTGCAGGACACTGTGGAGCTTGCGTCATTTGCCGGACAGTCCATTCAGCTCCGCTATCGTTTCGGAAGCGATGACGCTACCGGCTATGAAGGCTGGTATGTGGACGACATTTCAATTACCGCTTTCGGCGAGCCGGTTACTGAAGTTACCGGCCTTGCAGTTGTTGCGGAGGGGAATGACCTTCATCTATACTGGGATGCGGACGACAACTACGGCTATCGGATTTACGACGACGATGATCCGATGGGCAGCTTCACCAACCAGATTGGTGAAACGACAGCCAATGACTTTGTTGTCTCCGGAGGCGCCGCTTCTGCAGAGATGAAGTTCTACATCGTTCGCGGCTTGGACGACGGGATGTAAGACGACCGCGGTTCGAAGCTGCACTCTTCTGTAGATGAGCCTATCCCGGAGTTGCTCTCAGGGATCGAAAGGTCGAGCGTCCGGATGCGCGAAGGGACATCGGCCGCCACGCGGTCGGTTGCTTCAAGAGCGCTTCGGGATGGGCTCATAATTGTAATTGCCATTTCCAGAAAAGTTTGCCTGTTGCGCCATTGCGACTCTCCAGAGTCTCAATAGCGCTCTCGCCACGCCGAAGATCGATAACGGCAGGATAGCCTGCCGAGAAGCTAAATCGCGGCGGCGAATCTCCCGATTCGCCCCGTACGAGTTCCGGGCGGCCCATGAACCTGCCTCGGCGAAAAATTTGGTCTCACAAATAAGAAAATCCCAGCGACATAAGTCGCTGGGATTTTCACTGATTGAATTCCTGAAAATTGTTTATTCCGGTTCGACAGCCTCGAAAGTTTTTACACCGTTGCGGATCAGGCGGAACAAAATGGCTTCCTTGCGACCCTCCAATTTCTTGACAGCCTCGCGATAGTCTGAGAGGTCTTTGATGACCATTCGGTCAATCTTGACAATGACATCGCCTTGGCGCAGCTTGTTATGAGTCGGCCCGTCCGGATCAACCTCGGTAATCACCACTCCCTTGGTATCTTCAAGTTTCAACGCCTGTGCTTTAGATGGCGTCAATTCCTCCACTCGAATTCCCAGCCACGCTTCCTCTTCTTTTTCAGGTTCACCGGGAGTCTGGATGCCCAGGCGGGAAGCATAGTCGGCGCGGTCGGCCAAAGTGAAACTCAACAGCTTCTCTTTGTCATCTCGAAGGACTTTCATCGTGATCTTGGAATTGGGCGCGTGATCGGCAATGTTCATGCGGAACTGAGTGACATCCTGCACCGCCTTGCCATCCACCTCGGTCACAATATCCCCCGCTTCCAATCCACCCTTTTCGGCTGGCGTATCCATATCCACTCGCTCAACGAAAATTCCTTGTGTGTCTTTGTTCACACCAACCGCCTCGCGGAGTTCCGGCGTTAATTCTCGCGGCATCATCCCCAAATAGCCGCGCGAAACCTTGCCGCTTGTTTTGAGCTGTTCCACAACTTTCGTCGCTAAATTCATCGGGATGGCGAAGCCAATTCCCTGTCCCGAAGGATTAATTGCCGTGTTCATTCCGATGACTTCTCCGCGGATATTGCACAGCGGCCCGCCGGAATTGCCGAAATTGATGGAGGCGTCGGTCTGAATGAAATCCTGAAAACTCGGCCCGCCACCCTGAATGGGCAGATTCGTTCGGCCTTTGGCGGAAATAACGCCGACCGTAACCGTCCAATCGAGGCCGAGAGGATTGCCAATCGCAATCGCCCAATCGCCAATTTGGATTTCGTCGGAGTTGCCGAGGACAGCCACCTGGCTCTCATCGAGCTCGGCATCAATTTGAATTAGAGCGACATCGGTCTCGGAATCTGCGCCGACAATTTCCGCTTTGTGTTCCGTCCCGTCAGCAAGTTTCACCTTCACCTCGACAGCGTCCTCAACCATGTGGTTATTTGTCAGGATATAGCCGCTTTTGCTGACGATAATGCCGGACCCTGAGCTCGGCACACGGAAGGAACGCGGTTGCTTCGGTTCGACGCGCTGGCGGTGGAAAAATTCCCAGAAAGGCGAATCCTCAAAAAGGCGAAACGGATCATATTCCTCGACATTGCCGACTTTCCTTTCGGTGCTGATCGTAACGACCGTGGGTTTCACCCGGTTCACAACGGGCACGAAGGGGCTGCTCCCCTCGGCGACACCGGACAGAGCTGCCGAAGGCGAACTCGCCTTCAGCAAGGATTCCTCGGCATTGGATGAAGGTGTCCATTGGAATTTGGCCGAGAGCAAGACTCCTAACCCAATGCAGGCTAAGCTCAAACCAATAACAACAAGCAGGTTTCTTAAGGTTGAGCGAGATTTCTGCTCCATCAGAGACTCCTAAATAAGGCAAATCGCCGTGCAAGAGACACGGCCACCCTATAAAACTGTCCGAACAAGATTCAGTTCCCCCGACGCAACTGTTTTAATAACATTGGCTTGCGTGATTGCGGGCCTATTTGGAGGAGCCGAATATCCGAGACGCTGCGGTAGAATTCGAATGGGATTTGGACTTCTTTCAGGAGATAGTAAGCCGTCATGTCATCGCGGAGATTTACCGTCCAGAGCGGCTCGAATCGCCTCGCAGAGGGTGTCCAAATAGAAAGGCTTCTGAATGAACCCAACGGCACCGGCGCTCAGAATCTCCTGAGCAGGGCCGTTGGGTGCATAGCCGCTGCAAACGAGAATTTTCATATCCGGCCTTCGTTGTTGAAGCATAGGAAAAGCCTCATAGCCATCCATCACCGGCATTCCAAGATCAAGCAGAGCCACTTCAATTGTGCCCTCATAATTCTCAGCAATATAAACGGCCTCCTTGCCGTTGTGGGCGGTTAAGACTCGGAATCCCAATTTCTCCAGAAGCTGCTTTGTGATGTCGAGAACAACTGTCTCGTCATCAATGAGCAGAATGGTTTCCGTTCCCCGGCGTTCTCGCTCCTTCGGTTTCGGTGTAGGCGGTGCCGCGCGCCGAACCGCCGGAAGGAGAACACGGATTTTCGTCCCTTTGCCGACTTCACTCTCCACAGCAATATGTCCCTTATGGTTTTTCACAATGCCATACACCACCGCCAAACCCAGGCCGCGTCCTTGAGACTTCGTCGTGAAGAACGGTTCGAACATTCGGGCCAGGGTTTCGGCATTCATCCCGAAGCCGCTGTCCTGAATTGTGAGGGACACATAGGAGCCGGGTGTCAGGTCAGCATGGGAGCGTGCAAAGGCGGCATCTATTTCTCGATTGCGGGTTTTCAGGCGGATTGAACCTCCGTGAGGCATTGCCTCAGCCGCATTCACGCAGAGGTTCAACACAGCCTGCTGAATTTGTGCGGGATCGGCCTCAATACTTGCCAAATCGGGATCAAGGTCATAGTCAATGTGCGCTTGAGGCGAGATAATTTTCTCATGGAGACGCAACACATTTTGAACGGATTCGTTGAGGCTAATGAGCTGAGGTCGGCTGTCTCCTCCGCGTGCATAAGTCAGCAGCTGACGCGCCAGGATGCCTGCGCGGATTGCCGATTCCTCGATCGTGGACAAGAGCGTATCCGCACCGAGTTTGGGACTGAGACGGTCGCGCAACAATATCACGCTCCCCAAAACACCGACCATCAGATTGTTGAAATCATGCGCGATGCCTCCGGCGAGCGTACCGACGCTTTCCATTTTTTGGGCGAAAAGAAGCTTCGATTGCAGCTCCTTTCGAAGCACCACCCGCTGTACACTCTCAGCAATTCGAGTGAGCAACCTGCGTTCTTCGGGAGTGAAGGGATAGGCATCATTCCGACTGATACGAACCTGTCCGCGAGTCTTGCCTTCAATAAGAATGGGAACTTCCAGTGTCTGATTTGCAGTGTACTTTTCGGAAGAGACCTCGAACAGTTGGCCATCCAGAACAATTCCGGCGTAGGTTTCTTCAGGTGTTTCCGTGCCGGGGACGATGAAGCGGGCCACTTCTTCGAGCAGTTCGGGCAGCGAGTCATGAGTCTCGATGGTCTGGCTAATCGAATAAATGCAAGAAAGCTCCTTCACACGCTGGCCAAGTTCGTGCAGGAGTTTCTCGCGTTCGCGCTCGAATTCCTTGCGTTCTGTGATGTCGCGAACAAGTCCAAAAGCGCCCAAGTATTCTCCCGCTGCACTGAAGCGAGGGCTGCCATATACGATAATTTGGCGCCGCTTCCCTTGACCGGTCCGAATCGTCAGCTCATAGACGGATTCGCGGCTCGTTTTCCGGATGGTCGTCTGTCTTTGAATTTCCTGCCACGAGCCTTCGTCCACGAAATCCCGGAGATTTCTGCCAACAAAGTCGGCAAGTGGCACTTCGAAGATGCGCGCAAAAGCAGGGTTGCAGAACTGAATCCCTTCTCGCTCATCTACGATTCCGAGACCTTCCTGGATGGCGTCCACAAGCTCCCTATAGCGCTTTTCCGATTCCTGTAACGCTTCTTCTGTGCGACGTCGTACCGTGGAATCATGGGCAAAGCATAGGGCGCCGACCGTTTCGCCAAGAGAGTCATGCAAAGGACATGTTGTCAGTTCAAAGACCCTTCCCTTTTCCAGCTCTTCGACCAGAGCCTGAAGATCACGGCCAAGAGCATTCTCGAGCGAAATCCGAAGAGTCTTGCATGCCGCGGCATTCATCCAGGTGAGGCGCCTTTGTGCATCAACCAAGAAAATCATATCGGGAAACGCATCGAAAGTCGCCTTCCAATCAATCGTCGTGTTCATCAATCACGCCTTTCTCGCAATCAATCCTTACCGAAATCATCCCCCACGAGCGAATCCCATCTCTCACAGAACCTGGGTTATTAGTATTCGATATTTCAAAGAAAGCGAACCTCGCAGCCCCCAAGCAGCGGTGGTATTATCGGGGTGCGAGGCGCCAACCGGCAAAAAGAATGAAAGCCAGAAATTTTCTGAAAGCCATGAGGCTATCTTAGAATTGATATTTTCAGAATATCTCCGCAATTGTGGCAGGTCGAAGAGGCGCGGCTCGCCAGACATTCAGAGATAGGTTCCCAGCTTTCTGCTCACTTCTTTTATACCACACTGGCGTGCGCCTTGACAATGTCGCCGCGATTTCTTATCTTTTCACTCCGAAGGGGATGGAGTCCTCCTTAAAACGCCAGTTCACGGCTGATGACTCCTGCCGTCAACAATGAAACCTGCGGCAGGGTCATCTCACAGGTATGCCCGCCGCACGGCGGGCTTTTTTGCGCCTGCCTGAATTGGAATGACACAGGAGGAAATCATGCAGTACCCGTTCACCCTTGCCTCAGTGTGGCTGTTTCTGGCGGTCATTTCCGCTATCATTGGAAATCACCTTCGAATCTCCGTGGCGCTCGTGGAAATCTGTCTCGGCGTCATCGCTGGCACAGTTGCCCAACACTTCTGGGGCATTGAAAGGATGGGCGTCAACACCGAGTGGCTCCGCTTCCTTGCCTCATCGGGAGCCGTCTTGCTGACATTTTTGGCCGGCGCGGAACTTGAACCGTTGGTCATCCGCACGAAGATGAAGGAAGTCTCGGTCATCGGTGTGGTCGGATTCCTTGCACCCTTCCTCGGGTGCGCTGCGCTTGCCCACTTCATTCTGGGTTGGAGCGGTCCGGCAAGCTGGCTTGCGGGCATTGCGCTCTCAACAACATCCATGGCCGTCGTGTACGCCGTCATGCTCGACACGGGACTAAACCGGACGGATTACGGCAAGGGCATACTCGGAGCGTGCTTTGTCAATGATCTTATCACTGTTATTGCACTGGGTCTCATTTTCGCGCCATTCACGGGCAGGACTTTCATTTTTGTTGCAGACTGTGCGACCTCTGTGTTCCTGCTGCCCAAACTGACCCGCTGGCTTACCAAGTACTACGCAAACCGCACCGCCGCGGTTCGAGCCAAGTGGGTATTATTTGTCCTTTTCGCTCTGGGGTCGGCGGCCCTGTGGTCCGGCAGCGAGGCGGTATTGCCTGCATACATCGCCGGAATGGTACTGGCTGGCACAGCCGCTCGCGACAATCTGTGGATTCGGAGAATGCGAACTTTGACCGTTGGGTTCCTTACTCCGTTCTACTTCATTCGGGCCGGAGCCATTGTGTCCGTGTCAGATCTCTTGAGTGCGCCCCTCATCTTTCTGGCGCTGCTGGGCGGAAAGGTGAGTTCCAAAGTCTTCGGGCTGTACCCTGCCATTGCTCGCTTCCACCAAGAGAAAAACGAGCGTTGGTTCTACACTCTTATGATGTCCACGGGATTGACCTTCGGCACGATCTCTGCCCTCTATGGCGTCACGCACGGCATTATTAGCGGCGAGCAGTACTCGTTTCTCGTGAGCGTAGTTATCGCCAGCGCGGTTGTCCCAACTGCCATTGCGGGCGTGCGTTTTGTGCCGAAACACCTTTTGCCTTCGAAGGTACAGGGTATCCCCGCTGCCATCACTCGCCAGGAGGAAATTACCGACGAGTGAGGTGGTTCGTGTTGACCGAGAAAGATGAAATCGTTCGGGGTCCCAAATCCGTCGAGCCGTCGTGGACGAAGCAAAAAGGTTTGCCTCTTCCGATTACGAACGGGTCTGAAAAGCCTTGCCGTCTTAATACAATCAAGAATCCTTTGCGTAGAGGCCGTGCTGGACACAGTCGACGATGAGCTGCCTCATAATTCCGCTGAACCGGGTTTTCAACCTGGTCTGAAGGGGGTCGGCTGCAAGCAGCCAACACCGCGCTGTAGGCTGGTGCACAATTGTAAGACACTTCATGCCTTCATCGCTACGAAACACTCGTCAATAATGCCGAGAGCTTCATCAATCTCCCCTTCCGTCACCATCATAGGAGGGGCCAGTCGAACAATGTTGCCGTGAAGCCCTCCTTTTCCTACAAGGAGACCGCGCTTGCGCGTCTCCTCAAAGAAATGCAGAGTCGCCGTGGCATTTGGTGTTCGGTCGCCTCGAGTCTCATCCGCGACGAGTTCGATGGCCTGCATCAGGCCCATGCCGCGAACATCGCCAATTAGGCGAGGATACTTCTGCTTCAAAACATTCAAACCATTGCGCAAGCGTTGCCCAAGCGTCTCGGATCGCGCGGGGGTGTTTTCGTCAAGAACGATTTTCAGAGTCTCGCAGGCCGCCGTGCAGCAGACGGGATTGCCGCCAAAAGTCGAAATCGAGAGCGCCTTAATCGAGTCGGCCACTTCAGGAGTTGCAATCGTTGCGCCCAGTGGCATGCCGTTGGCGATTCCCTTGGCCATCGTCATGATTTCGGGTTCGACGCCGAAATGCTCGATGCCGAACATTTTGCCGCCCGTGCGACCGAAAGCCGTTTGCACTTCGTCACAGATAAAGATGCCGCCATGCTTGCGCACAATCTCAACGGCAACCTGAAAATATTCTTTCGGCGGCACGATGAAACCCGCTACTCCTTGAATCGGCTCCGCCAAGAATCCGGCAATTTTGCCGGTGGTCGTCGTGCGAATCAGTTCCTCAATATCGCGCGCACAAGCTAAATCGCACGACGGATATTTCAGTTTGAAAGGGCATCGGTAGCAATAGGGCGAGACGGCATGTTTGACGGCGGCGACCTGTGTCGGCAGTGCACGCCAAGTGGAATGCGCCGTCAACGCTTGAGCAAGCATCGTGCGGCCGGAATAGCCGTAGCGAAGGGCGATGATTTCTTGGCGGCCTGTGTAAAGCTGCGCCAACATGAATGCTGTCTCATCGGCTTCCGTTCCGGAATTCGTGAAGAAGGATTGCTGGAGCCGACCCGGCGTAATTTTCGCGAGCATTTCCGCCAATTCCACAATGGGCTCTGTGGGGTAAAGCGTCGAGACATGCCCGAGCTTGTCCATTTGCGCTTTGATCGCATCATTGATGCGCTGGTTCGCGTGACCAATCGAGACCGTCAAAATACCTCCGAAGAAATCGAGGAGGCTATTCCCTTCGGCATCCTTCACGCGGGTGCCCTTGCCCTCAACGAGAACAAGCGGCTTTTCATAGTAGTGAGCAACACAGGGAAAAAGAAATTCCTTCTGTCGGCGGACGATGTCATCCGTTTTGCTGAGCTTAGGGGCTCGTTTGGAAATCGTTGTCGTAGTCATTCTTGTCTCAAGATCATTATGCTGAACAAATGTCTGAATATTTATTGCGCCACGGTTAGATACCGCTTAAGAAAACGACCCTTGCCGCGCTCGACTTTCAAGTCCCCATCCTTGTATTGAATGCGTCCCGCTGCGATGACATAGGTGGGTCGTCCCTTGACCTTCATTCCTTCAAAGATATTGCGATCGCATTTCGAAACCTGCCGAGCAGCGGCAATTGTTGTTTCGCCCTCTGGATCATAGACGACGAGGTCGGCGTCAGCACCGGGAACGATGGTGCCTTTCTGCGGATAGAGATGAAATATGCGCGCGGCGGCGGTAGCCAGCAAATCCACCATGCGGCATAAGTCAAATCGGCCTGCCTCGACTCCATAGGTGTAGATGAGACCCAGGCGGTTCTCGACGCCGGCCGCGCCGTTGGGAATCTTGGTGAAATCGCCGCGCCCCATCTCTTTCTGGCCTTTCTGCATGAAAGGGCAATGGTCGGTGCCAATCGTCTGCAGCGTGCCATTCTGAAGTCCCTGCCAAAGCGCCTCGCCGTGCCCCTTTGGCCGAATCGGCGGTGACATCACATAAGCCGCACCTTCAAAATTCGGTTTTTCATAGACGGAATCATCCAAGAGGAGATATTGCGGGCAGGTTTCGCCATAGGCCTTCTGACCGCCTCGCTGCGCCTTCGCCAAAGCATCCACAGCTTCACGACAGGTCATGTGAACAACATACACTTCCGCACCAGTCATTCGAGCAAGAGCAAGAAAACGCGCGGTGGCTTCTCCTTCGAGAGGGCTTGGCCGTGAGAGTGCATGATACTTGGGCTCAGTATTGCCCTCGGCCAAGAATTTCTTCTGCAGATGCGCAATGACATCGCCATTTTCCGCGTGCACCGAAAGCACGCAGCCCAGCTTCCCTGCGGCCTTGAGCGCTTGCCACAGTTCGCCGTCGTCAATGCCAATCGCGCCTTTGTAGGCCATAAAGACCTTGAAGGAGGTCACGCCCTCTTCTTGAACGCAGCGGCGCATGTCTTCGGCCGTGTGGTCGAACCAACCGGTCAGCGCCATGTGGAAAGCGTAATCCGCAACAGCTTTCTTCGCTTTCTCCTTCCATTCCTTCAGTGCGTCGAAGATATTCGCGCCCCGTGCGGGCACGACAAAATCAATAATCGTCGTGGTGCCGCCCGCGATAGCCGCGGCAGTTCCGTTTTCAAAATCGTCAGCCGAAACCGTCCCCATGAAGGGCAATTCCATGTGCGTGTGGGGATCCACGAGTCCAGGGAAAACAAACTGCCCGGATGCGTCAATCACTTCGTCCTTCGCGCTCTCCTTTTCGAGGTTCATGCCAATGCGCAGAATCTTCCCGTCAGCGCAGTAGATATCGCCGATGTAACGATCTTTGGCGGTGACGATTTCACCATTCTTTATTAGGATTCCCATGATACCCTCAGAACGAACGCACAAAAGAGCGGGCTGCCGCCCGGCGCTACGAAGATGCCCACATTTTCTCTACGGCAACAAACTCGTCAATGGCCCATAAGTTTCGGGGCGGCGGTCGCGGAAGAATTGCCAGACGCGGCGCACCTCTTCAATCATCGCAAAATCCATCTCGGCGACGACCAGCTCACTTTTATCTTCCGAGCCTTGCGCCAGCGTGTTGCCGCGCGGATCCACGAAATAGCTCGAGCCATAATAGCGCCCGATTTCCCACGGCGGCTCGATGCCCACGCGATTGACGCAACCCATGAAGTAGCCGTTCGCAACGGCATGCGCCGGCTGCTCGAGTTTCCACAGATATTGCGAAAGTCCCGCGACCGTCGCCGATGGATTAAAAACGATTTCCGCGCCGCCGAGTCCCAAAAGCCGCGCGCCTTCAGGGAAATGGCGGTCGTAGCAAATGTAAACGCCGACTTTCGCATAGCGCGTGTCAAAAACCGGATAGCCCAAGTTGCCCGGTTTGAAAAAGAACTTCTCCCAAAAGCCGGCGGTGTGCGGGATGTGATTCTTGCGATATTTGCCCAAGTATCTGCCGTCCGCATCTATGACCGCCGCCGTGTTGTAGTAGACGCCCGCGAATTCGCGTTCATAGACCGGCACGACGATGACCATCTGGTATTTCTTCGCGAACGGAATGAATTTCTCCGTTGTGGGGCCGGGCACAGGCTCGGCGGCATCATACCATCGCGCCGATTGGCTGGGGCAGAAATAGGGGCCGTTGAAAAGCTCCTGCAAACAGAGAATCTGCACGCCGCGTTTGCCCGCTTCCTCGATGAACGGAATATGCGCATCGAACGCGGCCTGCTGAATCTTTGAAACGGGCAATGATTCATCATTCAGAGGATTTATCATCTGAATCAGCCCGCCGATAACTTTTCTTGCCATAATTGACTACCAAATCTTTGTTCGCCGCGGCACATGTCTCATGCGCCCGGCCCGGATTCATTCGGGCGGGTCGCAGACCTCGCCCCTACCAGACTACTGTCAGTTCCGGGCAGGTGAGGGCACCTGCCTCGGCGAGAAGCTAACGCTCTTCTCTTTTCCTTTCAGATAGGATTTCTTTGGCTTCCTTTAGGTCAATCTTGGCCTTATGACCATGCTTCGCAAGCAAGTGCAGAAGATTTCCGCCGTTCAATAATGTGAGCGGCTTGCCCTTTGCAAATTCGTAGGCATCTGAGCCGTAATCGGCTGTCGTGATCAATATTCCTTTTGTGGCACCTTCGTTGATAACAGTCCCATACAGATCGCGCACAGCCCCCACACCGACCACATTCGTGTAGCGTTTTGCCTGAATGACCAATTTGCCGCCGCGGATGGGGTCAGGGTCAAATGCTATTGCATCAACTCCGCCATCGCGGCTTGCCTGCGTAACTTTCACTTCGCCCCCATCTTGAGTAAATTCTTTCTCAAATAGCTCGCGAACTAAATGCTCAAAATCCTCCCAATCCATAGCGGCAATATTGACTGAATCGTCAAGTTTGTGTGCGACTGCATAGGATGAAATGAACCTTTTATCCTCACGGCTAATTTGCAGCAACGGAGCCACGGGACTCAAACCATGCAGCTTCGCACTTCCGACACCCTTCAAATTTTTAAAACACTGTCTTGGGTCAACGAGACTCAGATTAATAGACCTGAATTCCGATTTGGTGGTTTGAAGCGACATAATACACGCAGTCTCTTCTTGACCGGTGCCTTTGTTAACGAATTTCACCCAGCCATTGAAGACGACTAAAACCAAGGCATTTACTGCATCAGCCTTGAATAATTCATAAAGTGCCCGCAGCGCAATTTGGTAGAGCAGAGAGTCATAAAGCCTGTTACGCTCCGCTTCGCTGATCTCGACTTCTTTAAACTCACCCTTAGATTGAATATATTTTACTTCCTTTACTCGCGGCAAGACTTCCGGCGAAGGCAAGTGGCAGTCAACAATCAAAATCTTCGTGTCGCTATTATAGTCAATTTCGAACTCCTGCGGAAAGCAATCAGGTTGTTCGGATCTCGACAAGACCAGATCGCAATAATCTACTACTGCTTCCTTTGCTCCGGAAAAATACTCCTCTTTGCGCCTCTCGATTGCAGCATTACGCTTCTCTTGCTCCATATAGAAAGCGCTTTTCTCCATTTCCCACTTCTCCACCTCTTGCGCGTATTGCCTTTCAGCCTCATCTATGGCGTCCTTATGCTGATTCTCTATCCTTTCAATCTGGCTTTTCTTCTCTTCCCATACCCTCAAATCAGACTCAAATACAGCTTTAGCCTTTTCAGTTTTTCGTCTTGCCATGGCAGCGAAGATCCTGTCGAGTATGTTCAACTTTGGCCTATACATCAGGCTCAATGGATCTGGTCTGTGCCCTAATTCCGGCTTCTTAGGTTCAGGCGGGATTATCTTTTCAGGCTTCGGTTTTGGAAATGACGAGCGGTCTTTGAACAAGTCCCAGCCAATTCTCTCTTGAACGGCAAGAGTATGCTCCAGCATCGTCTCAATTTCACGAATTGCGTTCTCAGCTCGTTTGGTTCTTTCAACTACTATCTCCTTATAGATCTCCTTTTCATCCCGCTTCGTTTCCTTTTCGAGCCACATATCGTTCCAAGCATCCAGCTGAGCCTCAACCTTCATATTGACGATATGCATATTTTTTCCCGAAATAATCTTGGTTTTGTTTAATCCTCCATGATGCAATTTCACGATGTTCGTGCCCCACCAGTAGTCACTGCGTTCGACTAAATCATCTCGGTTCGGCATCGTGGATTAAAACCACCTTGAAATTACCACTTTACGGTCGGTGAAGAAGTCAATGGATTCCCAGCCGTGCGCTTTCAGATCGCCGAAGAAAGAGCCCTTCGCGCCGCCGAAACAGAAGAAGGACATCGGCGCGGCAACGCCGATATTGATGCCCATCATGCTGGGCTCGGCTTCGTGGCGAAACCTGCGCGCGGCCTCGCCGCTGGTCGTGAAAATCGAAGTGGCATTCCCCAGTTCGTGCGTGTGAATGAGATTCAGAGCGTCATCCAAAGTTTTGACAGGCAAAATGCACGCGACCGGCCCGAAAATCTCCTCTTGAGCTATGACCATGTCGCGTTTCACTTTGTCGAAAACTGTGGGGCCGACGAAATATCCCTTCTCCCGCACGGGAGGATTGCGACCGTCCAAGATAAGCTCGGCGCCTTCCTGGATGCCTTTCTCGATATAATGCAAAACGCGCTCGCGATGGCGCTCAGAAATCACCGGCCCCAATTCCACGCCGGGTTCGAGGCCATTTCCCATCTTCAGCGCCGCCGCTCGCGCGACGAATTTCTCGCGGAATGGCTCGTAGATTTCGCCGACGGGAACAAGCACCGCACCCGCCAAACACCGCTCGCCCGCGCAGCCAAACACGGATTCGACGATGTTCTCGACGCTCGCATCGAGCTTGGCATCCGGCATGATGACGATATAATTCTTCGCGCCGCCCAAAGCTTGCACGCGCTTGCCGTGCTTGCCGCATTCCGCATAGACATGGCGCGCAACCGGGCTGGAGCCGACAAACGAAACGCCCTTAATATCCGGATGCTCCAAAATTCGCTGAGCGGCTTCCTTTGCGCCGTTGACAAGATTCACAACACCCGGCGGAAAGCCCGCTTCATTGATAAGTGCGAAAAGTTCTTGCTGCGATAACGGCACCTGCTCGGAAGGCTTCACGACAAAAGTATTGCCGCACGCAACGGCGAATGGCAAGAACCACAGCGGAACCATGAAAGGGAAATTGAAGGGAGCGATACACGCAAAAACGCCGATGGGCTGGCGGATGGCCTCACAGTCAATCCCTCGCGCCACATCTTCCAAAACGCGACCCATCATGAGCGAAGGAATCCCCGTGGCCACTTCGATGCATTCAATTCCGCGCCGAACACTCCCTCGCGCTTCATGCAAGGTCTTGCCGTTCTCGGTCGTCAGCGTTCGGGCAAGGGCTTCAAAATGCTCTTCGAGGAGATTCTTCAGCCGGAAGAAGTAGTGGGCGCGTTCGAGAGGCGGGGTGGCTCGCCAAGCAGGAAAGGCGTCGCGGGCTGCGCGAACGGCATCGTCAACATCGGAAGCCAAGCCGAGCGGCACATGCGCCAGAACCTCGGTCGTGGCGGGATTGCGGACTTCAAGCGTCTGGCTCCCGTGTGCGGCGACCCACCGGCCACCGATGTAATTCTTTAAAATTGAAGGATTTGTGCTCATAGAAAATTTGCGTCTCAAAATATAGGTTTTCTGTGGGGGAAAGTCAAGAGCTTGGACTCCAATGTCCTCGTTCCAGAGTGCCGGATTTTCGCGGATAAACCGCGCCATCATCTCAATGCAGTCGGCGTTGTCAAGGTCAACGACTTCGATTGCGTGCGATTCCAGAAAAGCGCGTGCGCCTTCGAAATTGCGCGATTCACCGGCGATGACTCGCGCGATGCCGAATTGAACGGCGGCGCCTGCGCAAAGGTAGCAGGGCATCAAAGTCGAGACGAGCGTCAATCCACGAAAGGAGCCTATTCGTCCGGCATTGCGCAGGCAATTGATTTCGGCATGTTCGAGCGGATCGCTATTCTGAACGCGACGATTATGCCCACGAGCGATGATTTGCCCCTCGCGCACGAGAACCGAACCAATCGGGATGCCACCTTCCGAAAGAGCAAGCTTCGCCTCTTCGATGGCGGCGGCAAGCAACTGGCATTCCGACAGAGAACTCGATGTGTTCATAGCAGCGTTGTCTGATCTTCTTTCAGCAACCTGCAAACTAATATAGCAGGAAATATCGAAATGTCAATTTCGTGGGCTCAATACTTGAAAAAATGGCATAACATAATGAAAGTGGCCCGCGTAGTCCGGGACAGTGGGCGGCAAGCGGCACGAGGCTTGCAAAGTAGATATTTGCGAAAACTGTAACCTCATGACGGATATGTCGTAGCCACTCATGCTCACCATTATCGGGTTTGTTGTCGTTATTGTCTGCGTGATCGGCGGCTTCACTGTTGCCGGTGGAAATGTCGTTGTTCTCCTGCAACCGGCGGAATTCATCGTCATCGGGGGAGCCGCGCTTGGCTCCCTTTTGGTCTCCACACCGACCAAAATCGTCAAGCAGATGATTGGCAGCATCACCGGCACCCTGAAAGCGAGCCGTCTCACTGAGGAAACCTATATGGGTTTGTTGCGCCTGCTCAACG
>Ga0315289_10001321_pt1 | contig 38516 bp, 28 predicted proteins | sample YL17G11_40_MG_FD_203452 | JGI IMG/M metagenome (GOLD analysis project Ga0315289, IMG submission 203452) | Sediment microbial communities from Yellowstone Lake, YNP, Wyoming, USA - YL17G11_40 | ecosystem: Environmental > Aquatic > Freshwater > Lake > Sediment | place: USA: Wyoming | collected... | reverse complement strand
ACCTGCGGAGAAAATACCGCGCGGGTTGGGATGTAAAAGGCCTAAGCTGACCCTTCGACGGAGTTTACCCTGAGCGCACCCGAAGGGCTCAGGGCATGGTTTCAATCGAAAATTGACAATTGAGAATTTACAATTGAGGATTGCCGTACGATGAAAGCTTTGGTCAAGAAGGAGCCGAAAGTTGGTCTCTGGATGGAAGACATTCCGGTCCCCAAGATCGGCCTTAACGATGTACTGATCAGAATTCAAAAAACCTCGATATGCGGCACAGACATCCACATATTCAACTGGGACGATTGGGCCGCCCGTACAATTAAGCCGCCAATGACAATCGGGCACGAATTTGTTGGCGTTGTCGAGAAGATTGGCAGGAACGTACATGATTTCAAGCCCGGCGACCTGGTCAGCGGCGAGGGACACGTAGTCTGCGGGCGATGCCGGAACTGCCTTGCCGGGCGAAGGCACCTTTGTAAGGACCCCAAGAGTATCGGCGTCAACAGGGATGGAGCCTTCGCCGAGTATCTTGCCATACCCGTTACAAATGTCTGGTACTGCGACGCCAACATTCCGATGGATGTGCTGAGCTGTTTCGACCCTCTTGGCAACGCGGCGCACACGGCTTTGAGTTTCGATTTGGTTGGTGAGGATGTTCTGATAACCGGAGCAGGTCCTATCGGCTCTATGGCAGTAGCGGTGGCCAAACATGCTGGTGCCCGTCATGTGGTTATCACCGATGTGAATCCTTATCGTTTGGAATTGGCCAAAAAAATGAGGGCGACGAGAGCGGTTGATGTTCGGCACAAGAAAATTGAAGATGTCGTAAAAGAGCTGGGAATGAAAGAAGGTTTTGATGTCGGGCTGGAAATGTCCGGCAATCCCGACGCATTTAGAAGCATGCTGGCCAATATGTGTCACGGCGGCAAAATCGCTCTGCTGGGCATCTTGCCCCCGATGTCGATTAACTGGGATTATATCGTGTTCAACGGGCTGACGATTAAGGGAATATACGGCAGAGAAATGTATGAAACCTGGTACAAGGTAACGATGCTCATTCAATGCGGGATGGATATCTCGCCGCTTATTACCCATCATTTCCACTATACAGAGTATATGAAGGGATTTGAAGTGATGCGGTCCGGCCGGTCCGGAAAAGTGATTCTTGATTGGAGCTAATTATGTTTGGGGCGATAAAATCTCACGTGGTGGACGAGCTCGGACAAATCAAAGAAGCGGGTCTGTACAAATCCGAACGAGTAATCATCAGTCAGCAGGATTCCAATATCACCGTGCAAAGCGGCAGAAGGGCCTGCCCTGAGCGCAGTCGAAGGGTTCTAAATCTGTGCGCGAACAATTATCTGGGGCTGGCAAATCATCCGCAAGTTATCAAAGCCGCCAAAGACAGCTATGACAAATGGGGCTACGGCCTGTCGTCCGTGCGTTTTATCTGCGGCACCCAGGATATTCACAAGCAGCTGGAAAAAAGAATATCCGAGTTTCTGGGCACAGAAGATACGGCTCTGTATTCTTGCTGCTTCGACGCCAACACCGGGTTATTTGAGACGCTGCTAACTGCGGAAGATGCGGTGATAAGTGATAACCTTAACCACGCCAGCATTATTGACGGAATCCGCCTGTGCAAGGCTCAGCGGTTGCGGTTTGAAAACTGCAACATGCCGGACCTGGAAGAAAAACTGAAACAAGCCCAGTCGGCCAGGTTCCGTCTAATTGCCACTGACGGCGTTTTTTCTATGGACGGCACAATTGCGAAGCTGCGGGAAATCTGTGAGCTGGCGGATAAATACGATGCGCTGGTGATGGTGGACGATTCTCACGGCGTCGGCGTCCTGGGCAGGCATGGCCGGGGCACACACGAGCATTGCCAGGTTATGGGCCGGGTGGATATTATCACCGGCACGCTGGGCAAGGCCCTGGGAGGCGCCAGCGGTGGTTACACCAGTGGGCGGAAGGAAATTATTGAAATACTCCGCCAGCGTTCAAGACCGTATCTATTTTCCAACACGCTGGCTCCGAGTATTGTCGCCGCTTCACTGAAGGTGCTGGACTTACTATCCGCATCAACCGAGCTACGCGATAAACTTCACGAAAACACCCGCTATTTTCGAGAAAAGATGGCCGACGCCGGGTTCAATATTATTCCAGGAGAGCATCCTATTGTGCCCATCATGTTGGGGGATGCGGTCCTAGCTCATCGAATGGCAGAAATGTTGCTGGATGAAGGCGTTTACGTGATCGGGTTTTCGTACCCGGTCGTGCCGCACGGTGCAGCTCGAATCCGCACTCAAATCTCCGCGGCCCACACTAAAGAAGACCTGGACTTCGCCGTCGAGAAGATGGCCAAGGTTAAAAACGCCCTTGGTATTTGAGGGCTTTTGAACCTGCCAAATTGGCACAAGTTAAAGTCACGTATAGTCCGTAAGTACTTATTTCGATTACAGTTAGCTTTTAGCTTAACTTGGGCACGCCATTTGCTCTAAGTAAATAACTCAAACTGACCGGTTCGTCGTGTCATTCCTGCGGAAGCAGGAATCCATTAACATCTCGCTTGAGTGGATTCCCGCTTGCGCGGGAATGACAAAGTGCGATATGTCACTGTTAAATACTCACTTATGGCGGTGTCCTACCGAAAAATCGGTCAGTTTGAGTAAATAAATGATCCGTTATTTGTCGATACGTAAAAGGATTACGCCATGAAATTCGATAGATTTACACTGAAAGCCCAGGAGGCGCTGGCGACTGCTCAACAACTGGCGATGGCCAAATCGCATACTATTGTGTCGCCCCTGCACCTATTGAGCGCCCTTTGCAGCGACGAGCAAAGTGTTGCGATTATGATCCTGAAGAAGATCGGCGCCAACGTTGCCCGGCTGAAAGACATGATAGAAAGCGAGCTTCGCCGGCTGCCGCAAGGCCAAAGCGGTGCTGGCCTTATGCCGGACCCCGCCTTCAATCAGGTCGTCCTAGATGCCCAAAATAGAGCCGACGCAATGGGCGACGAATACCTTAGTGCCGAGCACCTTCTACTTTCGCTTGCTTCGGTAAAAAGCGATGCCAAAGAGGTCTTAAGCCTTAATTCGATTACCGCTGAGCGAATTGAAGAGGCGATAAAAGAAGTCCGTGGGGGCGAAAAGATAACCGACCAAACCCCGGAAGATAAATACAGGGCACTGGAGCGTTACGGCATCGATCTTTTGGAGATGGCAAGGAAAGGAAAGCTCGACCCGGTTATCGGCAGAGATGAAGAAATCCGCAGGTGTATGGAGGTTCTTAACCGCCGAACGAAAAACAATCCGGTACTGATCGGCGAGCCGGGCGTGGGCAAGACCGCGATTGTTGAAGGCCTTGCCCAGCGAATAGTCGCAGGCGATGTCCCCGCCGGTCTAAAGAATAAGAGGATTATTGCCCTTGACATGGGCGCACTTATAGCCGGCACAAAATTCAGAGGCGAATTTGAGGACCGCCTCAAGGCTGTGCTCAAGGAAGTTATTGGCGCCGAAAGGCAGATAATTCTTTTTATCGACGAGCTACACACCGTCGTTGGTGCAGGCAAGGCTGAAGGCGCGGTCGATGCCGGAAACTTGCTCAAACCCTCGCTTGCCCGCGGCGAGCTGCATTGTATCGGTGCTACGACAATCGACGATTATCGAAAGTACGTGGAAAAAGACGCAGCGCTGGAGAGGCGTTTTCAGCCCATTCTGATTGACCCGCCAACCGTCGAGGAGACCATAGCCATTCTTCGCGGGCTGAAGGACCGCTATGACACTCACCATGGCGTGCGGATTACGGATGCGGCGCTGGTTGCCGCTGCGACCCTATCGAACCGATATATAACCGACCGGTGGCTGCCGGATAAGGCGATAGACTTGATTGATGAGGCAGCGTCAAAATTGCGGATCGAGAACGATTCACTGCCCGCTGAGCTGGACACCATCCGCAGAAAAATCGTTCAACTGCAAATCGAGCGCGAGGCGCTAAAAAAAGAAACCGATGAAGCGAGCAAAGAGCAGCTGAAAAACGCCGAAAAGCAATTGGCGAAATTGCAGGAGCAGGATAAAGAGTTTACCGCGCGCTGGGAAAGCGAGAAGCGCGAAATCGACCAGATAAAACAATTGAAGCAGGAAATAGAAAGTGCTCAGAATCGGTTTGACGAGGCCCAGCGCAAAGGTGACCTTGAGACCGCTGCACGCCTGAAATACGAAACCATCGCGAATTTGAAAAAGAATTTGGAAGCGAAAGAGGCTCAGCTTGCCAAGTCCAACGGGGGCAAAATAATTCGCAACGAGGTAACGGATGAGCATGTTGCTGAGGTGGTATCCAAGTGGACCGGGATACCGATCGCGCGACTATTGAGCGGCGAACGTGAGCGATTAATGAAGATGGAGGAGCTGATTCGCCGGCGGGTCGTTGGGCAAGACGAGGCGGTTAGCGCTTTGTGCAACGCGGTGCGCAGGAACCGGGCGGGCCTGGGCGACCCGAACCGGCCGATAGGGACATTCCTATTTCTTGGGCCGACCGGCGTGGGCAAAACCGAGCTTTCCAAAGCGCTGGCGGAGTTTCTATTTAACGACCCAAACGCAATGGTCCGAATCGATATGAGCGAGTTCATGGAGCAACATTCCGTCGCCCGGCTTATCGGCGCACCGCCCGGCTATGTGGGCTACGAAGAGGGCGGCCGATTGACAGAGGCCGTCCGGCGGAAACCATATTCAGTGATCCTGCTCGATGAGATCGAAAAAGCTCATCGAGACGTCTTCAATGTGCTGCTGCAGGTTTTCGACGATGGGCGATTGACGGATGGAAAAAGCCGAACCGTGGACTTTAAGAACACGGTTATCATTATGACCAGCAATATCGCCAGCCAGCAAATTCAGCAACTGACCGAAGAATCCGGCAGTGATTGGGAAATCGAGGCCCACGTCAAAGATGCGCTAAAGCAAATCTTTAAGCCCGAATTCTTGAATCGCGTTGACGAGATAATCGTCTTTCACCTGCTCACGAAAGATAATTTGACAAAGATTGTCGATATTCAGCTCAATTACTTAGCCCAGCGCGTAAATGCCCGCAATCTGCAGGTCGAGTTTACCGACCGTGCCCGCAAGCAGATTATGGACGAGGGCTACGACCCTGTGTATGGCGCGAGGCCTTTGAAGCGAACGATTCAGCAGCGGATAGAGAACCCTCTGGCCGGCGAGATTTTAGCCGGCAAATTCGCCGAGGGCGACACTATAAAAATCGACGCCAGCCAGCACAAGTTTATCTTTCAAAAAGTCTAGCCTACTCCGCCGTAGCGGCTGCCCCCGCGGCCAGCGCATCGAAGAGTTTTGATTCTGTCGCACTTTTTGGTAAAATGTATCTTGCCGATCAGGAGCATCAGTCATAGATAGTGTGGCATGGGACATTCATGGGTCAGCATCGAAATTAGTGATTTGGAGAGAAAACACACTAAGAAAGCCAGGGCTTTGGTGGATACCGCAGCAAGCTTAACAACTCTGCCCAAAAAACTTGCCGATGAGGTGGGAATCAAACCAACCACGCAGGAGCAAGTCTCTACAGGAGCAGGACTAATTAAGGTGCTGCGAGGCAGAGCATGGATACAGTTAAAAGGCAAAGAAGATGCTTTTCTGGTCTGGATTTCAAATGTGGTAGATAAAGTCTTACTTGGGGCAGTCGTCTTAGAATCATTCGGCTTTAAGGTCGACCCGACAACCGGTACATTAGAAGAGAAGCCCTTGCTACTATACTGATTTGGCAAGCTTCTTGGGCGGTGAACCAATTGTCAATTTTCCTCAGGAGTCGCCCTGACTAAACTTTGTAATCGCCATCCCCCGCTCACAACTGAAAATGCCTTTGTAGCGGTTGATACACACTGAATTTTCGAAATTTATCTTGCAGTTTTCATCCTGCCGCTGACAATAATTGATAGCATACGTGCAATTTAATACGCCAACCGTGTAGCGGATAAACCGCCGGAAAGGGATATAGATGGAATCTAAAAAGGTTTTAGAACACGTAGAACGGGACAAGATAGAATTTATCACTCTACAATTCACCGACCTGCTGGGCGTAATAAAAGAGGTCATCATACCTGTCGAAAAACTCAACGATGCACTGGCCGACGGGGCGTGGTTCGACGGCTCCTCAATCGAAGGCTTTGCCAGAATACAGGAAAGCGATTTGTTTTTGAAGCCGGTCCCGGAAACATACGCCCTAATTCCCTGGCTGACCGAGGATGGCAAAACAGCAAGGCTCATCTGCGACATCTACCGCGCGGACGGCAAACCGTTCGAAGGAGACCCCAGATATATTCTCAAACAGGCGGCGGCAAAAGCAGCAGCTCAGGGCTACCAGTACAACGTGGGACCGGAACCGGAATTCTATTTGTTCACCACCGATAGCCAAAAAAGGACTACGCCTATCGACTACGACAGCTACTTCGACCTTTCCTCGCACGAAGGTTATAAAGTCATAAAGAGGATAATCGCAGCACTGGAGAGCTTTGGGATAAATGTGGAAGCCTCACATCACGAAGTTGGCTTCGGCCAGTACGAAATAGACTTGCGTTATGGGCATTGCCTGGACATAGCCGACAAGGTTGTCACGCTAAAGTACACCGCCAAAAAAGTGGCCCAGATGCACAATCTGCGCGCTACTTTTATGCCCAAACCAATCATGGATAAGCCAGGCTCCGGGATGCACACACACCAGAGCCTATTCAATATTGAAACGAAAACGAACGCCTTTTACGACAAGGACGACAAGTACAACTTGTCCCGCATTGCGTACAATTTTATCGCAGGCCAGATAAAGCATATAAATGCGCTGTGCGCGGTTCTCTGCCCGACAGTCAACTCGTATAAAAGGTTGGTTTCCGGATTTGAAGCGCCGGTATACATCACCTGGGCCGCCATGAATCGCTCAGCTTTGGTGAGGGTGCCTAAGTGGTTCCGACAAAGAAAAGAAGCTGCCAGAATCGAGCTGAGATGTCCCGATCCTTCCTGCAACCCGTATCTGGCGTTTGCGGTCATGCTGCAGGCGGGCATGGACGGCATCAAGAACAACTTAACCCCGCCCGATCCGGTCGAAGAAAATGTCTATCAGCTTGATGGTGAAAGCCTTATCGAGAAAAACATCAGCGTTTTGCCAACGTCGTTACAGCAGGCTTTGGACGAGTTGAAAAAAGATAAACTCATTCGAGACGTTCTGGGAGAGCATTTATTCGAAAGATATGTGGACGTAAAAACTAAGGAATGGTACGAATTCAAAAAGCAGGTTACCAACTGGGAAATCGAGACGTATCTGGACATCTTTTAGATTGGACGACTCAAAGATTTACCGCAATGCCCCGGCTGGCAAGGTACTGCTTTATTTGCTTTATGCTGTAGTTTCCGAAATGTGTGATGGAGGCCACAAGAACTGCGTCTGCGCCGCCTTCTACGATGGCATCGTAAAGGTGCTCAAGTTTGCCCGCCCCACCCGATGCAATGACAGGGATATTGACGACATCGGTCACTGCTTTGTTCAGCTCATTGTCATAACCTGTCTTTGTGCCGTCGGCATCCATGCTGGTTAGTAGTATCTCGCCTGCGCCCAGCTTTTCAGCCCTTGCAGCCCACCGAACAACGTCAATGTCGGTAGGCTCGCATCCTGCCTTCACACATACCTGCCACTTACCGGGCTTTGTCTTTGACCGCCGAGCATCAATCGCAAGGACCACACATTGATTTCCAAAACGCTGAGCAGCCTCTGTGATCAGGCTCGGATTTCGAACTGCGGCGGTGTTGACTGAAACCTTGTCGGCCCCGCTTCGCAGAACCTCATCCATTTGCTCGACCGTCTGAACGCCGCCGCCTACGGTAAACGGGATGAACACATTTTCGGCAACTTTCTCCACAAGCTCCACTATCGTCTTACGGAAATGTATGGTGGCGGTGATATCCAGAAATACCAGCTCATCGGCTCCTTCCTCGCTGTATCGTGCACCGAGCTCTACCGGGTCGCCGGCATCGCGAAGATTTAGGAACTTGACGCCCTTAACTACCCGATTATCTTTGACATCCAGGCAGGGAATAATTCTTTTGGTCAGCATTTTGTATTCTCGGGTTGTACAGACCCCGCCTCAAAGGCGGGGCTAAATATTTTATGTGCATTATTTGGCCCCCAAATTTATTTGGGGGTTTTCCATTTTTCGCAAATTTCGGCGAAATTCGCCAGGACCTTTAAGCCGGTCTTGCCGCTTTTCTCAGGATGAAATTGTACGCCGTGTATATTTGCTTTCTGCACCGATGCAGCCAGAGCAAAGCCGTAGTCGGTGTAGGCGATTTTAGCCTGCCGGTCAGTAACATCGGCATAGTAAGAGTGCGCGAAATAAAAATGCCTTTCCTTTCCCAGGCCGGCAAATAAATCCATATCCGCCGGCAGCTTTACCTGATTCCAGCCCATGTGAGGGACTGTCTGCCCGGCAGGGATTGGCACAACCCTGCCGCAAATCAGACCCAGCCCTTTGTGGAGGCCGTATTCGCTGCTTTGGTCAAAGAGCATCTGGTAGCCGACACAAATTCCTAAAAGCGGTTTGCCGGCAAGAGCAGCATCCTTTATCAACTGTGTAAGTGCCCTCAATTCGCCGATGGCATAGCCGAAGGCTGCAACGCCAGGCAGAACAATGCCGGCAGCGCCTTCAATTTCAGAAGCATCGCAACTGAGTTTCACATCGCAGCCGATGTGCCGGAATGCGTTGCATACGCTCCTGACGTTGCCCACGTTGTAGTCAATAACAACGATCATAATTTACTATTGACTCTTGACTATTGACTATCTACCATCAAGCGCCTGTCGTCGAAAACGCTAACACTTGGCTCCAAAAGCACGAAAAATCAGAATAAATAGTAAAGTGTAAATAGTAAATAACAAATGTGCGGCATAGTCGCTTATCTGGGTAAGAAACCTGCACAGCCGATTCTCTTAGAGGGGCTGAAGCGCCTGGAATATCGGGGCTACGACTCGGCTGGCATGGCACTACTGGGCGGCGACGGAATCAAAATCAAAAAAAACAGCGGCAGGATCAGCGCCCTGGAAGAGATTTTAGGCGAAGTTAACATCGCAGAAACGCTCGGCCTCGGCCATACACGCTGGGCCACGCACGGAGAGCCGAACACTATTAATGCCCATCCACATCTGGACTATACCGGCAAGATCGCCCTCGTTCACAACGGCATTATCGAAAACTACGACACGCTGAAAATATGGCTGCAAAATGAGGGCAGCCAATTTGCAAGCCAAACCGATACCGAGGTGATAGCAAATTTGATCGGCTATTTCTATGCCAAAGGTGATCAAGATGGCGGGTCCCGTCAGCAAAATAAATTTGAATGGGCGGTTCAGAAAGGCCTGCGCGAGCTCCATGGCACCTATGGGCTGGGAATTGTCTGCCGCGATTTTCCCAATATGCTCATCGGGGCGAAAAAAGGAAGCTCTTTGATCTTAGGCGTCGGAGATAACGAATACATCCTGGCTTCGGATGCCGCCGCCATCGTCGAGCACACCACCCAGGCGATTTACCTCGCGGACAACGAAATGGTTACCATCAGCCGTGACGGGTTTCATACCAAAACGATTGACAATGTAACCGTCGCCAAAGACATCGGGCAAATTGAGTTCTCTCTGGACCAAATCGAGCTGGCCGGCTTTGCACATTATATGCTCAAGGAGATTCTTGAGCAGCCCAAGGCCCTAAGCACCTGTATGGGCGGCAGAATCGACCGGCAAAGCGGGAAAATCAAGCTGGGCGGCATAGCAAATCACTTGCGTGAGCTGACGCGTACAAAACATATTATCCTCACCGGCTGCGGCACGGCATTCCACGCGGCTTTGGTGGGCGAGTTTTTGTTTGAGCATTTGGCGCGTATCCCCACAGAGACAGAATATGCCAGTGAATTTCGATATCGCAACCCGGTCATCGAGGACGGCACTGTGGTCATAGCCATAAGCCAGTCGGGCGAGACCGCGGACACCCTGGCAGCGGTGGAGCAGGCCAAAGAAAGAGGCGCCACCGTGCTGGGCATCGTAAACGTAGTGGGTTCTTCCATAGCCCGAGCTACCGACGCCGGCATATATTTGCACGTTGGGCCGGAGATTGGCGTTGCCAGCACAAAGGCCTTTACCGCCCAGGTGGCCGTGCTAACGATGCTGGCGATCGAGCTGGGAAGAAGAAAACACATAGGCAGTACCGAGGCCGCCGATTACATCGATGAACTTTCTCGCATACCAGCCAAAATGACCCGCGTGCTCGAACAGTCCGAGCACATTAAGCAAATTGCGGCAGCGAACGTTGACAAGGATAACTGGCTTTTCCTCGGCAGAGGCTTCAATTATCCGGTTGCCCTTGAGGGTGCGTTGAAACTTAAAGAAATAAGCTACATTCACGCGGAGGGTCTGCCGGCAGCGGAGATGAAGCATGGGCCGATTGCCTTGATTGCTGATGGTATGCCTGCGGTTTTCATCGCCACTTCGGGGCCGCAATACGACAAGATTATGGGCAATATCGCGGAAGTTAAGGCTCGCGGCGGCAAGATTATCGTTGTCGCCACCGAGGGCGATGAAAATATCAAGCAGCACGCTGACCATCTGATCACCGTTCCGGATGCGCCGGAGCCTTTACAGCCGATGTTGACCGTTGTGCCGCTGCAACTTTTGGCTTACCACGCCGCCGTGCTGCGCGGACACGATGTTGACAAACCGCGAAACCTCGCCAAAAGTGTCACGGTCGAGTAGTTCGTGGAAATCCGAAATCCAAATCTTGAAATAGAACCCCGCGTAAAACGCGGGGCTAAATATGAAATTTATTTAGCCCCCAGTTCTACTGGGGGTCACTTATCTGCCGCCTTCAGTCTTGTGGAGTTACTTGTCGTTATCACCATTATCGGCCTTCTGCTGTCTATCCTTACGCCCTCATTCGTCAGGGCGAGGTCCGCCGCGAGACGCCTGGTCTGTGCGCACAACCTTAAGCAGATTGATTTAGCGATGAGCTTATACCTCAGTGCTAACGACAACACATATCCGTGCGCCCAGGACCCGCTGCCGGCGGGCTACTGGCTGTGGATGGGCCGAGGCTGGCGAAGCATTATCGAGCCGTATCTGGGCGACAATGTCGACGCCAATAACCCTTCAGTTTTGTTTTGCCCGCAAGACCGCATCGCCAGAGATAAATACGAGTCCACAAGTTACGCCTACTCGATGGCCTTTTATCATAGTCCCGACCAGATCGATGCGATGAGCGATAAGAGTGACACCTACACAAACCCACAGCCATCTATCCCGCAGCGAGGTTTTGCTGTGGCTCATCCATCCGGCAAGATTCTCATCGGCGAATGGCTCAGCAATCATTACCCTGTGGATGATGATAAGGGCTGGTGGTGCTGGCAGGGCAGCCGAAATTTTCTTTTTGCTGATGGCCAGGTCAGTTTTCTTAACGCCGCCGATATTCGTCCCGCCCGCGATGGCCTACCGCACGCAAACCTGACAATTCACGGCATCAAAGGCTCCGATTGCGCCGAATAGCCCTATTTAGCTGTCACAATCCTGAATCGCACTATCCCTGTGTCATTGTCCTTGACCCGATTAGACAAATCTGATACGCTATTCTCAGAAAAGTGGTAAGGAGGAATCAGTTATTCCTCCCATCGAGCGTGCTTATTTAGCGCGTGAGTTTTTTTGACAAAACACACAGTTTAGGAGGGTCAAACATGGCCGGCAAAAAAATCCCACCACGCGGCAGCTCGCCCAACGCATGCAGGACGTTCCGATGAGATATTTACTTGCTCTTGCACTACTAACATGTTGGCTACGGGGGATCTCACCCGGGAATGAGTTAACGACCCGGTATCCACTTGAGACTGAATTCAGGAACCTGTGTACCGGAGTTCCGGTGCTGGTTTCAGTTTTCGACGACCAAGACCGGCCAGTGGAATCCGCACAGGTGGTTGCATTCTCCGAAGACTGGGGCGTTCGGCTTCCGGTAACTGGAGGTCCTTTTGCCTACACAGGCAAGGATGGGACAGCAAGTCTCATGTTGTTCGAAGGCCAATGGTGGATCTTTGCTGGTTTTGGACGGACCTTTGCCGCACTTCATCCGGGAAAGGCCGGTTTTCTTGGGAAACGCATAGTCCTCGACTCCGACTCGGCAACCGTTGTACTCAAGCCGAGTGGCTTTCTCGATGTCGTTCTGCCATCTGATGCACATGAAGTCTTCGCCATGGAAGAGAGCTGTTCTCCTCTGGTGGCGATGCCTTTTTGCGGTGCCAGCTATGAGAAGAAGCTGCGTGTTCATTCAACGGATGGGCTTCAACAGCGATTGCTCTTCGTTCGGCATCCGGGTAACGATCCAGGTTTCCTGCTGACATCCCCACCTGTTGGCGCGAGCCAATCGCTTCAGATGTCCCTACAAGATGAGAAGTTAGGCCGAATGGTGTTCGACATTCAGGACAACAACGACCCCGGCGGCGCAATGGTTGTGGGGATTGGGTATCCCACTGCAGATGTGGACCAAGGCTGGCAGATCACCTATTTCCCGGTCAGAGGAACCCAGGAGGTATTTGTGAGCCCGGGCATCGTCGATTACTACCTCGTCTACTTTGGGTCGGACGGATCTGGCTACTGGTTCAACCGGAAAAGCGCGTCGATTGGAGGTGGTCAGCGTGTTGACGTAAGAGGCGGAGGATCTTTAAAGGCGAGGGTACTGGCCTCTGCTGGTGCAGAGTCTCAGTATGGGATTAATTTTCTATTGGATGCACAGGACTCCTTTGGGAATATCCTTGACTTCTACCGGCTGGCCGCGGGCGCGGTTTCAGTCGTGAAAATCCGCCTATTGGACGAAGCATCCGCACCCATCTACTCGACCGACTGGGAACACTCGAGTGATTGGCTACATCTGCGCATCCCCCTACTTCAGGTACCTGTGGAGCGATTGCATTATGTGGTGGATTGGGATCTCGGAATGTTTGGGAGCAACACATTGTCAGGCCCCCTTTTGGTTCCTGGCACGTCGTATGGGTTTCAGCACATTGGGTCTGCTCACTTTGACGGATATTTCCCCTTCGGATTCACCCAGCGCGCAGTCCAGGTTCTGGAACGCCTTGAAGCAGCCTATTCCTTCATGGCTGAGTGTACGAGCCATACTCCTTCTTACAGGTTGAATGTCTATGTTCCATCAGATCCGACATCGGCTGGAGTGGCAGGGGGAGACTCCATTTGGATTTGGATGGACGGTTTTCTCTGGTGGAACCCGGACGATCCTGTCAACAATTGGGAGGCAATGCTCTTGCATGAGCTTGGGCATCAGATGGAGGCGTTTTCTTACCATAACGGCGTCCCCATCACTGGAACAAGGAATGAGGCATTAGCCTCGGTCTTGGCGGCCGAAGCATTAGATTCTACCGGTGACGCCAACAAAGCACAGTCGTACCGAAGGGGAGAATGCCAATGGTTCCTTCAACATGTGGAGGGTGTATTTCCCGACACGTCCCCGTACTACGAACTTCTCATCAACCGTTTTCTTCTTCACATCTATCTACCCAAGCTCTTTGGCCACAGTGTACACTCACGGTTTTTCAGGGACTGGATTGATGGCTGGCGGGCGTTGGCCGACTTCTCAGAGGCCGATGCGTTCGTGACCCTCTACTCATTCCACTGCAGAACAAATCTCGCTGATGCCTTTCAAGCCATTGGGTATGCAACCACAGCGGACAAGGTGTATGAAGGGATAAACCGGCTGGAACAGGTTCTGGCGGTTGACGTAACCGGCGACGGCAAAGTTGACTATAAGGACCTTGATGCGATGTCAGAACAGTGGCTCGAAACGATACCTCCTGAGACTACTCTATCTGCCGACCTCAATACCGACAAGAAGGTCGACCTGAAAGACTTTGGTACGTTGGCGAATAGCTGGCTTGAGGGTAATAGCAACTAAGAGCACCTAACAAGACCTGCATTTCACTCTCAGCCGGCAGAGGATAGATTCTTCGCTTTGCTCAGAATGACACCGGCTCGCGCCATAACGTTCCGTTAGGAGTCCTAAGCTGGTGTCACTTCATCCCCAGTAAGTCGGCCATTGAGTAAAGACCCGGCTTTTTGCCAACAAGCCATTCTGCTGCCCGAAGTGCTCCCCGAGCGAAGGTGTCCCTACTGTGAGCGATATGGCTGACAGTAACTGTTTCGCCGAGTGTGCTAAAGATTACCGAATGTTCGCCGGTGATGTCGCCTGCCCGAATTGCGTGCATGCCGATAGTGCCTTTCTGCCGTAAGGCGTCTTTACCGCTTCTGCCGACAGTTACGGCTTGCGGGAAATCTCTGCCGGTCGCCTTGCAGATACTCTCCGCCAATGTTAGAGCGCTGCCGCTTGGAGCGTCTTTCTTGAACCGATGGTGCTGCTCGATGATTTCTATGTCGTACTCTTCGCCGAGCATTCCGGCGACTTTCCCTACCAGAGAAAATAAAACATTCATCCCCACGCTCATATTGGTCGCATATAGAATGGGAGTCTTCTGCGATGCTGCCCTGATTTTGCCATGCTGCTGGTTACTTAAGCCGGTCGTGCCTAAAACCAGGGCAACGCCGTTTCCCGCGCAGTAATCAATCGTTTTATTTGCCGCCTCCGGCTGGCTGAAGTCTATTGCTACGCACGCCCTCATCGCAGTCGAAGGGTCGGCAGCCGGGAACTCGCTGCTCAAGTTCACCCCTATCGCTGCTGCCATTGCCACAAGGCCGGCATCTTTACCGATGTCGGGATGGCCCGGCCTTTCGATTGCCGCAACGATATCGAACCGGTCCGACTCCTTCGCCAACGACAGGATACGCCTGCCCATTCGACCGGCGGCCCCAATAACCGCAAGGTTGCATTTCATTTGCCTGTCCTTCAAGTTTTGAACGGACTCCAAGCCTGGCAATTGTCAATTTACAATTGTCAATTTATGGCGGGCTTTTACTTTTTGGTGCTCAGGTAAATCGCAAGGCCCATCTGCTCGATCTGGTCCCGCTGCTCCTCAATCTCATCGACATGCCCGTCCTCATCGCCGAGGATACCGTCGAGAATCTCTTTGGTGGCGTTGTCACCTACTTCAGTGGCGAGCTTGATGGCTGCGTTGTACCCTTTGACGGCTGTCATCTCGGCAGCCAGATCGTTTGCCATCATCTTGGGCACATCGTCGCCGATGTGAATGTCGTTGAGCTTGCTGACAAGGGGCTTACCCTCAAGAAACAGGATACGCTCGATAAGTTTCTCAGCATGCTTCATCTCGGTGACGGCACGAGCCTGGATACCATCGTGCAGCTTCGTGTAGCCCCAGCTGGCGCACATCTCGGCGTGCACAATGTACTGATTGATCGCAGTCAGCTCGTCAGCCAGAAGCCCGTTGAGGGCTTTGAGCAGCTTCTCATTTCCTTTCATTGGTCGCTCCTTCCAAAATAAAAATTCAAAATGCAAAGTTATCAGGTTTCAGGAAAGTAAATTGTACAGACAATTTCTCAATCATCAACAATTTCCTTGCGCATCTCTTGCAGAAACTTTCGTTCTTGGTCATCCAACTGCTCAAAAAGACGTTTTTTGCGCATATCGAACGATCGATGCGGATTGCCGCCCGTGCCATTCTTCTGATCGCCGTTATGGAAGCACCAGCCCGCTGCTCCGCCCGTAATTGCCTGCTTCAGGTCTGTCAGGAAAGCCTCCGCTGACGGCTCCCACTGCTGCGGGTGATACCCACGTCGGAACGGCTCCTGATAATGCACCGGCACGACGCGCCCGATGTCTTTCATCCACGACAGATACTGCCGCGATTTCACTTGCGTTTGCCTGGGGGAATCCGGGTCGCGCGGACGGTGCGGACACACGAAGTCCACCCGCACCGTCAGCAGATACTCGTGCAGCTCGTCACGGCTGATGTCGCTGCCTTGTGAGGCGGTGACCAGTCGCTTCGTATCCAATCGCTTGACCGTGTCTCGAAGCGATTGGAGCTCCTTGAAATCAACAAACCGGGCATCTCGGACGTTCCGCTCGTTGGCCAGGTCCAGATACCAGTTACGATACGGCTTCAGGTGCGTCACCAGCGCCTCCACCGCCCGCTGGTGCGCCTCGAACAATTCCAGGGCTCCGGACAAGCCCCGCGAGAGGGTCACGTCCACTAATAAGCCCCGCCGATCACATTCCGCCACGAGCCACTTTAGTTTGTCCCAGTAAGGTTGCTGCGGCTCGCCTTTTTTGTCGACCGCCGTGATGCCATCTCCCCACGTTGCCCAGACACGTATCCAATTGAATCCGCAGGATTCAATATCATCCAGGTCCTGTTTTATGGATTCCTGCGGCGCTCCCAACGCCCCATAGAAGCTGATGCCGAGCAGAAACTTAGGCTTGCCGTTCAAGGTAAACTGGGTGTCTTTGACGCCCAATTCCGCCGCGGCTACTGCGCCTGCAATATAAGGCAATAATATAATAATAGTGCTCCATTGACGCATCATTTCAAAATCTCCATAGGGAAACAATGCTACTCTCTGCCTTTGGATTCGACAAGCTCACCACAAGTTTTAATGTGTAGAACCCAATCGTTATTATCCGGCGCGGTGAAAGCCCGATTGCCCCCGGCGGCTGTAGGACTATCAGCTACATAATCTCCTTTTCTTGGATTATACCATTCAACAGCTAATTGGCCGGCCGTACCGGATAAATCTAATGTAACACCGCCGCCGTTTATCAGATAGGCAATAAAATGATTGTCATTTCCCAAAACCCATGCTGTGCCGGACTGAACGATATTATCCTTAGGTGAAAGGGTTGATAAATCGCTGAGCGATTCCATAAAAGCGTATAATCTTCTGTAGTCTTCCAGCATTTCTATCGTGGGCGGTTTACGATTGCGATCTGTTTCCCAGGTTCCAAGATGCATGACGTATGTTCCGGTAATCGCCGCCGACCAGTTCACTTTACGGACTCCATCTCTGTCGCCGGCCACAAGCAGCTCGGAGTGCCAGTCGTATTGTTCAGCCAGATTGACGTTGTATCGGCCTTTCGCATTCTCCAGCGCTTCCAGACACTTCTGGTGAATGTCCCTATACGGTCCCGAACGTGAGTGAAGCTGCATGGCAAATTGATCTATGACCGGATCATCAGCATGGTCAAATGCAAGTTTTGGGAGTTGATGACTTGCAATGATGTGGTCGTAATCGTCTGCCTGGCGTATTTCGACGGCGAGGCGGCTTACCTTTGCCTTAGAGAACGATTCACTATATTCTTCAGCAACAACCCATATCAGATTCGGATGGTGCTCGAAGGCGTCTACTATCCCTCGAATGTAGCTCCGTTCAGCCGGGCTGATTATATCCTCTGTCCATAGGTCTACATCATCGTCGTAAAAAAAGAAATAGATGACTATCCCGTGCCGCTCCATCCTCTGGAACCATTTCTCCCAGCGGTTAAGAACATTCTGATCCAGGCCTTTGTTCGGGTCGTGGTCGATAAATGGATTCTGGTCGCTGTCTCCGTCGCCGCCATGCGAACGAATTCCTTGCATGTAGATACAATTTCCGCCGTGTTTGATCATCTTATCCAAAACGGTGTCCGGCGTATCGCCGCCGCTTATATCGCCATAAAGGAATCCTTCAGGGCCTCCTGGACCACACATAAAAAAAGGGTCGAGCCGACCATCCTCGTTGTCATCTTTGTTGTAAACTAATTTGGCAGGATTAGCAGGGTCTACGATAATTTGACCGGGCAAACGCCCGGAAACCAATGATTGGTTTCTTGCCCGGACGGATTGAGGTACGGCAATTTCGAGAATTGCCATCAGAACTGTAATTGACAACGTCTCCGGCATCAGACTCCATAAAACATTATAGTCGCCAAGGCGCCCGCATACCCCGTGCGAGCATACTGTTCGCTGCCGAATCGCCAATAAAGTGTTCCTTCACCGGGTCCCATTTCAGTTTTCGGCCCAGCAGCATTGCGATGTTGCCAAGATGACACAGCGTAGCTGAGCGGTGCCCTGTTTCTGCGCCGGCGATCGGGTCCTTTCGGCTCTTGATACAATCCAGGAAATTCTGCTTATGGTTCCGGCTCTGATACAGGTGGATTTCGTCAGGGCCTATGATTTCCTTTTTCAGCGATTCGGGCAGGGTTTTTAGATCACCGCGACTGACGTCCACCCAGCCATCGGCGCCCTCGAACCGTGTGTTTGAGCCGCCCGTCTGGCAGATTAGCTTGACGCCGTTGGCATACGTAGCCTCAAAGTACACTTTGGTAGCGGTGGTGAATAGCCCCGTGGTCGGAAATTCGCCGTTGCCCACGATCTCAACCGGCCCGGAATTATCCATCCCCAGGCCCCAGTGGGCGATGTCCAGGTGATGGGCGCCCCAGTTTGTTGGCTGGCCGCCCGAATAGTCCAGTATAAAACGGAATTCATAGTGACATCGCTGGCGATGATACGGCGCCCAGAGGGCAGGTCCCAGCCATAACTCGTAATCGAAGCCTTCGGGCACCGGCTCAGGCGTCCAAGTTGGCTCACAGGTTCTATTATTGCCGGGGACACCCACACGGACGGTGTGTACTTTGCCGATCCTGCCGTTGCGGACAAGCTCACAAGCGAAACGAAAATTGTCGGAGGAGCGCTGCTGGGAGCCGGTCTGGAGGATTCGCCCGTACCGCCTCACCTCATCGGCAAGAGCACGCCCCTCCGCGATGGTCAGAGTCAGCGGCTTTTCGCAATAAACGTCTTTGCCGGCTCTGACTGCGGCAATCGAAATCGGCACGTGCCAGTGGTCGGGCGCAGCAACCACAACCGCGTCAATATCATCCCGCGCTAACAGCTCGCGGAAATCATTGTAAGAGGACTTTGGGTCAAGACCGGCTATTTTACAGGCTTCTTTTCGGTGGCCGGCGTCAACGTCACAAATGGCGATCACCTCGGCATTAGGATTGCCTTTGAAGCCTTTCATATCGCTTGTGCCCATTCCGCCGACGCCGATGCTGCCGATGGTGATGCGATTGCTTGGCGCACTGGCGCCAAAAACCGAAGAAGGAACAATTATAGGAGCAAAAGCCACCGCCGTCGCAGCAACTGAAGACCCCTTCAAAAATTCCCGGCGGGATACGCCCCTGGCTTTTTGAGACCCTACGCTTGTCATTGTGTTTCCCTGCCTTTCTGCGTATCATTTCTGGTTCGGCTTTCGTAGCGCAACCAGTGCTCTGTAACTCGTCAACCGATGGATGTCATTCTGAGCGCAGCGAAGAATCTCAGTTACGATAGCCAGATGCTTCGCCTTGCGGCTCAGCATGACAAATCATCAAATCGTGTGTAACAGAGCACTGCTGATGATACCGCACGCAGTTGACGCTGGCAATAATTTTGCTTGAACGTCTGGCGTGCGATCACTAAAATAATTGCCCTGTTTTGTGGGAACGGTCGGTACGTTGGCAGAAGGTTGTTGGAAAGACCCCACGTGAGGGTTCCCGCCCGGCGGGGTCCCAAATGTGCCGGTTGTTAGCCCCCGCCTTTCGGCGGGGGTACCTCGGCCAGTGGCCGAGGCTAATAGCGGGGTTTGCAGGAGGCAAAATTATGAAGATGCGTTTCTTTACGGTAAGCGTTATTGGCCTGCTATGCATGGGCCTGTGGGCGGTTATAGTCCCCGCGACCGCGGGGACATTAGCCCCCGCCTGGCGGCGGGGGTACCCCGGCCTGTGGCCGGGGCTAACCGAACCCGGGGGTAAGCCGGACCGTGAAATTGTCGCAGCGTTTGAGTATCCAGGCAAGGTCATTGAAGAAACTGACAGGGTAAGCCTTGAGCTGATTATCAAAAATAATGGCCGAAAGGATGAAACAGTCTTCCTGACGGTCGAAGGCAAGCCTGCCAATTGGGACGCCAAAATAGAGAAGTATGGAAATGTCATTACCGGCGTGTTTGTACCTTCCGGCGAACAAAAAACGCTGACCTTTTCGGCTGACGAGCAGGATAAAAAAGATGATAAACTAACGCAGGGCGAGTATTCTTTCCAAGTCAAAGCCTCAACCGCCGACGGAAAAATAGCAACAACCGCAGCGGCGAAAATCACCGTGGCGGAAAAGGGCAAGAAAGGAGCTGGAGAAGAAGAAAAGCAAAAGCCCGTAAGAATAACCACTTCGTATCCGGTCCTTCGGGGTGCTTCCGACAGCGAGTTTGAATTCTCGGTGGATATACATAACGATACCGAAAAGGATGGAATGTTCAGTCTTCGGGCGGAAAAACCTAAAGGCTGGGAGGTTTCTTTTAAGCCCGCTTACGAGAACAAGTACATCGGCTCGCTGCAGATAAAGAGTAACCTAAGCCAGTCGGTAGACGTGAAGGTGACGCCCGTCCCCCGAGCCGAGGTTGGAGAGCACAAAATACAGGTCTTTGCCGAATCGCCGCAAGGCGATGCAGAAATAGAGCTGAAGGTACTCCTGACCGGAACTCACAAGATCACCTGTAGAACTCTTAAGGGAATTCTGTCTCTTACTGCGCAAAAGGGTAAGACAGCCAATATATCAATGTATGTCATCAACGAGGGTTCCGCCCCTCAAAAAGGGATCTCCTTTACGTCATTCAAGCCTGAAAACTGGGAAGTGAAGTTTGATCCTGAGAAGATGGAGGTGCTTGAGCCTGGCGACATGAAACAGGTGGAAGTGACAATTACTCCTGCCAACGAAGCATTGGTGGGCGACTACTCCATTGCTGCCAGCGCTCAGGGAGAAAATGCCAGCGACGATATAGAATTTCGGGTGACGGTCAGAGCCGCTTCCACCTGGGGCTGGATCGGCGTAGGGATCATTATCGCTGTTATTGTCGGGATGTCGATTATATTTAAGCGTCTGGGAAGACGATAACCAGGTTAGACACGGATTGCATTTTTAACCACGGATTACGCAGATTTCACTGATTTGTTTTTCACTTTTTAATCCGTGGTAATCTGTGTTAATCTGTGGTTCTGTTAATCTGTGAAATCTGTGGATATTTTAATAAGATGGCTGCGGTCATTGAAACCCACGAATTGACTAAGATTTACGGCAGGCAAAAAGCGGTCGATCACCTGATTTTTGAGGTCAGACAAGGCGAGATTTTCGGCTTTCTCGGGCCTAATGGTGCAGGTAAAACCACAACGATTCTGATGCTCTTGGGCTTGAGTGAGCCTACCAGCGGCAACTCTCGTGTGCTGGGATTTGATCCTGTGCGCGAGCCTTTGAAAGTAAAAGAACGCGTAGGCTTTATGCCCGAAAATGTTGGGTTTTACGATGACATGACCGCACGGTCGAACCTGCAATACGTCGCCCGTCTGAATTCATTGCCGGACTCGCAGTCAAAAAAGCGGATTGATGATGCACTTGAAAAAGTCAAATTGGCTAACGAGGCGAATAAACCTGTTGGAGCTTACTCGCGGGGAATGCGGCAGCGTTTGGGTATAGCCGAAGTGCTGATCAAAAACCCGAAACTTATAATCCTGGATGAGCCCACTATGGGTCTCGACCCCGAGGGCATCAATTCTGTGCTGGAATTAATCAAGTCGCTGAGTGTTGAAGAGGGCATATCGGTTCTATTATGTTCGCATCTTCTGCACCAGACACAAAAAGTCTGCGACCGCGTGGGAATTCTCAACCGGGGCAGGCTCGTAGCCAAAGGCACTATTGAAGAGCTTGCACGCGAGGGGATCCAGGCTGAAGGGCCCGGCTCTTCAACCGCAGAGAACGCCAAGAGCGCAGAGACTAAAAGAACAAATTATATTCTCTCCGCGAACTCTGCGGTCTCGGCGGTAAAAAAGGCTAAGTTAAGCCTGGAGGATATCTATATGCGCTATTTCCAGGAGGAATAAGATGTTCACCATCTTCCGTAAAGAGATAGCCGACCACTTTAATTCCACGCGCTTTCTGATACTTTTCTGCCTGGTCGTATGCGTGGCGCTGCTGACGACTTATATGGTCGGTATGAATCTGAGGTCGGAGATAAGCGGCGGAGCCAAGATCGAATACCTGTTCCTGATGCTGTTCACTACCAGCGGACAGTTTTTCTCGCTGACCCAGTTTATAGCTTTCTTCGGGCCGCTAATCGGCATTATCATGGGATTCGACGCCATTAACAGGGAACGCTCCGCCGGCACACTCTCGAAGCTGCTTTCTCAGCCTGTATACCGCGATGCAATCATCAATGCAAAGTTTTTGGCCGGGATCGCCACCATCGCGATTATGTTTGTCAGCTTAGTCTTGCTCCTGTCAGGCCTGGGAATGGTGGCAATTGGAGTAGTGCCAAGCGGCCAAGAGGCAGCCAGGCTCGCAGTGTATATGTTGATTAGCATCGCGTACGTCGGGTTCTGGCTGGGCATGGCAATTTTGTTCTCGATAATACTGCGGTCCATAGGCACGGCGGCTCTGGCATCGGTGGCGTTGTGGATATTTGTGTCCTTTTTTGTTGGTTTTGGTTCCGGCCTTATCGCCGATGTGATTGCTCCGACCGACCAGAATAACCCGGAGCTGATGCTGAAAAACGCCCGTATAGCAGGGGCTATTAGCCGGGTCTCGCCGGTAAATCTGTACTCCGATGCCACTTCTACCATAATGGACCCCTACCGTAAAACAACGAAAAGTTTTGTCCTGGTCGGGCCTATGGAAAAGATTTCGATGAGTCGCTTCAATAGCGCCCTTTCGCTCTGGCAATCGATACTTGTCGTAGCACCTTATCTGACGACTTTGGTGGCTCTTACAGCGGTGTGTTTTGCCGTCTCGTACCTGGTCTTTATGCGGCAGGAGGTTCGGTCAATTTGAGCACACTTCGCTACACACGCCGTGCCCTGCTCAAGAGCCTAAGCGCCGCGGCTGCGTTGTCGGCACTGCCGCGCAGATGGCCAAGCGTAAAAGCGGCATCGCCCAAATCTAAAAAGCCCAACATTCTGTTTCTATTCACCGACGACCAGCGGGAAGATACCATAAGCGCGCTGGGCAATCCTCACATTAAGACGCCGAACCTGGATAAGCTCGTCGAGTCGGGCTTTGTGTTCAAAAACGCCTACTGCATGGGCGGCTTCAGCGCCGCGGTTTGTCTGCCGAGCCGGATGATGCTGCTCCGAGGGCGATGCTGGTTTGCCGTAAGGGACCTTCCAAGCGATGCGCCGAACTTTCCAAAGTCAATGAACGAGGCCGGCTATATTTCTTTCCATTACGGCAAAACAGGTAATACCGATAAAGAAGTCCAGAAATGCTTCACTTACAGCAATTATTTGAACGACCAGGCTGTCCGCACATCAGGCCGACCCGGCAAGGTGCTGGCCGATGGCGCCATTGATTTTCTCCGCGGGCGTAAAAAGGACAAACCATTCTTTATGTACCTGGCATTTGAGTGCCCGCATGACCCGCGAGTCGCACCAAAAGAGTATCTGGATAAATATCCGCTCGAAGAAGTACCTACACCGCCCAACTTCAAACCTTTTCATCCCTTTGATAACGGAGAGCTTGCTGTTCGAGATGAGCGGCTGGCCCCGTGGCCGCGAACAGAGGCGATCATCAAGAGCCATCTGCGAGATTATTATGCCGTAATTACCTATATGGATGAGCAGATCGGCAGGATAATCCAGGCCCTCAAGGAGATCGGCGAATACGACAATACTATTATTATATTCTCATCGGACCAGGGTATTGCCATCGGCAGCCACGGGCTAATGGGCAAGCAAAATCTCTACGAGCACAGCATGGGCGTGCCGTTGATTTTTAGCGGCCCAGGCATCCCACAAGGCAAGTCATCTGACGCATTGGCATACCTATTTGACGTCTACCCAACTGTGTGCCATCTCGTCGGTGCGAAGGTTCCAGCAGGGCTGGACGGCAAGAGCCTTGCGCCTATCATTCAGGGCAAGACCGAGCATGTCCGCGACACCATTTTCCTTGCCTATAGAGACCTGCAGCGAGCGGTGCGTCGTGGTCGCTGGAAGCTGCTGGTTTACCCCCAGGTCAACAAAATACAGTTGCTCGATCTGCAGGAGGACCCATACGAAACAAAAAATCTGGCCGACGACCCATCTGAGACTATGAGAATCGCAGAGCTGCTGGCCGTTATGCGCGAACAACAAAAACTGTTTGGCGACACACAGCCGCTGATGTCGGAGAATCCCAAACCCGCCGACATCAGCCTGGAATTTTTCGGCAACCTACGGACCCGCAATGAAAAGAAGAAATAGAATCAACCTCATCTATCGGAGAGTGATCATGAAAGACCAGGACAAAAGTGCTAAAGATCAAAACGCAAACTTCTCCGGAAAGACACCGGAGTTATCGCGGCGTAATTTTATGCGCGGCGCAGCTACAGCGGCAGCGCTGGCTATTGTCCCTCGACATGTTTCGACAGCCCAAAGAAAATCCCAGCCGAGCGAAAAACTCAATATAGCCTGCATCGGCGTCGGCGACCAGGGCACACGCGATATGAAGAGCTTTCTGAGCAAGCCCGACGTGCGGATAGTTGCCATCTGCGATGTGGACAGCAACAATCGTGACAGGGCCAGACAGACCGTCAACGGCCAGTACGGCAACGAAGACTGTGCTGCGTATAATGATTTTCGCGAGATGCTTCAAAAGCAGAAAGACATCGATGCGATGCTCGTGGTTACGCCCGACCACTCCCACGCTCTGGTGTCCGCGACAGCGATGAAGATGGGTAAGCACGTATACTGCCAGAAGCCTCTGACGCACACTGTATTCGAGGCTCGCAAACTCGCCGAGACCGCCCGAGAATGCAAGGTCGCCACACAACTTGGAACGGTCAATCAGGCATCGGAGGATTCACGCGTGCTGCGCGAATGGATATGGGATGGGGCGATCGGGCCGGTGCGAGAGGTTCACAACTGGTCCAATAGACCGATCTGGCCGCAGGATATCGATCGGCCCACAGAAAAGCCGCCGGCGCCGCCCACGCTGGACTGGGATTTGTGGCTTGGGCCTGCACCCTATCGTCCTTATCATCCGGCTTATCTGCCGTTGGTTTGGCGCGGCTGGTGGGATTTCGGCACCGGTGCTCTCGGCGACATGGGCTGCTACAGTTTCGATACAATCTTCCGCGTTTTGAAGCTCGGGCATCCCAAGAGTGTCGAGGCGAGCTGTTCGGCTTTTTCGCCCAAGATGTGGGCTCCATTAGAACTAAACCGAGAGACTTATCCTCGAGCTTCGCTTATTCGTTGGGAATTTGACGCCCGCAAGGATATGCCTGCGGTCACAGTTACCTGGTACGACGGAGGCCTGCTGCCTCCAAAGCCGGATGAGCTTGGCCAGCAGGATTTGGGCATCGAAGGCCTGCTTTTCGTAGGCGACAAGGGCAGAATCATATCTGATTTTTCCGGGGGGCAGCCGAGGCTGATACCGGAACCAAGAATGAGGGCGTATAAACGTCCGCCCAAAACTATCGCCCGCTCAATCGGGCATCACGAAGAGTGGCTTGCGGCCTGTAAGGGCGGCGAGCCTGCCGGCGCCAACTTCGAGTTCTCCGGCCCGGTGACAGAAGCGCTTCTATTGGGCAATGTCGCTCTTCGCGTCCGCAAGAAGCTGTTCTGGGATGCGCCGAATATGAAGGTCGTCAACGTACCCGAAGCCAACGAGTACCTTCACTTTCAGTACCGCAGCCCCTGGTCGTTGTAAGGTTATCAGGACAATTTGCCGTGCTGGTAAGGAGAACACGCGCTGTGAAAAGATTGATCGCCAGTATCCTGTGGTTAACATTGCCCGGCGTATGCGATGGGTATGCTCTTGTAAGGTTAAGTCCGCACGTCTTGGTCTGCCAGGATACGGTCAACGGCGTCTTTATCGAAGACACCGGCCGGACGCTGGTTATTTATGGTGACCCCAGCGGATGTGTTGAAAAAGCAGATATGGTGCTTTTCACACACAGTAGACGCGACGTCGTCTGGGCCGGGCGTAAACTTATACAAGGCGGGGCCGAGTCAATCGTACCGCGGGCTGAAGCAGACAACTTTACGAAAGCCAATGACTTCTGGTTGTCATTCGTTAATCGCCGGTACCACGACTACGAGCAGCAGACCACTAAAATACTAACCGAGCCTTTGCCGGTCAGTCGGGAAGTTGCCGGCGGCGACCAAATTAGCTGGCAGGATACTTCTATACAGGTGCTGGATACTCCTGGATATACAAGAGGCGCCGTCTCATATTTTATTAACGTTGACGGGCTGACTTACGGCTTTGTCGGCGACCTGATCTATGGTGACGGGCATCTACTGGATTTGTATAGCCTGCAAGATGCCGTCACTGAAGCAGGAATTGGCGGCTACCACGGATATGCCGGCAGACTCGGTGAATTAATAATGAGCCTGCGCAAAGTAACCGACCAAGACCCGGATATTCTCGTTCCGGCACATGGTCCGGTCATTCGTAATCCAAAGCAGGCCATCAAACGTTTGATTCAAAGACTGCAGGCAGCATACGCAAACTACTTGTCAATTAATGCCGGGCACTGGTACTTCAAAGAGCGCTACGAAGTCCTTGCCAAAAGAGTCCTGGGCACGGGCTTCCGTGTTGACTGGATGCCCTACGCAGAGGTGATAGAAAAGGCCCCGCCCAGCTGGATTATTCCCATCCACAATTCGCGGCTTCTGCTGTCACAGGATAGGTCCGGTTTTCTGATTGACTGCGGCTCCGATGCCATCATCCGCGAAGTGACCAAGCTCAAAGAAGAGGGACGCCTGTCCCGACTCGACGGCCTATTTATCACGCACTATCACGATGACCACACCAACAAGGTTTCTGAACTTCTTCGAGAGTTTGATTGTCCTGTGTATGCCTCACAACAATCAGCAGATGTCCTTGCGCATCCTGCGGCCTATCGTCTACCCTGCCTGACGTCAAATGCAATCTCCAATCTTACTGCTGTGCGGGACGGCCATAAAATGCGCTGGAAGGAATTCGACATAACCATCTACTATTTCCCCGGACAAACCTTGTATCACGATGCACTGCTCGTGGAAAAAGACGGCGGAGAGAAGATATTCTTTATAGGCGACTCTTTCACGCCCTCCGGCATTGACGATTACTGCCTGCAGAACCGCAACTTTCTTCATCAAGGCACGGGATATTTTTACTGCCTGGATATTCTGCGGAAGATGCCACCCAACTGCCTGCTTATCAACCAGCACGTCCTGGAGCCATTTCGCTTCAGTCCCGATCAGCTTGAGCACATGACAAAAGTATTAGAAGAACGTAGGCGAATACTGGCTGACTTATTTCCCTGGGATAAGCCAGACTATGGCATCGATGAGCAGTGGGCGAGAATTTATCCATACGGCCAGCAAGCAAAAGCAGGACAATGTGTGGAGGTCACTGTGAAGATTCTGAATCACTCAAGCTCGGCCCATACCTATACAGCCAGTTTGAACGTCCCTGACGGCCTTCAGTCAGAACCCAAAAGTGCAAGCCTTCGCATAGAGCCGCGAGAAGAAGCCCAGCTCCACTTCAAAATTACCGTGCCGCAGATGGTATCGAAGAAGCTTTACGTGGTCACCTGTGACGTGGAGTTCGACATACGGCGTCTGCGTGATTGGTGTGAGTGTTTGATAGAGATTCATCCCTAAAAAAAGCCCTAAAATCGGGACCTTCGCCATACTTATGTGGATTTACCATAAAACCCGCAATACATCAGTGCTTGAACTCGTCTATACAAGGAAAAAAACCACAGATTTCACAGATAACAGTGTGAATCGGCGTAAATCCGTGTCTAAGTTTAGAAAGGGGCAGCAGATGTTGAAGAAGATTATGTTGGTCAGTCTGGCGGCGGTTTTGGTGCTGGCAATAGTCCAGAGCTTAACGGCTCAGCCGCCGGAGGGCAGAGGTTTCGGCGGTAGGCGGGGTACGGGCAGGTCGCCTGCTCAAGGGCAGCCTCCTATACCGGCTAACGAGGAAGAGAAGAAGATTCTGAGTGTGCTTGAGGATATGAACCTGAACCAGAGCGCAGGGATGATGAACGTCCCGCCGGAAGACGGCAGGTTATTGCGACTGTTCACAGAGGCCGCCGGCGCCAAGCACGTTGTCGAAATTGGGACCTCTAACGGGTACTCGGGCACTTGGTTCTGTCTTGCGCTGCGAACGACGGGCGGCAAGCTGACCACTCACGAAATCGACGCCCGCCGAGCCTCGCTTGCGCGCGAGAACTTCAAACGAGCCGGCGTCGATAAGCTCGTTACGCTTGTTGAGGGCGACGCCCACGAAAAGGTTATGAATCTGAAAGAGCCGATCGACATTCTGTTCCTCGATGCGGATAAAGAAGGTTATATCGACTACCTGAACAAATTGCTCCCGTTAGTGCGCCAGGGCGGACTCATCATCGCCCACAATGTTGACTCTACAGGGCCGGACTTCATCAAGGCCATTACCGCCGACCCCAAGCTGGAGACAGTTTTACGGGTCCAGGGTCTTAGCGTGACACTTAAGAAACGTCAGAGCCAATAATTACATGCTATCTTTCTAAGGGAAAACCAAGGATATGGACACAGAGGGACCGTTTGTGCGCACAGCCCCCAAGAAGGAGTTGTCGCTTTTTGACTCGACGTGCATCATTGTCGGCATCATCATCGGGGCCGGCATCTATCAGATGGCGCCCGCAATTGCCAGCGGGTCCTGCTGCTGGTGGGGTGTCCTGGCAATATGGGCCGTCGGAGGCCTGCTTTCCCTGTTTGGAGCGCTGGGTTATGCCGAGCTAGCCACGGCGTATCCTCTGGAAGGTGGTGACTATGTTTATCTTAGTCGCGCGTACGGTTCGTGGGCGGGCTTTTTGTTCGGCTGGGGCCAGCTTGCGATTATCCGGCCCGGCGACATCGCGGTGATGGCATTTGCGTTTGCAACATACGCCCGAGCAATCTACGACCCGCTTGCCGCTCATCCCGAATACAGCCAGCGAGTCTTCGCCGCCGCTGCTGTGGTCGTTCTGACAGCGATAAACATCCTGGGCGTCAAGGAGGGCAAATGGACACAAAACCTTCTTACGACCGTCAAGGCGCTAGGATTGCTTGCCATTGTCGGCGTGGCGGTGGCCGCACCGCAGGGTCCAAAAAGCACGGCATCTGTCCAGCCGTTGCCTCTGAGCCTGGCGCTTGTCTTTGTGCTATTCACATACGGCGGATGGAACGAGATGGCTTATGTGGCCGCCGAGGTCAAAGACTCCCGCCGTAATATCGTTCGGGCGCTGACCCTCGGCGCAGCGGTGGTAACGGTGCTGTATCTGCTGGTCAACGGAGCCTTTCTTTATACGTTAGGCTATCGCGGCCTGGCTGCTTCCAAGGCGGTCGCCGCTGACAGTATCGCGACCGTATTTCCCAATATCGGCGGCAGGCTTATCAGCACACTGGTCTGCATCTCTGCGCTGGGAGCGGTGAGCGGCCTGATTTTCACCGGCGCACGTATCTCTTATGCCCTGGGCGCCGAACATCGGGTCTTCGGGCTTTTGGGCAAATGGCATGCCCGAACGGGAACGCCCGTCTGGGCCCTTTTAGTTCAGGCAGCTATCGCAGTCGGGCTGATCTCGGCTCTGGGCTCATTCGTGGACACAATTCTCTATACTGCTGCGCCCGTATATGCGTTCTATCTGGCGACCAGTCTGTCGGTTATTGTCCTGCGATTCAAAGAGCCAAAGGTCGAACGACCCTATCGTGTTACAGGCTACCCCTTCACCACGCTTATCTTCTGTGCGGTGTGCGCGTTTCTAATCTATAGTACCGTCTCTTATGCCTGGAATGTAAAGATCAAGAGCCTGTGTCTGCTGGAGGGCGTTCTTTTAGCCGGTATGGTCATCTATTGCTTAACCGACGTCCGCGATCGTAACAGGCCCGGCAGCTGATTAGGAGATCAGAAGACCAGGAAATCAGGATGCAGGATACCAGCGCCGGAAGGCGTCCTGCGGAGGACCACTTCGGCCAACGGAGAACGGACGACGGATTGCTGTCTTCTGTCTTCTGTCCTCTGTCTTCTGTCTTCACCCCTGATACGCCAGTAGCCTAATAGCCGCCCATACCGGATGCGGCCTTTACCCCCAAGTGCGCAGGGCGATCAGCCCCCCTTGGATTCGACAAGCTCACCACAAGGATTTTTGCTCTGCGGCCCCTGTCCCCGCGCAGGCAAGGGTTCTCTGCGGTTACATTTTTGCTATTTTGTTGCACTATCCTGCCATTTTGTTACCCTATCAGTCTGAAAGGAGAACAGAACCATGCGAAGAAGTAAGAGGGACCCCGCTCTGCGGCAAGCCAATGACAGAGTGACACGGCGTCAGTTTCTTAAAGGCTCGATGGGAGCGGCTGCGGCTCTGACCATTGTACCGAGGCACGTTTTAGGCGGGGCCGGCTCCGCCTCTGGCGGACCGCCCAGCGAAACCGTTGGCGCCGCCTTGATTGGCTGCGGCGGTCGCGGCCCGGGAACGTTTGACGACCTCAATCGCGAGCACAAGCTTAATGTCACGATGCTTGCCCAGTGCGACGTGAGGTTCCGCGATCGGGCAGACAATAAGACCATCTACACAGATTTCCGCCGGGTGCTGGAGCGTAAGGACATCGAGGTGGTCGCCATCGCCACGCCGCCGCACTGGCACGCCCTTATTTCGATTGCGGCTATGGAGGCCGGTAAGGACGTGCTGTGCGAAAAGCCGATGACCAGATTCATTGCGGAAGGCCGAGCGGTCGTCGAGGCCCAGAAACGTTACAAACGCATATTCCAGGTCGGCACCTACGGGCGATTCGGCGCGAGCCGGAACCGGGCAAATATCGAGACTCATAAGATTATGGAGAGCGGGCTGTTAAAACCCTGCAAGGCGGTGTACATCAATCGGGGCGGATTCAAGGTCAAAGAGTGGAGCGGCAAGGTAAACTTACGGCCCGAGCCTGTGCCGAGTAATCTTGACTGGGATATGTACGTCGGGCCGTCTCCGATGAAGCCGTATAACCGGCACCGCACGGGCGGAACGCACCGCTGCTACTGGGACTACGAAGGCGGCGGACTGGCGGATATGGGCCAGCACTTTTTTGACCCCTTCCAGTGGATTTATGCCAAGGACGATACCAGCCCGGTCGAAATCGAGGCATACGCCCCGCCGGCACATCCGGAAGCGTGCGGCATGTGGGGCTGGGTGGAAATGAAATACGCCGACGGGTTTACTCTGGTGCTCGATAGCGGCGAGTGGGGACAGCCGTACAACCGGCAGGAGCCTCGCGGCGTCAGCATGAACGACCTTGACGAAGAAAGCCGGAGAAAGGTCGCTGCCATGCCCGATCCGGAGCTGCTGGTCAGCTTTGGCGAAGCGGTCAAGACTCGCAAACGCCCCGGCGGTCACGCTGAGGCGGCTCACCGTTGCGCAACGCTGCTGCATCTGGCAAATATCGCCATACGGACCGGGCGAAAAATCAGGTACGACCCGGTCAAAGAGCAGATCATCGGCGACGAAGAGGCCAATAGGCTGGTCAACCAGCCGATGCGGGCGCCGTGGCACCTGTAAAAAAATGTCTGTAGACTCTTACTGCAGAAAGGATTGTGTCCATGGGAAATTCGTCAGTATCCATTGCCGAGCTCGTAAGCAAGCTGCCCGACCCTGATGAGAACGGCTTGCTCAGCAACATTGACAAAGAATCGGTCGAGAATGTCATTGCCGAGATACACAAAGCAGGCCGCGACGGTATCGTTGGTCTGATTGACATGCTTGTTGAGCCTGGTAAGGCAGACGACGTCAAGCCGCGATACGCGCTCCACTGTTTGGCAGTTTACGTATGCAAGCTAAAGGACAAAAAACATCGGCGGGCCTTCGCTGAGATATTAGCGTCACAGCTTGACCGGGACCGACCCAAGCAAATAAAGGGCTACTTAATCCGGCAGTTACAAGTAGCCGGCGGCGAAGAAGTCGCCGGTGCGCTGGGCAAGTTTCTGCTCGATGAAGAACTGTGCGAATATGCTGCCCAGGCGCTGGTAGCCCCCGCTGCTTCGCGTTTGCGAAGCAAACCGGCGGGGGGAGATGGAGCAGCCGAACAGCTCGCTGCGCTGGCCGCGGGGCAGCTTCGAGATGCGCTGCCCAACGCCAAGGGCAAATGTCGCCTGACTGTGATACAGAATCTTGGTGTGGTCCGAGACCGCAAGTCGGTCGATGCGCTAAAGCAGGCGCTCGGTGATGAGGATAGGGACATCCGATTGGCAGCCGCCTGGGGACTGGCAAACATCGGCGACCCAGGCTCGGTGGACATAGTGCTGAGGGCGGCGGATGTCCAAGATCCATACGAGAGAATCAAGGCCGCCCAGGCCTGTTTGCTGCTGGCAGAGAATCTGCTCGCGGCGGGCAAAAAAAAGGATGCAATGAAGATTTACGCCCACTTGCGCGATACGCGAACGGACCCAGTCGAGCAGTATCTGCGAGAGCTGGCTGAAGGCGCACTGGCAGCAAAGAAATAGGGGAGATCGAGAATGAGTGGTATTTTTGGAGTGGTCTCGAAAGGAGATTGTGCAGAGACGCTTTTTTACGGTACAGATTACCATTCACATCTGGGAACCGAGTACGGGGGCATCGCGATACTGGGCGAAGATTTCACCCGCCAAATACACAATCTGAGCCAGAGCCAGTTCAAGTCAAAATTCCACGATGACTATAAAACTATAAGGGGCAACAAGGGCATCGGTGCTATCAGCGATTATGATGAGCAACCCATCTATCTGAAATCGAAATTTGGCCCGTTTTGCATTGTGACCAGCGGATTTGTTGAAAACGCCGACAAATTAACAGAGGAACTATTAAACAAGGGCGTATCCTTCAGCGAGTTCAGCCAAAGAACTGTCAACACCTCAGAGCTGATAGCAAAGCTAATCAACCAGGGGGACGACCTTGTAGATGGGATACAGAAGATGTTCGACGCCATAGAGGGATCCTGCTCACTGCTGCTGTTGGATAGAGACGGCATATACGCGGCAAGAGACAGATTCGGATACACCCCTCTTACTGTCGGCAAGCGCCAAGATGCGTGGGCGGTGACAACCGAGACCACTGCCTTTGCAAATACCGGGTTCGAGGTGACAAAACACATCGCCCCAGGAGAGATAATTCTCATAAACCAAGGCGGCGCTCGCACCTGCGGTTACGCCAGTGCAGGCGTTACCCCGGCAAGGCCGGCCCCCGCGTCTGGCGAGGCGAGCCGGCCCGGCGGGCCAGGCACAGCAAATATAAACCAGATATGTGCGTTTCTCTGGATATATACCGGCTTTCCTGCATCAAGCTACGAAGGCATAAACGTAGAAATAGTCAGGGAAAGATGCGGCCGGTACCTCGCAAAACACGATGAGGATATTGACGTTGATCTTGTCTGCGGGGTTCCCGACTCCGGATGCGCCCACGGATTAGGATATGCAATGGAATCGGGTAAGCCCTTCAGGCGGCCGCTTGTTAAATACACGCCCGGATACGGCAGAAGTTATATCCCACCTTCGCAAGAGACGCGAGACCTTATCGCAAAGATGAAACTCATACCCATAAAGGAGATAATCCAGGGCAACAGCATTGTGGTGTGCGAGGATTCTATCGTGCGGGGGACGCAGCTTCGCAACTTCACTGTAAAGAAACTCTGGGATTGCGGCGCTAGGGCAGTCCACATAAGACCCGCCTGTCCGCCTCTGATGTTTCCATGCAAGTTCGGTTTTTCCACGCGTTCGACCCACGAGCTTGCGGCCCGCAAAGCAATTCGCAGCCTGGAAGGTCACGTCCCGGAAGCCGTTCAGGTCCGGCAAGAGCCTGGCATCGTGCCAGGCCGCCTTGGCTCGGCCATCCCTGCTCGGGACTGCTGGGATGTGTCGGAATATATCGATCACAACTCTAAAAAATACAAAAAAATGGTGGACTGGATCGCCAAAGACCTGGGAGTCACGACGCTGCGATACCAGACTGTGGACGATATGGTCAAGGCTATCGGCCGGCCAAAAGATAAGCTCTGTCTATATTGCTGGACCGGCGAATGTCCAGCCCCGGCGCGCCAAAAACCAACGGTAGAAATAGTGGAAGTAAAGAAGCCGCCTGCCAAGAAACCTACAGAAAAGAAGGTCGGGCTTTAGGGGTCGTCTACCAGAGGAGCTCTGCCGCCGAAGTCCCTTCTGCGACAAAATAGATGGGGCGTCCGGTCAGCACCACACTATCGACTTTTAGCTCATTGCCCTGCAGGTCCACCGCCCGCCACGGTTTTCCAGAAAGATATATCGGCCTGGGCTGTGCACCTTCTTCCGCCCAGGCGATAATCACTGTCCGCCCGCCGGCGGTAAAGCCGTAGACCTTAACTTTTTCGGGGCCAGGCAGCGAGCCAAGGCTCCGAACCTTCGGCGAAAGTAAATTCGCCATAGCAGCCTGTGTGACCAACATTTTCCGGGGAGTTCCTGCCCACTCGAAGAATATGCCTGAAAGCTCCTCGTTGTTCAGGCTGCCGGGCGTGCCGGAATGGTAAATGATCTTCTCCGCGCCGTAAGCCAATAGCAGCGTGTTGAACTTGACCTGGCATTCGGCGGCTTCTATCTCAGAATCGACCGTCTTGAGCCATGTGCTATCGTAAGGTTCAAGAGGCTTATCATCATCTGCGTAATATGCGCCTTCGGTAAACCAGATAGATTTATCCGCGCCGGCAGAACGCATTTGCTCTCGCAGAAGCCGCAACGGTTCTTCGTGGGCCTCCGGCGATGCCAGGCCGGGATACGCGTGCAGGTTGAGAGCATCTACCCAGCGCAAACCACCGATTTCGATAAATTCCTTGGTGTACGTGGTCGGATGGCCGGCAATGCCTCCAATAACCAACGCATCAGGGTCAACTGTCTTGACTGCCTGGTAGGCCGCCTGCAGCAACTGCACATAGTCTTTGACCTGGTAGCCTTTTGAGCGTGGCAGAGCGTAAGAGGTGTAAATGGGTTCGTTTAGAATCTCCCATACGCCGAGCCGCTCTTTATAATGCTCAACCGTCTTCCGCACATAGGCGGCAAAATCATTTACGTCCCGCGGCATATAGGCTATCCGCTCCCTGTTGGCAGGATAATCTTCGGTCACTTTGACCTCTGGCCCCGCGCTCGATGACCAATTGCTCGAAGGAAAGGGCAGAAGCGGCAGCACCTTGAGACCCCGCTGCAAAACTCGGTCGATTTGGTAGTCGCATTGCGTGAAGTCGAACTTGCCCTTTTGCGGCTCTACATCGTGCCATTTCAGCGACCAGTCGCGGAACCAGCAAAGCCCGATTTGCTTGCTTAAACCCAACAAATGGGGCCAAGGATACGCGTGATTCATTCCGAACAAGCTATCCGAGCCGGTGTAAGGCTCAATAATAGCGAACCGCATGGCCCTGGTAAGTACCACTTCTGCGCCTTCGCCGCGTAGATGCAGGCGGTAAAAGCCCTTGCGCTGTACGCCGGTGGGGATGCTCACTCGTGCTGTCCGCTCTGGCGGAATATCAACCGGCACAGTAGATTCGTAAACAGTGGCGTCGTCGAAATCTGTCGTATGGGCGTGGAGTTTAACAGACTGAGCAACTTTGCCTGTGTTGAAAACCGTAGCGGTCATTTTGGGCTCAGCGCCGTAAGGAAACAGATTTCCCAGCCGATCCATTTCCAGCCCGACTTCTACCGTCGCCCTTGGTAGGTAGGGCGAAGCCTGCGAGCCTTTCTCTAACTGCGCCGCGTCAATCCACATTGTGCCCGCTTCCTTTTTCGATGCTTCTAAATCCAGGCCCAAAGCGACGAAAATCTGTTCAGCCTGCGGTCGGAAGGTAAAAACGTGGCGCTGCCAGTCCGTTTTAAGCTGTACCTGCTTCTGTAGACCCTTACGGAACGCCTGGTTTACGGAGAGCACGCCAATCAAGTCATCCGAATCGCCTTTCATGTAGGCAGATAGGACGTAGTCCGCACCTGGCTCCACGGAAATCCAGCCAATATTGGCCAACAACGGGGCCTTGACCGGAACCCGGTACAGCGGAAAATAATCGAAATAATAGATGGGAATATTCTCCGGCCTCAGAGCGATTTTGAAACTTGACTTGTGAAACTTGGCGTTGGAGTCATCCACGGCGCCGACAAGCTGATTCAGATTGCCTCCCCAGCCCGGCAGATCGGCAATACTTCCCCAGCCGGCTGTGCCGCACTCGAAGCTGCTATTGGGCAGAAGATTCACAGCCGTGCTGGGCGGAACCACATCAGTGAACCGTTTTCTAATTGGTTCGCAGGGCTCTAAACGAACGTTGTCCAGCCAGAGGGTTCCTGTTGAGGTGTACCAGAATTGTAGGCGGATGTGCTCGGTGATTGTTTGCGTGGCCTGAAAGACAAACTCAAACTCCTTCCACCCCTCGATTTCACTCGGGGCAGGCTTTTTGACCGGCACCCTAAAGGATTCACGCAAACCAGTGTCGTACCACGATTTCGTGTCCGATATACCCACGTACACGACCTGACCGGGGATGCCCTGCTGTTTGGCGGCAAAAGAAATCCTGTACCAGTTACCCTTCTGGAGCTTCAGAGTGTCGAGCTGGCAAAGCATCGCGTGGCTTGCCGAGGAAAGGTTGGTGAACTGCGTACAGGTGAGCCTTTGACTAAATGGGCCTGTGAATCCGACGTCCCGCCCCCAAGTAACAGTGACGCCCTTGTCGCCGGCGAATTGCCAGTGGTCCGCCATTCCATCCTGGTTGGTATCCTCTTCAAACCCTCCGTTTATGACCATGTTCTGCGTTTGACCCACGTTTCTGTCTTCGCCAGAAGACACGGGGGCCGCCGAGCAGGCTATACCGACTATCAATGTAATAGGCAGCAGACTCTTCATGTTTGAGTCCCGACCTGCCCCTCCTTTCGCAGGGGAAGCCTGCCCCCGCGCAGGCGGGGGTCGAGGCAGCAGGCAAGTCGGGATCATTCGATCCTGAACAGAATGCCAACAAATATGCTATGAGCGTCTTCCACAATGTCGTTAATACCGCCATCGTATATCTGGTACTGGTACTCGAAGAATATGCTGACCGACCTGCTTACAAAGTACCTTACCCCCGCCAGAGGGCCGTACATTATGCCTTGCTCGTCACGCCTGTAGGAGTCGTAGACCGCATAATTAAGCTGACCTCCAGCGTAGGGAACAGTCGTCAGGTCCGGCGTAAAGTGGTATTTCACGTTCCCGCCAAAACTATATAGGTCGAGGTCCTTCGACCAGTTTCCCATGCCGTGAACGCCAAACTCGATCTGGCGAGTATGAAAATAGCCCAGCCCGACAGCCAAGGCGCCGGAATCCTCGGAATCAGCATCCCCGGCAGCGCCGCTCTCAAACTTGATACCGGTCCAGTTGCCAAAGATTGCAAGCTCGGTTGCACCCTTTTTTATATCCGCATTTGCACTGCCAATCGAGCCATAAGCCACAACCAGAAGAGTAAGCAAACAGTATCTCATTACGATCTCCTTAACTTGTCAAACCGTTGTGCAATGCTGGCCGAGGGATGCCCCTACTTTTCGCCGGCGCCAAGATTTTTCTGTATGTGCTCGTAGATGACGCTCGATCTATGCCTGTCGCCGAACGTGCCCACCCTGATGCTAAGGTCTGTGCCGCCGCCTTCCTTCGGTTTTATCCGTACTGTAATGCTCCTCCCGTCGGCGCCCTTGGCGACAACCTTAGCGTAGAAGACGTCCTTGGGCTTTTCGACGATGTCCAGCTCTAACTGCTCCAGCGCCTTCACCGTCGCGTTGTACACAGCGGTCATATCCCTGCTGGCCACTGCATAAAGTTTGCCGCTGGCGTAGACGCCTGCATCAGAACTAACAATTGACGGCGCGCAGCCACAAATGGACATCGCCAGACCAAAGACCACCAGAACTGCTGAGACTTTTTTTGCTGACATTGCTTTTTACTCCTTACAGGTTTGCGCTTTTGCCGCCATTATTTACCGGCGCTCGCCTGGTGTCAACACCGTAGTCGAACCGGATATGGAAATTTTTTCACAGAGCAAGCGTTGCGCTATGACAGGGCCGAGATGCCGAGCAACGTTTTATGACCGTCGGTCCGCCAGGCGTATGGCGGGCCAGCCAATATCGACAAAAAAGAGACACAATCATTAAGAAATCAGAACGCGTTCAGGCTCGCAATATCAGCCCCTACCAATTGTCCGGCGGCAAACGGTCCCCACATAGTGACGGGCGGCAATCGGACTATAAGCACAATTGCTGCGGGACAGTGTGCGCATTTTGGGAAGAACAGGCAAAAGCCCCCCCTACGGACTTGCAAATATAACTAAGGCCGGCAAAACTGGAATCTTCGCCGTGATCATACTAGGGCGCCTATGCGTACAAATACACTCAGAACGTACGTGTTTAGCCAGGAAAGAAACCATCCCCAATGTGAGTGATGTGGTACGCGTGGCAGCCTCAAGCACAGCACCTGCTCGCACACTCGTCTCGGCGAAGCGCCAAGCCGTAGCCGGAGGGGCAGGGTGGGTTTTTTTGACACGGATTTACACGGATCGACACTGTTAG
>Ga0315289_10001319_pt1 | contig 38521 bp, 34 predicted proteins | sample YL17G11_40_MG_FD_203452 | JGI IMG/M metagenome (GOLD analysis project Ga0315289, IMG submission 203452) | Sediment microbial communities from Yellowstone Lake, YNP, Wyoming, USA - YL17G11_40 | ecosystem: Environmental > Aquatic > Freshwater > Lake > Sediment | place: USA: Wyoming | collected... | reverse complement strand
GAAGGTCATCGGTGGAGTCAAATTTAAAGACGGGATTGAAGTAAAGGAACATAAGACAGAGAAAAAGAAACGCGAAATGGTCGCTGCTTGAAAAATGAATTTACACAACTATTGACATGAGCTCATTCCCATGGGCAAGTCCAACTATTCCATAATGATTACCGTAAATACCTATCTATAAATCCATGCCCCAAAATTATGGTTACGCAGATGCCTTCTTACGGCATAGCCAAGTTAACTTAAAAGGTAATTTATGTCAATGACTATTTTGTGTTGAGGTCGCGGAATCTGGGCCCTGCGCTATATTAGAAGGAACGGCAGCGGGCGCTTCCCCCCACAAACCATTTGCCTCTGATATGTAGTCATCATATTTTAGAATCTCAGGGCCACCTCCGGAGCCGTGTGCGGCCGTTTGAGTCGGCCCGTCAATATCGGGCTGCTCGAGGCGACAGGATGGGCCTCATGATCACTAGACGAGAATAGCTATTCGGCATGCTTGGACGAAAATTCATCTCGATTGAGACCATTCTATTGTCTATATATGCACTTGCGAACGCGTTGTTCGTCTATAAATACAGCGCCCGCTTGACGATTAACCCTCTGCTTGCATCTTTCGCATATGTTATTCTCCTGATTCTGCTTTTCGTCGTTCTCTATCGAAACCAGGCCCTAAAGATTCCAATCGCGATTCAAAGACGGTTGTTCATCGCATTCGTACTGCTCTGCGCCATCGCATTGGCAGTCGTGATGCGCCAATTCGACCCCGGCCAATTCCGCATTGGAAGGTACAACGCCCTGCACGATTGGATATCACGATTGCTCGATGGTCAGTTCCCCTACGCGTCGACGGCCAATCCATCGGGGATGCCTTTTATCTTTGTCCTGGCCCTGCCGTTCTACTTTCTTGGCGATCTGGGATTATTTCAAATATTCGGCTTCCTGCTGTTTGCAGCCGCGGTCTATAAAAGGTCTTTCAATAACCTGCAATCAGCTTTCCGTACTGTTGTGCTGCTGCTTTTGGCCCCGATTTTTCTTTTCGAGATTGTCACCCGCAGCGAGCTAATAAGCAATATCATCATCATCATTATCTATCTGGGGGTTTTGGAGATATCAATTCCCAGAGCCAGACCTGTTTCGCTGGCATTATTGGGAGTCGGCGCCGGCCTGTTGTTATCCACCAGGTTGATCGGGGCCTTGATATTTGGGTGTTTTCTAATGCATCTTTTCAAGAGGAAAATCGGGAGTGGAATCCTTTTCCTTATCTTCATGGCAGCCGGATTCCTGGCAACCCTGTTGCCCTTTATCATCTGGGACCGGGAAGCATTTATGCGCCCCCTCCTGATTCAGTCGTCATACGCCCCCGCCTGGCTTATCATCGCCGCCCTGATGGTTTCCATTATCGCCGGGGCTCTCGCCAGAACGCCTAAAGCGGTCTATGTCTCGATAGCATTTACGCTATTCTCCGCTGTTGCCGCGGCATTTCTGATAACGGTCTCAAGTGTGGGGTGGGCTTCTGCTGTAATTGGCAGCGGCTTTGACATCTCGTATTTCGGGTTTCCGCTGCCATTCCTGCTGATGTCCCTGATTCTGCCCGAGCAGGAAATTAGCGGCGTAGACAAACCGCTGGCTACAAGTTAAGGATATCATTTTAGAGGGAGCTGCCTCAAGTTGTTCCCGGTTGCGTCAGGCCTTGGGCTTCCGAGACCTGACGCCAGAAGTTAGATGCCATGGGTTTACGTTTCAAAGATCGGAATCTGGCCGAATGCTTCTTTATCACAACATCATTTGCAGAACGCGAGCCGCTGGGAAAAATGCCAGGTGTATATGAGGCTTTGAATGCAGGCATCAAATTTCAGGTGAATGAAACAAGATCGAAACTGGCCGCAAATGTTTTGATGCCATCTCGTCTGCACCTCCTTTTGTTCATCGATGGAAGATTGCTTTCTGCCTTCATGAGGGATTTCAAGAAATACACGGCGCAGAAGGTCCTTCCGGAGATTTGCGGTAGCAGGAGAATCTGGCAATTTCGCTATGACCGGCAGGTGATCTGGTCTGAGGATATATTTCTAACGAAGATGAGCTACATCCATGACAATCCTGTCAAAGCTGAGCTGGTATCAAGGCCTGAGGATTGGGTTTGGTCCAGCGCGGCAGACTACATGGAATGCAGAAAAGGACCGCTTGACGTGTGGATGGAATGGCATTAATAATTTGAAATGAGCCTTTGACTTGGCGTCAGGTCTCGGAGGCCTAAGACCTGACGCAACAAGAACCCGACACCACAGAGAACAAACCATTTGCATCTTCAATACGCTAATCGTATTATACTGAGTTGAACGCCCCCGTAGCTCAGTTGGATAGAGCAGCGGCCTCCGGAGCCGTGTGCGGCCGTTCAAGTCGGCCCGGGGGTACTGGTAAAACGGTGTGGCGCCGTTTATTTTTAGGGCCGGGTGGGTTCAAGCAAACGTGCTTACCCCGACTTCGTCCTACGGATCCAGAGCGATCGGCAAAAGCATGCCACCCATTCGTCTAAGGATAGGGCGAACCGCAGTTTCCACACGGATCCGTAGGACGCCACTACATGAAGAAGAAGACGCTTGAGTGTAATAGGAATTTTAGGAGAATAAGAAGAAATCTGAGACTCTAAACATGCTTTGGACCCAAACATTCATTCCGACACTTCGCGAAGACCCGGCTGATGCCGTTATCGATTCGCATAAACTGCTTCTGCGCGGCGGCTTCATTCGCCAGTTGACAGCCGGTATCTACAACTACCTGCCACTTATGCAGCCTGTCATCCACAAAATCGAAAACATCGTGCGCCAGGAGATGAACGCCGCCGGCGGCATCGAAATCACCATGCCGGTGCTCCACCCCGCCGAGCTCTGGCAGAAATCAGGCCGCTGGGATTCACTGGGCAAAGAGCAGATGCGGATGAAAGACCGCCACCAGCGCGACCTGGTCCTGGGCGGCACGCACGAGGAAGTCGTCACCTGGATTGTCAGGGGAGAGCTCCGCAGCTATCGTCAACTGCCCAAAAACTTCTACCAGATACAGGTCAAATTCCGCGATGAGCCGCGACCCCGTTTCGGCCTGATGCGCGGCCGCGAGTTCATCATGAAGGACGCCTACACATTCGACGCCAATTGGGATGGCTTGACAATGGCCTACAACAAAATGGCCGAGGCTTATTTCAAGATATTCCGCCGTTGCGGCTTCGATGTCAGGATGGTTGAATCGGACGTCGGCGCCATGGGCGGCACAATGGCTCATGAATTCATGGTGCCTGTCAACACCGCCGGCGGCGAAAACGTCATCCTGACCTGCGCCAACTGTGATTACACCGCCAATATCGAAAAGGCCAGCTCTCTTTCATTGCAGGATGAACAAGCCCCCGCAATCGAACAGCCACGCCGGATGGAGATGGTTTTCACTCCCGGCATGAAAACCGTGGAAGAGGTAACCCATTTCTTGAAGGTAGGCCCCGAAAAGCTTGTCAAGACATTGCTTTACCAGGCCGATGGTGAGACAGTCGCGGCCATGATACGCGGCGATCGTGACATCAATGAAACCAAACTTAAGAATCATCTACATTCCAACGAGTTGGTGATGTCGCCGCCGGAAATAGTGATGCAGGTAACCGGCGCGCAGGTGGGCTTCGCCGGCCCCATAGGATTGAAGAAAATTCGTATTATAGCCGACCTCGAAATCAAACGTATGCGGAATTTCGTGGTGGGCGCCAATAAAGATGATACCCATGTCATCAACGTCAACCAGGACGATTTCGGAGTAGACGATTATGCCGAAATCCGTCTGGCCCAGGCCGGCGAGATTTGCCCTCGCTGCAACCAGGGGCGTCTGGAGGCTTTTTCGGGAATCGAAGTCGGCAATCTCTTCATGCTTGGCACCAAGTACAGCGATGCCCTGGGCGCAAGATTCATCGATGCCAACGGGGTAGAGAAGCCCTTTGTGATGGGCTCCTATGGCATCGGCATCACCCGCACCGCCCAGGCCGCAGTCGAGGCTTTCCACGACGAGAAGGGGATAATCTGGCCCAAATCAATTGCGCCATACGATTTTCACATTATCCCGATCGAGATTACGGATGAGCGCCAGAAAGAGATAGCCTTCGATGTTTATGCGAAACTTCAGGCCCGCGGCTTCGGCGTCCTTCTGGACGACCGCCAGGAGCGGCCGGGCGTAAAATTCAACGACGCCGACTTGATTGGCATCCCGGTCCGCATCCAGGTCGGGGAAAAGAGCCTCAAGGACAGAAATGTTGAAATAGTACGCCGTAAGGACCGCAAGGTGGAAAAAGTGCCAGTGGATGGCGCAGTAGAGCAGGCCGTGAGAGTCCTTGAGGGGCTTTAAAAAAAGCTTGATTTCGACGTTGTAGACTATTATAATTATTGATTCAAGAGTGGGTTAGTCCCACTCTTTTGACTATAAATGCACAATTATGCGCAAGTTGGATATTGCAATGGCTGGGCGAATTGACGTCCAATACTTAAGGGAAAAATTGGGTGCGGTAACAGAAGCTGTCGGTTTTGAGTTGGCCGATCTACGAACGCCGGTTGTCGGCGGTCGCCTGATGTTGAGGGTCTACATCCACTGCCCCGGGGGAGTTACCCTGGACGACTGCGCCCATGTCAGCCAGAAACTGTCGGACATGCTTGATACCGAGGACCTTATCGAAAGCCGCTACACTCTGGAGGTGTCATCGCTGGGTCTCGACCGGCCTCTGGTCACTCCCAGGGATTTTTCCAGACGTATCGGCGAGAGAGTCAAGGTAATATTCAAACGGGATGGCAAGGTCGAGACGGTTGAGGGAACATTGATACGCAGCGACGAATCCGATTTGACAATTGATCTCGGTGATGAGACAGTCACCATTCCCGTGCATACCAATCCCAGGGGGGAGATCATAATTTAGCGGGGGTTCGGCCGCGAAGGAGTACTTATGAATTACGATATTTTAGAGGCATTTGGACAGATCGCGAAGGAGAAGAATCTGGAGCTCGATTATGTCCTGCAGACCGTCGAGGCCGCCCTGGTCTCGGCTGTCAAGAAAAAATATAATGTCGAGGATAATGTCCGAGTGGAAATAGATAAGCAAGAGGGCGAAATCAAGGTCTTTCTGACCAAGAAGGTTGTAGATCAAGTTGCCAATCCCGGGCAGGAGATGACCGTGGCCGAGGCCTCGGAATATTACGAAGACGTCGAGGTCGGCCAGGTGCTTGATGTTCCCATGCCGTTCGAGGATTTCGGGCGTAACGCCATCGCCACCGCCAAGCAGATTCTCATCCAGCGGGTGCGCGAAGCCGAACGGCAAAAGATTTTCGAGGAATACAAAGATAAGGTCGGCGAGCTGGCCAGCGGCAACGTTCAGCAGATCGATAAGGGTAATATCATAGTCAACCTCGGCCGCGCCGAGGCGATTATTCCCGGCCGGGAGCAGATCAAAAAGGAGAAATTCCGCCAGGGCGACAGGATTCGCGCCCTCATCCTCGATGTCCAGGACACCAACCGCGGCCCCCAAATAACCCTCTCGCGCGCCTCGACCGACTTCTTGAAAAAGCTATTTGAGCTCGAGGTACCTGAGATCGCCGAGAAGATAATCGATATTAAGGCCGTTGCCAGGGAAGCCGGCGAGCGTTCCAAGGTTGCCGTCTACTCCAACGATGACAGAATCGACGCCGTCGGCGCCTGCGTCGGTGTCAAGGGAGTGCGCGTCCAGAATATCGTGCGCGAGCTCAACAATGAACGAATCGATATCATTCCCTGGTCGTCCGAGCCGATGATTTTCGTCACCAAATCCCTGGCTCCCGCCAAGATCGTCAACGTCGATGTTTTCCCGGCTGAAAAGAAGATGCTGGTCGCGGTCGCGGACGACAAGCTGTCTCTGGCAATAGGCAAGGCCGGTCAGAACGCCAGGTTGGCGGCCAAGCTGACCGGGTGGAGAATTAATATCATGTCGGCGACGGAGTACGACGCTCTCAAGAGATCGGCGGAGGAAGAAAAAGTCGACATCGAGACTATTACAGAGATCGGCGCCAAAATGATACAGAAACTGCTGCAGGCCGGCTTCGAGTCTGCTCAAGACGTCCTTAGTGCCGACCGGGAAAGGCTTTTGAGCATCGAAGGGATCGGCGAAAAGACGGCCGAGAAGATTATTGCGGCCTGCGCCTCTGCCGTGGAAAAAGCGGCCGCCGAGAAGCCCGAGGCAGAGGAAGCGCCTGTCAGCGTCAGCGCCGCGAACCTGGAGTTTTCTCCCGATGACGAGGAACAACCTCGTCCGGAGGATTATTGAGAGATGCGGGGCGAAACCATCGAGACGCATCCAGCCTGCCTGGATGGGCCGCCACAAGCGGAGCTGGTGGAAATCCATTCGATGGCGCAGCCGACCGACTCCAAATTCTATTACGACTGGTGGATGATAAATGACGAAGATAAGACTTCATGAATTGGCCAAGGAATATAACGTCTCATCTAAAGCCATGGTAGATATCGTAAGAGAGCTTGGCTTTGATGTGAAATCGCATTCCTCGACCGCCACGGACGAGATGCTGCAAGCGGTGCAGAACAAGTTCGCTTCCAAGAAGGAAGAGGTCAAAAAGGAGATCGAGGAGAAAAAGAAGAAGGCCGAGGCTCGTCAGTTGGCCGAGGTGGAGGCCGTGCGGCGCCGCCAGGAAATCGAGAAACGTATGCTCGCCGAACTCCGCCCCGTTAAGAAAAAAGAGGTCCCTGCGGAGGAAAAGAGAACGATATTCAAGAAGAAGAAAGAACGGCGGAAAAGGAGAAAAGAAAAGGTCGTCGATCTCAAGGCGATTCATGCCAGTTTCAGGAAAACCATGTCGAGCCTCGATGTCGGCCACCGGAGAAAATTCAAGAGGCACGAGGAGAGAGATGAATTGGCCGTTGGAGAAGCTCAAGCCGTCAATGTCATAAAGGTCACCGAATTCATGACTGTTTCCGAATTGGCTGCGGCCATGGCTATCAGGCCGGCGGCGGTCGTCGCAAAGTGCCTTGAGATGGGGATGATGGCCACTATCAACCAGAGGCTCGATATCGATACCATCGGCACCCTGGCTCTTGAATTCGGCTTCAGTATCGAGGAATCGAAACAGATCGGCGAGGAAGTCGAGATCGTGGAGGATACCGCCACCCTCAAGACCCGGCCGCCGGTCGTGACAATCATGGGTCACGTCGACCATGGCAAGACCTCGCTGCTTGATTATGTCAGGAAATCCAATATCATTGCCGGAGAAGCGGGAGGCATTACCCAGCATATCGGCGCCTACGAAGTCGAACTGCCGGGCGGCAACATCACGTTTCTCGATACTCCTGGCCATGAGGCGTTTTCATCAATGAGGGCCCGCGGGGCTCATGTAACCGATATCGTGGTGCTGGTCGTGGCCGCCGATGACGCCGTCATGCCGCAAACCGTTGAGGCTATCGACCACGCCAGGGCCGCCGGCGTTACCATTATTGTCGCAATAAACAAGATCGATTTGCCAACCGCCAACCCCGACCGCATCCGCGAACAGCTGGCCAAGTATAATCTGGTGCCCGAGGAATGGAGCGGTAAGACCATCATGGTCGAGGTTTCCGCCAAGACTGGACAAGGTATCGATAAACTGCTGGAGATGATTCTTCTCCAAACGGAATTAATGGAGCTCAAAGCCAACCCCGATCGTGAGGCGCATGGCGTCATAATCGAGGCCCGGCTTGATAAGGGCAAGGGCCCGATTACGACGGTCCTGATTCAGAAAGGCACGCTCAGGGTTGGAGATCCGTTCGTGACCGGCACTCAGTTCGGTCGTGTCCGGGCTATGTTCAATGAACGGGGCAAACCGGTTTCCGTGGCCATGCCGTCCTCGCCCGTGCAAATACTCGGCTCCAGCGGAGTGCCGGGCGCCGGGGATTCGTTCATGTCCATCAAGAATGAGACCGAGGCCAGGGATATCGCCCAAAAAAGATTACGGCTCAAGCGCGAAAAAGACTTCCGCCTGGTCAAGAGCCTGACATTGACCGAGGTTTATGATAGGATAAAAGAAGGCCAGATAAGGGAGCTGAATCTCATCATCAAAGGCGACGTTGACGGTTCGGTCGAGGCCTTATCCGACACTCTTGCCAGAATCCAGCATAAGGAAGTCAAAGTCAATGTGATCCACAGGGGCGTCGGTGCCATTTCGGAATCGGACGTCTTGCTGGCGGCAGCGTCACAGGCCATCATTATCGGCTTCCACGTTCGCCCCGAGGCCAGGGCCCTCGAATTGGCCGCCAGGGAAAAAGTCGATATAAGGCTATATAAAATTATTTACGAGGTCGAGGCCGATATCAAGGCCGCCCTCGAGGGGCTGCTCGCTCCCGAAATCGTCAGAGTCGCCCTGGGCGAGGCCGAGGTCCGGCAACTCTTCAAGATCCCCAAGCAGGGAGTCATCGCGGGGAGCTATATCCGCAGCGGCACAGTTAGACGAGGGACTTCAGCAGAAGTTTTCCGCAACGGCGTCAAGATCGCCGAGGGCACAATTTCGTCGCTGAAGCGGTTCAAAGATGACGTAAGGGAAGTTAACAGCGGGTTCGAGTGCGGTATCGGAATCGAAAACGTCACAGATATTCGCGAGGGTGACACGATTAAGGTCTTTACGGAAGTCGAGGAAGCGCGGCGACTGGAGCCGGGTGCCAGATAAATGGTGGTCGCGATATTGACAGTTACTCTCTCGATTCCGCAAGCCGACTCGCTCAAGGACAAACGAAGCGTCCTCAAGAGCATCAAGGATAGGCTCCGCAATGGATTCAATATCTCGGTCGCCGAGATTGGGGATCATGACATCTGGCGCAATGCCGTCCTGGGAATCGCCGTCATTTCCCAGGACGCCTCTTACGCCAACGGGGTTTTGTCCCGTGTTCAGGACCTCATAAGAGGCCGCAGTGACGCTATACTCACTGATTGTCAATTGGAGTGGCTATAAAGCATGGATTTCTCGCGCGTCGACAGATTGCAGAGCCAGATATTGAAGGAGATATCGGATATAGTTGCCAACGACCTCAGAGACTCCCCGCCGACGATGATAACGTTTACCAGGGCCGAGGTGACCCGCGACTTGAAATACGCGAAGGTTTTCTATTCGGTTTTGAAACAGGAGAATGTACAAAAGAGCCAGGAATTCCTCCAGCGTCACGCCGGCGTCATCAGGCACCTGGTGGGCCGCAGGATGCGAATCCGGACGCTCCCGGAAATCGCCTTTCGTTACGATGCCTCGACCGAAAACGTCATGAAAGTTAACGAGATCCTCGAGCGATTAAAGCACGATGAAAACGAGTCCTGAGATCAAGTCGATCCTGAATCTCATTCAGGAAAAGCGGCGCTTCTTGATAACTTCGCATAAGGACCCTGACGGAGATTCGATCGGTTCCCAGCTCGGCCTCTATCACGCCCTCTGCGACTTAGAAAAGCAAGCCGCCGTCGTCAATATGGGTGGAATGCCAGAACGGTACCGCTTTCTCGATCCCGATGGAATTATTCATTTCTCCGACAGGCCACTCGGTTTCGACCCGGAAGTCGTATTCGTGCTGGAATGCCCTGTGTTGGAACGGATCGGATTTGTGACGAAACTTATCCCCGACTCCGCTTTAATAGTCAATATCGATCACCATCTGGATAACGCCAAATACGGCGCCGTGAACATGATCGATAGCAGAAGCTGCGCCGTCGGAGAGCTGATTTATCGAATACTGCTCGAAGGTGACTTCGGCATAACCCCGAGGATCGCCACCCCTCTCTATGCCGCCCTGATTTGCGATACTGGCAATTTCAGATTCGCGTCCACGACCGCCGCCTGCATGAAAAACGCGGCTGAACTCGTGGAGCGAGGCGCCAGACCCAAGGAGGTTTTCGACCAGATATTCTCAAAGTCATCCCCGGCCACCATGCGCTTGCTCGGGCTGACTCTGGAATCGCTCAAAGTCATGGGTAATGGAAAAATCAGTTATATGACTGTGACGGGGGAGAATCTCGCACGGGTCCAGGCGCGAGTCGAGGATTCCGAGGGATTCGTCGATTACTCCCTGGCGGTCGCCGGCGTTCGCATGGGAATTCTCTTCAAAGAGGTCGGCAGCGGCGAAATCAAGGTCTCGATTCGCTCCCAAAACGGGCTGGATGCCGCCGAATTTGCCAGGCACTTCAACGGCGGCGGCCATGTAAATGCCGCCGGATTCACCCTCTATGGTCCCCTTGCCGAGGTCGTTAACGATGTTCTCTCTCGCGCCACGGAATTCGTTAGTGGAAGTTAAAAACGGCATCATGCTCATCGATAAGCCGCCCGGCATGACGTCGCACGATGTCGTCAATGCCATCAGACGGAAGTTGCACATCAGACGAGTAGGCCATACAGGCATTCTTGACCCCGCCGCCACCGGGTTGATGATTCTCCTAATCGACCGCGGCACACTGCTTTCCAGTTGGCTGACAGGCCTTCCCAAAAGGTACGTGGCCAGATTCGCGTTCGGCGCCACTATGGATACTTACGATGCTGACGGCGAGGAGCTATCCAGATCGGACCCGGGGGAAGTTTCGGAGGACAATTTCGCCCGAATGTTGCCGGATTACAGCGGTGAAATCGAGCAGATAATTCCGCCATATTCGGCGGTCAAACGGCAAGGGAAAAAATTCTACAAACTGGCTCGAAAGGGAATGGAGTTCAGTCCCGGACTGAAGGTGGTTGATATCAAAAACATAGAGCTGGTCGAGTTCCGCTGGCCAGAGGTTGCCCTCGATATTAATTGCTCGTTGGGAACATATGTCCGGAGCCTGGCTCATCAGATGGGGCAAAGGCTCGGATGCGGTGGATATCTAAAAACGCTCCGCCGCATCGAGGTCGGGCCATTCAGACTCTCCGAGGCGCACACATTGGATGACGCCATGGCCTCGGATTCCCCTGAATCCTTCATCAAGCCGCTGAAGCAGGCTCTGCCGATGATCCCCGGAGTGGCCATCAAGGAGCGGTATTGTGGCGCCGTCCTCGGTGGACGTCCCCTTGTAAAGAAGTATTTCATGGAAAACGCCTACACCGGCCATGGGGGAGAGCTATCGTTGCTCCTCGACCCCGAAGAACGGGTCCTGGCGCTGGCGAAATTGAATATGAACTGGGGCTCCGCCGAGAGATTGGGGCCTGGCGAAATAATGGGAAGTTATGTGAGGGTCATAGATGAAGGTCATATCCGGAATAAGTGAGTTAGAGTCATCCGGACTTTCCAACGTCGCGACCACCCTCGGCACTTTCGACGGCGTCCACGCAGGCCACAGGAAGATCATCTCGACGCTTCGCGATGTCGCGGCCGAAAAGAACCTGGAGGCGGTCTTGGTGACGTTCCATCCCCACCCGCAAATCGTCCTCGGCAGAAGAGGCCCGACGGAACTTCTGACGACCTTGGAGGAAAAACTTGGGTTGATCGAGGAAACCGGCATAGGCACGGTCGTGATTCTCGACTTCAACCGCCAGCTTGCCTCTTTTCTGCCCGAAAATTTCGTGCGCCAGATTTTGATCGAGAAAATGGGGATGAAAGCCCTCGTCATCGGATATGACCATGCGTTCGGCAAGGATCGAAGCGGGAATAAGGAATTGCTGGCCCGCATGGCGCAAAACGACGGTTTCCATTTCGTCGTAGTGCCGGAGTTCAGAATCAACAGCCAGAACGTGAAATCGACCATTATCAGGGAGCTTTTGAAAGCGGGCGAATTCGAGCTCGCCAGGCGCGCCCTGGGCTACAATTATTTTTTGACAGGAAAAATAATTAAGGGGCACGGAGTAGGCAAATCCCTGGGGTTTCCCACCGTGAATCTTGCCGTCACCCCAGGAAAGCTTTTGCCCAAAGAAGGGGTCTACTCCGCGGTCACTCGTTTCGATTCCAGGAGGCTTCCGGGCATGGCTTATATAGGCGCCAGGCTGACATTTAACGATACGGCTCTATCCGTGGAAGTAAACCTCTTTGACTTTGATGAAGATGTCAATTCCAGGAACGCCGTGCTCGAGCTCACGGGTTATATTAGGCCTCCCGAGAAGTTCAAGAGCACCGACCAACTGGCCGAGCAGATGAAAAACGACGAGTCCGAGGTGAGAAAAAGACTATCGAATGAAATAATAAAATAGGAGAAGGTGAATTGACGATTACGCGCCATGCAAAAGAAAAACTAATCAAGGATTATCGATTGCACGAGACCGATACCGGCTCGGTGGAGGTCCAGGTGGCCCTGCTGACAGCCAGGATCAACGAGCTCACCGAGCACCTCAAAGTTCATACCAAAGACCACCATTCCCGTATGGGGCTCCTAAAAATGGTCGGCCAACGCCGAAGGCTTCTCGAGTATCTTAAGAAAAGCGATCTTGAGGCTTATCGGGCGCTTATCGATAATCTCAACCTGAGAAAGTAATCTCTTGGGTTAATGGAGGAGTAATTTGGAAACAGTAGAATTGCGTCTTGATGACGGGCGAGTCATGACGATCGAACACGGGCGAGTTGCCAGGCAGGCCGCCGGCGCCGTGCTGGTGCGCCTGGGTGACACCATGGTCCTGACCGCCGTCGTCAGCGCCCCTGTCACGGAACAACGTGACTTTTTTCCCCTGACGGTTGACTACAGGGAGAAATCATACGCCGCCGGTAAAATCCCCGGAGGCTTTTTTAAGCGGGAGGGTAGACCCAGCGAGAAAGAGATTCTATCCGCGCGCCTTTGCGACCGGCCCATCAGGCCATTATTCCCCGATGGCTTCATGGACGAGGTTCAGATTATGATACAGGTGCTGTCTTCCGACCAGGAAAACGATGGAGATGTCCTCGGCGTTATAGGGGCATCGGCCGCGCTCGGCATCTCCGATATTCCCTTTCCAAGCCTCATCGGAAGCGTCAGGGTCGGGCGCACCGATGGGAAGCTCATCATCAATCCCATGTTTTCGGAACTCGAACGCTCCGATATGAATCTCATCATCGCCGGCACTAAAGACCATATTATTATGGTCGAAGGCGGCGCCCAGGAGATATCCGAGGCCGACATGGTCGGGGCCCTCGCCTTCGGCCACGAGTATGTCAAGAAGGTCGTCGGCGTTATCGAAGAGTTGGTGGCCAGGGTTGGAAAGCCGAAAAGGGAATTTGTAAAGCCCAAAATCGATCCTGAGTTGTTGGCGGCGGTCAATGACCTTACCGCGGAAAAAGTCAGCAACGCCAATCGCATTAAGGAAAAGCAGGCCAGGGGAGAGGCTATCGAGTCCATCAAGGTCGAGACTATCGAAGCCTTAAAAGAAAAATTCCCTGAATCCGAAAAGACGGTCGGAATTATCGTTGCGGAAATAGAAAAGGCGGACCTGAGAAGAGCTATTCTCTACGAAGGCATCCGCGGCGATGGCCGCGGCCTCGACGATATCCGAGACATCTCCGTAGAAATAGGCGTTCTTCCCCGAACCCACGGCTCGGCCATATTCACGCGCGGCCAGACTCAGGCGCTGGTGGTCACGACCTTAGGCACCAAGATCGACGAACAGCGCATAGACGACCTTCTCGGAGAATCGTTCAAGAGCTATATGCTGCACTACAATTTCCCATCGTATTCGGTGGGTGAGGTCAGGCCGATCAGGGGGCCGGGACGCCGCGAGATCGGCCACGGCGCCCTGGCTGAACGGGCCCTTGATCCGGTCATACCGGCCGAGGAGAGGTTCCCTTATACTATCAGAATCGTCTCCGACATTCTGGAGTCCAACGGCTCATCTTCGATGGCCACTGTTTGCGGAGGCTCGCTCGCCCTGATGGACGCCGGCGTGCCCATAAAGGCACCCGTCGCCGGTATCGCCATGGGGCTGGTCATGGAAAACGACAAATCCGCCATCTTGACCGATATCCTGGGAGTCGAAGATCATCTCGGCGATATGGATTTTAAGATCGCCGGCACGCCCCAGGGAATTACTGCCTTTCAGCTTGATATAAAGGTTGGTGGTTTGACAATCGACCTTTTAAGCCAGGCGCTTGACAAGGCGCGAAGGGCGCGCTTGTTCGTGCTGGATAAGATGAATCAGGCCATTTCCCAGCCGAAACCTGAGCTGTCGCCTTACGCCCCCAGAATTATTTCGCTCAAGATTCCGGTGGATAAGATCGGCGAGGTGATTGGCCCCGGCGGTAAGATGATACGCAGCATCATCGAGCTAACCGGCGCCAAGATCGATATCGAAGACGACGGCACCGTAACCATAGCGTCCGTCGATCAGGTCGCGGGAGAGACCGCCAGAGATAGGATCCTGGCCCTGATTGAGGAAGCCGAAGTTGGAAAAGTCTATACCGGCAAAGTAAAGCGAATAGCCACCTTCGGAGCCTTCGTGGAAATCCTGCCCAACGTCGATGGCCTCGTGCACATTTCTGAGCTCGATACTTATCGAGTCGCCAGGGTTGAAGACGTCGTCAATATCGGTGACGAAATCAAAGTCAAGGTAATCGGCATCGATCCCGAAGGCAAGGTCAGGTTGTCGAGAAAGGCGCTGCTTGGTCCCGATGACAAGCCGCACGAGCCGAGGCGCGAAAGACCAAATCGCTCGAGGCGTTGAAATTGTATAGCGAATCCGCGGTCTACAAGCGAACAGTATTTCCAAATGGCCTCAAGGTAATCACCGAGGCCATTCCTTATGTTCGCTCCATATCTCTGGGATTATGGGTCAACGTCGGCTCCCGAGACGAGTCGTTGGAGTCATCTGGCATCTCTCATTTCATAGAGCACATGGTGTTCAAGGGCACAGCCAACAGGACTCCTTCGGAAATCGCCTCCTACCTGGAATCCGTCGGCGGCATCCTTAACGCCTTCACGAGCCGCGAACAAACCTGCTTTTACGCCAAGATCCTCGACCAGCACCTGGAAAAAGGTGTCGAACTCCTCTTCGACCTGGCGCAAAATCCTCTATTTGATCCTTCGGATATTGAGAAGGAAAAAGGGGTCATCATCGAGGAAATAAAGGATATCGATGATTCTCCCGGTGATCTGGTGCATGACAAGTTCGCCAGGACCATGTTTGGAAATCATTCCCTGGGCCGTCCGATACTGGGCACCAAAACCACCATCCAGGGGATAAGCCGCCGAAAGATCGTCCGCCACACTCAGCGCTATTATCGCCCCGGCAACATGCTGATTGCGGCCTCGGGGAATCTCGATCACGTCAAGCTTGTCGACCTGGTCGCGCTCCATCTGGACCAAAAATCCCCCGAAATCGTTCCCGACGGCAGGCGCAAACCGATTTTCAAGCGGGAGAGAAAGGTCTACAAGCGCGAAACGTCGCAAACGCACGTCTGCCTGGGAGTTCCCGCCAAAGAGTTTAATGACCCCAGCCGAGCGGCGGCAACATTACTTAATTCCTTGCTGGGCGGCGGCATGTCATCTCGCCTTTTCCAGGAGCTACGCGAAAACCTGGGCCTGGTATACAATGTATTCTCCTATCTTGACTTCTTCCAGGACACCAGCATCATGGGCATCTACCTTGGCACCAACGGACGCAACGTCAAGCGGGCCATCAAGGCTGTTCTGAAGCAAATCGAGAGGGTCTCGAACGAGCCGCTGGCGGACTACGACCTTGACAAAACCAAGGAGCAGCTAAAAGGAAACCTCATGCTTGGGCTGGAAAACACGTCAAACAGGATGAGCCGTCTGGCCAAACACGAATTGCTTGTCGGCCGCTATATAAGCCTTGACGAAACGATAAGCAGCATCGATAGCGTCAAAGCCGATGAAGTTGTCGAAATCGCCCGCGAGTTATTTCAGAAAACAAAATATTCAGCCGTCGTACTCGGACCCGTTGCAGATGGTGTTCTCTCTGTATTCGACTAACGTCTTATTAACGGGCGCCGGCGGCGCCGCGCTAAATGCGAAAAACCATATTGCCAATCGACTCATTTGAAACTATGATTCTGGGTAATCGGTTGATGTCTGGATTGACTCGGCGAAGTTAAAGAGGTTGAAGTGAAGAGGTTTCTCATTAGAACGCTTGTTACCGCCGCGGCCATTCTCATCGTGGTCAACTTGCTCCCCTGGGTTTTGGTCGAGAATCCGCTGTCTTTGATAGTGACTGCCATCTTGCTGGGCCTCTTAAACGCGATCTTACGGCCGCTGCTCATATTCTTGACTCTTCCGATAACGATATTGAGTTTCGGGCTGTTCATATTTATTATCAATGGCCTGATTCTTTACCTTGTGGCGGCCCTGGTGCCGGGGTTTCACTTGCAGAGCTTTGGCGCGGCGATTTTAGCGGCTTTCCTGATCTCGCTCATATCATGGGGGATCAATTGGATCATAAGCGACAATTACGCTTGGTAAGAAGGGTAGTCATCCATGACCGATAATAAATCCAATGCCCTGTCCGGCAGCCCTTACCCCTTTCGCGAAATCGAGTCGAAATGGAGGCAGTATTGGGAGCACCAGAGGCTTCATGAGACCAATCTGGCGGACACCAGGAAGAAGCTTTATTCTCTGGTCATGTTCTCATACCCATCGGGAGAGAAACTACATGTCGGCCACTGGTATAATTTCGGCCCGGCGGATACCTGGAGCCGCAAGAAGAAAATGGAAGGTTATAATGTTTTTGAGCCCATGGGTTATGATTCGTTCGGATTGCCGGCCGAAAATTACGCCATAAAATCCGGAATTCACCCGGCTGTCTCGACTGCGGAAAATATCCGTTATATTCGAAAACAACTTAAGCAGATCGGGGCCATGTACGATTGGTCGCGCGAACTTTCCACCTCCGACCCCAAGTATTACCGCTGGACACAATGGCTGTTTCTGAAATTCTTCGAGCGCGGCATGGCCGTCCGCAAAGAAGCTCCCGTCAATTGGTGCCCGTCATGCAAAACCGTGCTGGCTAACGAGCAGGTCGTTAACGGGCGCTGCGAGCGCTGCGACACCGAAATCACGCACAAAAACCTGGAGCAATGGTTCTTCAGGATAACGGAATACGCGGATCGTTTGCTCGCCGGCCTGGAGAAGCTCGATTGGCCCGCCAGAACTGTGACGATGCAAAAAAACTGGATCGGCCGCTCATCGGGCTCGGAGATCGCCTTCAGAGAGGAAAAAACGGGGGAGAGGATAGCTGTTTTTACGACGCGCGCCGACACTCTTTCTGGAGTCACATATGTCGTCCTGGCTCCAGAGCATTCTCTCGTGGCAAGCATAAGGTCTCCGGAACGAAGAAAGGATATTGATAAATACATCGAAGAGAGCCGCAAACTGTCGGAAATCGAACGCCTTTCAACGGCCAAAGAGAAAACCGGCGTTTTTCTCGGAAGCTATGCTATCAACCCCATTGACGGCGAACGCGTCCCCATCTGGATTGCCGACTATGTGCTCTCGACCTATGGCACCGGAGCGGTCATGGCCGTTCCCGGGCACGACCAGCGCGACTGGGAATTCGCTACTAAATACGGGCTCGCAATCAGGAAGGTTATCGAACCTCCCGACGGCACCCCGATCGACCTGAGCAAGGGTGCCTATGAGGCTTATGGCCGCATGGTTAATTCCGCTGAATTCAACGGCCTCGATTCTGAAACCGGCATGACCCGGGTAACGGAGAAACTGCAGGCGCGGGGGGAAGGCGACTTCAAAGTCAACTACAAGCTGCGCGACTGGCTCATCTCACGGCAGCGATATTGGGGTGCCCCCATCCCCATCATACGCTGTCCCCATTGCGGTGACGTGGCCGTGCCGGAAAAGGACTTGCCCGTGCTCCTGCCAGAAATCAGCGATTTCAAGCCTTCCGGCGACAAATCCCCGCTCGCAAGAGTTCCGGAATTCGTACGTGTCAAGTGCCCGCAATGCGGCGCTGACGCTGAACGTGAAACGGACACCATGGATACATTCGTTGATTCCTCCTGGTATTTCTTGCGCTATCTTGACCCTAAGTTCGCAGATGGGCCATGGGACCCGGAGTTGGCCCGGAAGTGGTTGCCGGTCGACATGTATATTGGCGGCGCTGAACATGCTGTGATGCACCTCATGTATGCCAGATTCTTCTGCATGTTTTTGAATGATATTGGCTTAACTAATTTCGATGAACCTTTTCTTAAGCTTCGACACCAGGGGGTCATTACGGCTACGGGCTCCAAGATATCGAAGTCGCGTGGCAATGTCATAAACCCGGACTCCTTCATCGATAAATACGGCTCTGACACCTTTCGCATGTACTTGATGTTCATGGGTTCGTACAGCCTCGGCGGAGACTGGAATGATTCAGGGATCAGCGGTATCTCTCGCTTTCTGGGGCGTGTTTATCGCCTGGTCATGCAGTATCGAGAAGAATTGCGTAGAAGAACCAACATAACATACTCTGATATAAGGGCTAAAGACAGTTCCTTAGACTTTCTCTTAAACAGCACCATAAAGCGCGTGAGCCATGATACCGACGCCCTGGAATTCAATACGGCAATCGCAGCCTGCATGGAATTGGTAAATGACCTTTATAGGATAATCGACGAGAATAAGCCCAAGACCGATCTTTTCTATTTCACAATCAGGCAGTTGATCCTGATAACGGCGCCCTACGCGCCCCATTTGGCTGAAGAACTATGGAGCCAGATCGGTGGCCCAGCTTCAGTGTTTGATCAGGCTTGGCCAGAATACAGCGAGGCTGCGCTCCGGCTGGAAAACATCACCATGGTTGTTCAGGTGAACGGCAAGTTCCGCGGCAATTTCGATGTGCCCGCCGACATTGACGAAACCAGATTCTTCGACATAGCGAGCCGTGACGACCGCGTCGCCAGGCAATTGGACGGAAAACAGGTGGTCAAGAGGATTTTCGTTCCCGGGAAACTGCTGAATATCGTGGTCCGTTAGCTAAACGGATGAGAAGAGGATTGTGGCGGAGCAATAGTTTACATAATATATCTTATAGGACATTGTGGCCCCGTCTTCAGTCCTCTCCGCACCAGTTCCATAACCTTATACTGCCCATGGTATTTCAGCCGATCCCGGAAGCTCAATCCGTATCGATTCAGTCTGCGGCCACGTTTCAAGCCTCCGGTCGCCATCAAGCACTGTTACGCGCACCGATACGGCACTGGTATCCCCTTTGACGAGCTCGAGCGGCAAGGAAATTTCAAGAAACTCGTCCATGGCATAATTCACCGAATCATTTCTCTGGTCGTTGACGAGAGCTAAGCGCTTCCCCGGATCGATCCTCAAGGTCTTTTTCGTGGTATCATGGAACTCAAGTTCAATGGCGAATTGGGCGAATTTGCCGGCGCTCACTGCCATTCCATGATCGAGGCGGAAATAGAGATTGTCGGTGTCAAAACCAAACCATATCCCTGAAATGACATGCTCGGCCTTGTGCATGGTCGTGCCGGCCCGGGAGCAATCGAAGAAGCCGGCCTGCTGCCATTCGTAGAAATGAGTCATTTTGCCGTCAATGACCGGCTTTATATAATCCACAGGCTTTTGGAGGTAAGCGTTGGAGTAGCTCGATCTGATTGGCTCGAAGAGTTCCATGAGGGGTTCGCGGCCTGTCAGCATATAAGCGTTGGCCAGATGCATCCTGAAAAGCCTGTCGAAATCATCATTATAAGGACCCAGATGTTCTTCGCCAAACCACCAGCACCAATCGGAACCCTCGGCGATCATGATCTCCTTCCAAGCCAGCTCGAGCTGCTCCTTGTTGAACAACGGGTTGGCCTTTTCAAATGCTTCTAATTCGTCCCGAGCTTTCCCAAGCAGGTCCCAAGCCTTATTATCCTCCGCATGGCCGATCCAAACTCCAAAACTGTGGTTTATCCAGCTTCCCGCGAACAGCTTCTTCAGCTTGCCCAGTCTCGGCTTGCCTGCTAGATAATCGCTGAATGTGATGGTTTTGAGCCAGGGAGTTTTTTCTATCTTTGCGTATAGAGCAGCCAGGAAATCATGGCCGTCATTCCTGTAATATTCCCAAGTGTTTTCACCGTCCAGAATGATGCTTATGATTGGGTCATCGATTCTCTTTTCGCGCACGATCTTAGCTACCGACGCGAGTCTGGAAACGAAATCGTCGGCCGCCTTGTCGGGGCGCCAGGAAGAGTATACAAACCCGATGTTGTCGGAAAGGGCATGGTCGCGGAAGAATATTGCCATCCTGGCAGTTTGACTTTCGTATTCGTACCCCTTATACAGCGCACCAGACAACAGCAAGCTGTTGGCGCCACTACGAGCCGGGACCCCCAGACTTTGAGCCAGGATTTCTTCGTCACTGGCGATCCACTTAAACCCATACTTCTGAATGATGGGGATAACATCCTGTGAGACAGAGCCTTCTGACGGCCACATTCCCTGCGGCTGTCGTCCGAAGAGGGTCACGTAGAGGGCGACTGCATCTTCAATCTGCTTGGCCGCGTCTTCAGGATGCTGGAACCGCCTTTGGGGCAGGACCGCATCCGGCATGGCTTCCAGTGCCAATGACGTATCGCATAGTAGAGGGAGGATCGGATGAAAGTACGGGGAGACGGAGACCTCGATCTGGCCCGATTCCATATGCTCCTTGAGGCTGGGTATGACCCGGGTGATGATCTTCCTCTGCTCGGCGAGTATCTCCTGCTTCTCGTCTTCTGTGTACCTCTCCCCTTTTGCAGCAAGTTCTTTCAAACGCCCCCTCGATTTGAACATGGGGTCAATCCAGGCCAGATTTGCCAACGCTTGCAGATCACGCCATTCGGCATCCGTCCAATCCGTCAAACCCCGATGTCGCGTACGAAACAATTCGTCGTACCTACGAACCGGGGCGACCATGTTCGCATAATTGGCCTGAAAGAGAAGGGTCAGCATCTGCGACTTGTCGTCCTCGGTCAACTCCTCTGCCTTTTTCAGGCTCAAGGCGAGATGCCGGTCGACGGCGCGGCCGTCGGCGTACTCCAGAAGCTGCTCCAGAAGCGACGGAACCATGTTGAAGGTCTGGCTGATGCCTGGATACCCATCAAGTATCTCCACCATGTCGAGATAGTCCTTGATGGCGTGCAGCCTGACCCAGGGCAGTATATAATCACCCGTCAGGAAGTCTTTATAATATGGCTGGTGTTGATGCCAGAGAAAGGCTAACTTTAGAACAAGCTCGCTGTCTGAATACGACTGTCCCGGCATAAGAGGGTTATCCTTGAAGATTCGTACGGAAAAGCGCCTCAGTATTTCAGCGCTGCCAGAGCTCGGCGGGCTGTACTCGCATCGGCCGAATTGGCGAATTTTTTCTCTATTTCGCCGAAAGCTTCCTCCGCGGATACCTTATCCCCCGCTTTGGCGAAATTCTGTCCGGCTTTCAGGAGATAATCCGGGGTCCAGATCTCATCCGGTGTAAATTCCACGGCGCGCCGGTAGCTCTTTGCGGCATCGAGGTATTGGCCCTGCAATTCATAAACCGCACCCAAGCCTGCGGAAGCGCCCGCCGACAGCAAGTTGTCATCGGCATAGTGGTCGAGAATTAATTGGAAATATCTCTTGGCATCGTCGTATTGTTTCTGATAAAAATAGTTGCTGGCCAGTCTGACCGCGGCGACCTTGCCTGCCGGAGTCCCCTGGTAGTCGTCGGCCAGCGTGCGTAGGTCGGCGACGTATTGACCGACGTTACCGGAGGCGGCAGTCAACTCTCCCCTCGAGAGTATGGCCGAGGCTTCGTCGTTCTTCCTGTTGGCGCTCGTCCTTAACAGCAGCACAAGAGCGAGAATGATAATCAGGACGACACTGCCGACGATGAACGGCGTCTGGTTCTTCTGGATATACTCGGTGGCCTTGAACGTCGTCGAGACTAATCTATCTCCTTTAATCTGCTTCTTGCTGATTCTCTTCTGGACCTTCATTTATACTTCTCCTCAATATGACAAACCCACAATTTAAATCAGACAATTCCCGGCGGCAAGTGTTATTTAAGCCGCATCTTGTGTATCTTCATAAAATAATCCGGGGCGTCCATAACGAACGCCCCGAGATATTTGCTATCGGCCAAAAGCTTAGAAGAACATCCCCGCTGAAACGATCAGGCGGCTGTAGTCGCTCTTCTGCTTTATTCTCTCACTGCTGTTGCGATACGCGACTATGGTTGTAAATGAGCTGCTGCCAAACTGATATCCGAGATCGACCCAGCCTCTCTCGAAATGAAGCCCGGTGCCGAACGTAATAACATTTGTATTTGCCTGGGAGCCATAGGCGGAAAGGAAATTCAAGACCGAATCGACTTCCACGATGCTCAAGGTATCTAGTTCTCTCGAAACCGAGGGGATATTATAAAAACCGGCGCGCAAAGGAACTTTGGCAAACCCGGCATCGAAAACGTACTCGGCGCCGATTCTCAGCTGGTTAAGATCTTTCCATTCCGGGTTTAGGGTATGGTCTTGGTAATAATAGCTTTCGTAGTTGACGTCAATATCGACGTCCGACATCGACTTGCTGTCGAAGTCAACTGCCAGAGTCATATTCTCTCGCGGTGTCGTAGCCAGGCCGAGAGAGTAACCAAACGGCATGTGAGTAGTGAAAGTTATCCTGTCGATAACACCTGCCGGCCTTGGAAGAATCATGATATTCCGAGTCAGCTTCGTCTTCTGCACAAGACTATAGGGGGTCCTGATCACAATACTCCCGCTTGCAATGCCGAATTTCCCCATTAACCCTATGTCGAAATTGACGCCGGAATAATGAGAATTGTCGTTCATCGAAAAATCCACAGTGTCGGGATATGGGTTGCCCTGCACTTGATAAATATAATCGTTGCCCAGGAGAACGTTTGACTCTGTACCTCTGATATAGGTATTAGCAGTGACTCCGAAACCCAGGTTATCTGTTATGGGAGCCGATAGCGCCAGGCTGAGGGCGTCGACTCCATCCCGCTGAGCAAAGCTGTTGTGAGAATCAAACAGTCCCGGCCCATCGAATTCGAATTTCATGTCGTAAACCGTCCTGTATCCGCCACCGGCCGACCAATGCCGTTCGAGGAACGTGAAAGGAACCACGAAGCCGCCATAGCCGAGATCGGCGCCGCTTCTCTTAACTTCCACCGGCCCATAAACAACCGTAGTATCGAGAGCAGTATGATCGACAGTGGTGAATTTGTCCCCACGCGAAAGGAATTGAAGGCCGATGCTTCGTTTAGCGGCGAAAATCATTCCCGCCGGGTTCCAGGAAAACGACATTTCGTCGGACGAAAGAGCCAGACCGGCGCCACCCATGCCTGCAGCTCTGGCGCCACCCCCCACTGAATTAAACTCCAGGTATCCCGTGAAATAGCTATTCTGGGAATAACCCGCGGATGCCAATATCATCACCAGGGTCATCGCCGATAATACCCTAAAGATCTTTCTCATCATTCCTCCGGAGTCCTTTAATTGTCTGAAAGCCAATGCAGGCCAAAGGCCGCCTTCGCTTATTGTCGCGTCGATACCGCACTTCTCGCCCGCCTACCGCCCCAAGGAGAATACACTGCCCGGGACACGGTATTCCGCTGAAACCGTGGAAATTTAGAATTTCTTCGCCTTATTGGCAAGGGTTTTTTGAGGCGATTTAGGGCGCTGGGCCTGAGGGCACTTGGCCTTGAGTGGCGACGAGAGGGGAAGGCAACGGGCAAGTTGGACGCCTGGGCTGCCGTTCCGATTGACCCGAATCCATTGACTGCCCGCTGGTCGAATATCGTCCTTCCTGGTTGTCAATTACGGCGTCAGAGCAGGCGCGTTCTTAACATCTCGACCGGCAGACGAGTTTTCGCTCCCCTGTTTCAAAATGAAACATTGTCATAAAACCGTAGCAATCTGAAATAAACCGCGCCCCCGGTGGCCCATTTGATAATATCGGTGCAAAGGGTGTCGATATACTTGACAAACCTGGAGGGAATATGATTTGGACGATCATGCTGTTGGCAGTTGGCATCTGCGGGATCATCGGCTTCTATGATTCGCTTTTTGGCATGGGCGAGTTGATGCGCTTGATTAATTCCGGTATACTCATTCTCTTGTCAATTGGATTGTTACTCAGAACCTGGGTCAAGAGGAACCTCAGAAAAACCGAAAAACTGATTGAGAGAAATATCGAGCTCGAAAAAAGGGTGGAAGAACTGGTTCGTTCGACACAGAATCAGAAGGATAAAGCGGTTCCAGCTCGTTCTTTGTAAATCAACCCGGGTGGGAATCCGAGCGGCGTGGAAAAGAAATGATCATCTCCGACCCGGTTTAAATTGCAAGGCGAAAGATCGGTGTATATGGTTCGAGACAATAAGGGTTTTACAATGCTGGAGTTAGCCATAGCGATACTACTTGCCGGTGTGGTTATTTCCGCTGTCTTCTCATTGTATCTCACTCAGCACCAGCAGATGCTTCGCCAGGGGGAAGTATCCGATATGCAGGCAAATATCCGGTCGGCTGCCGGAGCCCTGGTCAATTTTGTCCAAATGGCCGGATTCAACGTTCCCAAGTGTGTCGACCCCATCGAGACCCGTGACACCAATCCAGATACAATCGTCATAACCTTTGATTCCTCTCAATTGAAAGATGTCGTCATAAAAGATGACATGCTTGATTTGGTGTCGCCGATTCATTGTCAAGGGTCAGACTTAGGAAATATCTCGGCCGGTGACTGGATATATCTGTATGATCCAACCAATTCGATTGGGGAATTCTGTCACGTCTCGAGCGTGAACGACCCTCACAACTTGCTTTACCATGATACGCCGGTCACAAGGGAGTACCTCCAAGGCACTCAAGTCATGAAACTGAGACGCCTTAAGGTCTATGTCGATCACTCGGATTCAGTTCAGAAAAATCTCATGATCCAGGAGATGGACTCCAGCCCGCAAGTCTATGCCGAAGGAATTTCCAATCTCAATTTCAGGTACATTCTGGCTGACGGGTCGGTAGTTTCACAAACCACATTCCCGAGATTCATTCATATGGTCGAGATCGACATTAGTGCCGCGACGGCGGCTCCGGGTTTTTTTAATAGTAGTCACCGCACCAGAAATCTCTCGTTGCGCACCAAAGTAAGAAATCTGGGAATGCCATAAAATTGTAGCCTATGGCAGCTCTCGATTCCCTTCATGTCATGGTTATGATATCGGATCTTTGCTTTCGGCCTCGTTCCCCACGGCTGGACCAGACGAACGCCCTGCGACAAAATGATAGTCTGTTTCGACGAACCGGCAGCGATCCTTCGATTGCCGAAGATTTTAAGGGCTCGACATAAGTACCCCCGGCCCGACTTGAACGGGCGACCTGCGGTTTAGGAAACCGTCGCTCTATCCACCTGAGCTACGGGGGCACGTTTGAAGACAAGAGAGCTTTGAGTCGGGAAGATGCCTATGTGATTACACATTCCCGGCTAAGAACCGATCTTCCCTGGAGGATCTGGTCTGAGACAGAGGATCGTCGGACATGGCCAAGACCAATATAGCGGCGTCCGGCAAAGACATATTATCGGAGTTTCTTTTTGTGACGGTCCTTGCGTAGACGTTTTTTTCGTTTGTGCGTTTTGATTTTGTGCCTTTTTCTCTTTTTTCCACTCGGCATAAAATTCCCTTAAACTCTGGTCGAGGCTGCGCTCATAACAAGATTCTTGAATTCGTTCGATGGCTTGAAAACCGGTATCTTTCTATCAGGCACCGGAACAACATCTCCTGTCCGAGGATTGCGGGCCTTGCGGGCTTTGCGCGGCTTGATCTTAAATGTTCCAAAGCCCCTGATCTCGATGTTGGAGCCGCTTTCCAAGGCCCGTTTGACCGCATCCAGAAAGGCGTCAACCGTAGCCGCCACGTCGGTCCGCGTTAGGCCCGTTTTTTCTGCCACTTGTTCAACCAGATCGGCCTTTGTCATTAACCACCTCCCATGGTCAACTGAATTATCGTCTATTTAATGATGACATCCACTGCAATTATGGCTGGCGCATCCGCCGCACGACGATGACGCCGCCACGACGGCCGAGGAACTTGCAGACTTAAATCCGAACACCGAAAATCTCTTCTGCAAGAATTGCGAATTACATATGGGGCAAACAGCTTCACAGTCTCCTCCTCTTATGAGAAGTTCAAATTCGCATCCACAAGCCTCGCATCGATACTCGAAAATCGGCAAGATGCCCCCTATAGGCTAAACCTGTATTCTATCGATGGCCAGGGTCGCAGATGATCCATCAAGGACTGGTTGAGACCAACAAAACCCAATAATTCATCGAGCAAGCTGCGCCTGAATTTCCTTTCCTTGACCACCCGGGGATGTTTGCCCAGATTGGCCATCTCCCCTGCCAGCGAAATGGCATCTTCCAGGGTACCCAACTTATCTACCAAGCCGTTATTGAGCGCCTGATTGCCGGTGAAGATAGCACCATCAGCCAGTTTCTTGACATCATCTATATCCATAGACCTTCTCTCGGCCACCACGCCGACGAACTGGTCATAAGTATCATCGATAACCGATTGCAGCATGGCCCGCTCCCTGGGTGTCAATTGCCGCGCCGGATTACCAACGTCCTTTAGCTCGCCGGATTTGATAACTTGCAATTCCAGGCCAACCTTATCCATGAGGTTCTTATAAACCAAGTAAGACAGGATAACTCCAATTGACCCTGTGACCGTACCGGGATTGGCCAGAATCGTATCGGCTGCGCAAGCGATATAATACCCTCCCGATGCCGCTATGGAACCCATTGATACCACGATGGCTTTGTCTTTATCGCGGAATCTAAGAAGCTGTTCGTAAATCTCCTGAGAGGCCGCTACTCCCCCGCCCGGGCTCTCGATCCGTAAGACGAGCGCCTTGATGGAGTTATCATCCTGGTACTTCTTGATCTGCCTGACAACATCATTCGATTCTTCAATCACCCCGTTAATTTCAACCAGGGCAATCTTGTTGCCGATAGGCGCTAAGTCCATAGAGGATGACGCACCTGAGACAACGATGATTATAGAAGCCACACCAAATAAGAAAATACCGGCAACAACGATAATCAGAATGATGAAAGCGTCTCTATTTCGAGCCATAGCACTACGATAAATCTATTTCAGATAAGGGGTAATGTCAAATCTTTTTTTGACGTTAGTTGTAATAAATCTTCAACTTATCGCCAGGATACAATTTGCTGCGAATTGTCAGATTATTCCATTTGGCCAAGTCAGATATGCCGACTCCGTGGGCACGGGCAATCCTCCAGAGAGTATCCCCAGTCTTAACAGTGTAAATCTTACGGGTTAAGTTATTGGAATATTGAGAGTTCTGGAAGTCATATTGGGCATTAGTTGAAGTTCTGGCCGGAATCTTAAGGGACATACCAGGATATATCGTCGATGACCTCATATTGTTGGCGCCCTTGATGGCTTCCACCGTGGTACCATGTTTGATTGCTATCCTGGTCAGGTTATCACCTCGTCTAACCCTGTAGGTGTCATACGTGACAACAGGGTCATCGTTAGAACCGGCCTGGCCTGAAGCTGGTATTCTGAGCCAATGACCGGCATAAAGAGAATTCGACGAAATGCCATTGAGCCTCTTGATATCCCCTATGCTGACACCGTACGCCTCCGCAATTTCCCAGAGGGTATCACCTTCTCTAACCAGATATTTGTCGGGGCTCTCCTTGACGATGCGCCTGGCGGAGTTCGCTGCCAGGGAAGCTGGCTTCGACTTGGCGGCCGATCTCAGGGCTGGAACGGGTATTGTCAGTGTTTGACCGGCATAAATGCGCCTGCTCCTGCCAATCTTGTTGGCATCGAGAACAGCCGACAGCGAAACACCATATTTTCTGGCGATGCTCGAAAGTGTCTCACCACGCCTGACTCTATGCCTGGTCCAGGAACTGGCTTTTTCAGTCGGTATGCTTTCATATACGGCAGCGAACGCCTCGGCTTTTCCTTTGGGAATCCTCAGAATATACTCCGAAATATCAGGGGGAGTTACGCCTCTGAGAAGTTCAGGATTGAGTCTCTCCAGTTCTGGGACCGGAATTCCGGTCAAGTCAGAGACATTTCCGAGAGATATGCACTTCCTGACAGGAACCGTATCGAAATCGAGGGGGTCCAGATACTCGGGGTAAAAACCGTATTTCTGCGGCTGTTTGGCGATGATGGTGGCGGCCATGAACAAGGGAACATAAGCCTTTGTCTGCTTATGCAGGTTCAGTTTCCAGAAGTTATTGCTCTTAGCCCTTCGAATCTCGCGGTTTACTCTGCCGGAACCACCATTGTAAGCGGCCAGCGCCAGATTCCAGGAGCCGAAAAGGTCATAGAGGTCTTTGAGATGGCGAGCTGCTGCATCGGTGGATTTTACGAAATCACGACGTTCGTCATACCACCAGTTGTGATCCAAGCCGTAAAGTCGCCCGGTCGATGAGATGAACTGCCAGAATCCTGCGGCCCTGGCGTAGGAATAGGCGGTGGCCTTAAACCCTGACTCTATAAGCGGCAGATATACAAGGTCATGAGGCAATCCCCTCTCTTTGAAGATGGCCTCCATTATCGGCAAATACGCCGACGACCTTCCAAGATAATCTCTGAATTTGTCACGAGCGACAGTTTGAAGATAAATCAAGGAGTTCTCGACTCTTTCATTCCATTCGATATCGACGTCATAAATAACGGTATCGGCGGTATTAAACTCCCTTACTTGCGGTGACTCCTTCAGCTTCTTGAAGTTCTTGAGATCGCTGAACAGCTCTCGGAAAGCCGTTACCGACGCCTCAGATGATAATGTGCCCGCCGCGATCAATGTGAGCCGATAATCCTCCTCGACTTCGTTCAAGAGCCTCTCCATCCTCGAGGCCTGATCAGGATATTGCTCGGGATCGAGGTCGAGCTCGGCAAGAACCGCCAACGCCTGCTCATAGGCGGTTTGCGCCGAGTCAAGCTGATTCGAGTGAAAGTAGTTGACACCCGTGGCATAGATACTTTCGGCTTCGTCAAGAGCCTCATCCAGGTTGGGTCTGGGCTCAGCCACGCTCGCAGAGTCTTCTGCAACGAAAGCCGTATCCCGATTGCCGACAGTCGCCTGGACCGAATCGTCCGGGGTTTTCATAATCCACCCTGGATCAGGTTGCGAACAGCCAAGTATAAGCAAAGCCGTCAGCATGGGGAAAAGTATCAGTATCCTCGCCTGCGCCATAGCTTTATCTCTAATAATAGCTTTTCCGTTTCAAGTCAAGCATTTTTAAGATAATCGTCCAAAAGCCCGCAAACTTCAGTATCCAATTTCTTATCATCAGCAAACAGCCACCTCGCAGGAGTCTTGTTACGGAACCATGTCAACTGCTTCTTGGCATAGTTTCGGCTATGCTGCTTGATGAGACTGACTGCTTTATGCAAGGGAACAGCACCGTCAAGGGCTTCAACAATTTCGTAATAACCTACAATCTTCTTCTGCCGAAGGTGATTTCCCAGTCCGTCGTTTCTAAGGCCGATTACCTCTTCCACAAGCCCCATCTCCATCATCGAGTCAACTCTGCTATCGATTCTTTCGTACAGCGCCTGGCGCTCGAGAGTCAGGCCCACCCAGAGGTATCGAGCCGTCGGAAAACTGTATCTCCCTGATTTCTTCAAGGCGCTCGGCTTCTCCCCTGTCTGCTTGAAAACTTCGATCGCCCTGATCAATCTAACCTTGTCGTTTGGTGAAATCAGCGCGGCCGATTCCGGGTCGATATCCAGCAGCATCTCATGAAGCTTGAGGGTCCCGCATTTCCGAGCCACTTCCTCCAATTCAGTCCGAAAGACCTCATTTCGCGAAGGCCCTTCGAACAAGCCCCTGGTCAGGGCCGACAGGTATAGCCCGGCGCCACCTACGATGAACGGGACGTCTCCTATTGCGGCCACTTCTCTCAGCGCCCTGGAAGCCATCTGGGCGTACGTCTTGGCGGTGAATGTCTCGCTGACCTCGACCAAGTCAATCATATGATGTGGGATCTGTCGACGTTCTTCGAGAGTAGGCTTGGCAGTGCCGATTTCAAGTCTTCTGTAGACCTGACGTGAATCGGCGGCGATTATTTGGCCGCTATATTTCCTGGCCAGCTTCATCGCCAACGTCGATTTACCCGAGCCGGTCGGACCACAGATAATGACCGCTTTAGTAAGGCTATTTTCGCTTGAAGATTTTTTCGAGGTCATTGCGGCTCAAGGTCACTATTGTCGGGCGGCCATGGGGACATCTGTACGGTTCCCGGCATCTCAAAAGGCCATCGAGTAGCCCCTTCATTTGAGGCCGCGAGAGACGTTCTCCCGCTCTGACCGCGGCTTTGCAGGCCACTGCGGCGGCCAGCGCCTTTTTGCTTTCCTGACCTTCTTTGAGGTTGGCAGCATAGTTCGCCAGTACATCTTTAATAGCACCGCCAGGCGCAGAGCGCGACATTTCCTGAGGCAATCCGGAAACTAATATCTCGTCGCTTCCGAATGAACTGCAATCGAACCCGGCTCTAGCGAGCAGGTCCGCGTGTTCCTGAATCAGGGCCGCTTCTTCCGGCGTCAGCCTGACCCTTTCTTCAAAAAGCAGCTTTTGCGACGGGGAGCCGCTGCGGGCAAAATTGTCCAGAGTCCGTTCAAAAAGAATGCGCTCATGGGCAGTGTGCTGGTCGATAATGACAAGCTCGCCGTTAAGCCTTGTCAGAATATAGGTATCGAAGATCTGAAGAAAGGGTTCCTCAGCGTAGCCTGGCGGCGATTCGATTCCAGGTTGGCGAGCGACAGGCTCATCGGGTGTAAAATGGGCGGGAGGCTGAGACCTTATGGCAAACTCTCTGGAATCAAATAGGTCTTTGCGAGCCGCGAAGCCAGGCTGCGGAGGCTGTTGTAGCCTCTGAAAGGACTCTGGCATTCCCGGCGATCTGAATGTGAGGTCGACCGGCAGGGCCAGAGCCTTGTCGAGAGCTTTTTTGAGAGTGGCGAAGATGAAGCCTTCATCAGCGAAGCGCACTTCAGTCTTAGCCGGGTGCACGTTGATATCGACGAAGGGTGTGTCTATGTCAAGAAAAATGGCCGCATAAGGATATCGCCCCGGGGGCAACGAGCGGCCGTAGGAGGCGGTGATGGCACCAAAAAGGGCCCGTTCCAGAACCGGGCGCTTATTGACGAAGAAGTAAATCTCGCTCCTATTAGCACGATTGCTTTCGGGTTTGGAGACGAAACCCCGAATCTGCAGCGGGCCAATCTTAGGCGATTCAAGCGATATGAGGCAGATTGTAACAGCATCCCCCCAGACAGATTCGAGGCGGGCCATAAGATCGTCAGAAGCCGCCAGATTGTTTGCCTCCCTACCGTCAATGCTGACCTTGAAAGAGACTTCCGGATGTGCAATCAGATAGCGCCTGATGACTTCCGACACCCTTCTTTTCTCCGATAAGTCGGACTTGAGAAATTTCCTCCTGGCAGGGACATTATAGAAGAGGTTCTTGACCGAAATGCCACAACCCTTCTTAGGAGGAGCAGGCCCCAGGAAAACCTGTCTGCCTCCTTCAATTCTTATTCTGGTGCCAGTCTTTTCGCCGTCATAATAAGTCGTCATCTCCATAAAGGAGACCGAGCTAATCGACGGCAGGGCTTCACCTCTGAACCCCATGGTGCCGGTAGAGAGAAGGTCCTCCCAGGATCGTATCTTAGACGTGGCGTGACGGCAGAACGCGAGCTCGACCTGGTCTTTGGGGATTCCTTCGCCGTCGTCGACGACAACGATTTCTTCTTTGCCACCGCCGCTGATAGCGATTTCAATATTGCCTGCGCGGGCATCGATGGAGTTTTCCAGGAGTTCCTTGACAACCGAGGCGGGGTTTTCGATAACCTCGCCGGCCGCGATTCGATCGATTAATCCCTCGGGAAGGATTTTTATGAATTTCATATTCTCAAAATCTCAGATCGCCGGGGAACTTGAAACCTTGGGCGAAGACCTGCCCGGAGCGCTCGTTGAGGCGGTACTTGCCCCTGTATTTCTTGTCCACAATAATCCACAGCATCTTGAAAAAGAGGTCTATTTCGGCCTTAGTGTTGTAGATGCCGAATGATATGCGCACCAATCCCGGGACTCGTGAGCGGATTCCTTTGTTGATATCGTCGCGATACTGCTTTGACTCTTCGTCGGAGATCTTAAGCAAGCGTTGAATATAAGGATGGGCGCAGAAACAACCGTTGCGAACAGCAATAGCGCCCTCGTAACTCAGAATCGCGGCCACCTTGGCATGATACTCCTCGTCGACGTTGAACGAGATGACCCCGACTCTGTCCTGGCCACGCTCCCAACTTCGCGGCCCGTAAACGGTGATTCCGTCAAGCTCGCTGAATTTCCCCAGAGCGTACTTTGTCAATTCTCGCTCGTGGGCCGCGATTTTCTCGAAACCGACTTGGTCGAAGAATTCTATAGCCGCCGAAAGGGCCACGGCGCCCGGGACATTGGGGCTTCCGGCTTCCTCTTTGTCCGGCAGATGCGCCCACTGGACTTGAGAGAGAGTCACATAGTTAACGGTGCCTCCGCCGACCATATCGGGGTCGCCTTCTTTAAAGATACTCTTGGGCCCGATCAAAGCGCCGGTTCCGAACGGCGCATACATTTTATGTCCGGAGAACGCCAGGAAATCGATGGAATCTTCATTTCCAGGCTTGCCCATTCTGATTTTTCTATGAGGCGCAAGTTGAGCGGCATCCATGAAAAACAGGGCGTCGTGCCGGTGGGCAAGGGCCGCAATCTCCTTCGCGGGAGGCACCAATCCAGTCACGTTCGAGGCGCCTGAAATGGCGACCAGCTTGACTCGTCCTCTGAATTCCAGCAGCCTGCTTTTCAAGTCATCTAAATCGATCTGCCCGCTGCGGTCAATCTCGACGTGCACGGTTGCGGCTTGCAGCCGCCAGGGAAGGTCGTTGGAATGATGCTCCATCAAGCTGGAAAGAACCACGTCGTTGCGGCTAAGCCCCAGGCGCCTTGCGAGCTTGTTGATCCCCTCGGTGGTATTTCTGACAAGGATACAGGTGTGGTAATCACGGTCGGCGCCGACAAACTTCAGCACTCTTTGGTGGGCGGCATCATAAGCTTGCGTGGAAACGACGGACTTATAGCCCGTCCCCCTATGGACTGATGAGTAATAGTCTTTGAATTCATCAAGCCTCTGCCAGACCGATTTCAACGGCGGCGTAGAGGCGGCATTATCGAAATTAATATATTTCTTTTGCCCTCCCCCGAGCACCGGCACTGAAATATTAAGACCCGCGATTGCGCTGCGAAAATCATTGCTGGCCATCGGCGCAATATATCGATTCTACCGTTATCCAATCAAGGATTTTTAGGCAGATCGTAGCGGTCGATTTTTCGATAAAGCGTGGAGAGGTCAATCCCCAATATCTTGGCGGTCTGGCTTTTGTTCCAGCCCGTCTGGGAAAGAGTGTAAAAAATATAGGCCTTTTCCATCATTTCGAGGTCCGGGCCGACGGAGATTTTCGAAGTGATATGCTTGACGTTTGCCGAGTTCTTGACCTCGTCCGGCAGATCGCCGACATCGATGATATCGCCGTGTGAAAGTATTACCGTCCTTTCGAGGACGTTCTCGAGTTGACGCACGTTTCCAGGCCAACTGTAGGATTTCAGAAACTCCAAGGCCTCGGGCGCGATTCTCTTTTCCGGCAGGTCCAGCTTCATAGCGTGCCGACGAGTGAAGTGCGTGGCCAGAAGCTCGATATCGTCTCGTCTCTCCCTTAAAGGAGGGATATTGATGCTGAAGACATTCAGACGATAAAACAGGTCGGCGCGAAAAGCGCCCCTGGTGACTCTTTCCTGGAGAATGGCGTTGGTGGCTGCAATCAAGCGGACATCGGCGAAAGACGGTTTGGTGGCTCCCAGGGGGGTAAATTCCTTCTCCTCGAGCACTCTCAAAAGTTTAGCCTGAATCGCAGGACTCGTCTCCCCGATTTCGTCCAGGAAGAAAGTGCCGTCGGTGGCGGCGGCGAATAGCCCGACCTTATCCTTGATGGCCCCGGTGAACGAACCTCTCATGTGACCAAAGAGCTCCGATTCCAAGAGCGTCTCCGGCAGGGCGGCGCAATTGAGGGACAGAAAGGGCCCGGAATTCCGTCGGCTCTCGTAATGAATGGCTCTGGCCAAGACCTCCTTGCCGGTCCCTGATTCGCCTGTAATCAAGACGTTGACGTCGGAAGCGGAGGCTTTGGCGGCAAGGCCCTTTATTTCCAATACGCTCGGAGCGGAGCCGATAAACGATTCAAATCCGCTCGCCAGATTCTCTTTCAGGGCGATATTTTGTTTCTTAAGGCTCTTTTGAGTGACAGAGTTCTTGACGGCTATTTTTATCTCCTCGACTTTGAAGGGTTTGGTTATATAGTCATGGGCGCCATTCTTGAGGGCCTCGACGGCGGTGTCGATTGAGCCGTAAGCTGTCATGACGATGAAATCGAGGTCTGGGTCGACATCCTGCACCGACTTCATCAACTCGAGGCCGGATATCTCCGGCATCATGAGATCGGTGATGACGACGTCGAATTTCCTGTCGGGCCGACGCTGGGCCTGCTTGAGATCGCTGAGGGCCTGGCGGCCGGAGGTTTGCGTGACGACGTCGTAACCTTCCTTGGAAAGCATAATGCGCAGAAACTCGCACATGCTCGATTCGTCATCGACGACGAGGATGCGGGTTTCCGTACTGGCTGACTTGAGTGCGGCTGGGGCGGTTTTGGACATAATCAATTCCTGGTATATAAATCGGATGTTGTACTTCGACACTTTAGGGAGCACCATTGGTCGTGGACTTTCCAGCCAGGTCTCCGCCACACCCCGATACCTCAAGGCCTATCGGAGGTTGATCAGAGCGTTGATTTGGGATTGCATTATAAGCATAAATATTTTACATTTCTTCGTTATGAATCGCGCCGCAAGGGTTATTTTAATATTGTTTCTGGCGCAGGCTTCAATTCCGGCCGCACATGCGCAGCGGGAGGAACGAAGAGAGCGCCATCGTTCTGACGGCTTTTACATCTCCCTGGGGACTGCGGTCGGACCGACTTTCAACGATTTTTTCGACTATATCAACGACCGTTACCAGCCGTCAAAGCCGGTTGGTGAATTTGGGAGCAATATCGATTTCAGCGTTGGATATATATCTCGTTTCCACCGCAACTTTGCTCTGGACGCCGGATTCTCGCTCTACGGCCTGAAGCGCAAAGGCGAGTTCATCAACCAAAACAGCGCCTTGCCCGAATCGAGTATCAGCCATGAGCTCGAATATCAGGCGGCGATATTTACGGGCACCTTGCCGATTTACCTGGAATTCTCATCTGCTCAGCCCGTGGTGCCTTACGTGGGCATGGGGGTTTCCATTTTCTCGATGCGCCTCGACGACTTTCGCGATGCCACTTATCCCGGCCAGGGAATTCTAAGCGAGGCGACTCGCGATACGCGGACGGCCGTGGGAGCGCATTTTGAAGCCGGCCTGGCTGTGAAGCTGAACCGGCGATTCTGGATCGATTTGCGGGGGCGATGGCATACTGGACAGGGACACCTGGCCACACTCGAAAACGAATTCCGCGACTTCTCGATAAGACAATATGTCTCGCAGTACACACTCGGTGTCGATTATTTCTTCCGTTAAGCGATTCTTGCCGATAGCTTTGTTGCTTATTGGATGCGCTCCCAGACCTGGCAAGGGGCCGGAGACGCCATCGAGGCTGCCGAGGCCATATGACTTGCATGCCGAGGCGGCCAACGGCAAGGCAACTTTGTTCTGGTCTATAGACCGTCCCAGAAACGCGCTCATTTCCGGCTACAATATTTATGTTCAAGAAAAGGGTTCCGGAATCGATTCCTCGACCTGGAAAGCGCGACTTCCTGGACCCTACAACAAAACGCCGTATCCGGGAGACACAGACGGGGATATCTCGAAAGAGTCCATCTCGATCGAGAGCCTGGTCGATGGCCAGACATATCTTGCTATGATTCGCACGCTTGACCCCGACGGCAAAGAATCGGCGCCCTCGAATGTGGTCTCGTTGACGCCGCTCGGCAAAGGTGAATTCCTGCTTTCATCGGATCACTCCGCACCCGGTGGGGGATTCAATTTCGAGAGCCGTTCTCAAGTTCCGGGGCGGGACCCGCGGAGTGACATCTATTTGTATGTCACCGAGAAGAAGATCGGGCTTTCGTCGCCGAGCCGCCTGTCGGCAGGTTTCAGGCGAACGCTGTTCTCGACGCCCGGAGACGGGAACCCTGGTGTCGAGACTATCGAAATCGCGGAATGGATGAGACTGAAACTCGAGATGAAAAGAGGCCAGGCCGATATCATGATCGAGGAGATTCTGGGGGAGTATCCCTCTGTTTCTGCGAGAATAAAGTACGTCTTCCATCCCAAACGCTATTGAAAACCTATAAATATCTTGACCCCTGCTGGCGACGGCGCTATATTCGGGCCGCGATTTTGTCGATGCCACCCTAGCTCAGTTGGTAGAGCAACGGACTGAAAATCCGTGTGTCCGCAGTTCGATTCTGCGGGGTGGCATTGTTTTAATGCCGCATTGTCCTGCAATGACATACGATTCTCCTTTCTTGCTCTTCCTTGCCTTAAACTGACGTGGTTCGTGCAGCTCCTAAGATTTTGGAGTCTTGCCTTCCATCTTCTTTCGGGAATCCATAAGAGCCAAGGCAATTAATTCACTTAAGCTCTGCCTCTGGTTCTTGGCCCATTCGAAAAGCTCGAAATCAACGGGCTTGATATAAATGTTTGTCCGCTTGTATTCCGATCTTTTGCTTTTTCGGCCAGGCATATCTTCTATCCCTTATCAAGAATCAAGCATTTTCAGATACAATATACACACATTATGAGCTTTGTCAAGAAACTGAACAGGCCCTCAAATCGACGATCGACTTCCAGCATCTTTGATATGGATTCTCTGCCGATGGTATTGCATCGCCAGATAATAGTCTCTACCGGCCTTCAAAATCGCACTGATGGAGATTGGCTGGAGTGATATTTATTTCGATATCGCTTGATCTAAGGTCATATGGCTTAAGGCATCTTTCAATTTGTCCTGAAGGGGTATCCAGAATATCTGCGCCGCACAATAGCGCCTTTTGGACTTGCCGCCCTTAACGTGGGCGTCTTTCGCGCAGGAAATAATAGAGAGCGGTCCGTCCAGGGCCTCTATGATATTCAGGAAGGACACCTTATGCGGGGCTTTCGCCAACTTATAGCCACCCAAAATTCCTTTAAAGCTATTCAGAAACCCCTTGTTGGTCAACTCCTTCAGTATTTTGGCGAGATATTCCCTTGGGATCTGTTCCTGTTCGGCCACTTCGCTTATGGTGCTGATGCCGTCGCCTTTGGCGGCAATATAAAGCATCGCATGGAGAGCATGTTCGCTCCTGTTGGAAACTTTCATAGTTTGTCACCGTCCTTTCCACTCTATCTTCTTGGATAGGGTAGATTCTTGCTTCTACCTTTATCAATTATCATAAGAGCGAGCCTTGGTTTTCGCAAGTATTTAAGGTGGTGCCCAATTGATGTCGGCCGCCTACCCCCATGCCATGGACCTCTCATTATGAGGCTGCCTCGTCTGCGCGTATCTGATTTAGCCCAGCTGCAAGAGAACGCAACTCCGTATCGCCAGTTTCGTATTGTTAGTTGAAGGAGGTGTATATGAGAACCATAAGTGCTCTGTGGATCATCCTTGTTCTGGTTGTCATGACGGGGTGTGCTCCCGATGACAGCAATCCCGCAAAGCCAGTGATTCACGCCAATGGCCAGTTAGCGATTATCAACATAGGCGATGATCCGGTAATCGTCACAGACTACTATCACATTCGGGGAGAGCAGCAGGCGCATGAGTTCTTGGGTGTTCACGTATTCTCGGAGGAGACTTTCCGTTTTCACAATCTCCTTGAACCAGCCGAGGGATATGAGTTCCGTGGGGGTGACGAGGTCAAAATCACTTATACCTCAGATCCTCAGGAGCCCGATAATCGCAGCCTGTCTCTATTCCAGAGATCGCTGGATTTGAAAATCGATGGTTCACGGACAATCGCTGTCAACGGCGGCAGGGTATACACGCGCTACCCCGAATAGGCTTTGAGAACAGCTGGTAGCGCTCACAGTTTCAATCTTCTGAATCGCCAGGGATTCCCATGATTGAGTTGTCGTCGATATTCTATGGCGGCTGATACTCTCAGATCCTGTCCCCCGGGCGATAGCTGTCAGTGCTGGATAAGAGGGGTAATCCGTTTTTATCGAGGGTTTGGAATTCCTTGACAAGGGAAAGTGTTTGGAAGCAGTTCGATTCTGCGGGGTGGCATTGTTGATTCGCCAAAAGCAGCCATGTGAAATAATCGCAGACTTGCCTAATCGGGGATGATTTTCACGAGTGCCTGGCGGTTCCGCGGGCCGTCGAATTCGCAGAAATATATCCCCTGCCAGGTGCCGAATACGAGGTCCCCGTCAGCGATAAGAACCGTGACGCTTGTACCGATCAGGCTCGATTTTATGTGAGCGTCAGAGTTCCCCTCGGTATGCTGATACCCCGCATTTGGGGGAACCAAATTGGCTAAGAAGCCCAGAATATCGGCCTGGACA
>Ga0315289_10001318_pt1 | contig 38543 bp, 28 predicted proteins | sample YL17G11_40_MG_FD_203452 | JGI IMG/M metagenome (GOLD analysis project Ga0315289, IMG submission 203452) | Sediment microbial communities from Yellowstone Lake, YNP, Wyoming, USA - YL17G11_40 | ecosystem: Environmental > Aquatic > Freshwater > Lake > Sediment | place: USA: Wyoming | collected... | reverse complement strand
GGAGGAGGAAGAAGAGGGCGCCGCTGCCGCCAACGGCGGCGACTCGCCCGCCCTGCCACCCACCCCTCCCTCGCTCCCGTCCGTCCAAGCCCTGGAGGTCGCCATCGCCCTGCTCGAGCCCAAGGACCCGCCCGCCGATCCGCACCTGCTGCCGCCGTCGGCGGCGGCGGCGGCGGCGGAAATCGACATCGCCATCAAGGACGCCGCCGTCGCCGGCGTCGTCGCGCGCCTGCCCGCGCTCGTCGCGTTGCTGGATGCGGCCCCTGCCGCGGCCCAGGAGACGCCGTACGGCGTCCTCGCGCCCCCTCTGGGCCTCACCCGCATCAAAGCGGTCGCGCTGCTCGTCGCCCTGCTGCGCACCGGGCGCGGCGCGGCGGTGGAAGGCGTTGTGAACGCCGGCGCAGTCTCCAAGTGCCTCGCGCTGGTGCTCTCGTTTCCTTTCAACAACCTCCTCCACCACCATGTCGCCGCGCTCTTGCTGACCGCCCTCGACGGCGACGCCGCCGGTGGCGCCGGCCCGCCCGCGCTGCTGGACCACGTGCTGCACGGTGTGCGGCTGCCGGCATGGCTGGCGGGGGCGCCGGCGGAGGTGAGGCCCGTCGCGCGGCAAGGCGACGCGCGCGCCGGGTCGCGCGCGCCGCTGCGCGCGGGGTACTTGGGCCACGTCACCCACCTAGGCAACCGCCTGCTCGCCCTGGCCGCCGCGGGAAACTCGGCGGTCGCGGCCGCGCTGTCGGGCGAGGCCCTCTGGGGCCCGTGGGCCGCGGGCGCGCTCGCCGAGCGCACCGCGCGCGACGACCCCGACGCGTGGGCGTGCGGCCGCCCCGCTCCCGCTCCCTTTGGCGCGGGACTGCTGGGCGCGCCGTCCATGGGAGAAGGGGACGGATACGGCGTGTGGGGGCCGCCGGGCGGGCTCGGGGCCGGCGAAGGCGACGACGACGACGACGGCGACGATGCCGCTCCGGGCCGCCCGCCCTCGCCGCCGCCCGCGCGCGCCGCGCTCAACCTGCAGTCGCTCGCGGAGGCGGCGGCGTCGGTGGGCGCGCTGCGCATCAGCGGTGCGGTGCCGCCGCCCGAGCGCGCGGGGGGGCGCGGGTCGCCCACGCTCTCGTCGTCGTCGTCGTCGGACGATGCGGATGATGAGGATTCGTCGGATGACGACGGCGGCGGCGTCGCGGTGGCGCCGAGTGGTGGGGCGTCGCCGCCGGGCGCGCCCGCGCCCGACGCCGCCGCTGCCCCGTGGCAAGCCTTCCCCGACGCCCCGCCCCCGTCCTCGTCCCCGCCGCCGCCCGCCGCATCCGGCGCGCCCGAGGCGGGGAGCCCGCCCGGCGAGGAGAAGAAAAAGTGAGAAGTGAGGAGTGAGGGTCTCTGCTCCGCCTCCCCCCATTTTCCCCGATTTAACTCTCTGGCAATTGCAGTGCACACGCAGCGGGCTCACGGCGGCGGCGGCGGCAGGGAGGCGATGGCGGTGGGCGGCGGCGCGGCCGCTCCTCCCTCTCCACCTCCCTCTCCTCCCTCGGCGACCGCCTCTTCCAGCGGGTAGTCCCCCACATCCGCCGGCAGGACGACAGTCAACGTGGGAAACTCGACCAGGGTGCGCCCGCGCAGCGCGGCCGCGAGCGGCGCGCTCCTGTCGACCGCCGCCCACCGCGGGTCGTTGGCCGGCCGCCCTTCCACCCGCAGCAACACGGCCAGGGACACGGGGTCGGCGGCCAGGTAGGGGGCGAGAAGGGGGTTGGGAGGGGTGGCCGCCGCGGCGCGCTTGAGGTGCGCCCCAAGCAAATCCCCGACACCCGCGTCGCACCCCGCTTTGGCGTCCGTCCACGTGGCGGATGGCACGCCGCCCACCCGCCACTCGACCCGCCAGCGCAGCGCGCCCCGGCCGCGGCTGCGGTCGGACGTGGACGTGTTGCGCCGGCGCGCGTCCATGCCCGCGGGCAGCGTGCGCAGGCGCACGCCCGCCGCGGCGGCGGCATCGACCAAGGCCCGTAAATGATGCGGGAGCCGGGCCGCGGCCGCGCCGGGCGGCGGCCCGCGCGCGGTCGCCGCGGCCGCCGCGCGCGCGGACGCGGCCGCGGCCGCCGTCTCCTCCAGCAGGCGCATGTCGGACACGAGCGTGGAATCCGTCATGGCGGCCAGGGGGAGGAAGGCGGCCCGGTCGCGCTTGCCGGTGCAGCCTGGGGAGGAGAGGAGGGGTGGCGTCGGCGCGCCGCCTCCTCGCCTTCTCCTCCCCTCTTCCCTCGCCTCACCCCTCCACTCTCACCCGACTCCTCCTTGTGCGCCCGCACGCACGCGACCGAGCACGACCGCGCGCCGCAGCGCGGGCACTTGTAGCGCGACCCGCCGCCGCACGCGCCGCACGCGTGCTGTGACGGAGATAAAGCATCGTCTGGGGGGGGCGCGCCTGGGGCCGTGCGAGGGGGGAGGGCGTCAGTCGGCGCGCCGCCGCCATGGCCGGGGTCCACGCCGAGCCGCCCGCCGCCACTAGGCGCACCCGAGGCGTCCGCCAGTCCCTCCGCCATGGCGGTCGTGCTTGGCGGGAGCCGCGGCCGCCGGCCGAGAGTGTGACGCATAGGCGAACGCGCTGTGCGTCACTCCTCGCGGCGCCCCCGCGTCCCGCCCGCCCTCCCGCCCCCGGGCGTCGTCCGCACGATGGCGCGCGCCAAGCCGGATGACGAGTGCGTGGCGCGAGGGCTGCGGGGTGTGGGGCGGGCGGCGCGCCATCGCGCGCGGCGCGCTGCCGCGCGCCCGCGACGCAGCGGCCGCGCCGGGAGGGGCGCACCGATAGTCGGCGACCGTGGCGAGGGTGGCAGGCGGCAAGGCGGGGCGCGCGCGCCGCGGCGTGGCCGCGCGCGCGCCGCGTCGCGCGCGGCGCCCCCGATCGCCCGCCGCGCCAGCGACGCGGCCGGCACGAGAGCCGGCCAAGCTCGGCGCGTCGGCCTCGCGGCGTGGGCGGCGACCGACAACCCCGGCGCCGACCCCCTGTCTCTCCGTCACTCTTCCTCCCTCGCCCAGCTACGACTACCTCTTCAAGGTCGTCCTCATCGGCGACTCCGGCGTCGGCAAATCCAACCTGCTCTCCCGCTTCACGCGCAACGAGTTTTGCCTGGAGAGCAAGAGCACGATCGGCGTCGAATTCGCGACGCGGTCGGTCCAGGTCGACGGCAAGACCGTGAAAGCCCAGATTTGGGACACCGCCGGCCAGGAGCGGTACCGCGCCATCACGTCGGCCTACTACCGGGGCGCGGTTGGCGCGCTGCTGGTGTACGACATCACCAAACAGGGTAGGGTTTTTCCCCTTTTTCCCCCACAGTGTCCGTTTAGGGGGTCGTTCTGACCGCCATCCCGCGCCCACCCCTCACCCTCCCCACCCCGCAGTCACCTTTGAAAACGTGGAGCGCTGGCTCAAAGAGCTGCGCGACCACGCCGACGCCAACATCGTCATCTCGCTCGTCGGCAACAAGGCCGACCTCCGCCACCTGCGCGCCGTCCCCGCCGACACCGCGTCGTCGTTTTGCGAAAAGGAGGGGCTGTCGTTCATCGAGGCGTCGGCGCTCGAGGGGGCCAACGTGGACGAAGCGTTTCAACGCATCCTCGGCGAAATTCACCGCATCGTCTCGCGCAAGGCGCTGGCGGCTGACGGGGGTGGTGCCGGCGGCGCCCCGGGCGAGGGCACCCGCATCGTGGTCACCGACACGGCGGCGGGGGGCGCGGGCAAGAAGTCGTCGTGCTGCGGCGGGTAAGGGGTGGGAGGGGGGCGGCGGCGGCGCGGCGCGTGTGGGCAAAAGCACGGTCGGCGTTTACAGCCGGGCGCGGTCTCCTCTCCCTCTCCATCCCATCACTTGCCGGGCTGGGGCACGATGCAGTGTTTTTTTAGCGCGCGCTTGCCCGGCAGCCGCCCCCGTTTCGTGAGCGCGGCGGGCGTCCTGTCGTCCCAGTTGGAGCGCCGCAGCTTGATCGGCCGGTTGCCCACGTACGCGCCGTCCATCGCCTTCAAAGCGGACGCGCCGTCGACGGCGTTCAGAAAAGAGACGAATCCATACCCTTTCGATTTCCCGGTCCGCTTGTCGCGCACCACGCGCGCCATGGCAAACGCGGGCAGGCCCCGAAAGGCGGCGCCCAGGGTCTCGTCCGACGCGTCGTTGCCGAGGTCGCCGACAAAGATGCGAAAATCGTTTTCGGGCCATTCGGCCAACGACGCGTCCGTCCACGCTTTGCCCGCGATCATGCGGGGGACAGGGGCCTTCGCAGGGGCGGGCGGAGCGGGCGGGCCGTGGAACGGGGGGCGCGGCGCGTAGCCGAAGCCGGGCGGCGGGCGCGGCGCCCACGTGCGCGGCGGCGCGCCGGCGAAAGGGCCGGGCGGCGGGGGGCCGGCGTACGGGCCCGGGGCGCCGGCCGCGGGCACGAACGAGGGCGGCGGCGGGCGCGGGGCCGCGGCGGGCGGCGGCGCGGGGCGGGCGGGCGCGGACGCGACGGCGGCGGACGCGGCGGGCTGCGAGAGGGGGGGCGGGGTCGGCCCCGGGATCGCTCCCAACGCCACCCGCGCGCCGCCACCCGCCCACCCGCACCTTGGCCATGACCGCGGCCGGCGGCGGCGGCGGCAGCAACTCGCCGGCGGGCGGCGGCAGCGCAGACGCCTTTTCAGCCGCCTGGCCGCCACCCGCGTTGGCCGCCGGCGCGGAGACCGTCGCCGCTTCCACCTCGGCCAGCTCGGCCTGGAAGCGGGCGAGCTCGTCGTCGAGCGCCGCGTCGGCCATGGTGCGGCGTGGCGGGGGTGTTGTGGTCTCGGAGCGCTCGCCAGGGGCTAGGACGCGCCCGGCGCGGGCTCGGCCGGGGCGCGGGGACGCCGCCGCGGCTCGAGAGTGGCAGAGACGCACCGGCGCGGTCCCTGCCGCGCTCACTCTAGCGTCCCGCCTCCCGCCCGTCTGCAGGCGAGATCCGCGCCGCCCGCCTCGCACGCGGGCGCGCCCCGCGCGGCCGCGCGCACCGATCGCCGCGGCGCGGGCCCGCGCCGCGATGGCCGGCCCCGCCCCCGCCCCCAGCGATGGCGGCACCCCCAGCAAGCGGCGCCGCACCGGCGACGGCGGCGAGTCGCGCCCCGCGTCGGCGGGCGCTGGCGCGGGGGCGCGCGCGGCTTTGGCGCCCAAATCAGCCACCAAAAAGGGCGACCCCGACGCCGTGCCCGATGCTCCCGCTCCTCTCGGCGCCTACATGCAACGGGAGGCGTTCCTGGCGGCGGCGGAAGCGGCGGGCGACCTCTCTTTTGAGTATGTGCGCAATGACGGCGACCCGGTCAACTCCATGTGGCTCATCGGATTGAAGCAGGCGCGCAGAGGGGTCGGGGAGAGGGTTGGCGGCCGCGCGGCGCGCTCGGCGGCCGACACCCTTTCTTGCCCTCCTCGTCCCTCCCTCCTCTCCCCCAGGTCTTCTCGCGCCAGCTGCCCAACATGCCCAAAGAGTACATCGCCCGCCTCGTCTTCGACCGGCGCCACGCGTCGGTCGCCATCGTGCGCCGCGACGGCGGCGTCGTCGGCGGGGTGACGTACAGGCTGTTTCCGGAAGCCTCCCTCGGCGAGATCGCGTTTTGCGCGGTGTCGGCCAACGAGCAGGTCAAGGGCTACGGGACCCGGCTGATGAACCACACAAAGGCGGCGGCGGCGACGAGGGACGGCGTCACCCACTTTCTCACCTACGCGGACAACAACGCCGTCGGCTACTTTGCCAAGCAAGGCTTCTCCGCCACCGTCACCCTGGACAAGGGCGCGTGGCGCGGCCGCATCAAGGACTACGACGGCGGCACGCTCATGGAGTGCGTGCTCGACCCGCGCTATCCGTACACCGCCCTCGCCCCCGCCGTCGCCGCCGCGCGCGCCGCGGTGGACGCCCGCGTGCGCGCCGTGTCCGACTCGCACGTGGTGCACCCCGGGCTGGCGCCCTTTCGCGGCGGCGGCGACGGGCACCCCGTCCCGCCCGCCTCGATCCCCGGCGTCGCCGAGGCCGGGTGGGCGGCCCAGGCCGCGGCCGAGCCCGTGCCCCGCGTCCTGCTGGGCGGCAAAGAGTGGGCGCGGCTCGATGGGAGGGGGGTCCTTCCGCGATTCGCGGGCGAGCTCGTGTCGGAGCTGGCCACCCACGAGGACGCGTGGCCCTTTCAATCCCCGGTGGACGCGCGCGACGTGCCGGACTACTACCAAGTCGTCAAGCGGCCCATGGACTTTGAGACGCTGCAGACAGCGTTGGCCGCGGACGCCGCGTCCCCGAAAACCGCTTTCCACGTCACCCTGGACCTCGTCGTCGCCGACCTGCGCCTCATCTTCTCCAACGCCAAGCTGTACAACGGGGCCGACACGGTCTACTACAAGGCGGCGGCCCGGCTCGAGGCCGCGCTTGACGCGGCGCTCGCGGCGCGCGTGACGTTCGGGGACGCCGCGTGAGAGGGGGAGGGTGGCGCCGTTGGGCTGGTGCGCGTGTGGGCGGGGTCTGCACTGTGGGCGGGGGGTCTGAAACTTGTCGGGAGGGAGGGGCGGGGAGGGTGCAGCGCCGTGGCCGCGCGCGCCTCCTTGCACGCCCAAACCCCCGCCCGCGCGGCGCCGCGCCGATCCGCCCCCCCACAATGCGCGCCTCCGCCCCAACGCGCGCCCCGGCGGCGCCCTGCCAGCCCCGCATTGCTAGTGTGCGGGCGCCCGGGCGCGTGCAGGGGCCCGCGCGCCTCCCCCGTCCGCGCGCCGTCGGCGAGGACTGGTCCAAGCCGTCGGAGAAGTACGCCGGCTTCAAGTACGACTTTGCCAACTCGGTGCGAGGGGTCGGGGTGGGGGGGCGGGGTCGTTGCGGGCGCAACCGCCGCCGAAAACGCCGCGCGCCGACCCAAACCCCGCCTCTCCCCTGAAGCGCTGGGTCCGTGTCGAGAAAGGGTCGCGCTTCAACGCCGGCGCCCCGGACAAGTACTCGGCCGACAACTGGGAGGCGGGCGGGGCCACGGTCGTGACGCCAAAGTCGGGGTCTGCGTACGTCGTGTGGCCCGTGATCCACCAGTCCCTCACCAAGCGCGGCCTGCAATCCATCAAACCCGAGGAGGTGTTGGCGATGCAACAGGCCGGCAAGGCCGTGATCGTCGACTGCCGCCCGCGCGGCGCGTGGGAGCGCGAGCGCGTCGCCGGGTCCATCAACGTCCCCCTCTACCGCCCCGTGCAAGGCAAAACCGCGTGGGACACCGTCAAGCGCGCGGTCATGGCGGTTGGACTCGCTATGGAGGCGACGGAACGCAACCCCGACTTCGTGCGCGACGCGGCGGCCGCGCTCGGCCCGAAACGCCTGTTTGGCGGCCCCAAAATCATTCTCTACTGCTCCCTCGGCGGCACGCTCACCGTGGGCGTGCCCCCGTGGGCGCCCGGCCGCAACAAATCGTTCAAGGACGACCCGGAGCGCGCGTTTGGCCGGGAAAGCCGGTCGCTCAAGGCGTGCCACGAACTGCTCGAGGACGGCTACCGCAACGTGTCCCACCTGCGGGGCGGCATCTCGGTGTGGCGGCACGACGGGTTCCCGATCGAGACCGGGCCGCCGCAGTGAGGCACAGGAGAGAGGAGGGAGGGAGCTGCGCGGGTGTGAGGGTCAGGTCGCGCGCGTCGATGTGTCTGCACCCCGACGACCCCTCTCTCCTCTTCCCGCCCGGTGATACGCAGCAGCCGGCGCCCGGTGCAGGGCCGCCGCCGCGGGCGGCCGGGCGCCGCCGCGCCGCGCTCTCTCCCTCCTATTGGCGCTCGCCGCGCTCCCTCGACCCCACGCCTCTCCACCACTCCTCTCTCCCTCCCTCCCTGTCTCACGCCGTCAGCTCCACCGGCGTCTTGACCGCCGCCTTGCGCCCCGCGGCGCCGACCGCGCCCGCGCCGCCGACGACTTCTTGCAGCACGGCCTCCCACTTGGCCGCCGGCCCCGCCCACGACACGTCGGTCGCGATGCATCGGTCGCGCATGGGTGCGTGGGCCGGGGTGGAGTAGGCCGACGCGGCGCGGTTGAGGGTGGCGGCGACGGCGGCGACGTCATCCGCGGTCAGGCCGCCGGGGGCCAGGGCGCCGATATGGTAGCCAGTGACCCCCTCCGCGACGGTGTCGAGCAGGCCGCCCACGGACGCGACGACGGGGACGGCGCCATAGGCCTGGGGAGGGGGGAGAGGGGGTGGAGGTGGGCGGGCGGGCGGCTTCTGCGCTCCCCACCACCACACCACCCCTCCTCTCGCTCCCATACCATGGCCTGCAGCTGGATCAGGCCGCACGGCTCAAAGCGGGACGGCACCGCGATGAAGTCGGCGCCCGCGAAGAGGCGGTGCGCGAGTGGCGTGTCGAACCGGACGGCCGCCGCGACGCGGCCCGGGGCGGCCGCGGCGGCCGCCTCCACCGCGGCCTCGATCGTTTTCTTGCCCGTGCCCAGGACGACGACCTGCACGCCCGGCGCGAGGGCCGGCAGGGCGGCGAGCAGGAGGTCGACGCCCTTTTGGTCTTCGAGGCGGCCGACGTAGCCAATCAGGGGGGCAGACGCGTCCACGGTGAGTCCCAGCTCGGCCTGGAGCGCCTCCTTGGCCGCGGCCTTGCCCGCGGCCACCGTCGCGGCGCCGTAGGGCACATCGAGGTGCCTGTCGGCGGCGGGCGACCAAGTGGCGACGTCCGACCCGTTGACGATGCCCTCGATGGGGCCGCCTGGGGGTGGTGGGGTGGGGGCGTGGGCGTGGGGACAAGGAAAAGTAAAACCGCGCGCCACCCGACCCTCGTCCCGCGCTCACTCGGCAGCGACGCGAACACGCCCTCGAGCTCCACGCCCTTGTCGGGGCCGGCCGTCAGCTCCCGCGCGTATGTCGGGGACACGGTGACCACCCGGTCCGAGGCAAGGACGCCCGCTTTGAGCCAGTTGATTTTTTCGAACTTGGCCCCCGCCGGCGCGGGCCCCGGGTCGGGCTCGCCCTCGGCAAAGGTGCGCGGGTCGCCGTCGGCAAATGCGAAGCCGGCGGCGGCGGCCACGGGGAGGCCGAGCACGGCGAAGGCGGCGCGCGGGAAGCGCCCTTGGAACGACGCGTTGTGCAGGCAGGAGACGACCTTGACGCCGGTCAGCCGCCCGGCCGGTTGCTCCACGTGTTTGAGGAGGACGGGGACGAGGGCCGAGTGCCAGTCGTTGGCGACGACGACGGCGGACTCGGCGCCCGGGGAGCAGGGGAGCGCGGTGATCGCCGCCAGGGCCGCGCGGCAGAAGAGGGCGAACCGGGCCTGGTTGTCGGCAAAGTCGACGCCGGCCTCGGAGCCGTAGAGGCTGCAAGGAGGGGGAGGAGGGTGTGGGGTCGAGAGCGCGCGCGCGCGCGCCGCCCGCCCCCGCCTCCCGTCTCTCTCCACCGACTCACCGGGACCCGGTCTTGCCCCACACTTTGGCCAGGAAAGAGGGATGGTCGACGAACACGCGGTCGACGCCCTTGCGCACCTAGAGGGGGAGACGCGGGGGTGTGGGGTCGCGGCCGTCGCTCGCCCGTCTCGACCCCTCTCTTTTCCTCCCTCCTTCTCACCTCGTGGAAGAAGCGCACGGTCTCCCCGCCGCCCACGTCGACCGACACGGCCGTGTCCCAGCAGGTGGCGTACTGGTCGTACTGTGAGGGGGGGCGCGCGGCGGCGGGGTCGGCGCGCGGCGACCGCGGACACGGCGCGCCGACCCCAAAACGCACCCCCACCCCCGCCCCTCTCCCCCTCACCCTCGGAGCGACCGTCATCACTTTGTGCCCGCGCGCGGCGAGCTCCTCCGGCAGCCCGCCCGACACCTGGCCGAGGCCGCCGGTGGACGACCAGGGGGCGACCTCCGCCGCCACCCACACGACGGCCAGCTTGGAGGTGGCGGGCGTGGTGGGGACGGGGGTGGCGGCGGCCGGGGCGGCGGCGGGGGGCGGGGCCGCGGCGCGGGGGGCGGCGCGCGGCGGGGTTGCCGACGCGCCGCGCGCGGCGCGGCGGGCGGCCGCCGCGGGCCGGGCCGCCGCCAGGGCGGCGACTGACGCGCCAATGCGCGTATGCTGGGAGGTGGCGCGCATCGAAAAACGGGCGGGCGGGGCGGGGAGGGGGGGTCGGGCGACGAGACTGCGCCGGCCGCTCATCGCGCGCCGCACACCATCGAGCGCTCCGCTCACTCGGCGGGCGCTTCCCCGCCCACCTCCCCTTCCTCCTCCTCCCCGCCACCACTCGCCGCGCTCATGGCGCAGCAGCCAGGCTGGCCGCCGCCGGCCGGCCCCGGGGCGCCGCCCGCGTACGGCGGTGCGTGGTTGGCGATCGGGCGGAGGGCTGTGGACCGGGGGCGGGCTTTGGGGCCGTCCCGCCCGCGCCATCGCGGCGTCGCGCGCCGGCCGCCCGCCGCGGGGGGTCGCCCGGGCCGCTCTGTGCCGCCCCCGATCGGCGCCTGCGTGCGCGGGATGCGCCGGGGGCGGCGCGGCGCCGATTGGGGCTGCGGCACGCGGGGGAGGAGGCGCCCGCGGCCGTCTGATGCGCGCGCGGCGCCGCGGCCGCCCCGCCGCGGCGCCGACTGGGCGCCCGCCCGCCCCGTGAGCGTTCTCTGCAGGCCGCGCAACGCTGGGGATTGGGCCCGCGGCCGACGCCTCTCCCCTCCTCCCTCAGCCCCGCCGCCTCCGTCGGGCTTTGCCCCCCCCCCGCCCGGCCCGCCGCCGCCCGGCCAGTACGGCGGCGGCCCGCCCGCCTACGGCAGCGGCCCGCCCGCCTACGGCGGCGGCACGCCGGCGCCGCCCCAGCGGGCTCCGCAGGGGTACGGCGGCCCGCAGCCGCCCGGACCCCCCGGCCCGCCGCCCGGCTGGCGCCCGCCGCCGGCGGCCAACGGAGTGCCGCCCGCGGCGTCGCGGCCGGCGTACGGGGCGCCGCCGGCGCAAGGCGCGGCGCCGCCTGCGTACGGCGCGCCGCCGCTGACCGCCGCGCCCGCCGCGCCGCCGCGCCCTGCCTATGGAGCGCCGCCGCCGCCCGGCCCCGCGTACGGCGCGCCGCCGCCGCAACCACCGGCGGCACGGCCGGCGCCTCCCGCCGGCTTCGCCCCCCCCGGCGCGCCGCCGCCGCCCGCCGCGTACGGCGTGCCGCGCCCGCCCGCCTTCCAGGCGCCGCCGCAGCAGCAGCAGGCGGCCGCGCCGCCGCCCGGCGCGTACGGCGCGCCGCCCGCGCCCGGCGGCGGGTTTGCCGCGCCGCCCGCCGCGCTCGGCGGGTTCGCCGCCGCGCCGCCGCGGCCGCCCCCTGGCCCGTACGCCGCGCCGCCGCCCCCCCAGTACGGCGCGCCGCAGCAGGCGCCGCCGCCGCTCGGGTACGGCGGCCCGCCGCCACCGGGCCCGCCCGCGTTCGGCGGCGCGCCGCCCGCCGCGCCCCCCCCCTTCGGCGGCGGCGCGCCGCCCGCCTTTGGCGGCGCCCCCCACTACGGCGCCCCGGCCGCCCCCTACGGCGGCGCGGGCGTGCTGGACGCGCCGGAAGCGATCAACCTGGCCCCCGCGGCCGGCGCGCCCGGCGGCGACCCGTCGGCGTTCCCCCGCCCCGCCGGCGACGCGGCGGGAGCCGCGGGCGCGATGCCGACGCACCCCGTGCCCGGCTCGTGCGACCCGCGCTTCATGCGGCTGACCGTCAACGCGGTCCCGGCGCAGCAAGCGACGCGCGCGCGCTTCCAGCTCCCCGTCGGCGCGATCGTGCACCCCATGGCCGACCCCCAGGACGTGCCGGTCGTGCCGTTGACAGCCGCTGGCATCGTGCGGTGCCGGCGGTGCCGGACGTACATCAACCCGTTCGTGACCTGGGCCGACGGCGGCCGCCGCTTTGCGTGCAACGTGTGCGCCGCGCTCAACGACGTGCCCGTCGAATACTATTGCGCGCTCGACGCTGACGGGAGGCGGCTTGACGCGGGGGAGCGGCCGGAGCTTGCTGGGGGCAGCGTCGAGTACGTGGCGCCCGCCGAGTACATGGTCCGCCCGCCGATGCCCCCGGCCTACTTTTTCTGCGTCGACGTCTCGGCCCCTGCCGTGCGGTCGGGCATGGTCGCCGTCGTGGCGGCGACCATAAAAAAGTGCCTGGACGCGCTCCCCGGCGGCGGCCGCGCGCGCGTCGGCCTCCTGACGTTTGACTCGGCCCTCCACTTCTACGCGCTCAAGCCCGGCGCCGCCGCCCCCGCCATGGTCGTCGTCCCCGACGTGGACGACCCGTTTGTGCCGCTGCCGGACGACCTCCTCGTGAACGCGGGGGAAGCGAGAGCGTTGCTCGACGCCGCGCTCGACGCGCTCCCGGGCGCGGTCGCCCAGACCACCACCACCGAGTCCGCCGCCGGCGCCGCGCTGCAGGCGGCCTACATGGTGCTCGCCCCGACGGGCGGCAAGCTCCTCCTCTTCCAGGCTTCCCTCCCCAACGCGGGCGCCGGCAAGCTGCGCCCGCGCGACCCCGGCGCCGGCTGGGGCACCGACGCCGAGCACAAGCAGAGGTTGCCGGACGACCCGTTCTGGAAGCGGTACGCGGCGGAGGCGTCGAGGGCGCAAGTGGCGGTCGACGTCTTTTGTTGCGCCGGCGCGCCCGCCGACCTCGCATCCCTGGGCGCCCTCCCCAAGTACACGTGCGGCCAGCTCTACTACTACCCCGGCTTTGCCGCGGCGCGCGACGGGGGGAGGCTCGCCGCCGAGCTGGAGCACAACATTCGGCGGCCGACGGGGTGGGAGGCCGTGATGCGCGTGCGCTGCTCCAAGGGCCTGCGCATCTCCGCGTTTCACGGTCACTTTTTCGTGCGCAGCACGGACCTGCTGGCGCTGCCCCAGGTGGGTGGGGGGAGGGGAGGGGTGGTTGGTGGTGGCGGGGAGAGGCGCGCGCCGACCCCCTGTCGTCCCCTCTCCCCACAGGTCGACCCCGACAAGGCGTTTGCCGTGCAGATCGCACACGAGGAGGGCGTCGTCTCCGGCCCGACGGCGTACGTGCAGTGCGCCCTGCTCTACACGGCGTCGTGCGGCGAGCGCCGTATCCGCGTGCACACCCTGGCCGTCCCCGTCGTCCCCGACCTGGCGGACTTGTACCGGGCGGTGGACGGAGGGGCGACGGCGGCTCTCCTGGCCAAGCTCGCCGTGGAAAAGGCGTGCGGGGCGCGGCTCGAGGAGACGCGCGCGGCCATCGCGCACAAGGTAGGCCTCGCGCTGCGCGAGTACAGGCTCGCCGCGTCCGGCGGCGGCCGCGGCGCGCCGCCGCACACCGCGCTGCTCCTGCCCGCCGGCCTGCGCCACCTGCCCGTGTGGACGCTCGGCGTCGCCAAGTGCGGCGCGCTGCGCGGCGGCGCGCGCGACGTCGCGCCGGACGAGCGCGCGGCCGTCGGCCACGACATCATGGCGGCGTCGGTGCCGGCCTTGCTGCGCATGCTCTACCCCGCCGCGCTGCCGCTGCACGACCCCGCGGGCGAGTGGGGGCGGCCGCGGCCGGGCGGCGCGCCGCCGCTCCTCCCCGCGCCCGCGCCGCTCGCGGCCGCCGCGCTCGACCCGGCGGGCGCCTACCTGCTCGACTCGGGGCGCGTCCTGATACTGTGGCTGGGGCGGGCGGTGCGCCCGGATTTCATGGCGGCCGTCTTCGGCGTCGACCCGTCGCGCCCGCCGCCAGATGCTTTGTCCCTGTCCCCCGAACCCCCGCGCCCCGGCTCCGACCTGTCGGCCCGCGTGTGCGCCGTGCTGGACGCGCTGCGCGCGACCCGCCCCAACGCGCCCCCGCTGTTTGTGGTGCAGGCGGGGACGCCGTCCGAGGCGCATGTCGCGCCCTTTTTCGTCGAGGACCGGACCGCGGCCGGCCCGAGTTACGCCGAGTTCGCGGCGGGGCTGCAGAAGACGGCGCTGGCCAAGACGTGATGGGTGAAAGGGTGGAGGGCGGGTGGGTGGGTTGAGGGAGGGGGCGAGGAGGGCGGCGCGCCTCGAGGCTGCAACCCCGCCGCGAGCGCCACCGCGCCAAAGCTATACGTCGCACGCACACACGCCAACCTACATTGCCTCACGCCAGCGCCGCCACGTCGGCCAGGTGGGCGAGGACGCGGGACGTGCCGACCGGCATCGACACGACTTCATAGGGCAGCCCGTGCTTCTCGCACAGCGCCCGCACCGGGCCCGCCGCCGCCCCCAGGTGGTGCCGCGGCATGTTGGGGAAGGCGTGGTGCTCGAGTTGGTAGTTGAGGCCGCCCGTGAACCAATCCATCCAGCGCGACGGCGCGACGTCGCGCGTCGATACCGCCTGCGCGGTCATGAAATCTTTGACCTCGGAGTAGACCTCCATCGCGTTGTGGGACTGGACAAAGACGAGGGAGAGGAGGAGGCCGCAAAAGAGTTGCGAGGCCAGGATGTGGGCGAGGCCCCCCAAGGGCCCCAGCGCGGCGACCGCGGCGCCCAGGGTCCACGCATAGTGCAGGGCCAGGGTGGAGACTTCGGCGAGGGCGGAGGTTTTGGGGTTGGCCGCCGCACGCGCCGACCCGGGCGCCGCGCGCGCGCCCTTCTTCGTCGGCAGCAACGCGAGCGCGTGCGCTGCCGACCCCTGCGCCCACGCCAGGCGCGCAAAGAGCAGCACCGCCACAAAGTACCGGTGCTGGTGGCGCATGATGGCGCGCGGGGCGCCGGCGGCGGTGGCCAGCATGTCGCGCGACCACGCGATCAGGGGCAGCGTGTCGATGTCCGGGTCGAGCGCCAGCTTGGTCTCCGCGTCCAGCTCGTTCGGCGCCGCGTGGTGCTGGTTGTGCTTGGCCTTCCACCAGGCGACGGAGAAGCCTTGGCACACGTTGCCGAGGAAGAGCGCGACCGCGTCGTTTGCCGCGCGCCGCGAAAACACTTGCTGGTGGCAGAAGTCGTGCGCGAGCCAGCCCGACTGCTGCCAGAAGAGGCCCATGACGAGGGCAGACGCGATCGCGGGGTACAAGGGGGTCGCGGAGGCAGACGCGGCGGCCAACAGCGCGAGCGATGTGGCCGCCAGCGCGAGCGTCGACGCCGCCTTCCACGCGTAGTACGCGCCGTCCGCTTTGAACAGGCCCGCCGCCCGCAGCTGCACGCGTAGCGCGCGGTAGTCGGCGAGCAACGAGCCGGGCGCGGGGGCGGCGTCGGCTTCCACGAGGTCGCCGACGAAAAACTGTTTCAATAGCCCCCACGTCGCGCCCGCGTGGAACGCCGCAAACACGTCGGTCGCATCCTTGCCGGCGTAGGTGAGGATGACGGCGCCGCCGGGGTGGCGCGGCGTGAAGTGGGAGACGTCGTAGACCTGGAGAGGGAGACAGGAGAGGGTCGGTCGCGGCGGCGGCCGCGGCGCGGCCACGGCGCGCGCCCGCGCGGCGGCGGTTGCGGCCTCCCGCCCTCCCTCCCACCCCCCACGGGAAGGCAACAGTCGCGCCCGACCGCGGCGCCCGGTCCGAGGGCGCGCCGTGGGCCGACCGCGGCGTGCCCGCCGCGCGCGCGCGCCAATCGCGCCGCCCTCCTTCCCCCCGCACCTTGCCCTTGACCGCCACCCACGCGTCCCCCTCCACATGGTGCTGCGCCACGTGCGCCAGCGTGAACTTGCCGTCCGGCCGCGGCGGCAGCGGCGGGCCCGCGACACGCGCTTTCGCGGTCGACGCTTTCGCCGAGTTGTCGTGCGTCCATTCGTGAGCCATCTCCTGGATCAGGGACAGCACGCCGCCGCGCGTGCGCGGGGGGGGGGAGGGGGCCTTGCACATGGTGGCTGAGGGGCGGCGCCCGCGCGGGTGTGGGGAGAGCGCAGGGCGGCCGCGCGCGCACTCCTGCGCCCCCCGCTCTCTCTCACCCTCTGCACCAACACGCTGGTCTGTCAATGTGGTCACAGAGAAGGCGCGGATCGCGGGCGGGCAGGCAGGCGGGCGCAGCGGCAGGCCGGGGGCGGGTCGGGGCGGCGCGGCGAGTGCGGTGGGCGGCGTGGGGTGGGTGTGGGGAGCGGTGGTCGCTACGGCGGCGGCGACGTGAGTACAGCAGCGACGTGGCGACGCGGGGCGCGGGGGAGACGGGACGGGGGCGAAGTGGGGCGCCGCAGGAACGAAAAAAGAAGAGGGCGGTCGGCGCGCGCGCGCGGGCGGCCGGCCGCAGCCGCGGCCGGCGCCCGCGTGCGCGCGCGGCGGACTTGTGATTGAAGGAGCCCCGTCATCAACAGTAGAAGCCGGCGGCGGGGTGGCCGAGCGGGAGGTGCCTGCCCGCCGCGCGCTCGTGCGCGCCGCCGAGCGCGGCGGCCAGCCCCGCCGGCAGCGGCGGCCGCGCCCGCGCCCCGCGCCCGGCGACCTTGCCGCCGCCCGCGCGGTCGGCGTACTTGACGACGAGGCAGCGCGCCGCGCCCGGCGGCGCGCCGGGCGGCGGCGCGAGCGGCGCGCCGTCGAGCGCCGCGATCGCGGCGGCGGCGTCGCCGGGGGACGCGTACGTGACAAAGGCGCACCCTCTGGAGCGCCCGGCCTAGGGAGGGGAGAAAGGGGAGGGGGGTCGGGGTTGGGGAGGCCACGCGGCCGCGCGCGCGCGCCAAACACCCGCCCCCCTCTCCTCTCCCCCTCTCACCGAGTTCCGCAGGACGTACAGCTCCAGCACGGTCCCCACCGGCGCAAACACGGGCAGCAGGTCGCCCTCCGCCGCGTCGGGCGGCAGCTGGCCGACGAACAGTTTCCACGCGGCGCACCGCTCCGCCGGCCCGAAGCGTTGCTGCCCCCAGATGGGGGGGGCGGCGGCGGCCATGGGGTGCACCGCGTGCGGGTCGCGGCCCAGGGCCAAAGCCGCGACGTCGGGGAGGAGCGCGTCTGGGAACGGGGGCGGCGCGCCGGGGCGCCGCACCGGCGGCGCCGCGCCAAAGGGCGCGTCCGCGGCGGCGACGGCGAAGACGCCGGGCGCGGCGTGGTGGAACGCGGGCTTGAGGGTCGGGGGTCGAGGCTCGTCGTCGCCGTGCAGGTCGTCGGGCAGGGAGAGGCCGCCGTCGCCCCCCATCGGGTCCAGCGGCGCGCCGGCGCCGCCGCCGTACGTGCCGGCACCCGGGTCGTAGGGGGACGAGTGGGCCGAGCCGGCGCCGTCGAGCGCGCGCTCCAGCGGCGCCCACGGCTCGGCGCCGGGGTAGAGGCCCCACCCCGCGCCGCCCGAGGCCAACGCGGGCGGGAGGCCAGGCACACCGCCGCCCACCGTAATGCCGTCGCGGCGGCGGGCGTCGGCGAACTTCAAGACGAGCGGCGCGTCGGCGCCCGGCAGCGCGACCCGCCCCGCGAGCGCGTCGATGGCGGCCTCCGCCGCCGCCCACGTCGCGTACCGCACAAAGGCGCACCCGGCCGACGCGCCGCGCGCGGTGCGGAGGACGGCCAGGGACTCGACGGGGCCGTGCGCCTCGAAGAGCGGGCGCAGCTCCGCCTCGTCCGCGTCGCGCGGCAGGCGGCCGACAAACAGTTTGCGGGGCGCGATGCCGAGTTCCGCGGGGGCGCCGGGCGCGGGGCGGCGGGGGTTGGCGAAATGGACGACGAGGCCGCGCCCCCTGGCGAAGGCGTCGACCCCGTCGAGCGCCGCCACCGCGGCTTCCGCGTGCGCCCACCGGCTGTAGAGCACCATGGCGCACCCGCGCGGCGCGCCGTCGCCGCCTTTGAGCAGGTAGAGGGAGCGCACGGGGCCGTGCGCGGAGAAGAGGGGGAGCAGGTCGGCTTCCGCCGTGTCCGGCGCGAGCTGGGGTTAAGGGGTGGGGGTCGCGGGCGGCTGGGGCGGCGCGTCGCTGCCGCGCGCGTGCGCGCGCTGCACGCGCGCGCGCGGGTCGGCCGCGGCACCCGCGCCGCCCCAGGGTTGGGGGGGGCGCCCCAGCCCGCGCCCGCCCGCCCGCCGCCCTGGATGGCAGTCGCGCACGTGCGGTCGCCGTGGGAGGCGGCGGGAGGGGCGGCGGGGGGCGGCGCGGCGGCGCGGGCCCGGATCGTCGGCCGCTGCCGGCGCGCGCGGGGCGGACCCCGGGCGCCGACCGGGGCGTTCCAGGCAAGGCGTCGCGCCTCCCGGGCGGGGCGAGGGCCGGGCGGGCCGCCCGCGCCGCCCGCGAGGGTGTCCCCCGAGCCGCCTGCCATGGCAGCCGCACCCGCGGCGGCCGCGCACGCGCTCCGTCGCCCCCCGCCCAATGTCCAGGCGCCTCCCCTAACGCGCGCCAACGTTTGTGGCGGGGAGGCGCCCCCGCGGCCCCCCTGGCGCGGCAATGCCGGCGCGCGCGCACCTGCCCGACGAAGAGGCGCGGCTCCGGCGCCACGGCGTCCATGGCGGCTGCGCAAAGCCGGCGCCGGCCTTAACGGTCGACCGGCCGGGGTAGGGGCGGGGGTCGTGGCGCGACGCGGCCGCGGGCTGTGCGCGATTGCAGGCGGGCGCGGCGAGCGCCGCCAACACACTCCTCGCGCGCCGCCCGCGCCCGCGGCCGCCCCCCAGCGGCCGCCCGCCGCCCCCCGGCCGCCGGCCCGCCGCGCCGCGCCCCGCTTTAGAATGTCGATGCCCAAACTCCTCTCCACCATCCTCCCCTGCTGCTTTTCCAACCCGTACGCGTCCGCCGAGGCCTACCTGCAGCCCCTGCGCGGTGGCGGCGACGGCGGGCGGCGGTCGCCGCGGTCGCTGGAAGACCTGCTCGCCGCGTCGGCCGCCGCGCGCGAGGCGTGCTGGCGGTCGCTGGGCGAGTTGGAGCCGCTGGCGTTGAGCCACCTGGTCGGGCCGGTGGCGGGCGGGCCCAAGGTCAGGAGAAGAGGGGAGGGTGCGCGCGCGATGGGCGCGCGCCGCGCGCCGGGCCGCCGCGCCCGCCGCCCGCGCCGCCGCCGGCGCCCCGCGATCGCTCGATCGCTCCCGCATCTCGGCCCACGCGGGCCTCCCCCCCCCCCTCCCTCCCCCCACCAGTGGCCTGCCGGGCGCTGCGCGTTTCGCGTCGTGCGCCGCGCCAACGGCAACGTCGTGCTCGCGTCCGACGGCCTGTCGGACCCGTTTGATGACCTGACCCTCGGTGCGAGGAGGGGAGGGCGGCGGGGGGGGCGGGGGGCGCGTCTGGGGAACGCGCCCGCCGGCCCCGCCCCGACCGCGCGCCCTCCCCCCGCCCCCCCTGTCAGGCGACGGCAACGTCAACGGGTTTGGCCTCGAATTCTACATCGAGGCGCCCGCGGGCGAGCTGCCGGGGTCTGTGCACGACGCAAAAGCGTCGTGGCAGTTTCAACTTTTGTACACCGTCTCCCAGCTCGCCGCCGGCCACGGCGGCATCCGCGCCATCATGGACGACATGCGGCTGCTGTCGACCGAGGCGGAGGGGGTGGCGGCCGCGCTGCCGCCGGGCGCGGCGGCCGCGCACGTCAACTCGGCGGGGCGCGTGGGGGCGTTGCTGGGGCTCAAATCGCGGCCCGGCGACCCGGATGGTGCGTGCGCAGGGGTGTGGAGGAGAGTGCGGCGGTCAAGGGCGCCTTTGCGCGGCCCGAAACCGTCGCCGACGCCGTTCAACCACCCCCTCTTTCTTTAGGCGCCCCGGACCGCATCGAGGGCATGCCCCTGACCGACGTCCTGCTCGTCAACGTCAAGCTTCTCACCCTGGCCGAGCTGCAGGCCATCACGTCGCGCGGCGCGCCGGGGAGGGCAGCGCTCGACGCCGCGCTGACCGGCCGCGGGCGCCTCGTCTCGTCGCTCAACCGCGAGGCCGCGGTCTGACACGTGGCGTGGGGGCGTGGGGGGCAGAGCAGCACCATCACTCGTCGTTACTCGTGGTTTGGGGGGATGGGCGTGCCGCGGCGCGCCTGCAACGCGGGCCGGCGGCGCGCGGGGAGCGGCGCGAGACTCTCCTCTCCCCCCGCCCCGATGGGCCCTCCGCCCGACACGCTCACCCTGCGCGGGCAGGCGCTGGCGGCCACCAACGACGACCTGTTGCACTGTAGGGAGGGCGAGGGCGGGAGGGCCGCGCGCCGCGCGCCAAGAATACCCTCGACCCTCTTCCCGCCCCGCCCCTCGACTCTCCCGCCCGCCACCCTCCATCCATCTTTCAGTCATCGACTCGCTGCGCAAGCGGCGCGACGCGGCAGCCGCCGAGGCGCGCGCGGCCGACGCAGATAGGGCGGCGCTCGCGGCGGAAGCCGCGTCCCTGTCCAAGCGGGCCGCGGAAGCGGCCGACCGCCTCGCCGCCGCCACCGCGACGCGGGTCGAGTGCGAGGGGGTGCTCGGGCAGGCCGAGGGAGCCTATGCGAAGATTTTAGATTCGCTGACAGGCCTCGCGGCCGCGCTGCGCGCCGAGGCCGACGGGGGTGGTGGCGGCGACGGCGGTTGAGGCGCGTGTGATGCGGTGCGCGGTAGGCTCTCCCCGCGCCGAGCGTCACAGGACGGCGCGCACCCTCCCCCTTGCCCCTTCTCTCTCTCTCTCTCTCTAGACAGACACCGCCCCCCCCTCGACCGCGCCCCCGGCGCACAGCTCGTCCCCGCACGCCATGCGCAGCGCGGCCGCGGTGGCGGGGGCGTGCACCACAAAGTGGCCGCCCAAACCAGCGTGCGCGCGCGCGGCCGAGACGGCGTCGCGCAGCGCGAAAAAGACAGACGCCCCCAGGAAAAAGGGGGGCTCCCCCACCGCCTTGCTCGAGTGCGTGAGCGGCGTCGCGCCGCAGCGCGCGCCGCGCAGGAGGGCGACGCGGAAGTCCGACGGCGCGTCGGCCGCCGTCGGCACTTTGTACGTGCCAGGGCCGCGCGTGTGGATGACGCCACGTGGCAGCCAGGGGTGGGAAGGCCCGCCAATGATCACGTCTTCAATGGTCGCCCACCCGGCCCCTTGGACGAAGGCGCCCTCGACTTGGCCGACGTCGAGCGCGGGGTTGACCGGCGCGCCCGCGTCCATGCACACGTCGGCGCGGCGGATGGAGTGGGTGCCGGTGAGCGTGTCGAGCTCGACTTCGGCGACAGCGGCGCCGTAGCACATGTAGGCGAACGGGGACGCGGAACCGTACCCCTCGACGCCGGGAGTTTTGTGGAAGCCGTGCGCGGTCAAATCGACCCTGGCGGCGTGCGCCGCCGCCGCCACGGCCGCAAAGCTGGCGCCCGGCCCCAGCCTTTCCCGGTGCGGGGCGAGGCGGGACGCCAGCTCGTCGCACGCGAGGCGGACCGCTGCGCCGTACAAGTCCGAACTCACGCTCGCCGCCGTCGGCGACGCGTTGGCCACCACGTCGGTCGACGTGTCGACGATGGTGATGGTGGAGGGGGGAACGCCAAGGGCCGCCGCCGCGATGGCCACCATTTTGGTGTGGAGCCCTTGCCCCATCTCCACGCCGCCGTGAGCCAGGCGCACGCTGCCGTCGCCCGCGTGCACGTGGACGAGGGCGCCGGCCTGGTTGTAGTGTTTGAGGGTGAAGGAGGCGCCGAATTTTGTGGGGGTGACGGCCAGGCCGCGCTTGCGCCAGCGGTGGGCCGCGTTGAAGGCCGCGACCCCGGCCTGGCGCGCTTGCAACCCCGACGACGCCACCACCGCGTCCCAGCAGGCGCGCGCGGCGCAGTCGGCGAGGAGGGTGCCGTAGTGGGTGGCGTCGCCGGAACGGTAGAGGTTGATCGCGCGAATCTCTTCGCGCGCCATTCCCAGTTCCGCCGCCAAATGGTCCATCCCGATCTCCACCGCGAGCATGGCCTGTGGCGCGCCAAATCCGCGGAACGCGGTGTTGGAGGGCAGGTTTGTGCGGCACACGGCGCCGGCGGCGCGCAGCGCGGGGGCCGAGTACGCGTTGTCCGCGTGGAGCAACGCGCGCTGCATGACGGCCGTCGACAGGTCGGGCGTGCAGCCGCCATTTGAATAAAAGTGCCAGTCGGCGGCCAGCAGGCGGCCGGCCGCGTCGGCGGCGAGCGTGTAGCGCGTGAGGAAAGGGTGGCGCCCGCCCGTCGCCGCCATGTCGGTCGCGCGGTCGAGCACGAGCCGGACCGGGGTTTGGAGGCGCGCCGCAGCCACCGCGGCGGCCGCGGCGACCAGGTTAGCCCGCGTCTCCTTGCCGCCAAAGCCGCCGCCGACGCGCTTTGTCTTCACGGTGACGCGCGCGCGCGCCGCCCCCAGCGCCGCCGCCACGTCCCCCTGCACCCCCGCCGGCGCCTGCGTGGACGACAGGACCACCATCTCGCCCCCCTCCCCCGGCGTGGCGAGGGCGGCGTGGGGTTCGAGGTAAAAATGGTCTTGCCCGCCGGAGCGCGCCTCGCCGGACACGACGACGGCGCCCGGGGTGGCCGCCGCCGCGGCCAGCGCGGCGTCCACGTCGCCGCGCTCGATGGACAGGCCGCACGGGTCGGGGAAGAAGGAGGTGGCGGCGATGGCTTCGTCGATCGAGACGACAGACGGCAGGTCGTCGCCGTACCGCCCCGCCACCGCCGCCGCCGCGCGCCGCGCGCCGACCTCCGACGTCGCCACCACGATGCCCAGTGGGTGACCGACACAGAGGACGACGCCGTCGGCAAACAGGGGGTCGCCGGCGAACGGGCCGAGCGCGTTCGACCCCGGCACGTCACTCGCGCCGAAGAACGCCACAAACCCCGGCACCGCCGCCGCGGCCGCCGTGTCCACGCCCAGAAGAATCGCGTGCGGCTTCGTGGACAGCGCCAGGGCGGCGTGCAGGGCGCGGGCGGGGAGCGGGGCGTCGGCGAGGTAGAGCGCGCGCCCCGTCGTGTGCAGCCCCGCCGCCGCGTGCGGCGCCGGCGCGCCGATGACCGCGCCGTCGGTGGAGACGTCGTAATACTGCAATCCCGACGGCGGTGGGCGGGGCGGCAGGCCGGCCGCCGCGGCGGCGAGGTCCGCGTCGAGCGGCGGCGGCGGCAGCGCGCGCGCCGCGGCCGCGTCGGCGGCCAGCCCCGCGTGCGAGGACGCCACGAAGCGGGCCAGGAACGAGCGCGCGAGTGTGAGCCGGTAGGCGGCCACGCCGCCCGGGGCGTCGGCTGGGAGACAGACGTCGGACGGCAGCGCAGCGAGCGCGGCGTCGAGCGCGCCGCGCCCCCACGCCCCCGCGCCGGCCAGCGCGGCCGACGTCGCGCGCGCGAGCAGCGTGCGGTCGGCCACGCCGCCAAAGGCAACGGCGGCGTCGGCCGGGCGCCAGAAGGGCGGGTCGGGGCACGACTCAAAGCGCACGCGCGCGCACGCGTTGACGACCGCGATGTCGTCCTCCCTTCGCCGCCCCACCTTGAACTCCAGGACGTACTCATTGTCCACGGTCCAGGGCACTATCACGCCGACGAGGAGCTGGGGCGGGGTCAATGCGGTGGCCCTGTACCCGACAAAAAAGTCGGCGGCGCGAATCGTCGACATTTTGACGCCGCCCCCCTCTCCCCCGCCTCCCTCAGCCACCACCATCGTCGCGCCCAGCGCGACAAAGATGGGGTTGAGGTCGGAGATGGGGGACGCGGTGCACACGTTGCCGCCGAGGGTGGCGGCAGCGCGCACGGCGGTGCCGGCAAACCACCGCAGCTGGCGCCCGACCGCGGCCAGGCCGCGGGCGGGGGCGCCGCGGGACGCGGCCAGGTCGTCGCACGCGGACTGGAGGGTGACCAGCGTGACGGCGGCGCCGAGAAAGGCGCCGGCGGGGAGGGGGACGGCGGTGGCCGCGCCGAGCGCCGCCGCCGCGCCGCCCGCCTCCACCCTGGCCAGCTCCGGCACCGCCGTCGGGTCGACCGCCAGCCGCACGCGCACCCCTTTTTGACTGGTCTCGATGCCGACCTCGGTCGCGCCGCCGACGAGCCGCGCGGCGGGGTTTTTGCGCTTCAGGTGTGCAAGGGCTGCCAGCGTCGTGGGGCGACACCAATCCGTGACCGGGCCGGGCAGCGTGAGCGGGGCGCGCGGGCGGGACGCCAGCGCTGGCGGCACCGGGGGCAGGGGCGGCAGGGGCGCCGGCGCGGGCGCCAGGCCGCCGCCGCCGCGGTCGGGCGCGCACCCCACCCCTTCCCCCCCTCCTTCCAGCCACGGCCGCAGCGCGTCCACGATGGGGCGGTACCCGGTGCACCGGCACAGGTTGCCGGCCAGGAGATCTTCCACGTCAGCAACAGAGGGAGGGGGGCGGCCCGCCGCGCGCGCGCACAGCGCCCCCGCCGCCGCGACGACGAATCCCGGCGTGCAGAACCCGCACTGGGACCCGTGCGCGGCCGCCAGGGCGGCCTGGAGCGGGTGCGGGGGGCGCGGGCCGCCGCCGAGGCCTTCGACGGTGGTCACGGACGCGCCCTCGGCCGCGTACAAAGGGAAGAGGCACGCGTTGACAGGCCTCGCGCCCTCCCCGCCGCGCGTCACCAGCACGGTGCACGCGCCGCAGCCGCCCTCGCCGCAGGCGAGCTTGGTGCCGGTGAGGCCGAGGTCGTCTGGTGGGTTAGGGTTCGGGTCTCTCTCCCATCCGCATCTCTCTCCCCGCCTCCGCCGCCGCCGATGTCCGCATCCCACTTTTGCCACGCACCGCGCAAGTACTGCAGCAACGTGGCATCGCCGCGGCCTGGGGGCAGCGCGCGCACAACGCCGTTGACCGCGATGGCGGGCGCGCCGGGGTCGAGGAGGGGAGCTCCCGGCGCCTGCGGGGCGGCCATTGACGCGAGGGCGCCGCACGGGCGCGGGGGGCGCGGCGGCGAGTGGGGAAGACGCTCGCGCTGACGTCCCGCCACTCCATGCGGCCACGCGCGCCGTGCCCGCCCCCGGCGCCCGCCGCGGCCGCGCCAGCGCCGGCGCTCGCCCGCCGCCTGACGAGCGCAGCGCTGGCAGCGCTCCTGGCGACCGCGGCGCCGTCCCTCGTTGCACCCCCCCCGCCCGCGTACGCCTCCCCGTCGCACCTCGTCCGCGTGGAGGACGTCGACTCCCCCGCCCTGCGCGCCGGCCTAAACGCGGCCAACGAGCGGAGGTTCGGGGACGCGCTGGCCGCGTTTGAGGGCGCGCTCGCCGACGACGGGCCGTCGGCCGCGCTCCTCTCCAACCTCGGGAACGTGCGCCTATCTCTCGGCGACCCGGACGCCGCGCTGGCTTCGTTTGATGAGGCTTTAACGCTGGCGCCGGCCGCGGACTCGGCCATTCTGAGGCTCAACAGGGCACTCGCGCACGAGGCGCTCGCCGTGCGAGCCGACGCGGCCGGCGACGCTGCCGCCGCCGCCTCCTCCCTGGCCGCCGGCGTCGCTGACTGCGATGCCGCCATCGCGGCCGACCCGGGGGAAGCCGCGGCGCACTACAATCGAGGGGGTCTCCTCCAACGCGGCGGCGACTTTGCCGGCGCCGCCGCCTCCTTCCGCACCGCGGCCGACCTGGCCCCGGGCCTCCCCGGGTACCGCGCCCGGCATGCGGTGCTCCTGCTGCAACTCGGCGACCCGGCGGCGGCGGCCAAGGAACTCCGGGCCGTGGTCCGCCGCACCCCCATCTTTGCCGAGGCCCACGCAGCGCTCGCCGGCGTCGAGTGGGCGCGCGGCGACGGCGCCCGGGCCGAGGGCGAGCTCGAGGCGGCCGCCGCGCTCGACTCGGGGTGGAAAGCGGCGGGGCGCGCGGCGGGGGCGGCGCGGTGGCCGCCCGCGCTCGTGGCGGCGTACGAGAAACTTCTGGCGTTGGAGCCGATGATGGGCGGGGGGGAGGGGTAGAGGAGAGGGAGAGTTGTTGCGAGTGAGTCGCGACGAGAGCGTTGTTGTTGTCCCTCCCCTCACTCTGCGGCCGGCGGCCGGCCCGGGCCGCGCTCTGGTGGGCGATGCTGCCGCCCCACGCGACGCCCGCGGCGCAACCGCCGCCGGATGCGGGGGCCGTGCCCACAGCCGCGCCTGCGGGCGCGCCCTCCAATCTGCGCCCGTGCCCGCACCAGGTGGCGGGCCACATGTTTGAGAGTGAGAGAGAAAGAGAGAGAGGCTGGGAAGGGAGGTGGGAGAGGGGCGGCCGATTGGCGCCGACCCCCACACCTCTCTCCACCTCCCTCCTCAGACGGCAAGGAGGGGTCCTACGTCGACGACACCGGCCGCTTCTACAAGCCGCTGCCGGTGAGGAGGGGAGGAGAGGGGTGGTGGATCGGACTGGCCCTTCTTTCTCGCCCGCGCGCGCGCGGCTAGCCAACCGCCTCCTCCCCCACCAGCCCGGCCCGCGCGGCGACGCTGAGACCGCATTTTACCAGCACGTCCAGGCCGCGCTGGCGAGGGAGGGCTTGGACTGGGAGGCGACGGCGCGCGCGGCGCGCGGTGCGGCGCGCTCGCAGCCACCTTTCCCGCCCGCCTCCTGGGCCGCCGCCAACGCGCCCCTGCTCGCCGCCCTTCCCATCTACCACGGTATTGTCGACCGCCCAGCTGGCGGCGTTCTGCTGGCGCTGGAGGACGTGGCGGGGCCTTGTCGTCATCCGTGCGTCGCGGACATAAAAATCGGCGCCTCCTCGGCCCACCCCGACGACCCGCCCGCCCGCGTGGCCCAGTGCGCGGCCAAGCGGGGGGCGGCGGTTCAGGCGGCGCTGGGATTTCGCCTGTGCGGGGCGCGGGTGAGCAGAATATGAAAAGTGTTGGTGAGTGACCAAAAGATGTGGGCCTTGCCTTTTCAAACCCTCCCCCTCTTTCTCCCTCTCCCCAGGCCTACCGCCCCGCCACACGCGACCACCGGCGCTGGACCAAGGCCGAGTGCAAAGCGCTGCGGGAGGGCGGGGCGGGGGCGGCCCTGGCAGCGTGGGCCGCCGGCCGCGCGGGGGTCTTGCCCGCCGCCGCCGCCCGCCTCGACGCGCTCGCGGCCTGGGCGTCGACGCAGACCGAGTTTGCGTTTTGCGCGGCGTCCACGCTGCTGGTGTTCGACGGCGGGGGCGGCGGCGAGGGAGGGACGAGGGATGTCGGCGGAGGGCCGGCGACCGTGCGGTTGTGCGATTTCGCGCACACCCGCTCCGGCACGTCCCGCCCCGACCCAAACTTTCACGCGGGCCTCGTCGCGCTCGCGGCCGCGCTGCGGGCGGCCTCGGCGGCGGGCGAGTGATTTTGAGGGGAGAAGGAGCCGCGCGCTGTGACCTCTCTCTCCCCGCTGCCGCCTCCCCACGCTCCTCTCTCCCTTCTGTCTCGAGCCGGGTCCCTGCCGTCCCTGTTGCAGTCGCGGGCGGGCGCCCGGCCGCGGCGCCCCGCGCCGCTCACGCGCCGCGCGGCCCCTGCCCCGCCCCCGCCCCCCTGACGCGCGTGACAGGCGGGCACGCCTAGTGCGGCGCCCGGTTGTGGCCGCCGCGCGTCGGTGTGGGGGGTGGGGACGGAGGGGGGGGGCGCGAGTGGCGCGCGCACGAGCAGAGGGCGCCGCGGCCGCCGGCCCACACTCCCCGCCGGGCCCCGCGTCTCACTGCGCCCTCCTCAGGGGCCCCGAATCAAGGGTCACGGACCATCGAACCATAGGAGAATCACGCCCCCTCTCCCCATTCTCTTCACGAGGTGATCTTCTTCTTGAGCTCCTCGATGTCGGCCAGCAACTCCTCCCGGCTCGACTTGAACAGCAGGTACCGGTAGACAAACCAGGCGGTGTAGCCCAGGCCGACGAGCTCCAGCAGTTTGGGGACGAGCGGGATCGCGTTGACCGCGCCGACGACGGTCGAGGCCAGCCAGAGGAGGACGACCGCGCCGCCGGCGTACAGGACGGCGGACGGCTTGTCGTCGACGGCCTCCCACTGAGGAGGGGAGGGGGAGGGGTGGGGTGTCGGTGTGGCGAACGGCGCGCGGCGCTGGGCCCGCGCGCGCCGGGGGTGGCGCCGCGCGGACGCAGCCCTCGGGCGCCCCTGGCGCCCACCCAATCGGTGGTCCGCATCGGCGCCGGAGCCTGGGAGGGGCGGCGGCGCCCCATGCGGCCCCAACCACCCCCGCTCGCGCGCGCGCGCCGTGGGCCGTCCGCGGCGCGGTCCCCCAAACATCCCCTCCCACACCTTGGCCTGGATGTCCTTGACGATGGCGTCAACATCCACCTCGTTGTCCGACGCGCGCACGGCGACGGGGCGGCGGGCGGGCTGGGGGGGGGAGGGTGATTGGCGCTTTGGCGGAGGCGGCGCGTCGCCGGCCCAGAGGGCGGCGCGCGCGCTTTTCTGCCCCTTACGACCGAGCGAGAACAAGCGCGCCCTCCGGGGGTCGCGGGTGCCGCGCCGGCGGCCGCCGGCGGCGGGCGGGGGGAAGGCGGGCGTCGATCGGACCCCGGCCTTTGCCGCCGCGCGGCGTCGCCGCCGCTGTCCGGCCGCCCCCCGCACGGCGCGCGCGAATGCGGCGCACGCATGGGGGGGGCAATTGGCGCGCGCGCAGCCTCCTGCGCCCCCCCTTCTCCCCACTCACCGTCGCGGTGGCGGCGCGGCGCGGCGCGGCGCCCGCGCGGCGCGCGGGGGCCGCGGGGCGGGCGAGGCCGGAAGCGCGGACGGCAAAGGCCATGGTGGTGGGTGGACGGGGGGGAGGGAAGGGTGGCGGGTGTGGGGCGCGCGGCGCTGCCGGCGGCGAGAGCGGACGCACCCCACCCTCTCTGCACTCCAATCCCGCGCCTGGCGCGCGCGTGGGGCGGCCGACACCCCCCCCTGCAATGCCCTGCACCGCCAGCGAGCAGGCCGTGCTCGACGCGCGCCTGCTGCGCCACCTCTCCGCGCCGCCCGCGACGGCCGCGCCCCCACCACCCCTCGACCGCGCCGCGCACGCCGCCTTTGCCCGGCGCGCGCTGCGCGCGCTGCCCGCTGGCTACGCGTCCCTGGGCGCGGGGCGGCCGTGGCTCGTGTTCTGGGCGGTGCACGCGCTCGCGGTCCTGGACGCGCCGCTCGACCCCGACCCTGGCGCCGACGCGGGTGAGGGGGTGCGGGGCGGGGTGGCGCGTCGCGCAGCGCGGACACCGGCCGGGGTGGGCGGCCGACGCGTCTTTCCCTCTCTCTCTCTCAGCCGCGCGCGCCGACGCCGTCTCTTTCCTGTCCTCCTGCGCCCACCCCGGCGGCGGTTACGGCGGTGGCCCCGGCCAGGCGCCCCACCTCGCCCCCACGTACGCCGCGGTGGCGGCCCTGGTGACGCTCGGGGGTGGCGAGGCGTTGAGCTCGATCGACCGCGAATCGCTGCGCGCGTTTCTCTTTGCGTCCGTCAACCCTCCTCCCTCCTCCGGCTTCCGCGTGTGCGACGGCGGCGAGTCCGACGTGCGCGGCGCGTATACCGCGCTCGCGGCGGCCTCGCTCGCGGGCCTCGACGCCGGCGCGCTCGCGCGCGCGGCGCGGCTGCCGGTCTTTCTGTCCGCGTGCGCCACGCCGTCCGGCGGCCTCGGCGGCGCCCCCGGCAACGAAGCACACGGTGGCTACGCCTACTGTGGCGCGGCGGCGGCCGCGCTGGCGGAGCGTGCGGGGGCGCGTTTCGACCCCCCCGCGTTTGACCGCCGCCGCCTCGCCTGCTGGGCCGCCCGCCTGCAGCACCCCTCCCTGGCTGGCTTTGCGGGGCGTCCCAACAAGCTGGTGGACGGGTGTTATTCCTTTTGGGTGGGGGGGCTGTGGCCGGCGGTGGTGGTAGGGGGGGGCGGGCTGCCGAGTCCGCGAGCGACCGCGCGGCTGCCGCCCGGCACGCCGCCCCTGCCACCCCTGCCGCCCGTGCCCGTGGGCGGCATTCCTGGCCCCGTGGAGCGCGCGCGGCGGGCCGCCGCCGCAGCGGCGTCCGCCGCGGCGTCCGCGGCCGCCGCGGCCGCCACCGGCGGCGCCGCCGGCGCCACCCTGGACGCCGCCGCCGCCGCCGCCGACGCGGACGAGTGGGCGAGTCTAGCGGCGGACGTCGCCGACGCGGGCGCGGCGCTCCTGGCGTCGCCGCCGACCCCCACCCCCTCCACCCCCACCGGCCACGACGCCGCCGCCCTCCAACACTGGCTCCTCGCCTGCTGCCAGTCCCCCGGCGGCGGCATGCGGGACAAGCCCGGCAAAGCGGCCGACCACTACCACACGTGCTACTGCCTGTCGGGTCTGTCCCTGGCCCAGGCCGCGACCGCGCCGGCGATTGTCGGCGGGGCCGCCAACGCGGTGGCGGCCATCGACCCGCTGCTCAACGTGGTGGTGGAGAGGGCCGCGGCGGCGGCGGCGTGGTTTGCGGCGCGGGAAGAAGAAGAGAGAGGGGCGGCGGCGTGAGCGCACGAGGGGGCGCCCCGGGACCGAACTTGCAAGAATGCGGGCTCTGCGTTGGCGCGGCGCATGCGGCGGGAAGTGAAGAAGGAAGGAACGGGAAAGCAGGCAGGCGGGAAAGGAAAGGAAAACAAGGCAGGGACGACGCCCGCGCCCCCCTGTCTCCTCACGACGGCACCACGATGACCGCCTTGGCGCGCTCCAGCCCCACCCCTGCCCCCGCGGGAGCCCCCACGCACACTAGGGCGTCGTTGGAGTGGCCGTCCAGGACGGCTGCGGGGATCTGGGTGCACCCGTAGCACGTCACCTCCTTCAACCCCGGCCGCGCGTCGGCCAGGGCGCCCAACGCTTCCCCCGGGAAGCGGCGGCACCAGGAGACATCCAGGGAGGCGAGCCGGGGGGCGCCGCGGGTCAGGGCGGCGATGGTGGCGGCGCCGACGGCGGGAATTTTGGCGACGGACAGCGCGGTGAGGGACCCCAGGGCCGCGACCGCGGCCGCCAGCGCGACGTCGGACAGGGCGCCGCAGCTGGCGATGGAGAGGGACCGCAGGCCGCGGCAGGAGGCGGCGAGGGTGGCGAGGCCTTCGTCGGTGAGCGCCGCGCCGTCGGCTGCGAGCGCGGTCAGGCCGCCGCGCGCCGCGATGGCCGCCAGCCCGGCGTCGCCCACGCCCGCGCACGCGCACACGGAGAGCTCGGCCAGGGCGGGGAGGGCGGGGGCGGCGGCGAGGAGGAAGGCGTCGTCGACGGCGGGCACGGCATCGAGAGCGAGGGCTTCAAGGGCCGGCAGGCCCTTGCCCGCTTTCTCCCCGACGCCAAGCGCGGCCAGCAACGCGCCCCCGGTGACGGCGCGGCAGTGGGACAGGTCGAGGCGGGTCAGGGTGGGGGGGGCGGCGGTCAGCGGGAAGCCGCCGAGCGCGGACGCGTGCGGGAGGGCCAGGGAGACCAGCCCAGGCGCCGCGCCGAGCAGCGCCGCCAGCCCCACATCCGTGAGCCGGTACGCGCCGGCCAGGGCCAGGTGCTGCAGGAGCGGGCGGGGGCCGGGGCGCGCGCACGCGATCGCCGCCGCGTCCCCGAGCCCGCGCCCGCAAAAACCGAGCGCCAGCCGCTCCAGGGACGGCGAACCGACCTCCCCCAGGAACGCGGCCATCCCGGGCGCGTCCAGGCCGGACGCGTCGGGGATGGAGACATCCGCCGGCGCCCCCGCGGCGAGCACGTGCGCCGCGCGCGCGCTGAGCGCGCGCCGCGCGTGCGCCGCGGCCGCCAGCTTGGCGCGCACGCCGTCGGGCAGGCCGTCCACGGAGGAGACGGCGTCCATGTGGGCCGCGACGGCGGCGGCGGCCATGTTGGCCAAGGGGGGGACGCGGCCGCCCGGGGGGGGGCGCGGGGGGGCGTCGACGGGGCGGGACGGGCGCCAGGTGGTGGTGGGCGCCTTTTTAGTCTTCTTGGACGCGGCCTTAGGACAGGACGGAGGAGGGACATGGGTGGTGGGAAGAGGGAGGGGGCACGGCGGCCGCACGCGTCGACCGCTCGCCCCGCGCCTGCCCGCGCGCCTCCCGCCCGCGCCACCCCTCGGAACAGTCTCGAACGACTCCCACACCACCCCACCCCCCCTCTCTCCCCCTCTGACCTGGATTCTGCCCGTGCGCTCGCGCGCCGCGTCGTCGCGCGCGTCGAGCAACGCCTGCGCCGCGGCGTGCGCGCCCACCCGGGCCGCGCCCCGGCCGGCGTGGACCGGGTGCACGCCCTCGGCGGGCGCGCCGCCCGCGCCTTCGTCAAAGACCGCGTAGCGCGCGCCGACGCGCAGGGCGTGGGCCAGGTGCTCGGCCCGGCGGTCAATCAGGGTCGGGCGGGCGGCGGCAGCCGGTGGGGGTCTGGCGGCGGCGGCGGCGGCGGCGGCGGCGGGCGGGGGCGCGTCGGCGTCGGGTGCGCCATCCGGCGCCACGCGGGGGCGCTGGGGCGGGGGCTCGTCGCGCGCAGAGTCAGCGCCATGCTCCTGGGAGGGACGGGAGCGGCGGCCGGCCATCGTGGGCGGCGCTAGGGAGGCGAAGAGTGAGAGCAGCGTGCGCATCGCGCCGGCACACTCTCGCCGCCCAACCTCTCAACCCGCCACCAATCCCACCACCACCATGGCGCTCAAAGGATCGATCCTCGGGATGGGCAACCCCCTGCTGGACATCATTGCGGATGTGGACGACGCGTTCCTGGCGAAATACGAGGTGCGACGCCTCCCGCGGATCTCGATCGATGTTACCACGGATTACATGGTCCTCGCGGCCGCGGGCGGGCCGCATTCGGGGCGCGCGGGCGGCCCCGCCCAGCCGCCATCGCGCGCGCCGCCAATTTCCCGCCTCCCCCCCCCTCCCAGATCAAGCTTGCCGACCAGATCCTAGCCGAAGACAAGCACGCACCCATGTTCAAGGTAAGGCGATTGGAGAGGGCGCAACCAACGTGCGCGCGCAGCCCGATCGGCGCGCGCAGACAAAAGCCCTCTTTTCTCTTCTTCAGGAGCTCGCCGACGCCGCCGGCGCCCAGTACGTGCCCGGCGGCGCCACGCAAAACTCGATTCGGGTCGCCCAGTGGATGCTGGGCGTGCCGGGCGCCACCGCGTACATGGGGAGCGTCGGGGACGACGCTTTTGCCAAGATCATGAAGGATGCGGCGACGGCGTGAGCGCGGGAGAAAGAGTAGTGGTGGTTAGGGCGGGATTGGGGGCGCGCGGACGCCCCGGCCAACCCCCCTCTTTTTCTCCCCTCCTCCAGGGACGGCGTCGACGTCCGGTACCGCGTGGACGCCACCACCCCCTCCGGCACTTGCGCCGTCGCGGTCAAGGGCGGGGAGCGGTCCCTGGTGGCCAACCTTGCGGCGGCCAACAACTACAAGGTGAGAGTTTTTTTCTTCTTGTCTCCTTTATTTCTTGTCTCGCGTCCATTTCGGGCCGCCGACACGCTGACGCACATCTCTCCCCCCCTCAGATCGACCACCTGAAAGAGCCCGCCCAGTGGGCGCTCGTGGACGCCGCCCGCGTCTGCTATTCGGCCGGCTTTTTCCTCACCGTCGCCCCTGACGCGATTCAAGCCGTCGCCGAACACTGCTCCGCGGCCGGCAAGACCTACTGCCTCAACATCTCGGCCCCGTTCCTGGTGCAGGTGCCGCCCTTCAAAGCGGCCATGATGGCGGCGATGCCGCACGTCGACGTCCTCTTTGGCAACGAGACCGAGGCGTGCGCGTTTGCCGAGTCGGAGGGGTGGGCGGCGGCCGACCTGCCCACCATCGCGCGCATGATCGCCGCCCTGCCGAAAGCGACGGGGACGCGGTGCCGCACGGTCGTCATCACCCAGGGCGCCGACCCGACGATCGTCTTTGAAAACGGGCGCACCCACGCCGTCCCCGTCATCCCGCTCGCGCCCGAGGCCCTCGTCGACACCAATGGCGCGGGCGACGCGTTCGTGGGCGGCTTCCTGTCCCAGCTGGCCGCCGGCAAAGGCGCCGCCGAGTGCTGCCGCGCCGGGAACTTCGCGGCGCACGCCATCATCCAACGGTCGGGGTGCACCCTGCCAGAGTCGCCGGCCGGCTTCCACTGGGCGTGAAGAGGGAAAGAGATAAAGGAGGGGGTAGAGAAGGCGTTTGGCGCCACCTCCCTCTGTCCGGGGACAACGCTGTGACGCTCGCAATCACACGCACAACTCCTCTTCACACCCTCAATGCCGCCGCCGCCACTTCGGCGGCCACCGCGTCGACGAGCGCGTCGGGGTCGAAAAAAGAGGCGCCGCCCGGTCCGGCCCGGCTGGCCACGACCGCCGTCCGGTGCACGCCCAGCGCCGCCAGGGCGTCCACGTCGAGCACGACCCGGCCGCCGGCGGGCGCCAGGACGGCGGTGACGTATGGCGACGCGTCGGCGCGCGCCGCCGCGCCGCGCGCGGGGCGCCGCTCGAGGGCGTCGACCAGGGCGGCGACCACGTCGCTGGCGGCCATGGGGGTGGCAGGGCCATCGGCGCCGCCATCCTCCTCCCCGCTGTCGACCCCGCGCGGCGCTCGGGCGGTCTCTCGGTCAGGGCCGCCGTTTAGCAAAAGTATTTTCGCCCCCTGGACCTCTCTAACCGCTTCCCCGACCCCCGGCAGCACACAGCAGGGCGCGATGGAGGTGTAGAGGGAGCCCATGCCGTAGACGACGGCGTCGGCGCGCGCGAGCGCGGCCAGCGTGCGCGGGTTGGCCGCGGGGGCGGCTTCCGCGACCGCGCCGCTGCCGGGCGCGACCGCGTCGGCGGGCGCGTAAAAGACGCGGGAGACGGGGGAGGGGAGGGGGGCGGAGGCCGAGCCGGCGGTCGCTTTGTCGACTTCGGAGGGGTCGACCGCCCCAGCGCGCGCGGGGTGGGAAATCGAGTGCTGCCCGACGACGACCGACCCGTCCTCCAGCACGGCGCCCAGGGCGAGGCGACCTTCCGTCGCAACAGCTGGCAGCACCGCCGCCCCCTCTGGCGCGCGCGCGACGCGGCAAAAGAGAAACGCGGCGGCTTCGAGCGACCGGAAAAATGTGCGCGCGCCGGCGAAGAAGAAGTTGCCCACGGAGCCGCCCCGAAAGGAGAACGGCGGCGTCGCGTCCGCCAGGAGGACCTGGGTGTGGAAGTGGACGAGGAAGGAGCGGATGACGTGTTTGTAGGGGTCGGAGACGCCGCGCCACAGCGTGTGCGTGCCGTCCACCACGCCATCCCACTCGGCCCTCGCAGCGCTCGCGTCGGCGGCGTGCAGCCTGTGGCCCAGGAGGGCGGCGACGGCCGCGGCTTCCGGGTCGGCCACGTCCGCCAGCCGCAGGCAGCGCGACCGGATGTCGCCGACCGCGGGGCCGCCCAGCACGCGCACGATTTCGGCGGTCGACCCGCCGTCGTCCGAGACGGGCAGGACGTAGGTCACGTTGGAGGTGAGGCGGGCGAGGCGGCCTAGAAGAGGAGGGGGTCGAACGCGAGGGTCGGCGTGGGCCTGCTCTCGCCGCGCGTTTGGCCCCCCCCCACCCATCCCCTCCCCCCCACCACATACCAGTCACCGAGTTGAACGCCGTGCCGCCCGAGAAGACGACGAGCCTCGGGCCGGCCGCGGCGGTCGGCCGGGGCAGGGGCGGCAGCGAGACCGCGGTGGCCAGGAAGGCCGGCGGCGGTTCGCCATCGGCGGTCGAGGCGCGCATCGGTGCGCGGGGGCGGGGATTGGGCGCGCGCCGGCTCGGCCAGCGACCGGCCGGCCGGGCGGGTGCGCGTCGCGTGGCCCGCCCCGGCGCGGCGGGGCGCATGCGGCGGCCGCCGGGGCGCGTGGAGGGGGGCACCGCGTGTGTGTGGAGGGAGAGCCGGCAACACGCCGTCCCTCTCCTCCCTCTCCTCTCTTCTCCTCACAGCGCCAGCGCGGACGAGCGCGCGACCGCGCGCGCCACTGCGCGCCCGTTGGGCACAAACAGGAGCCGGGCGTCGCCGGCTTCCAGCAGCGCGAGTGGGCGCAGGCGGGCAGACCCGCCGGCCACGAGCGGCGCGCCGTCGACCGCCAGCGTGCGCCGGCCCAGGTTGGTGACCACGAAGCCACCGTCGGGGCCCAGCTCCAGGCGGGCCTGCACGCGGGACGCTTTGGAGGCGGGGCCGGCGGCGGCCAGGTCGATGTCAATAGGGGAGGGGGCGCTCGAGGCGGCGTCGCCGCCAACCCCGCGCCCGACGACCACGGTGGGCGCGCGCACCAGGAAGTGGGCTTTGGGGCCGACGAGGGTGGCGAGGGCGCCCGCCCGGTCCATGTCGGCCTCGGCTGCGCGTGCAGCGGCGGCTTCCAAGCGCGCGAGCCGCGGCGCGGCGCGCCGCGCGGCGCCGCGCCAGCCGGCGGGGGCGCCGGAGGTCAGGGACGCGTCGACGGATGCGCCCGGCGCAGCGCAGGGCGCCTCGGAGTCGGCGTCGGTGGGGCCGGGGTCGAGCGCGGGCGGGCAGCCCGCCGCGCGCTGCCGCTTGCGCCCCTTGGCCTCTCCCTTGGCCGCCGCCGCCGCCAGCACGGTGTACTGGCGCGCGTACGCGGCGTGCAGGCGGCGCACGGCTGCGAGGCGGCGGGCAAGGAGGCCGGAGCGGGGGAGGGACGGCGCGGCGTCGCCGTCCGACCCGGCGGCCGCGTCGCCGTCGTGCTCCTCGCCGTCCGACCCCAGGAACGCGGCCAGCGCGGCGTCGTCGGGCGGCGGCGCGGGCGCGTCCGCGGCTTCGGCGGACGCGTCAGCGGGCGACGCGGGCGTCGCCTCGCCGGGCTGCGCCATGGTGAAGGGGTGGGAGGGCGGCTCTGCGCGCGCGGGCGGGGCGCCAATCGGGGGGCGGGCGTGTGTGGAGGGCGCCGCGCCGCCACTCCCGCCCGCGCTCCCTGTTGCTACAAACGCCCCCTCTTCGCCTCCCGCTTCGCCTGCAGCGCCCTCAGCGCGTAAAGGACGGCCAGCGCGCCCTCGGGTAGGGCGTCAGGGCTGGCGGGGAGTGTCAAGGCGACTTCAAAAATGTGGTCGCCCCGGCCGGCGCGCGCCACGCCGCCCGCCCCAGCCCCCTTGAGCACGAGCCTGGCCCCGTGTTGGGTGCCCGCCGGCACGCGAAGGGTGGCCGGGCCGCGCAGGGTGCGCACGGGGAGGGCGCGGTCGCCCAAGACGGCGACCGCGGGCGGAAGGGCGAGCGGAGACACCACGTCGAGCCCGGCCCTCGCCCACCCCCCTCCCCCCCGCGCGACGCTCAACAGGACGTACGCGTCGCCGGGCGGCCCTCCCGTGGCGCTCGCGTGCCCCGCGCCCGCGAGGCGGAGCGCCGACGCCTCGGTCGCGCCCGCCGGCACGCGCACGGACGCCGTCGACGCCGCGGGCGCCACGCCGGCGCCGCCGCAGGCGGCGCACATGCGGGCGACGGCCAGTCCGGAGCCGCCGCACGCGGGGCAGGGGCCGAGGGCGGGCGAAGGGGGGCGGGCGTCGGCCGCCGGCGCCACCCCTCGCCGCACGCTGGTCGCGCGCGACCGCGAGAGCGGCACGACGCCCGCCCCGGAGCAGGTGGCGCACGGCTCGGACGGGGCGCCGCCTTCGCCCGTGCCCTCGCACGGCGCGCACGCGCGCCGCGCGGTCAGCGACACCTCGCGCGTGCACCCCAGGGCCGCCTCTTCAAAGGTGAGCCACAGGGCGGCGGTCACGTCGTCGCCCTTGAGGGGTGGGGGGGTGGGGGCGGCGCGCGGCGCGCGGCCGCCCTTCTTCTTGCCCTCCCGCCCAAACGCGCGCTCCGCGTCGGGCACGGCGGCCAGGCCGCCTTCGGCATAGCGCGCCGCGGCGGCGGGGCGGGACAGGACGGCGGCGGCGGCCGCCGCGGCGGCGAGCGACGCGGCCGCTTCCTCGGACGCGTCGACGTCGGGGTGGCACGCGGCCGCCACCCGCCGAAACGCGGCGCGCGCGTCGGCGGGCGTGGCGTCGAGGGAGAGGCCGAGCGCGGCGTGCAGAGGGGACGAGGTGGGGGGAGGGGGGCGCGGCGGGTCGGCAGGTGGGCGGTTGCCGCTGCCGCCGCTGCTGGAAGGCTTTGCCGACGTCACCGCAGCGCGCACCGGGCGCGGGCGCGCCGGCGGCGCCTCGGGCGGCCGCGCCGCGGCGCGGGCCATGCCGCCGCCGCCGGGCGCGCGGCCTGCCGGCGCCGACACGGCCACGGGACGGGACGCGCGGCCGCCGCCGCCACGCGGGCGGGCCGCCGAGAGAGTGTGGCGCCGTCCCGAGCACAGCCCGCCCACACGCCCGCGCCCAAAACGCCACACACCCCCCCCCCCTCCCCTTTCCCCTCTAGTACGACTCGTCGATGGCGGATTCCGCCTGGGACAGGTAGTACTGCAGCGCGTTGACGACGAGGGTCGTCATGGACGCATTCAGGGGCTCCCCGTGGTACGTGATGTAAAACTCGTCCTTGGCGACGGCGCCCTGGGAGTGGTGTGTGTGTGTGTGTGTGTGTGTGTGTGTGTGGGCCGCGCGGCGTGCGCCGGGGCGCCGTTCGCCCGGCGCGCCCCCCCCCCGCGCCCCACCCTTCCACCCCCCCCCCACCCCCCCCACCTCGGTGTCGACCTCGGCCGACACGACGTTGACCGACACGTCCTTGAGCACGGACACGATGGCGGTGAGCAGGCCGGGGCGGTCGGTGGTGGTGACGTTGAGGACCGAGTGCGACCCGGTCGCGTCCTCGGTCACCGCGACCGACGTGCGCACCGCGCGCGGGGGGCGGGGCGCGGCGCCCAGCGGGTGCAGGGCGTCGAAATCGGTGCCGGGGGCGGCGGCGGGCGACGGCGCGGCGGGCGCGCCGCCCGAGAACGCGAGCTCGGCCGCGGCTTCGGGGTGGTACTGCACCAGGTTGGAGAGGATCGTCATCCGGATCTCCTCGATCCGCTCCGACTTGACGACCTGGCGGGGTGGGGGTGGGGTGGGGCGGTGAGGGCGGCGCGGCGGCGGCGGCGGCGGGGGGGGGGGGCGGCGGCGGGGCGGCGCGGGCGCGCGGGCGGGGCGGGCGGGGGGCGGGGGCGGGGGGGGGGGGGTCGGA